>ENA-OUVC01000081-OUVC01000081.1-marine-metagenome-genome-assembly--contig:-NODE-81-length-67641-cov-6.331434_pt1 | contig 67641 bp, 46 predicted proteins | sample MGYA00248622_ERZ508571 | MGnify/ENA primary metagenome ERZ508571 (study PRJEB26236, sample SAMN06267175) | marine metagenome | isolation source: Columbia River Estuary | place: USA:Columbia River Estuary... | reverse complement strand
GTTTGACTCAAAGTCAAGGCACTTGCTGGTTGTCCAACGACGATGGAGCCACTCATCAAACAGCCATTCTGATCTTGTACGGTTACTGTGTAAGTCCCAGCGCCGACATTCGTTAAATCTTCTGTCGTTGCGCCATTACTCCAGCTGTAGGTATAGCCTGGTACGCCGCCATTTACCGTTAAGTTCACTCCGCCACTTGTTCCTCCGAAACATAAAGAAGCGGTGGAGGTGAGTGCAATCGTTAATGAAGATCCCGGTTCTGTAATTTGTCCCACATAACTTGCGGTACACCCATTGGCATCCGTAATGGTTCCAGAATAGGTTCCAGAGGTTAAGTTAGAAAGATCTTGAGTCGTTTGTCCATTTGTCCAAACATAAGAGTATCCTGGAGTTCCACCAGAAACCGTTAAATCAACAACTCCATTTTGTTGTCCGAAACAAATGACATTGTTATTTTGTCCTGTCACCGTTAAAGGACTTGTAGGTTGTTCAACGATAAAAGTCATAAATAATCCACAACCTAAGACATCGTCGACATTCACAAAATAATTTCCAGGGGATAAATTCGTAATATCTTCAGCAATTGCTCCTGTGCTCCAATCAAAGACATAGCCTGGCATTCCACCAGAAGGAGTTAGATTAATGGATCCATCAGCTCCACCAAAACAATTTACTGAATCGACTAATGAAGTTACCACAACCGTATTTGATGGGTCAATGACCAAAATGGTTAAATCCGCAACACAGGCATTATTATCCGTCACCTGAACAACATATGTTCCACTTGATAAGCCGGTAATATCCTGATTGGTTGATCCATTATTCCATGAATAGGTATAAGCAGGAACACCACCTGTAACAGTTAAATCAATGGCACCACTGATCGTACTCATACAAGAGGCATTTGTATGTGTTTCCGTTAAGTTTAGTCCAGAAGACGGTTGTACAATAGTTGTTACTAGTGTATCTGTACAGTTATTTGCATCAAGCGCAATAACACTGTACGTTCCACCACCTACATTTGATAAATCTTCGAGTGTCGAACCATCATTCCATTGGTAAGTAAATGGTGCTGCACCACCAGTAACGCTCAAATCGATTGTCCCAGTTGTGTCACCAAAACACAATACATTTGAATGTGTTTCACTCATTAAAATTGGATTCGTTAGGTTGACCAAGGTTACCGTAAGTGAGTCTTGACAACCATTGGCATCTTCCACTTGAAGTTGATAAGTGCCCGCAGTTGTATTGAGCAAATCTTCGTTATACGTAAAATTGCTCCAAGCAAATGAATATGGAAGGGTACCACCAATTGCGGTCACATTAATATTACCCGTTGCAGCGCCAAAACAAAAGATATCATTGTGTACTTCCGAAATGTTTAAAGGTGCCAGAGGCTCAATAATGGTGTAACTTGATGACAAAACACAATTATGATCATCCGTAACAACTACCGAATAATTTCCAGAAGGAAGAGCAGATACATTTTGATTTGTATTTCCATTGGACCATGCGTACGTATAGGGTAAAGTTCCACCAGAAACACCAATGTTAATGGCACCAGAGGATTGACCTAAACATCCAATTGGTGTGACCAAACCGGAAATGGATAAAGGAGCTACTGGTTGTGAAATCGATACGGTGTATTGGGAAGTACAACTGTTATTATCCGTAATAAAGACCTCATAAGATCCAACGGGCAGATTCGATAAATCTTGTGTTGTTGCACCCGTATTCCACGAGTATGAATACGCGGGTGTTCCGCCGGAAACAGATAAGTCAATCGAACCTGTTGATTCTGAATAACACAATACATCCGCATGTGTTTCTTGGCTGTTAATTGGTGCTAATGGCTGACTAACAAACTGTTGTATGGAGTCGCTACACGCATTTATATCTGAAACTTGAACGGTATAAATACCAGATGAAAGTCCACTAATATTTTGCGTTACCTGACTGTTGGACCAAATGAATGTATAGGGGAATGTTCCTCCGGATGCCGTTAAATTGACTGATCCTGTCGATCCACCATAACATAAGACAGGTAAGGAAGTTGTAGATAACGAAATCGGTAATGGTTGGGTTAGGGTAATAGATGAAATGGAGGTACAGCCATTTGCATCGGTAACCGTTACGGAATATGTTCCTGCAACAAGACCTGTTGCTGCAGCATTTGTTTGTCCATTAGACCATAAAAACGAATAGGGCGCCGTTCCTCCAGTTGCCGTAGCAAGAACAGTTCCATCAGCATAATTATAACAAGAAATGTTCTGACCGTTATAATTGGAAGTGATGGCGATCGAGGATACCAAAGTGTCTGGCTCCGTAATCGGGAAAATCGTATCATTCGTACACGTGTAGGAATCTTGAACAGTAATGGTATATAAACCTGGACTTAAGTTATTAATGGTCGCGTTGGTGTTGCCATTAGACCAAGTGTAGCTAATCGGTTGACCACCTGTTGCACTTACAGAAATTGAACCGTTATCCGAATTATAGCATGAACTGTTGCTCGTGTTTAGCAAGTTTATAAGTGGGGTTGGATTAATGACAACCGATTCCGTTAAATTACTGAATGTACATGCCGAACCAGTGAACGTAATCGTTAAACCATATGTTCCTGCATTATTTGAAGTAATGTTTGGAACAGTTGGGTTTTGAAGTGTTGAGTTGAATCCATTCGGACCAGTCCAGGCATAATTCGCCCAAACAGAATACAGGGAGGTCAGTTGCAGGGAATCTCCCACACACAAGGGAGGATTAGAACCAATGTCGACAACTGGACAACCAGAAGTATTTATGGTCACCAAGTTATTCGCAGAAGTTGCACATCCGAGTGCATCATAAACATTTGAAGCACCATTGTTATTAACGGAGCTTCCGGACAATACACCTGTTCCGAAGATGTAAGCTTTGTTTTCCAGTGTACTATCGCAGGCCAATATAAGGCAGTCGTTTACTACAACTACCTGAAAACGTACAGATGAACTATCTGCTCCATTTACTGAATTAATCATTTGACCACCAATCGCTGAAGTAGCGCCAGTTCCAACACGCATTTTGATTACACGGTTTGCCGCATCGTATTCAGCTTGATCATCAGCAGAAGCATCGGTTTTTGATCCAGCAAATGGTCCGTTTAAATAAGAAATGGAATTTGGAACATAATTCGTGCGGATATCCAATGTATCAGTAATGAAGGTATTGATTGAAACATCCGATCCAATATTTTTTCCTGTTACCGTATATTCTAGAATATCTCCCGGCACAACAGCACCACCATTTAAGTCATTTACCGTTACCGATGCACGTAAATCCGGCTCGTAAATATCAATAGCAGAGGTTAATACACGGGTAATAATCGTTTCAGAAGAGGTGGTCACACGAATGTTTGCAGATGTTGCATTATTTCCCAAATAATTTTGAGCTCCGTTATTTGGGAGATAAATAGATGCATCATAACCCAAATTATTATTGTTATTTGGAATTCTGAAAGGCGTCAAGGCTCCACCGTAGGCGATGGTACTGTTGAACATATCCGTTGCGTTGTGCAGGGCGTCAGAAACTTGTACATAATTGGTCCCGACACCGTTAAACAATAATTGGTCACCTGTTTGATTTCGGTCACCATCATAGGCTACCACTCCTAATTCAAAGTTTACCGCACCACTGATTGGAGTCAAGAAACCGGAAACCGGAATTGTAACCGTATTTGAGGATGTCCCTTGACTAACATTTGCTAGTCCATCAAATACCGTTAAATTTTTATAGGATTGTGCTGTATTTTTATAGACAACGACGATGGTCCAACCTCCCCAAAGGTTGGTTGAATTGGTTTGAGTAACCAAATTCGCCAAAGTAAACCTTGCTTTGATTCCTGCAGATTGTACGATAGAAGTAATGTTTTTATAGCAGAAGTAGGATACCGTTCCCGTATAGGCAAGTGTTTGATCAGCGGACAAATCCTGATATGCCCCACTATTAACTTTTAGTTTAATATTACTTCTTGTGGCATAGTTCGTCGTTGAAGTTGTAATTTTCGCTCCCCAATACAGTCCGGCCCACAAAATCTCACTACAGTTATCCAAGTTTAAACTGTCTGAAGAAGACATGAATGTGCTCGCATCACCATCCATGTCAATATAACTCATGGTGTACGTATTATTTTGACCTGTTCCTGCGGGTGGAACTTCTGCTTTCGCATTAGTACAAGATGTGGATGAATTACAAGAAACGGAAGCATTGGAAATAAAACGAAGTCCCCCTTTTTGAGAGGTCTGATAGCGAATACCAAATGGGAAAATAACTTGAGATTGGACAGCAATATTTCCAAGCCCTCCTAACAGAGAAAGTACTAAAAAGAAAAATCTAAGACGGAAAAAAGAGTAATTTTTCAATTCATTCATGGCTTTTAGGAGAGTTTACAGCTTGATTATAACGATTTTGGAGCTAAAAGGTTGCCAAATGTTAGATTTGTTTTACATCTTTTACTTGCGCTTAATTACAAAGGAATATTTCCATGCTTTTTTTTAGGTAAGGTTTCCGCCTTTTTTTCTAGCATTTTATACCCGTTAATTAGCTTTTGACGCGTCTCATTTGGAAGAATTACATCATCAATAATTCCTCTTTCGGCAGCACGGTATGGATTGGCAAAAGTATCAGCGTATTCAGCTTCTTTTTCTAACCATTTTTCTTGTGGATTCTCAGCAGAAGAAATATCTCTTTTGAAAATGATTTCAGCAGCACCTTTTGCCCCCATCACAGCGATTTCTGCAGTTGGCCAAGCGAAACTTAAATCTGCTCCTAAACTTTTTGAATTCATCACACAATAAGCGCCACCGTATGCTTTTCTCGTAATAACCGTGATTTTTGGCACCGTTGCCTCTGCGAAAGCATATAATAATTTTGCGCCATGAGTAATGATTCCTCGCCATTCTTGATCTGTTCCTGGGAGGAATCCTGGCACATCTTCAATCACTAATAATGGAATATTGAAGGAATCACAAAAACGGACAAAACGTGCTCCTTTTCGCGAAGCATCAATGTCTAATACTCCTGCCATTGAAGCTGGTTGATTAGCAATAATTCCAATGGTTTTTCCTTCAATACGTGCAAATCCAACAACGATGTTCTTTGCGAAATCTTCTTGAACTTCTCTAAAACTCGCGTCGTCAATAATGCAATCTATGACTTTCTTGATGTCATAGGGTGTATTCGTATTGTCAGGAATTATTTTTTCAATGTTTGTTAGCTTGGATTGCGTAAATTCATAGACACTTGGTTCCGGTGCTAATTCGTATGAATTCTGTGGCAAGTAAGTGATTAAATCACGTGCCTTTTTAATGCATTCCATGTCGTTGCTGGCCGTAAAGTGATTCACGCCAGATTTCTCAGCATGTGTTTTTGCTCCACCCAAATCCTCTGATGTTACTTCCTCATGCGTCACTGTTTTTACAACATTTGGACCTGTCACGAACATGTATGATGTTTCTTCCACCATGAAAATAAAATCCGTCAAAGCTGGAGAATATACTGCACCACCTGCACAAGGACCCATAATTAATGAAAGTTGGGGAACCACTCCTGATGCTCTTGTGTTTCGGAAGAAAATATCTGCATAACCACTTAGAGAAACCACTCCTTCTTGAATTCTTGCACCACCAGAATCATTCATTCCAATGATTGGAGCTCCATTTTTCATGGCAAGGTCCATCACCCGACAGATTTTCGCCGCTTGTGTTTCAGATAATGACCCTCCTAAAACGGTAAAATCTTGGGAATAGACATAAACCAAACGCCCATGAACGGTTCCAAATCCAGTAATGACTCCATCTCCTGGAAATTTCTGTTTCTCTAATCCAAAGTTAGTAGAACGATGTTCAACAAAAGCTCCGATTTCATTAAATGATCCTTCATCAAGTAACAAAGTGACGCGCTCTCTAGCCGTTAATTTTCCTTGTTGATGTTGTTTATCTATGCGTTCTTTTCCACCTGCTTGATGCAGTTCTGCTCGTTTTTGAGCTAAATGTAAATTTCTATCCATAACTACTACTAAGTAGACAAATTTAAGGAAATTAACGCGGAAAAAAAGGGCTTAATTCATCCGTGAATAAGGTGATTGCCGTAAAGCCTGTCAAAAGGCATAAAAAACTAACTGTTTCGCTCATTTGAACGAAGGTTAAAACGATGCTCAAGGATAGAAACAGGGTCAAATATGCGATTACTTGAACCGTGTGGTGGCGCCAATGTTTGATATGCATTTCATCTGTAAAAAGCTTCGTGTTCATTTTGTACCGCAATCGCTCGCTGAATAAAACGAGGGGTATCAGAATAAACCCTTGTGCAATTCCCATATCCTCGAACCAGAAAAAATCATTGATTTCCTTTAGAAAATTCATTTTTGGATTTAACTGGTATACATAAAAATGAACGGCTATCAAACAAAGAACAAATGAGACTACATGAATTATTCGCGCTTGGGGAGCAAGCTTTACTCGTTCACGAATACTTTGCATACGGATCATGCCCGAAACTTCTTTGGAAACTTGATCGAGCAGAAAAAAAAGACAGATGAAATAGATGTTCCAATTCCAAAAAAAGAATCCTAAAATTGGAATGCCAATATCACCAATAAGCGAGCCTATCTTTTCTTGACGGTTCATCGTTTGTTTTTGAGAACCGCCACTCTTTCCTTCGTTAAAACGTAATCTGGGTCCATTTTTAAGACCTTTGCATAAGTGAAAAGTGCATTTGTGATGTCGTTCTTTTCTTCATAGACCAAGCCTAAATTATGGTAAGATGGAATGTGCTCTTGATTCGCATTAATCGCTTTTTTATAATAGAAAATCGCCGAATCCAGTTGGGGTTTATCGTATTGATAAATGCGCGCAATGTGGAAAAAGGCATCTGCATAAGTTGAATCTAATCGTGCCATTTTACGGTAAAGGTTCATCGCCTCATTTGTTTGGCCTAGGTTTTCTTTCGCATAGGCTAAAGCATAAATAACTTCGGTGTTTTTCGGCTCCAATTGATAGGCAGTGGTATATTTTTCCATGCCCAATTTGGCATCGCCGTTTAGTTCATACAAAACCGCCAGTGAAAGATAAGCCATCGTACATTTCGGATCGATTTGAACAGCCGTTTCATAGGAAGAGATTGCTAATTTCAAATCCTGTTTTAAACGGTAATTAGTCCCCTTGAGAATATAAGCATCACGGTATCTTGGATTAATACGCAACGCTTTATTAATGTAAACGAAGGAATTATCCATATCTTCTAACATTGTATACGTATTTGCTAAGCCGACAAGTGCTTTTTCACTTTTAGGATTTGCTTTAACCAGTGATTTATACATCAAATGTCCACGTAACATGTCATCTGCAGAGCGCGTAGGTTTATTGATGAGCGCTTCCGCATACAACACACGGGTGTCAAAAGAAACACTATCCAAGCGGTAAGCTTTTGCCGCGACCTCTAAGGCTTTTTGGTATTGCACCTTTTCAATCAGTTCATTCCCTTTCTTCACGAGAAGTGGAATACTATCGGGATAAAGTACGAGTAAACTATCGAGCGTCAATTTTGACGTGTCAATTTTTTTTGATGTGTCACCGCAACTCAAAAGTAGGGATGAAACTATCGCTGGAATAAGTACAAATAATAAACGCATGAACAAAAGTAAGTATTTTGAATTGGAATTAATCTTGACTACCTTTGTGAACGAATATTTTAGACATGAAGGTTAAACTACTTGGATTATTTATCGCGTTATTTTCCTTCTCACAGGAGCTTTTAGCGCAAGGTTGCTCACAATGTAAATTGTTGGCAGAACAAAATGCTGGGTTGGACGAAAATTCATTCGGATCAAACATCAATGGAGGGATCCTTTATTTGATGATTATCCCCTATTTGTTACTGATGTTTTTATTTCGAAAACAAATTCTTGGCTTTTTAAAAGGTTTCTTTTCTAAAAAGGCTTAGTTCCAACGAATGGTTATTTTCCCCATCGATTTTCCGCTTTCGAGAAGGTCGTGTGCCTCTATGAGTTGATTTTCATTAAAAACTCCGCCAACATGCGTGGTGATTTCATTCTTGCGGTATAACTCAAGCATTTCTTGAAGACAGTTAGCAATAATCTCAGGTGAACTATCAGCAATTTTCAACATATTTACTCCGACGATACTCTTGGATTGCATCATGAGTCCAATTGGAAGGACAAAGCCCATGTCCCACAAAAACTTTAGTTTAGAAAGGATTCCAAATTTTCCTCCCACCATTTGGGACCCACCAAATAAATACAGTCGTCCATTGGGACCCAATAACTTCATGTCTTTTTTAAGGGTATCTCCCGCCACTGGATTGAAACTTGCACTCAAGTGATTCGTTCCCAACAGTTTTTTTAGTTCGAGCTCGTAGGCCGTTGATTTGTAATTAATCACGTGATCAGCGCCCATTTTTTTTGCTAGTACTCGTTTATCTTCAGAACCTATTTTCGCGTAAACGATTGCACCTTTGCGCTTTGCCAATTGAATGAGCAAGGATCCTACTCCACCGGCTGCGGCATGAATTAAGACGTGTTCGTTTTTTCGAATTGGGGAAATAAAATCCGACATGTAATAGGCAGTTACGCCTTGTGTGGAAAGTGACATGGCAATTTCTGCGGGTAAGTCACCAACTTCCACTATTGCATGAACTTTGGTTTGAACCTGTTTTGCATATCCACCGAAGCGGGAAAAAGCGAGTACCCGTTTTCCGATCCATTCGGGTGAGCAGTTTTGACCAACTTGTTTAACAACTCCGACTAACTCATAGCCTAAAACACATGGCAATGGAGGCGCTTCCTTATACATTCCATGTCGTGCCATGACGTCGGCATAGTTTAATCCAAACGCTTCACTTTCAATCAGTACCTCATCTGAGTCCAATGCAGGAAGTTCGACAATTTTACGCTCGAATGCTTGAGCAGATGGTCCAAATTTACATAGGACGAATGCTTCCGTTTCCATGGATTAGAATCGAGCAGTCACACCACCCATCACTTGGAATGGTTGAACTGGATAATTGTACCAGCGGTTATAGCGTTGAGCAGCGACATTGTTCAATTGTAAAAATGCTGAAATTCTTTGGCTGTAGCGGTATTCCACACCAAGATTCAAATCGACAATCGTTCCTAGTGAAACGAAATATTGTCCATTTTCTTCCTTCACACCTTCTCCTGTTGCATAAACAAGTGCATTTCTTCCCGTTTCTAAAGTACCATCCAAAGAGATGGAGAATTTGTCGTACAGATTGTAGGAGCCACGAACCAAACATTGAAATTGCGGAAGGTTCCAAGCACGTGCTTGGTTATACATTTCATAAGAGTAGAAACGTGCAATTCCATCAATTTTCAATTTTTCGGACATCTGGTAACTCAAAGATCCTTCAATGGTTGTTAGGTTCAAGGTGTCGTAAATCACATTAAATTGATTTCTATACACGCCAAAGGTATCGGTAACAAACAGGGCCTTATTTTCAATATGCGCAAAACTTGCGCCGATGTTAAAGCTCATTCGTTTACTTAATGTTCCTTTGAATCCACCATAAATATCAAATGGATTATGCTCGTTCAACAGTTGTTGATTCACACGAATAAACGGATTCTGACTTGTTAAACTTTGGATCGTATTTTGTTTTAATCCACCTTTAATTCCAAGGTATGGAATGAAGATATCATTAAACATGGCATACTTAAATTCCGCTTGAGGATATAAATAGACCGTGTTTTTATCTGCACGTAAATCCGCAGTAATGCCGACACCAATTTCAATTTTCAGACGATTGTCGAGCATTTGAGTCCAAACGCCAGGCTTGAAGTCAATGATGGTATTTTGGTTTGAAATTCCCGTATCGCCAACAGACATGACTGAATCTAAGATTCCGTAGGAATATCCATTGTATCTTACTCCAATGTCTCCGTAAAAACGTTCGTTTCGGTTATTGTACCATAGACGAGAATTGAAATTAAAATGATTTTCAATCGCTCTCCAATCGGCAAGTGTATCTGCGATTTTTCTCGTTTGAAAATTCGTGTAGTCCGTTTTCATCTTGAAATTTAACCTTGCGCTATCACCTCTATTCGCCACATATTCTGCCGATCCGTTATACACTTGAAACCGTTGAGCTATAGAATCTTTGGACAAACTGTCATCCTGAACACCATAATAATGAAAGCCATTATTTTGGTAATTAAACTCACCTAAAAGGTTATAGTTGCGTTCATTTATTTTCCCAAAAACCGTTGCGTTCGTTCGGTCATATTGTGCGGGTGCATACACTACTTTCTCTCTGTTTTTGATGTCGCCAAAAGAGGATAAATGTTTGACATTCGCCCCATATTGGTAAGCTCTTGAGCGAGTTGAATTGAAGTACAATTCACCCAAAGGCATAATCGTTGAGCCCACTCCTACTTTTGCATAAAATGGATACAGTTGTTTCAATTTTTCCGTTGTTTCTACGGTTGCTGCTTCAATTGAATCCAATGAGATTTTCGTTGGAACCTGAAAAAACAAAAGTGGATAAGCCTTTACTTGAGCGGCTTTCACGGTGTCAATGATTTTCGGATGTGCCAAAATTCTGAATGCAGGCTCAACGGTTCTATTCGCCCTCATTTCAAGAACGATGTCATCTTTTTGTGCCCAAATGCCAGAAACGAATACTAGCGCAATTATCGTAAGTACGTATTTCATGTTCTTAATTTTCATTGATTTCAATTTTCATTTCTGGTTCTTTCTCTTCTGTTGCCGGAGGATTTTTCAGCTGCATTAATTCGTCCCAAAGGTCATTTGCTTCGGACTGAATTCCATCATTGGAATCAGGATAAAAATCAATCACCGATTTCAATGTTTGTTCAGCTTGGAAAAGATCATCGTTTAACATGTGAATTCTCGTTTGCAACATGAGTCCTTTCGCAACCCAGAAATTATAACTTGGTTTCATTTTAACCAAGGATTTGATTTCCGTTTCTGCCAAGGCAAGTTCTTTGTTTTTAAAATAGATATCCGCCAACAAATACTTCGCTTCAGAACCCATTGCAGTAGTCGTGTTTTTCACTAACCATTCCAATGAAGGTTTGGCATTATTGTATTCTTTTAAGTTATAATTGGACAATCCGATAGAATACTCTGCTTCTACCTTAATTTGAGGGGTGATTGCTGCATTTTCTAAAACGAATTTAGCATTGACAATCGAGTTCGCAAAGTCTTCAATTAGGAATGCACAACGCATTTGACCAAGTTTTGCTTGGAAAGTCGTTGTTGGTTTCGTCGCTAATTCATCCAATTTCTTGTAGTAATTATTGGCTTTCGCGTACTCTTTTTTACCATAGTAATAAGAAGACAACTTCGCCGCTGCAAACTCTGTGTATGCTGTCGTCGGCGTTTCCATAAATTTCTCAAAATAATTCATGGCATTGACAGAATCCTTTATTTTGAGGTAGCTATTTCCTAAATAGAAGTAGGTTTCATTCACAAAGCGTCCATTCGGGAATTTCGTTAAATAAATCTCAAAATTCGGAGCTGCTTCCGCGTAATTGCTATCGAGGTAACTATTCCAAGCTGGCGAATAGAACATGTTTTCTTTCTCTTCTTTGGAAATGTTCGCACAAGGATATTGGTCCGCGATGGCTGAAGCTAATTCTGGGTTCTTTTGCGCATTGTATACATCCATCAATGATTTCACCACTTTTTCACAAACCTCTCGCTGCTGTTCGAATTCAGCTAAAATACTTTTGTATGCAGATTCCGCTTTCACATAATCCCATTTCTTATAGTATGCATCTGCCATGTCGAGTCGAACATCCAATACATACGTTGAATTCGGGTATTCTTTTAGAAAATTATCGTAAGCTACTAAGGCCTCGTCGAAATCACGTTGGGACATGTGCGTTCTTCCCAACTCGAAAGCGGCGTTCATTCGGTATTTTGACTTCTTGAAATTACTCAATAAGTCATTCAAGGTATTAATTTTATCGGTAGGTTGATCGTTATACCCATAAGCTTTCGCTAGGTAATACATCGCCTTATCGTTCAATCCAGAATTCAATGCCAACGCATTTTTGTAGAATTCAACAGCCAATAAATTTTGACGCGTCAAGTAATAACAATCTGCTACTCTGAATGTCGCGTCAAGTACTTTGTTTTTGTCTTTTGGTGCAAATTGAAGATAGGTTCTGAAGGACTCTATGCATTGATCATATGCCTCTTGGTCCATGTAAGCGTAACCGATGTTGTAATATGCATCGATTTTCTCTGGTAGAGAGTTTGAAGCTGGAGAAGAAATAAATTCTCGGTACATGGAAATCGCTTCCTTCAATTCTTTTTTGCGGAAATAGACATCTGCCACCCAATAACGAGCTAATGCAACCATTTGAGGGTCCATCGGATATTTTTCCACCAATTTGAACGCACTCATGGCATCATTGTACTCATTTTTCTGGAACAATTCTACTCCGTAATTAAAGGCTACTGTTTGATATACGCGTTTTAACTTTGCATCCATTGAAGGCAATTTATCCAAGCTTTCAATTGCTTTTGCGTAGTTACTTGTGGTCGTATAAACATTTACCAAATATTGAAACACATCTGATTTTCGTTTGGTGTTTGGATAACGTGCAAGGTAGTTTTCAAAGGCGCGAACAGACTCATCGTATGGATTAATGTCCACTTTAAAGGAAATAACCGCAAATTGATATAACGCATCCTCCTGAATAGTTGGTAGGCTCGTCATATCGGAAGCACGTTCAAAAGCACTTCTTGCTGGTAGTAATTTGTCGGCTTTTAAATAGGCATCACCTATTTGATACATGGAGATATGTCCAAGGCTATCATCTACACGCGTGACTTTATCAAAGTTCTTAATTGCTTTCTCGAATTGATTCGTCTTGTAATACGAAAATCCAAGTTCATAAAAGTCATCTCGGGAGCCTTTCGATTTCGCATGGTATTTTTCTAAATAAGCAATCGCTTCAGTATATTTTGCCAGTTGGTAATAAGCATCTCCAATGATGTGTTGAATATCCGCTTCATTATTTACTACGGAACAACTTAACACGGTAGGTGCTAAATCAATGACCTCTTGGAATTTCCCTTGTTTATGTAAAATCTGGGCGATGTAATACGGCACGACACCACAAAACGTTGAGTCCGTGCGTAACTTTTGGAATCCTTCTAAAGCAACTTGCAGAGCGTTCTTTGTGTAACTGATATGAGAATAGAAGTACAAACTTGGTTTCGCATATTGTGTGGACCCATCTTTGACATCCCTAAATGCATCGTAAGAGCTTTCTAAATCACCATTTTGAAAAGCAGAATAACCCATTTTAAAGAGTACTTCTTCTTTTTCATCCGACTCGACTTCACGCACCGGAACCTTCGAATAGGCCAATTGAGCGGATTCAAAATCTTCGTTTTGAAAATGGAAATTTCCAATTTTCAAGGCGATTTTATTCTTGTAAATATTGTCTGGATATGCCTTGTTAAAGGCATCCAACAAAGGAATAGCATCATTGTTATACAATTCCAACGCAGAAATTCCCTCGTAATAGTATGCCTTTACCATAAAAGGGTCATTGGGATTTCTTTTGGCTTCTTTACTCCCATTAATAAATGCACGGAATTCTTGTTTAGCCGCACTGTATTGGGCTTTTTCATACAATTCTTCTGCACGGAAAAAAGAAGCATTTTCACCGGCATATTTAGCCGTTTCCTGTGCCCAAAAATGTAAGGGCAGGAAGAATGCAAGGACGAGATGGCGTAAGTTACGATTCATAGTATGTAAAATTACAATTGGCCAGCTGTGGGAATGAGGAGACTTTCAAAAGTTTTAAACCTGAAAGTGTTAAGATATTATCGGAGGAGGAAATGAATGGTTACAACAAAATCAGCACTTTTGTTTCAAAGTTAAGACCGTGTCAAAAGTAATCACCCTCGCAAATGCCCAAATTTATCAGCAAGATAAGCTGATACTCAAGAACGTATGGTTCGATTTGGAAGAAACAGAATTCGCCTATTTGATTGGAAAAACAGGTAGCGGAAAAAGTAGTTTGTTGAAAACACTCTATGGAGAACTGCCACTTGTAGAGGGAGAAGGACATGTTTCTGAGTACAACCTAAAACGCATTACTAAAAAAGAAATTCCTTTTTTAAGAAGAAAAATTGGAATCGTTTTTCAAGATTTTCAATTGTTGCCAGACCGAACTGTCATTGACAACCTAGCGTTTGTTTTGGGCGCAACAGGATGGAAGGACAAAGAACTCATTCGCAAAAGAGCACTTAGTTGTTTACAGTTAGTGGGAATTGAACAAAAGGCGAACAGTTTCCCACATACATTATCTGGAGGAGAACAGCAACGCGTCTCCATTGCAAGAGCTTTACTAAATCAGCCTTCGCTAATTCTTGCCGATGAGCCAACGGGAAATTTAGATCCAGAAACATCTGAAGAGATCATGCAATTACTCATTGCTGTTGCGAAGGAAGAAAAAACGGCCATCCTCATGGCGACACACGACATGAACATGGTGGAGAAATTCCCGGGAAGAATCATAAAAGTAGAAGAAGGAGAAATAATTGAGGTGAAAAAACTTTAGTCCATTTCACCAACCAACGATTCCTGCAATTTTTCTCGAATATCTGAATATCCTTTGCCTAGCAAGTACATGATTTTTGTGAGCGCAGCTTCACTGGTCAAGTTTCGACCACTGATCACCCCAATTCGTTCAAAAAAGGAACTGGTCTGATACGCACCTTGTTGCACGGCACCAGATCCGCATTGGGTAATGTTCAATACGATTCCTCCTCGTTCGATAAACGATGTCACTAATTCTTGAAAGAGAACATCGGAAGGTGCATTTCCAGAACCATAGGTCTCCAAAACAATCGCTTGAACGTCTTGATCAGAGAATATCGCCCGGTAGAATTCGAAATTCATTCCTGGAAACAAACGTATCAATGCGACATTATTTTTAAAGGAGGTAAACACCTTAAATTCAGCTAAATCGGTTCTGAAAAGTCGGTCCTTTTGCCATTCTATTTGTACGCCGGCTTTGGCTAATTCCGGATAATTCGGTGACTGAAACGCTTCAAATTGATTTGCTGAAATCTTACTGCTTCGATTTCCGCGATAGAGAGAGTATTCAAAATAAACGGCAACCTCTTGAAGAATCGCTGCGCCATCTTCATCTTTCATTCCAGCTATTTCAATGGCAGTAATGAGGTTTTCCTTTCCATCCGTTCTGATGGTTCCAATGGGTAATTGTGAACCCGTAAAAACAACCGGTTTCCTTAATCCTTGTAACATAAAACTCAAGGCCGAAGCCGAAAAGGCCATTGTATCCGATCCATGTAAAATCACAAATCCATCGTAATGCGCAACGTTTTCTTCAATCAATTCAGCCATCATTGTCCAATGATTCAGATTCATTTCAGACGAATCGATGGGCTCTTCAAAACTGATGCTTTCAATTTCCACGTTTAAGCGACTTAATTCAGGAACGTGATCGTGGATGTGTTTAAAATTGAAACTTTCCAACTCGCCTGTTTGGGGATTTTTAATCATCCCAATGGTTCCGCCCGTGTATATGAGGAGAATTTTAGTCATGGTTTAACTGTATGAATTTGTGTAATTGAAACAATTCAATCGCATTTTGACTAGTGATTTCTTTCACCTCATCCATGGAAATGCCTAAAATATCTACTATTTTACCAGCAACTTCGGCAACATATCCCGATTCGTTTCGTTTCCCACGGTAAGGAACAGGACTTAGGTAAGGTGCATCCGTTTCTAGAACTAAACGATTCAATGGAATGTGTGGAATGACTTCTTGAAGTCCAGCATTTTTATAGGTCAGTACGCCGCCAATTCCAAAATAGAATTGCTCGTATTTCACTATTTTTTTGACTTGTTCGATACTTCCGGTGTAACAATGAAATACGCCTTTTAGCTCTGGAGTCCATTCTTGGTCCATGATTTCGAACAATTCGTCAAATGCTTTGCGCACATGAATAGCAATAGGCAGTTTCAATTCTTTTGCCCAACGTAGTTGTGTGCGAAAAACTTCCCTTTGTTCTTCGATGAACGTTTTATCCCAATATAGGTCCATGCCGATTTCCCCAACTGCACAATAGTGACTCGGATCAGCGAATAATTTATCCTCGATGATCTTCAATTCTTCCCTCCAGTTTTCCTTCACATATGTGGGATGTAAGCCCATCATTTGAATACAGGAAGGATCGAGCGCGGCCAATTTTTCCATGGGTCCAATCGAACTACTGTCGATGTTTGGCAATAGCATGGCTTGAACTCCTGCGTTTTTTGCCCTTTGCAGCATTTCCATTTGATCTTCATCAAATTCTTCTGCGTACAAATGTGCGTGTGTATCGATTAAAAAGGACATGCTACTTTATTTCATTTAAGGCCAATTCCCAATTCCAAGCATCGCGAACAGCATCTTCAATGCTGCGTTTTGCCTTCCAATTTAGGAGCTCTTGGGATTTTGTTGCGTTGGCGTATATTTCAATCACATCCCCTGCTCTTCGCGGACCAATTTGGTAATTTAATTGTTGATTACTGACTTTCTCAAAGACATGTATGACCTCCAAAACGGTTGTTCCGGTTCCGGTTCCGATGTTCACCGCTTCTAAACAACCTTTCTCTTGTTTTTCTAAAAATTGGATCGCTTGGACATGCGCTTCGGCTAAATCCATCACGTGAATGTAATCTCTTACACATGAACCATCACGCGTTGGATAGTCATCGCCAAAAACCGTCAAACACGCTTGTTTTCCAATAGCTGTTTGCGTCACAAATGGCAATAAATTATTTGGTTTTCCCAGTGGGAATTCACCGATTTTTGCAGTGGGATGTGCACCCACTGGATTAAAGTAACGAAGATTCATCAGGTGAAAATCCGGTGCCGATTTAAAAAAGTCTAGGATGATTTGTTCACCAATCCATTTGGTATAACCGTATGGAGATTCAGGTAAGCTTTTTGGTGTTTCTTCGTGAACTTCTTTGGTTTCTTTAGGTTCACCATAAACGGTACAAGAAGAAGAAAAAACGAAATTGAGCACCTTAAATTCTTCCATCAAGGAAAGCATGTTTAAAAGTCCAACAAGGTTGTTTTGATAGTACTGTAATGGTTTCTCGACGGATTCTCCAACGGCCTTGTATGCGGCAAAGTGAATGATGCCATGAAAGGAATATTCATTGAATATTTCTCGCATTTCATCAATTTGACAAACATCTACGCGATGAATCGTTGGTTGAAAACCCAAAATTTCCGTTAAACCATTTAAGGCTACCTCGGTAGCATTTCGAAAATCATCAACGATAATCGGTGTATATCCTTTTTCCACTAAAGCGACAACCGTATGGGAGCCAATATAACCTGCGCCACCTGTAACTAAAACATGTTTACTCATACGAACAAAGTTAGCCATGATTTTGTGGAAAATAGCATTTCATCAAGGAAACGAACAATTTTTCCTTATCCTTGTTAACGAAACAATGAAACTCATCCCCATTCTTCTTTTCTGTTTGTTCACTTCCTTCCAGTGGAACATGGATTCCAAAAGCAATTTAACTGTTACCGTTACGAATATTCAGAATTCAAAAGGGAAAATTTCTTTCGGGTTGTTTCGTAAGATTGATTCCTTTCCGATCAAGGGAAAACAATTCAAAGGAGTCTTTATTGACACGAAGAAACCGAGTACAAAATATACTTTTGAGAACCTCGCGGATGGGCAATACGCCGTAGCTATTTTTCACGATGAAAATGAAAATGGCATCATGGATAAGAACATGTTTGGTGCGCCAACAGAAGCTTATGGATTTTCCAGAAATGCACGAGGAATGTTCTCTGCTCCAAGTTTTGAAGAAGCCAAAATTGATTTGAAAGAAAACAAATCGATTGAAATTTGGATTAAATAGCTTATTCGAAGGAAACCAAAACGGATCCTTTTTCGACCACATCTCCTTGTTGAATATTGATGGCACTCACAACGCCAATTCCTTCTGCTTTCAGCACGTTTTCCATCTTCATGGCCTCCAAAGACAAGATTGGATCTCCCGGTTGAATCGCTTGACCCAATTCAATGTGAATGCTTGTAACGCGTCCAGGCATTGGTGCCGCTAACTCTTTCAACTTGCGGATTTTTGGCTTATCGAAGCCCAAAGAAGCGATGATTTCATCCAATTCTCCTTTGCGTTTCACCTGAAACACGCGGTGATTGATTTTTACGGTTAAGGCACGGTTTTCTGAATCATCCGTCATGATTTCTCCGTGAAAAACGACACCGTTATGAGTGATGTCAAAAAATCGATGGTCGTGCCAAGTAATTGCTGCTCCGCCTGCCGTTGCGACGTCTTTTCCGTCAAAAATCCAATTATTCATGGCTTAGTTTGATTTAGTTATGTTCAAAACGGTGTCTCCTTCCGCTTCAATTGCTTCTTGTTGTCCTTCCGCTAGCGTAGTAAATTGTATGCTATTCGCTAGGACTTCCGTACAAATATACTGCTCAAATTGTTTGATTGCATCGGTGATCACATCCGTTGTTTGAATTTGAACGACAATGCGATCTGTTACTTCAAATCCTGAATCTTTTCGCATATTTTGAATACGGTTCACCACTTCACGTGCAAGACCTTCCGCTTTTAATTCTGGACTTAGGGTAATATCTAGGGCAACGGTGATTCCACCTTCACTTGCCACTAACCAACCTGGAATGTCCTGCGCATTGATTTCAAAATCTGCCATTTCTAATTCAATGGTCGTTCCATCAATTTCGCCTGTCCAGCCGGCATTTTGTTCTACTGAAGCAATGTCTTCTTGCGTAAAGTTTGACACAATTCCAGCAATAGACTTCATTTGCTTGCCATATTTTGGTCCGATGGTTTTGAAATTTGGTTTGATGCTTTTCACAAGCATTCCTGCTCCATCCGTCAATAATTCTAGTTCTTTCACATTCACTTCGGAAAGAATGAGGTCTTTGACATGCATTAAATGTTCCGCTACTTCCTGATTCAACACAGGAATCATGATTTTTTGCAGTGGCTGACGCACACGTAACATGTGTTTTTTACGCAAGCCAAGTACGAGTGAGCAAGACTTTTGTGCCAATTCCATTTGACTTTCTAAAGACTTGTCGATGAAGTGCTGATTCACTTTCGGGAACAGCACTAAATGCACTGATTCCTCCTGATGTTTTCCTGAAACCGCATTCAAATCTTGGAACAATTGATCCATGAAAAATGGTGCAATTGGAGATGCTAGAATTGAAACCGTTTCCAAACACGTGTACAAGGTTTGATAAGCTGCTAATTTATCACTCGGATCGTCATTTTTCCAAAAACGGCGACGACACAAGCGAACGTACCAATTGGACAATTGTTCGGTCACAAAGTCCTGAATGGCGCGACCAGCTTTTGTTGGCTCGTATTCGTTGTACGCTGCGTCTACATCCGCGATTAAGGAATGTAGTTTTGAAAGCACCCATCGATCAATTTCTGGACGATCTTCCAAAGCGATATCCGCAGCGGAGTAATCAAATTCATCCAAATTCGCATACAATGCAAAGAAAGAATAGGTGTTGTAAAGTGTTCCAAAGAATTTACGTTGAACTTCGGTAATTCCTTCTAGGTCGAATTTCAAGTTGTCCCACGGTTGTGCATTGGTAATCATGTACCAGCGAGTCGCATCCGGACCATATTTCTCCAAGGTGCTGAATGGGTCAATGCCATTTCCTAAACGTTTAGACATTTTCTGTCCGTTTTTGTCCAGTACTAATCCATTGGAAACCACATTTTTGTACGCAACTGAATCAAATACCATGGTAGAAATCGCATGCAAGGTATAGAACCAACCGCGTGTTTGATCCACTCCCTCTGCAATGAAATCTGCTGGATATCCAGTGCGATTTTCGATGAGTTCTTTGTTTTCAAACGGATAATGCCATTGTGCATAAGGCATCGAACCGGAGTCGAACCACACGTCGATGAGATCCGCTTCGCGTTTCATGGCTTTTCCCGATGGAGAAACAAGAACCACTGCATCTACTTTGTGTTTGTGTAAATCAATTTGCGCATAATTTTCTGCGGACATATTTCCCGTTTCAAAATCAGCAAAAGGATTTGACTGCATGAATCCAGCCGCAATAGACTTTTCACATTCTACTTTCAACTGCTCCACAGATTCGATGCAAATACGCTCATCTCCTTCTTCTGTTGACCAAATTGGAATGGGAATTCCCCAATACCTTGAACGCGATAAATTCCAATCGTTTGCATTTTCCAGCCATTTTCCGAAGCGACCAGTTCCGGTAGATTCCGGCTTCCATTGGATGGTATTGTTCAACTCCACCATGCGGTCTTTTTTGTCCGTCACACGGATGAACCAAGAATCCAATGGATAATACAAAACGGGTTTGTCTGTTCTCCAACAATGTGGATAATTGTGCTCGTATTTTTCGACTTTAAAAGCCTTGTTTTCTTCTTTTAGTTTGATGGCAATTTGCACATCTACCGAACGTTCTGGCTCTTCTCCTTCGTTGTAGTATTCATTCTTCACATACATTCCGGCGAATTCACCCAACTCTGGACGAAAACGTCCTTGAAGGTCAACCAACGGAACTAAATTCCCTCGGTCGTCAGCTACCAGCATCGCAGGAACTCCAGCATCCGCTGCTACTTTCGCATCATCCGCACCAAAGGTTGGCGCAGTATGAACGATTCCTGTTCCGTCTTCTGTCGTCACGAAATCACCTGGAATCACCACAAATGCTTTTTCAGGATGTTCCGCTGGTAACGCATAAGGCAATAATTGCTCGTAGGTATTTCCCAGCAAATCCTTTCCATGACAGCTTCCTAAAACAACGAAAGGAATCACTTTTGCTCCGGCTTCGTAGCTTGATAAATCTGCAATAGACTCTTTCGCTTCAAATCCTTTGCTGAACTGATATCCAATTAAATTCTTTGCGAGAATAACGGTAATCGGTTCGTACGTGTATTGATTGTATGTCGCTACTAATGCGTATTCAATGTTTGGTCCAACCGTCAAAGCTGTATTTGAAGGCAGCGTCCAAGGAGTAGTTGTCCAAGCTAAAAAATGAATGTCTTTTGTATGTTCACTCACCTCATCACTTACCTGAAAAGCCGCCGCAATCGTTGCAGGATTGTTTGCTTTGAACATCGCAACTACTGTCGTGTCTTTCACATCCTTGTAGCAACCAGGTTGATTCAATTCGTGTGAAGAAAGTCCGGTTCCCGCTTTTGGTGAGTAAGGTTGGATGGTGTATCCTTTGTAAATCAAATTTTTCTGGTACAATTGAGACAACAACCACCAAACGGATTCCATGTATTTTGGTTCGTAGGTGATGTATGGATTTTCCATGTCCACCCAATACCCCATTTTCACGGTGAGGTCATTCCAGATATCGGTGTAACGCATGACTGCTTTTCGACAGGCATCGTTATACTCATCGATACTGATTTTCGTTCCGATGTCTTCTTTGGTAATACCAAGTTCTTTTTCTACGCCAAGTTCAACCGGTAAACCGTGGGTATCCCAACCAGCTTTACGTTTGACTTGTTTTCCTTTCAAGGTTTGATAGCGACAGAAAATATCTTTAATCGCTCGTCCCATCACGTGGTGAATGCCCGGCAATCCATTCGCCGAAGGAGGTCCTTCAAAGAACACATAGGAATCATTCCCCTCTCTTGTGGAAATAGATTTTTCGAAAATGGAATTATTTTGCCATTTTTCTAAAACCGATTGAGCCACGTTGGGCAAATTTAATCCTTTGTATTCCGGATATTTTGAGCGCATCATTCTTGAACATTTAAGATTGCGAATTTACGATAAATGGAGCAAAGGAGCAAGGTGGAAATGGAACGGAAAGGAGGAGCCTGTTTTATGCAATGTGCATGGAATTCAAGTTCGTTTTATTTACGTTTTGAAAAGCTTATATTTGTTTAAACCAAATGCTAAATTCCGCAATGAAAAAACGACTACTTCTATGCCTTGGCCTATTCGGATTTTTTTCGCTTTTCGCACAAGAGAACAACGGAAATAATTGGACTGTATCCTATCAAAAAGCACGTGTTTTTATCGAAAACAAAGGGCAGTTTGATGAATTTGCAACAAATGAAACCGGGAAAATACTTTACGGGGTCGACTTCGGTTCCACGCGCATTTTCTTTGGGAAAAGCGGGATAAACTATTCATTTTTAGAAGCCGTTAAAGTCCCGAAAGCGGAGCGCGATGCGTTGAGGGCTTCCTTGGCACAGGTTCCACAGCAATACAAGGAACAAGAGCGAATCGTTGGAAAGTTCAAGTTCAAAAGCGACGAAGTGTCGATGCGCTATGTCAACGCCAATGGAAAAGTAAAATTATCCGGACTCAAACCAAGGACCGATGATCACAATTATTCAGTTCAATTAGCAGATGGTAGCTATGAAGCCATTTCCCATGCCAAGGCATTTGAGGAACTCATTTATGAGAACATTTATCCACTGATTGATTTAAAATTTACCGTTCATCCTCAAATTGGATTGAAATATGTGTTCATTGTACATCCGGGAGGGAATCCAGCGGATATTGAAATGGAATACGATCGTAACGTGCAGGTTCTTCAAGGAGAAATTCATATTCCAACAGCCTTTGGTGACATCATTGACCATGCACCGTATTCCTTTCAAGGCACGAACGAAACCGAGTTATCCAGTTCGTTTAGCGTGCAACAAAAAACCGTCAAATTTGAAGTAGAAGCATACCAAAAATCAACAGATTTATTCATCGACCCATGGATCCAAACACCGGTTTTTGCGACAAATTGGGATGTGGTTTGGGAATGTGACCGCGATGGAGCAGGTAACGTGTATGCCCTCGGTGGAATCATGCCCATGCAAATTTTAAAATACAATGCGGCCGGAACCTTGCAATGGACCTACAACACACCATACGACACCTCCAATGTGTGGTTAGGAACCTTTGCTGTCGACAACGCAGGGAATTCCTATGTGACAGCTGGATCCGTTGCGCAAATTCAGAAAGTGGGTCCCACGGGTGCACTTCTCTTAAATAATGCAAGTCCGGGCGGAATACTTTCCAGCGCTGAATTTTGGACCATCGCTTTTAATTGTGACGAAACCAGTTTGGTGATTGGTGGAACAGGAGGTGCGCTGTTGCAATTGGACGCTGTCATTTACAATGTCAATACCTCCACACTGAATATTACGAATCAACAGTTTATTTCCAATGGACCAACCGTCAGTATTCCACCAAATTTGGAGGAAGTTCGTGCCATCACATCTGCAAAAAATGGTAAGTACTATTTCATGACGCAGGACACCATGGGTTATGTGAACGACAATTTTACGCTTTGCCCTACTGGAACAACAAGTTTTTTCAAAATGAATCATGGCGCAGGTTGGGGATACAAATTGGAGAATTACCGCTATGACAATTCAGGGATTTGTGCACTGGCGACAGATCCATATCATTTGTTCGTTAATCGAGGGAACAAAATCGAAAAACGCACCTTACAAGATTGTTTTTTTATTCAAGATAATACCATTCCTGGGGGACAATATAGTTCCGTCTTTTTGGGAGGATATACCGTAGGGAATTCCGGTATTGCCATTGATCAATGTGGAAACATCTACGTTGGATCAACGACTGGTGTCGTTAAGTATGATAATGGACTGATTCAACAAGCTTTTTATCCAACCACTTTCGCGGTATACGATTTAGAAATAAACACCAATGGTGAATTAATTGCTGTGGGGGGAACCGGAACCTCAACTAGTAGTACAAGAAGTGGAGCCATTCGTTCCTTTGCGATTGGAGCATGTGCGCCTATAGCAACAACTTGTTGTGACGCAACGATTTGTCAACCAAGTTCGGTGTGTATTAACGACGCTCCAATCACCTTAACCGCTGGTACTGCTGGTGGAACGTGGTCTGGTGCTGGCGTCAATGCAAGTGGAGTATTCAATCCGAGTGCCGCGGGAGTCGGAGTTCAAACGATTGTCTACACACTTCCTTGCGGGGCAGATTCCATTCAAATCACGGTGAGTCCATGTGCCGGCTTGCAAGTTTGTTTGGAGTCCAATGGTCAATTTACCGTCAATGGTGGCGTGGGACCTTATACTTGGACAAACTATGTTCCTGCAACAAATACACCTATTACGAATCAGACGGAATGTCAAAATTGCGGCTATACCTGGTTTTTTGGTCAATGTTTAAATGGATTTACCCCAGTAACTGCATGTAGTTCTCCTGCTGCTTATGTGAATTTTGCCACAGGAACGACGGTTACTCCACCCGCTGGATCAACACAATTTCAAGTGACTGATAATGCAGGAACTGTTTACACCTTCACTGCTGCAAACCTTGCTCCGTGTACAACCGCACCGTGTACTTCTTTAACGGTGAACGCTAGTACCGTGACGAATGTCTCATGTTTTGGTGGAAGCAACGGAGCAATTAGCGTAAATGCTAGTGGCGGAATTGGTCCTTACTCCTATTCTTGGGCGCCCAACATTGGGAATGGGGCCAACGTAAACAATTTGCCTGCGGGAACGTATTCGGTGTCCATTTTGGATGTAAACAATTGTCCTGGCAGTGTAAGCATCACCATTACGCAACCATCGGTGCCGCTTTCTGTTACTACGAGCTCAAGCAGCACATTATGTGGTACAGCGAACGGATCAGTTACAGCGAATGGAATTGGCGGAACCGCTCCATATAGCTATTTGTGGACACCCGGAAATGGGAACACTGCAACTGTTTCAAATTTAGCAGCTGGAGTCTATTCGTTGGTGATTACCGATGCGAATGGATGTTCGAGTAATGGCACAGCTACCGTTAGTAATTCGAACGGTCCGACAGTCAATTGTACCGTGTCGAATGTTTCCTGTTTTGGCGGTACAAACGGTGCGGCGATGGCGCAAGTTTCAGGAGGGACTTCCCCTTACACGTATGCTTGGACACCAAGTGGAGGAACAAATGCCACGGCGAGTAATTTGAGTGCTGGAAGCTATGTCGTACAAGTAACGGACAACACCGGTTGCATTGGAACAGCGGGCGTAACGATAACGGAACCAACGCAATTAGTGATCACAGAAACCATTATTCCTTCTTCATGCACAACGGATAACGGTTCGGTGTCCGTACTTGTTACAGGTGGCGTGAGTCCGTATACGTACACTTGGAATCCCGCTAGCTCGAATGTAAATTCCATTTCAAATCTTGCTCCAGGGACAAGTGTTTCACTAATTGTTAGTGATGCCAATGACTGTGGGACTTCAGAAACGTATCAAATAAACGGTACGGGATCAATTAACGTAACGGCGAGTCCGATTTCTACGTCAATTTTATCGGGACAAAGTGTTGTAATTAATGCCTTTGGGGCAACGAGTTATCAATGGAGCCCCCCGGATGATTTAAGTTGTCCAAGTTGCGCAACGACAAGTGCTTCACCCTCGGCCACTACACTATATACGGTAACTGGAACGGCACCAAATGGGTGCACAGGTCAAGCCGAGGTGATGATTTACGTTACAGAAGTATGCGGTGATCTTTACGTGCCTACCGTCTTTTCGCCTTCTAGTTTAAACAATGAAAACAAGCAGGTCTGCGTATATGGAAATTGCATCGCGGAATTAGACTATTCAATCTACGATCGTTGGGGACAGCGTGTGTTTGAAACCAAAGATCAAAATGCTTGCTGGGATGGTAAATACAGGGGGAAAGAGCTGAATGCTGGAGTTTTCGCATACAAGTTAACCATCAAACTTCAGAATGGTGATTTTGTCATTCGTTCTGGGAATATTACTTTATTAAAATAATCCCATGAAGAAGGCAGTCCTCATTTTAAGCATCGCTTGCAGTCCTTTCGGATTATTAGCGCAAGATTTACACTTTTCACAGGTGGATCAAATTCCTTTGTTGGTTAATCCAGCTCAAACGGGAAGTGAATCGCAAATTCGAGCGGGAATCAATTACCGCAACCAATGGAAAAGTGTCGCAAGTCCTTTTCAAACGATGGCTGCTGGATTTGATGCCCGACTACAAAAAAGCAAACGCAGAAGCGATGGTTTTTTTGCACTTGGATTACAAGTTTACAATGACCAAACAGGCGATTTATCCATTCGAACTTCTCAAGTATCCTTGAGTGGCGCTTATCACTTAAATCTTGGGCGGAATTCCACTATCGGACTTGGTATTTATGCTGGATTTGGGCAGCGTAGTATCGATGGGAACAATGGTCGTTGGGGGAACCAATACAACGGATTGGCTTATGACCCAAGTATATTAAACGGCGAGCCACTACCTACCGCGCAGTTTTCTTTTAAAGATGCAGGGGCGGGAACTTTATACCGCTATCGAAAAAACAATGCAGGAAGTCAATCTTGGGTGGTACATAGTGCCACAGCTGGACTTGGATTTTTCCACGTGAATCGTCCATTTTATTCCTTCTTGGCCAATGAAAATGAACGTTTATGGATGCGCTATACTATTTTTGGCTCAGCAGAGATTTCCATGAAAAATACCAAAACGGCGTTGGTTCCTCTATTTTTTTACCAACAGCAAAAATCAGCGCTTGAATGCGTGTATGGCGCTTCCTATCGCTATTACCTCAAAGGAAGTCTTTCAGGAAAATCCGCTAGTAATAACTTCTTGTCGTTTGGACTATACAATCGATGGAAAGATGCGATGATTGGTAAAGTGGGCTTTCAAATGAATCAATACCAATTGAATCTTTCCTATGATTTTACCATTTCAGATTTGTCTGACCTCGCAAAAACACAAGGTGCATTTGAACTTTCATTCAGCTACTTATTCGGTAAATAAACCCATGTTAAAATCCACTGTCCACCAAGCCCTAACCGATGTACTTGTCCAAAAGCACGAAGAGTTAGACGCGATACGTTTAGAAGCTTCAGACGGAAAATCAAATGATGCAAAGAGCTCAGCTGGGGACAAACATGAGGTTGGTGTTGCCATGGTTCAATTGGAACAAGAAAAACTTGGGAAACAAATCCAGATCATCGAAGAACAACTCACTTTATTGTCTCGAATCGATTCCTCAAAAAAACACCTGAAAGTTAGTTTGGGTTCTTTAGTTCATTGTGAAGAGCAATGGTATTATTTTTCGATTGGACATGGCCTTTTACATGTCGAAGATCAAGCGGTGTTTTGTTTGAATCCACAAGCGCCATTAGGAACGGCACTGCTCGGTAAGTCTGCGAAGGACGAGGTCAGCTTTCAAGGAAGAAAAATGGTCATTCAATCCATATTTTAGGCTAATTTTGCCCATCATATGTCGAAACATCACATCATCATTATTGGAGGAGGAGCTGCGGGATTTTTTGCTGCGTTAAGCGCGAAAAAATACCATCCACACGCACAAGTCAGCATCTTAGAAAAATCATCAAAACTACTGTCGAAAGTAAAGATTTCAGGCGGTGGACGCTGTAATGTCACACATGCCTGTTTCGACAATAAACAGTTGGCGGGCTATTATCCAAGAGGAGAAAACTACCTGAAAAAAGCCTTCGATCAATTCAATGTGCAGTCCACCATCGACTGGTTTGCCGAACGTGGGATTCCCATGAAAACCTATCCGGATGGTTGTTTATTCCCAGAAAGCAATGATTCACAGACGATTATCGATTGTTTTTTATCCGAAGCGAATAAACGTGGGATTCATATTTTATTGAACCAAGGCATCAAGCGAATTGAAGCCGTTAAAAACGGGTTTAAACTGCATGCCGATCAGAAAGTATTCGATGCAACGCGGGTTATTGTCACCACTGGTGGACAACCAAAACGAGGTAATTTCGATTGGTTGGAACAACTTGGTCACGACATCATTGAACCACTTCCGTCCTTGTTTACCTTCAATATGCCTGATAATCCGGTACGTGAATTAATGGGAACAGTGGTGGAAAAAGCAAGCGTGAGAGTCGAGGGAACAAAACTACTCGGACAAGGTCCCTTGCTGATCACACACTGGGGAATGAGTGGTCCGGCTGTACTGTTGCTTTCCGCATGGGGTGCTCGGATTTTAGCAGAAAAAAAATATCATTTTCATGTGTTAGTGAATTGGTTACACGAAATGAAGGAAGCTGATTTGCGTCAAAAAATCGAGATGACCGCACATTTGCACGGCGCCAAAAAGGTACAGAACCTCAATCCTTTTCACATCACGAACCGACTTTGGCATTTTTTAATGGCGAAAGCGGAGATTCCGAGTGAAATACGTTGGCAAGAACTGGGCAAAAAGAACACCAATAAACTGGTAAACATCCTCCTGAACGATCGTTACGAGGTGAAAGGCAAAACGACCTTCAAAGAAGAGTTTGTGACGGCAGGTGGCGTTTCTATGACGAACATCGATATTCGAAATATGGAAAGTAAACGCGTTCCAGGCTTGCACTTCGCGGGAGAAATACTCGACATCGATGGCATTACGGGTGGATTTAATTTCCAAGCCGCTTGGACCACCGGTTTTATTGCCGGGAAAAACTGCCTTGATTAAAACTCAGCGTTCAATGGCGTGCGAGGGAAAGGAATGACGTCGCGAATGTTGGACATTCCCGTTACAAACATCACCATGCGCTCAAATCCAAGTCCAAATCCAGCATGTGGAACCGTACCGAATTTACGTGTATCCATGTACCACCAAAGTTCTTCTGCTGGAATGTGGAATTCCTCACATTTTTGAAGAAGTACGTCATAACGCTCCTCACGTTGTGATCCACCAACGATTTCGCCAATTCCTGGGAACAAGACATCCATAGCCGCAACTGTTTTACCGTCTTCGTTCAAACGCATGTAAAATGCTTTGATTTTCGCTGGATAATCCGTTAAAATGACTGGGCAATTGAATTCTTTTTCCACTAAATAACGCTCGTGCTCACTTTGAAGATCGATTCCCCATTCCACTGGGTACTTGAATTTCTTCTTTTTATAGTGATTTGAATTCATCAATACATCAATCGCTTCCGTATACGTCAATCGTTTGAATGGATTTTCGATGACAAATTTCAAGCGTTCCAACAAGGTCATCTCGTTGCGCTCATTTTGCGGTTTTTGTGCTTGTTCTTGCGCATCGCGCTCACTTAAGAACTTCACATCCTCCGAACAATTGTTGAGGATATATGAACAAATGTATTTTAGGAAATCTTCTGTTAAATCCATGTTGTCCTTCAAATTATTGAAGGCAACTTCTGGTTCAATCATCCAAAATTCAGCAAGGTGACGCGAAGTATTTGAATTTTCTGCTCTAAACGTTGGTCCAAATGTGTACACTTGTCCAAGCGCAGTTGCTGCTAATTCCGCTTCCAACTGACCAGAAACCGTCAAGTTCACTGCTTTTCCGAAGAAATCTTCTTTATAGTTCACGGATCCATCTTCATTCAACGGTGGATTCTTCGCATCTAAGGTTGTTACACGGAACATTTCTCCTGCTCCTTCGGCGTCAGAACCTGTAATGATTGGTGTGTGTAAGTAATAGAATCCACGGTCATTAAAGAACTGGTGAATGGCAAATGCCACAGAGTGACGGATACGGAAAACCGCACCAAACGTGTTCGTTCTAAAACGTAAATGTGCTTGTTCACGCAAGAAATCCAAACTATGTCGTTTTGGTTGCATGACTGTTTTTTGAACCTCATCCGGATGTGCGTCACCTAGTATTTCGATGTGCTCCACTTGCAATTCTACTTGTTGTCCTGCTCCTTGAGATTCCACCAATTTTCCCGTCAAGGATAATGCTGAAGCGGTCGTGATGCGCTTTAAAAGTGCTTCATCCCATTGTTCAAAATCAACAACGGCTTGAATATTTGCCATACAAGAACCATCATTCAATTGAATGAAACGGTTACTACGGAAGGCACGCACCCATCCTTTTACATTGATTTCTTCACCGGTTTTGAGTGGTGAATTTTCAGCTAAAATCTCGGAAATTCGGTATCTTTTCATGGATGCAAAGTTAGTTGATTTCAGCTAAATAGCCGAGAACCTCCTTCAATTCCTCCAAGAAATTCCTAGTTTTTGTAGTTCTTCCTCTGAAACGGTTGGTGGAAAGACGCCTTTTTCCAGTTTTTCGATGACCAGTTCCGCGACTTTTTGTGCATCTTCGGACGTTTGGAATCCTTGATTTCCGGGTACACCTGGAATGGTTTGTTGGTCGATTATTCGTTTTCCTTTTTCCGAAATGCTGTACCCCCATCCCTCCGGTTGCAAATGGGTAAAAAAAGTATAATTTGATGAAGATTTTGGTTTACTTGTAGTGCTTTGCTTTTGCTCATTTTGTGAATCATTCAAGATTTTTTCCTGCGTCGCATTCACTACTTGTTCTGAAGCTGGTTTTTCGGAACAGGAAAAAAGTAGCAGGAAGAAAGAAAATATCAAAATCAATCGCATTTTACAACTATTTTTTGAGTTGGAATACCGTTGATTTCACAACGAAAAATATAGGTTCCTGACTTCCAGTTTGAAACATCTGCAGAAAACTGCTGGCGCGCGCCTGATTCTGTTGTCAATTGTTTTCCATCCATGGAATAAATGGCCATGTTATCCATGAATCGTTCAGACTGAACCGTCAATTGATATTGAACTGGATTAGGGTAAAGCATTACTTCCAATAATTCGCTGGAGTTTAAACCGGCAGTTCCAGAATACGCCCAAAAATCTTCCAGAAAAATACCATTATATCCTCCTCCAACATACGAAACTCCATCGATGTAGAACGCAAAGGCATTTTTCCTTCCAGGCGCCGGAATGTTTGCGCGTTGAGTCCATGCATTCAAGTAATAATTGTACTCATAAAGGTCATTCTTAAAGTCACCGTTTAGGTCCTCCCCTGTTCCCACATAAGCAACAGAAAGTGCTCCCCAAGCGACAGCGCCTGCGCGCGGCGTTCCTGGAAAGGATGCTTTATCAATCCATGTGTCCGATTGAACATCGTACATCCACAAGTCGTTTTTAAGTGTCCCGTCATTCCCCGTTCCGATAAAGCCAAAACCGTTTAATTCAAATGCAACAGCATCTCGACGCGCAGTTCCAGAAAAATCAGCGACCTGAGTCCAAGTATTTAGATTTGGATCATAGGCATACACATCTTTTTTCAATCCAGTTACATCCTCTCCTGTTCCGACATAAGCTTTGTTTGCAGCAGTAAAACATACGGCTTGCCTTCTTGCTGTTCCTGAAAAGTTTGCTTTTTGCGACCAAGTCTCTGTTTGTGGATTAAATTCCCACAAGTCTTTCATGTATGCAACAGTTTGTGTTTGACCCAGACAGACATACGCCTTCTGCATGTTTTCGTGGTTCAGCGTGAAGGCACATGCAGATGCGCGTTCCAAGCCATCCCCAGAAGCTCCTCCAAGTGAAACTTCCTCATCCCAATCATCTTGAAAAGGCGAATACGAATACATTTTACGCTTGAACCCAAAGTCGTCGAGTCCACCAATGATTAATCCAACTTGTAGCAAAGAGACAGCACAGCTAGCAGATTTCGGGGAACCTTTCACGGTATCACGCGGAAACCAATAGTCCTGTGCAGGAACTTCCTGTGCCAGCAAAAACAAAACGAATCCTAAAATATACTTATTCATGTCCTATTCAATTATGATTTGTTTTTGAATATATTGTCCGTTTGAAACCAGGATTCTTGCGTAATAAACACCTGTTGGCAAGTGTGTTAAGTCTAATTCTAAAAAGTTTGACTTACTTAATGTTTGACGGTAACAACATTTACCGAAGGCATCAAGCAGTTGAATTTCTTCCATATAGATTTCCGTGCTTACGCGAAGGATTCCTTTGTTTGGATTGGGATAAATCTGACAAGCCAATTCCGTTTCGTTCAAATTTGCATAGTTAGGCGCAGCATATTCCTGAATACTTGCTTTTTTTCCTGAGTATCCTTTTCCCAATCCGACAAATGCACGACCATTGACAACAAGCGCAACAGCGTTTTTGCGTTCACTGCCACCATAAGCACAGCGGACCTCCCATTCATTGATTTCTGGATTATATTCGATTAAATCACCCAATAAGCCCCCGTTTGTACCCAAACAAATGAATCCACGGTTATTGAGGGTGAAGGAACAAGCGCCACCTCGTTCACTGCCGATGAAATCCGCAATTTGGGTCCATTGATTGGAGCCCGGATTATAGCGATAGAAATCTTTTTTATACACATCTTGATTTGCTCCGAGTCCAACATATCCTTGATTTCCGATGGAAAAAGAACTTAATTGATAACGTACTCCTGCAGGAAAGTTCGCGCGTTGAATCCATTGGTCAGAACTTGGTTTGTATTCCCATAATTGACTCGAGTACAGACTTGGACCCCATTTTCCACCACAGATATACCCTTTGTTATCCGCAGAGAAAGCTGTGGCGAAGTAGATGCCATTTCCACCAGAACCCGGGAAATCCGCTTTTTGGGTCCAGGAATTTGTGGTGGGGTCATATTCCCACAAATCTTTCAATTTTGTCCCCAGCAAGGCGTTGGCATTGTCGATTCCAGTTCCAACATATCCTTTTCCATTCACAGAAAATGCGATTGCATCTCGTCTAGCGGCGCCAGGAAGGTCTGCTTTTTGCATCCATGTATCGGTATTGGGATCATATTGCCAAAGGTCTTTCAATAAAATTTCTGCCGTATCAATTCCCGTGGAGACATAGCCATAATCACCAATGGAAAAGGCAACAGCGCGTTCTCTTTTTCCTGCCGTAAAATCTGCTTTTTTCGTCCATTGGTTGAATTGACTAAATGCCAATATGGGTAAAAGACAAACGACCAACAAATACGCTCTTTTTGCCATATCAGAAGATGTTGATGTGTTTCGTTGTTTTCACTCCCTGATGTTGAACACAGAAAATATAGGTGCCTGGTATGAGTGATTGAACATCTATCTCATTTTCCCCTGAAGTTAAGGTAACACGAAGAACAGACTTACCGCTCAAATCGAGTAGTTCACCAACGGTATTTGGCTCAAGGTCTTCATTCAGTTGAATATGCAGAAAATCAGCCGTTGGATTCGGGTAAACGTTCCATGAGAACGGATTTTGTTCCTCCATTCCCGAGGTATTGATCGTTGGATTGAATTGCCAAAAATCATTCAAGTTAATTCCATTTGTTCCAGTTCCAAAATATCCTCGGTTATGAATGGCAAATGCCACTGGGAATCTTCGGTTCGTTCCTGGAAACGCCAATTCCATTTGCCAGGTATTTGTTCCAGGATAAAATGACCACACTTGATCTGTAACGGTGCTTAATCCACCGACATAACCACACGTCACAAAGCCACGTTGTAATATGGAGAAACCATAACTTCCACCGGTGCTCGAGCCGGGAAAATCTGCACGTTGGGTCCACGTATTGTGTATTGGTTTGTACTCAAACAATTTTGTTCCCGCTTTTACATAGCCACTTCCTTCAATGGTAAAAGAACACGACCATGAACCAAAGGTAACGGGAGGCGTTGCTTTCAAACTCCAACTATTTGTACTTGGATCATATTCAGCCATTTGTTGGCCAACGTAGACATATCCCTTATTGTTTACCGAAAATCCTTGCGTGTCACCCGGATTAAAAAATGGACAAGCCGCAATCGGATTCCAGGTGTTTTGAACGGGGTCGAATTTGAAAAATTCTCCATTCAATGCAGAACCTCCACCGACGCAAGGTTGATCATTCACAACAAAACTTGTGGCTCCATGGTTATTTACTGGATAGTTTGCTTTTTGTGACCATGTATCCGAGGATGGGTCATATTCCCACCAATCTTTGTACGAAATATCAACTCCGGAACCATTGACGTGTCCGAGTCCTAAATATCCTTTGTTTTCTGTGGCACATCCAACCGCACGGTGTCTTCCCACACCACCAAAGGACGATTTTTGAATCCAATATTGCGCTTGACTTCCCAAGGAAAATGCGCAAAAAATAAGAGTTGCCAGCCACTTCATTTCACCAAAACAATTTGTTGAGAAACGTGACCATCAATTGATCTCAAGAAATAACTTCCTGCTTGAAAGTCAGTTAAGTCTATCTGTAGCGACTCATCAGTGTCGTATGTGGCTAATTCTGTTCCATTCACATGGTAAAGGGTCGCTTTTCCAATGGATTGATTCAAGCGCACACTTCCATTCGTTGGATTCGGGTAAACACGGATATTCGTTAACGGCTCCTCTTCTAAACCAACATACGCTGCATTGAGCGTCAAGGTATAATTCCCCATTTCACTTCCCCAACCTTCTACGATGATGTACAGAGATCCTAATCCAGCAGTTTCAAATGTCAATGCTGATTGACTACCACATTCCACAACGTCGTCATTAAAGGCGATGACGTTTCCATTCATATCAACAACACTTAAAAAGGTATCGAAAGAAGCGCCACAAAGGGAAGCGTGCACGGATTGAATGAGTGGATTCGGGGTTAATTTATAGTAAATGTCTGGAGAAGGATAAACGTAATTGTTATTAGAATAACAGAAAGAATTATCGCGAGAATCCGTGAATGGTAATGCCGTAACATTGATAGGATCATTGACATCGTCGCCAATATATCCCGTACAATCAATTCCATTGCCAATCGTTATTCCAAAGTCCATCACTGACCCCCACGTGTACGTTCCACAAGGATCCAAGGGTAAGGTTCCTGCTTCTCGTTGCATGACGCGCATACGCGACGTACCGTTTTGCGCATTTGCTGGAACAGAGAAGGTAAACGTGGAAATCGCAACCGGTGGTGTTCCGGTCCAAGATCCGATGGATTCATAAGGGTCAAAGTTTCCGTTTTGGTCAAAATCAATCCATGCCTCACCTACTCCAGCGTAATTCCCGCCACAGGTGCCAAATTTCACATTGAGCACATAAGAACCTCCAGCGTTTAAAGCAACCGATAAGGTGGTTAAATCCTGGACACCAACAACCGCCGGGCAACCAATAAAGTTTATATTTCCGGAAGCACCAGCAATTTGGACGAGTTCAACATTGGAATCAACAGTACTCGTTGGTCCAACATTTGAGGTGCAATATTGTCCATAAGAAATGGAAAAGAAGCACAAGAAAAAGCTAAGTAAACTTTTAGTCATGTAGTAGTAGATTTTATCGAATGTACAAAAAATCCACCGCTTAATAAAACCTTAACATTGGAATTACCTCCCGTTCCAAGTGGTCATGGTCATATCCAGACCAACAAAGGAGAAGCTTTTGATGAATTCTGTTGCTGTTTGAATGCGCTCAGGCAGCGCTAATTGCTCGTCTTTGGACCATTCGCCCAAGACGTAATCCGCTTGTCGGCCTTTGGAAAAATCGTTTCCAACGCCAAAGCGTAAACGGGTATATTCCACAGTCTTTAGAACCGCTTGAATATCTTTTAATCCGTTGTGTCCACCATCACTTCCTTTCCCTTTCATGCGGAGTTTTCCGAAAGGCAATGCGATATCATCTGTGATGACCAATAGATTTTTCTGATCAATTTTTTCCGCTTGCATCCAATAATTGACTGCTTTCCCAGAAAGATTCATGAAAGTAATGGGCTTAATTAGAATGATGGTTCTGCCCTTGAACTTGGCTTCTGCACGAAAAGCGGCTTTATCGAGTGTAAATGTTGCACCTAACTCACGTGCCATTTCGTCCACAACTTTGAAGCCGATGTTGTGGCGTGTTTCTTCATACTCTTTACCTGGATTTCCTAATCCGACAACTAAGAATTTCATGACTTACCAATTTGGACAACCACCACACTTGTCACCTTGATTCAGGTAGAACAAAGCACCGATCACAATATTTCCTTCACTGTACAGAAACACTTGTTTAGCATGAGAATCGTAATCGTTTGGTCTTGTTTTCACACGAACCTGATCAATGAAGCCACCCGCTAGATTTGTTTGAATATAAACGCGTCTAAAGAATTCAGCACGAAGTCCAGCATGGGCTGAAACACCAAATCCGGATAAAGATACTGTTGCCACATTTTTTTGTCCGGCGAAGGTAAAATCGTTAAACGATAAAATAGGTCCCGCACCGAAACCATATAGTGTCGTTAAAGCAAAGCGAGCCTTATCGGATTGATACACTTTAAATACATTGGACAAATCAGCATGTATGTAATTTATTCCATTCGTGTTTTCGTAATGAAAGGTATTTGAATTGGTAACTACTGGCTCGTTAGTGTACGTTCCTGACCAATTCGTTACAGGATCAATTCCTGGGTTTATGGTGCCGCTTAATGAATATGTTGGTCCTGCTTTCATCACATACTTCATGTGGTCGTATCCCAACGAAATTGCCCAATTTTTCTTGATGTTGTATCCAATTCGAAAGTTGAATTGAGGAACGGTGAAATCGGTTAAGCTCACATACGTTTTAAAGTCTTCAGAAGGACGATCTTTGGCTTGAACACCTTTCAGTGTGAAGTCATACCCCGGGCCAATAAAGCGTAAATTACTTTTGGTGTAAGCGCTTCTGTTATAGCCCCAATAAAAGAACATCGCGCCCTTTGCGGTAGATCTTTTGTTATTTTTCGAAGGCTGTTGAGCGATGGAACCGAATCCTAGTAAAAGGAAGCAGATTAGAACGTATTTTTTCATCGTGTGATCATTTTAATCCATTCTTGTTGACTTAACACTTGTTCAAGACGGTAGTGGACTTTTTTATTTAAGCTGTGCCATTCCACGAGGCCAAATCCTTCAGAAAAATAGCTGATTCGCTGGACACTTTTGGAATTTTCTTTTCGGGTGAATGGGTTCAGAACAGTTAATCGCAGATCATCCGAAAAAACAAGTGTTTCTAGCTCATCCTCTATTACTTGATGAGCGGTCTTTTTCGTAAACTGTCTTTTCACTTCACTAAGAAGAACGGTTGAATCCACCACTCCTCTAAACTTTGCCGCAAACCACGTTTTTTCCTTCAGATTCATTGGGAAAAGTTTGTCTTTGTACAGAAGTGTTTTTTCTTTTTCTTGGTTAACATCTACAACCATGTAATCTTGCAAATTCAGGGAATCTACGTTGTAGTTGTAGGCCTCTCGAATTCTTCCATCGCTTGCGTAAACTTCGACAATTAAGTGTTCGCCCGCTTGATCTTTCAGTGCATAAATCCGGTGGAATTCCTCCTCGAGTCCACCTGTCACATCGCGGTATAAGTAAATCTTTGGAATGGTATCAACGGGATAAAAATACGCTGCATTTGGATTTTTTGAAGCGAAGCCGTTGGAATCATTACATGAAGTAAAACCAATGATTAGGGTAGAAAAAAGCAGGATAAAAACACCGAAGCGCATCATTATTTTGTCATTTTTAAGAAAGAAACTTCTTGTTCTGTTAAATGTCTATAAAATCCACGAGGGAGGTCTTTTTTCGTTAATCCAGCAAATTGAACGCGGTCTAATTTTACCACGACATAGCCCAACGCTTCAAAAAGACGACGAACAATGCGGTTTTTACCGGAGTGGATTTCCACACCAACTTCTGTTGAGTTTCCATTTTCAATGTACGAAACCTCATCCACACGTGCTTTTCCATCTTCCAAATCGACACCACGCATCAAATGCTCCATGTCTTCTTTGGTAACGGATTTATTTAATTCAACGTGGTAAATCTTTTTTGCCTGGTAACGAGGGTGCGTCAATTTCTTCGCCATATCTCCATCGTTAGTAAACAAGAGCAAACCAGTGGTTTCACGGTCTAGTCGTCCAACTGGATAAATGCGTTCGCGACATGCTTTTTTCACTAAAGTCATCACCGTTTTTCTACCTCTTGGATCATCCATTGTTGTGATGAATCCCTTTGGTTTGTTCAGTAAAACATAACGTTTCGTTTCAGCGTTGATTGTTTCTCCGTCGTATTGGATAACATCTTCTGGAGCAATTTTGTAACCTAGTTCAGTAACAATTTTACCGTTTACGGAAACGACACCAGTTTGAATGAGGACATCAGCCTCTCTTCTTGAACAAATACCTGCGTTTGACAAGTATTTATTTAATCGAACTTGATCTTCGTTAAAAGAAGGCAAGGGATCGCCTTTTTTCACTTTGATTTTATAGTCAATGTATTTTCTTTTGTCACGATCTGTGACTGTTTTTTTATCCGTTGGACCCTTTTTATCCGTTGGTCCTTTTTTGTCTGTTGCTGGTCGTTTGGATGCAACGGGCTTTCTTCCAGCCGCAGCCGGACGTTTATCCGTTGATTGATTTCCTCTCGATGTTCCGCGTGTATTTCTCATAATTCAAGCAAAGATAGAGAAAAGTGTTCGGTATTCCTTTAAATCACTCTTTTTGCAGGCGTTTGATATCAGAAATGAGTTGATTTACTTCCTTTTCTGATGTTCCGTCATAATAACCTCGAATTCTCAACTGTTTATCCACTAGAACAAAGTTATTTGTATGAATAAAGTCACTTCCCGCATCACCCAAGTTTTGGGCCTCGGCAGGTTTAAGCACAAAGAACGATTTTCTTGCTAGCGCATATAAATCTGCCTTTTCACCCGTCAAAAAATGCCATTTCCCTGAAGTGGCTTGATGACTTGTGGCGTATTTTTTCATTTGCTGAACATCATCCGTTTCCGGATCAACCGTAAAGCTAAAAATCTGGATGTCCGAATCATTTTTGAACGCTGCATCTACACGTTGCATTTGTCTGTTCATGATTGGACAAATACTTTTACACGTAGTGAAAAAATATTCAACTACAGCAATTTTCCCCTTCATGTCAGTAGTGGAAATAAATTTAGCATCTTGATTTTGGAAGGAAAAGGAACCAATGTGGTGTCCAAAGCCTAAACGAAGCATTTCTGGGTCTACCATTTCTTCGTTTACGTCAATTGGATTAATGATTGGCAATGGTTTTTCCTTTTTCGAACTCGTAAAATGATAGGCAATTGGTATACAGACAAGTAAAAGTAAGCCTAAAAAGAAAATGCGTTTCATAGGGACAAAGTTACGGTTTTTGCACCTTCTCGAGTGTGACCTTGACTACATTTTGTCGGTCTTTCAAAGATCCTTTCAGCACCGTAAAGGGACGTTTCATTTTTATTAGTTCCTTTTCATAAAGTTCGAATAATTCCTGACGGTTCGAAGGATTCTCTCTCAAGGGATCTGGTTCCCAAGGAATATCTGGAGCGCAGAGAAAGTAGTGATCAAAATTTTGCGTTGCGCAGGCATCCAGAATCAACGTCGACACATGTTGATAGCGGAATTCCGACCATATTTTCATGACCGTCATTTCCGTATCCGCGACGAACTGATTGCCTTTTAGCAGCCAATCAGCTAACTGGCCATTGGTGATTTCATCGAGGTCGTTCTTTTCGTAGTCGACTTTGTCTTTTAGGTATTCTCGTGCAAATTCCTCGCTTAATGGGAGGTCAAACTGTTGCGCGCACCATTGAGCCATGGTTGATTTTCCGCAAGATTCTGGACCGGTGAACGCAATTCTCATGGTGTAATCGGTTTTTTGTACCACTCGCGAAGTCCATAAATACCAAGAAGGAAATAAGCAGCATAAAGAATGCTTGTTGCATATAAAGCTGCGTTCAAGTACAAGACGATACACGCCAAGTTAATGAATAACCAATAGATCCAATTAGATTTTTCTTTGAGTACGCCGAGAATCGTGGCAAATAAGGAGAATAAAGCTATAAACACATCCCAAACAACTGTTTGTTTATTAGCAAATTCCTGAAACGACCCTAATGTTAACCAAGAAATACCTATTCCGATTAACAGGATGCTCGGAATCGCAAACAAGTGCTTTTTCAGTTTCCAAGATATCAACGTAATCTCATCTTCCTGATTCCAGGACCAAAAGGCGAAAGCGCTCAATAGGACATATGCCACGGATAGAAAGGACTGTGCGGGTAAATTGGAACGATAAAAAACAAGTATGTAGATGAAGGAACTGATTCCACCGGATAACCAGGCCCATTTGTTCTTTTTTGCCACTAGAAAGAGGTATCCAGCACCAGTTGTAGCAGCTGTCCACTCTAGAAGCAAGTCGATCGTTGCCATTTAGTATAAAAGTTGCTTTTTAGCAGCATTTCTCCATCCGGCTTGATTCTCATAATCCACAAAGAAAATTTTTAAATCCGCTTGATTCTCATAGGGAACAAAAAAAATGGATTTTTTCGCTTGGTTTTCATATTGTGTAAAAAACCATTTGCCATTATTTTCACCAGCTTGATTTTCGTATTTAACCTTAAATACTTTAAGATCTGCTTGGTTTTCATATTTCACCACGTATACTTTTACATCCGCTTGATTGGCGTAATTAACGGAGAACACTTTTTGGGAGAAAGCTTGTTGAGTCAACAAAATAAACAAGGTGGAGAAAAAGATTTTTTTCATGGCGTTTTTTTTCAAAAATAAGGATGTTTTGGAATAAGTCTAGCGGATGACCATGACTTTACCAACTTTCTTATCTCTTCCATCGAAATTCGTTGCCGTCCAAATGAAATAAACCCCAGTAGGAACCTTTTCACCATTCAAATTTTGAGCGTTCCAAGTGGCTGTTCCCCCATTCGATGTCGTTCGATAAATCAGGTTTCCGGCAACATCCGTTACCTTCACATCTGAATCATAGCGGATTCCTTGAATCGTTACGGGTCCAAAATAATTCGGTTTCACAGGATTTGGGAACACGATAACGTTCGAATACTCTGGGTCCTCGTAGGTCGCATTGGTACGATAAGAAACAAGTCCTTTATCTGTCACAATGTACAATTCACCCGTTTCTTGATTCAATTGAAGGTCAACGATGACATTTGAAATAATCGGTGAATTATCAGTGGTGAATTGTTCTAATATTTCAGATCCATCTGCGGAAAGGAGGATGATTCCACCATTTGCGGTTCCCATCCACTTGCGGTTCCCGCCATCCACTTCTATATCCGTGATGTGCGTTTTACCCAGCACATATTCTCCGTTTCCTTCGAAATTAATCTTTATTTGCTGGGTGTTATAGTCTCCGGGTTGCGCATCAAATGCAGCCTCTGCATTATATAAAATGGCAAAACCAGTTTCAGTTCCTATCCATAATTCTCCATCAAAATCAGCAGCGAGGGCTGTAATGGCAATGGAGGGTAAATTCCCGCTAAACTCACCTTCATCCAAGGTAATAACCTTATCATCACTTGGGTCAGAAATGGTTCCATTGTGATTATAACCAATAATTCCATCCGATTTGGTAGCGAACCACAGAATTTCATCAAAATCTTGAATCATCTTGGTCGTAGATTTATTCTTAGCATTCGGCCCACAATCAAAACTATACCATTCTCCTGTTTTATCGCGCACCTTCAGTGGTTGGTCAGAATACCCGTTTAGGGACCATAAATTCCCTCGTTTATCGAAAAGGACATCGGAAACCAGGCTCCATCCATTCCCAATACTTGTAGGTTTTATTGGCGAATTTGCTCCCGTAAAAACGAGGGTATCGGAGGCATTCATTAAGGTCAAAGGAAGGTACGAATAGGTACACATGGCTACCTCTGATGTGTCATTTGGATTAATGGCTACATCGATAAAATCCCAAATTTGAGGTTCTGGCCATTGAGATACATTGGTGACATTTAAGAGTTCCCAATTCGCATTTTGATAAAAATGGACACCATTTCTGGTGAAGCCCGGAAAGCCGCTATTGATGCGTCCTGAGGCGATTGCTAATTTCCCATTTTGTGCGTCCATTGCAAAAAATTGGTTGTTTTTAGATCCTTCAATTGGATAGGACTTGTAGACAAATTCATTCGGATACATAACCAAACCATATTTCAAATCTGCGGACCAAAGTCCGGATTGATTTCTTGCGGTACGAGAAGAAGAAAACCAGGCATTAAAGTTTCCGGCTCCATAAGATTCGGGGATTTGCAGGTTATCGTTGAACAGGTAAATTACACCATCGACGTTCACGGATAAATAATTCTCCACGACATTAATGGAGTTAATTTCAATAGTAAAGGGCAAATTTGTCACAAGTTCCAAATCTGAAGCATTGATGCGATAAACAGAATCCGATCCGTATTCATCCGACTTTTTCAAAACAACCAAACGATTATTAAACAGATCCATTTCCGTGTATTTATTCGCTGTTTGGTAAGGCAAGCGAATGTCTCGTACCCATTGAGAGTAATCAGGTAAAATTGGATTAGGTAGAAAGCCCTTGAACAACTGTGTTGGAGTAAGGGCATAAATGGAATCTTGATAAATGGACACATCGACAATTCGTTCGGTGGAATTGGTTGGATAAAACGTTTCTTTGACTTCGTTTTTGACAGCATCTAGTTGTACGATAGAGAAGTCATTAGCAGCATAAACGTACATTCCATTTCGTTCAAAACGGTTAATTCGCTTGGAAACCGAGATTTGAGCGAGTTTGATAGCTGGAATATTGACTATTTCTCCATTTTTATATTTGTCAATATTTCCATTTTTATACCCGATATACACTGCATTTTGAACCTCATCATAGAAGAGACAGGAAATTTCAATATCCGACAATCCATTTAATGCCGTTAACAAGCGGTGTTCCTCGGTGGCAATAGTATAGATTGACATTCCATTTACGTATGCCGTAAATACTTCCTTTTCAGAAGCAACAACATCGATCGCCTTGGAAGTTGAAACGTGGAGCTTCCAAGTACCCGTGCCTATCTGAGCCCTTGAAACAAAGGTGAAAAGGCAGATAAATAAGTAGATGGTCCATTTCATGTTGTCCGTATAACGTAAGTTCTGTAATTAAATTGGCGCTGTAGTTGAATAATTCATGTAAAGTTACCACCTTTTCGAATAAATTCTATGATTTGTTCGGTTTCCTAAAGAAAAGAATCGTGATTTCTTCATAGAAGGAAGAGTAGTCTTTCCTAGGCAGTTAACTACTATACTCACGAGAGGGAAAACGCAAAATCAGCAGGGATTTCTAAATTTTTTCCATCTACATGTTGACTTATCAGTCGAGTTCCTTTTCCGTAATCAAATACAACGGACGATTTTTACTTTGAATAAATAGCTTACCTAAATAAATCCCTAGAATTCCAATCATAATCAATTGAATTCCGCCAATAAACAAGATCGAAGCGATGATAGAGGTCCAACCAGTAATTGCTTCTTTGGTAAATGCAGCAATGTAAATGGCATAAATCCCGTATAAAAATGCCAGCAGCGCAAAAAACAATCCTGTATAAATGGAAAAATACAAAGGTTTAGCACTTGAGGAAGTTATTCCCGTTAAGGCAAAACGAAGCATCTTAGAAAACGAGTATTTTGTTTTACCTGAAAAGCGCGCATGAGGCACGTAGGGAAGACCTATTTGCTTGAATCCTAAAGAAGGAATGATTCCCCTCAAGAACAAGTGTGACTCTGTGTATTTTTTGAGTGCATCCACCACTTTTCTGTCCAACAAACGAAAATCTGCCGTTCCTTCTTCCATCGGAATCTCTGCTAATTTATTTGTCAAACGGTAAAATCCTTTAGATGTCCATTTTTTCAACAAGGGAACTTTTTGGTCATCCTTGCGAATCGTATAAACGACTTCAAATCCAGCTTTCCATTTTTCAAAAAGCGTTGGAATTAATTCAGGTGGATGTTGCAAATCAGCATCCATACTAATTACTGCAGCTCCTTGTGCATGGTCTAGTCCAGCTTTTAGTGCATTTTGGTGTCCAAAATTACGGCTAAGTTGGATGAATTTAACGCGGCTATCCTTCGCGCGTAATTCTTGAATGCGGAGTAAGGAATTATCCGAACTCCCATCGTCCACGAATACAAATTCAAAATTAGCTACTTGAATCTCGTTCATAACAGCCAACAAACGTTCATACATTGAAACGATGTTTCCTTCCTCATTGCAAGTAGGAATGACTATCGAAAGCTCCATGTGTGCAGAATTATTTTGCATGTGAAGCGAAGTTACACAATTATCTGAACGAATGCTTAACGGGCTTTGATCTTGCAGACAAAATCGATTCATTTTAGTATATTTGCCCAAAGCATTGAAAATGTCAGAACAAAATCGAATTTCCACAAATAAAGCACCGAAACCCGTTGGATTATATCCACATGCTAGACGCGTTGGAAACCTTCTTTTCTTATCGGGGGTTGGACCAAGAGTTGCCGGTTCAGATGATACCGATTCAGCAGTACCGGGATTAAAATTAGATAAGAACGGGAATTTTATTGAATTCGATTTCGAAGCGCAATGCAGAAGTGTCTTTGACAACGTTCGCATCATTTTAGAAGAATCTGGATCTAGTTGGGACCAGCTAGTAGATGTAACGGTGTTTTTAGTTCACATGAAACGTGATTTTCAGGTTTACAATCGCGTTTATGCAGAATACTTTAAAGATAATTTGCCTTGCAGAACAACTGTAGAAATCAACTCTTTACCCACTCCAATTGCGATTGAATTAAAATGTATCGCTACGATTGACTAACTATTTGACCTATTAAATTTTACTTATGATTGCATTTATCATCCGCATTGTATTAGCTGTAGTTGCTACTGGATTCAACGTTTATTTATTTGCTACTGGGCATTGGGGTTGGGGCATCACCTTTCTTTTCGTGACGGCTTTAATCATCCTTTCCTTTTTCAGAAACGAAAATGTCTTATTGGCTTTAAATCAAATGCGCGTTGGGAATACCGATAAAGCGAAAAAATACATTGATCGTATTTCAAATCCTGAATTCCTTCCGAAGAGACAACATGCGTATGTCTTGTTTTTGAAAGCAGTGATGGGCGGACAGGAATTAGGTTTTGCAAACAGTGAGAAGTTATTGAGAAAAGCCATGGACCTTGGATTAAGAACTGGTGAAGACAATGCTGTTGCACGCATGCATTTGGCTGGAATTTGTGCTCAAACAGGACGAAAAAACGAAGCTGTGGCCTTGTTAACTGAAGCAAAAAAATTAGATAAAAACGGAATGATGCGCGACCAAATCAAAACGATGCAAAGTCAATTGCAGATGGCACCATCAAAAAACCAAATGCGCCAAGCTCAAATGATGGGTGGACGTAAGAAAACGCCTAAAATGCGCTAATGAGTGATATACCTAGAATTTATGCCGAACCATGGGCAGATTACGAACTATTAGATGCTGGTGGTGGTAAAAAATTAGAGCGTTGGGGTAAAATCATTACGATTCGACCAGAAGTTCAAGCTTATTTCCACAGTGGAATGCCCTTTACAGAGTGGAGAAATCTAGCTCATTGGGAATTCATTGAAGGAAAAGCGCAGCAAGGAAAATGGAAATGCTTGAAAAAAAATGTTCCAAGCGAATGGACCATTAAATACCACCGTTTACACTTTACCTTAGCCCTAACGAACTTCAAACACATTGGCTTATTTCCGGAACAGGAAGCGAATTGGCGTTTTATTGAGGAGCACATTTCAGCGGACGAACGTTTTCTAAACCTTTTCGCATACACGGGTGCTGCTTCTTGTATGGCACGATTAAAAGGTGCCGAAACCTTCCATGTTGATTCGGCAAAATCGACTTTGAATTGGGCAAAGAGAAATATGGAAGAATGCAAATTGTTAAACATCAAGTGGGTTCACGAAGATGCATTAAAATTTGCTGCACGTGAAGTCAAACGTGAGAACAAATACAAAGGAATCATCATGGATCCACCTGCATGGGGAATTGGTGCAAGTGGAGAAAAATGGAAATTAGAGGATAAGATTGATGAATTAATGATGACGGCATCAAGTCTGCTTGCAGAGGATGGATTTCTCATTATGAATACCTATTCACCAACTGTTGACACCGATTTTCTTACGGAATTAATTGATATTTATTTCCCGAGTAAAAAGAGTTCCACCTCCCAGTTGTACATGGAGACAAAAACGGAAAAAACGATGTATTTCGGTGAATTAGTTCGAATCCAATAATCTGTTAGAGTAAATCGTTCGCTAGGTTCGCCAATTCCGATCGTTCCCCCTTCTCTAATTTGACGTGCGCAAAAAGTGATTCTCCTTTTAATCTGTCGATCAAATAAGCCAGTCCGTTACTGTTTTCATCTAGATAGGGTGTGTCAATTTGATGCACATCTCCCGTAAATACAATTTTCGTGTTTTCACCCGCTCTTGTGATGATGGTTTTCACTTCATGAGGCGTTAAATTCTGTGCCTCATCTATTATAAACATGATGTTGGATAGACTTCTACCACGGATGAAGGCAAGTGGAGTGATGATAATTTTTCCAGAATCTTGCATTTCCATTATGGCTTTGTGTTTCTTTTCATTTTCGCCAAATTGAGACTTAATAAACTTCAGATTATCCCAAAGTGGCTCCATGTATGGACCAATTTTATCATTGGCATCACCAGGCAAGAATCCAATTTCTTTGTTCGATAAGGGAACAATTGGACGTGCTAAAATCACTTGATTATACAATTTCTGTTGTTCCAAGGCGGCAGCTAAGGCAAGAAGTGTTTTTCCAGTTCCCGCCACTCCTTGTAAGGCCACTAATTTGATGTCGTTGTTGAGTAGCGCATGAAAGGCAAAGGCTTGTTCGGCGTTTTTTGGTTTGATTCCGTATATAAATTCCTTTTCGATGCGGTCAACGCGATCCGTTAGGTGATTGTAAAAAGCAAGGGCGGAAGTTTTTCCATTTTTCAGGATATAGTAACCGTTTACTTCCTTTTTTTCTCCTAGGTTTCCGTCTTCGGGCACACTGCCTTTGGTAAATATTTCACGGATGTAGGTCGATTCTAGTCCTTCAATGTTGTAAGTACTTGATGCTTGAATTTCATCCGAATGAACCTTACCTGTCTGATAATCTTCCGCCACTAATCCGAGCGCTTTTGATTTAATGCGCAGGTTGATGTCTTTAGTGACGAGAATCACTGATTTTCGTTTTTCCTTTTCTTTCAGGAAGAGCGCCGCATTGATGATTTTATGATCATTTTTATAGGCTCCGTAAATATCCTCCGCATTTAATTGAGTTGGAGCATGTTCCATGATAATCTTGAAATTGCCGAGTCCAGGGCCGAGCGGAATCCACTCTTGTAGAGAACCATTTCCTGACAGTCGGTCAATGAAACGAATAACCTCTCGAGCGGAGAAATTTTTCGTGTCGTTCCCTACCTTAAACTTATCTAGTTCCTCCAATACCGTGATTGGAATAGCGACATAATGCTCATCAAAATTTGAGATAGAATCGAAGTCGTGCAGCAAGACAGAAGTGTCTAGGACGAATATTTTTTGAGATTTAGCCATTCGTTTTTTCTTTGAAAGTACCTTTTTTTGGATTTCAATGAACGGAATTGAATGTTAAATAATAAATAATTATTTCGGGAATAAGGCTTTTAAGGCTTTGTTTAGTTTGTCGAATTTAAATTCAAAACCCGTATTCTTTATTTTATCGTTCGACACACGAAGGTCAGAAAGGACAAGCATAGAGCGCTCACCTAGAATGAATTTAAGAATTCCGCTTGGTACAGGCGGTAAGAAGAATGGTCGATGCATGTATTTTGCAATTCCTTTCATCATTGAACGGTTTGTATCACAATCAGCAACAGCGTTATAGGTTCCTTCTAATTGTTGATCCATTCCGAAAACGATCATTCGACAAAGGTCATCGATATGAATCCATGGATGGTATTGATTTCCTGATCCCAGAGGTGAACCGAGTCCAAAAAACACGGGTCGTTTCATTGCGCTAAGAGATCCGCCTCGGTTGGAAAGTACCATGGCGATGCGCAATTTTATGTATGGACAAATACCCTCAAAGCGGTCATGTGCCTTTTCCCAATCGTGTACAAGCGTACTTAGGAAATCTGAACCATACTCGTCTGTTTCTTGAAAAACTTTATTTTGACCTAAATCATAGCAATTGACACCTGAGGCCCCAACATAGTAGGTTAAATTTGGCATTTTAGCAGCAAGTTCACTTAAAAACTCGGTCGATTCCACACGGGAATCAATTAATTCTTGTTTTCGTGAATTGGACCAGTTTTTATCTCCAATATTTGCGCCAGCGAGGTTGATTAACACATGAATTCGACTGAAGTATTTTTCGTCGACTTGTTTTGTTTTGGGATTCCATTGTATGTGCCCTTGTTTACGCGCATTGCGGGAAAGTTTGTAAACGCGGTAACCACGTTCCTTAAGGACCTTTGTCAATTGCTTGCCAATTAATCCAGATCCACCAGCGATTAAAACAGTTTTCGTTTCTTCCATCTTACTTACAATCTTCTCTCAATTTCAATAATTCCTCTCCATTTTTTAAGGCATACATCTCGCACAGCTTATTTTTGGAAGCAATCAATTTTTTCAATTTCACACTATCCTCTTTCGTCGCTTGTTGTTGCCATATTTTTTCTGTTAAGGCATTCACTTCCTTACTTTTATCCATACACGAACAAAACTTCTCATCCGTTCTGTGACAAGAGAGCAGGAGAAGCGTTAAGAAGGAAAGGAATACACGTTTTTCTAACATTTTTTCGCGAAAATTTAAGAATTCAAATGTAGCATTATTTCAACTAATTCCATTAACTTCGACTCACTCTTTCATGCAAAAATTTTACCTCCTTCTTGTTCTAACTATTCTGAGTACATTCCATGGAAGTACGCAGGATTGTCTCTCCTATTTCCGCTACTCAAAAGATGAAATCAGTGAAGCGAAATTATGTCCAGAAGCCATGAAAGCAGACATTGAACAGCTACATGAGCATATTCTTGAAACACATCCGAATCCAAGTTTATATTGTGGAGTGGAAGCATTTGTTGGTGGATACAAAGAAGCTTTGAAGTCGTGTTCCACAGAAAAGACAATGATTGAATTCATTCAAATTGTCACACGTTATTTGGGAGTCATGAAGGACTCTCACACCAATTTAAATCCAAGAGATTATTTGTATTTGGGGCCGAAAGACCGTGCTGTTCTCCCCTTTTTTGTTGTAAGAATCGACAAGCGGTTTTATTTGGAGAGTATCTATAAGAATGATTTTCCCATTGGAAGTGAAATTCTCCAAATCGATGCATACAGTTTGGATAGTTTATTTGCAATCAGCAAGAGATTAAGTTTTTCCGAAGGCAATGCAGGAAGTGCACAAGAAGAAATCGCTCAGCGTATGATTGGGGCTACATTCAACCTATTGCATCGAGCTAATTTAAGCGATAAAGCCAAATTTAAGCTGGTAAATTTAGCTGGCGACACGATTGTACAGGAAGCGCACTATGTTAAATCTGGCCAATATTTAAAAGATCGAAGTATCGATTTAAAAGGTCCCGTTCATTATTATATTGACAAGAACAAGCGTTGTGTGTTGACCATTGAGTCCTTTGATCCAATCTCACTCAAAAAATTCAAAAAGCAGATTGATGCTTGTTTTACAGAAATAAAGAAGCAGAGTGTGCAAGAATTATACATTGATTTACGTGATAATTTAGGTGGAATGTTGCGTGCTCAAGAATATGTTTTGAGTTACTTAAATCTGAGTGGCGCGCCTTTGCAGATGAATTACTTATACAAAAGAAGTCATTTTGATCGATTTGCTTTGCTTCCATTTTATCAGGAAAAACAATTCAAAAACAGAGCTGAGCGCGTTTATCCAAACGGACTTATTAGTCAGGAGTACGATTTTTACAAATCCCCGCTGGGAACAACACGCACGATTTTATATGCATATACTCCCCAGAATAACCTGAATTATACGTACCGCGGGAAATGCAGCTTAATTACGAATGGTTCGTCTATGTCCGCATCCGTTTTATTCGCTGGATGGTTTAAAAGCACGACAAGAGGAGAAATCATCGGGACACAATGCATGGGAGGAATTGGCGGGACATTTGGAAACAGTGCCCCATATACCCTAGATCATTCGAATCTTCACTTGATGGTATCTACCTTGAAGTTTACACCTAAGGATCGTTCCAGTATTGATTTAAAGGCAATCGAACCAGATCACGTCATCTCGATTAATCGTGAACAATTAATTCAGAAAAAGGACCCTGTTTTAGAATATCTGCACATTCAAAAGGAATCAAAAAAGAAAGTAAAGTAAGATAACGATTGCATAGCGCAGGATTTTACCGATAGCAAAAAAGACAAATGTCAAGACTTTAGGCGCTCGAAAGAAACCGAGTACGACACCAATAAGGTCGCCGATTAATGGAAGCCAAGAAAACAAGGCAAGCCACACACCGTATTTATGAACGCGGTCCTTCCATTGTTCAATTTGCTCCAAACTCACATGAATTTTCTTCAGCCAAATTGGCTTAGCGAGATAGCCGATGTAATAATTCAATATGGCACCAAGTGTATTTCCTGATGAAGCGACTAGTAAACATACGAGCGGATCATAATGATACGCAAGCATTCCGATGAGAAAAGCCTCGGATGCAACAGGAAGTATCGTCGCTGCAAAAAAAGCGCTTAAAAACAATCCTACATATCCTATTTCGAATTCCCACATAACAAAAAAAGGCCGGTATAACCGGCCTTTCAAGATTTCAATTAATCACTTATTTTTTTACGAATTTTTTCGTTAACACTGTTCCGTTAGAAGCAATATTCACAAAGTAAACTCCGCTATTCCATTTTGCTGATTCAAGTGCCACATTGTGTGTTCCTGAAGTCAATTGGTTTAATGTTGTATTTTGAACTTCTTTACCTGCAACATCCAAAACAGTAACTGTTACATCCGATGCATTCATTAATTCGAATTGCAAAGAAGCAACACCATTAGATGGATTCGGCATAATCACTGCTTGTTGTACTTGCTCGATTTCTTCTGTTCCTAAAACTGGATCAAAATTCAAACGAACGTAAGGTGTTGACGTTTGGTAGAACAATGTAGATGTTGTAATGTCATTTCCATCTAATAAGAAAGATGTTTGCGCTGGTGAAGTACCTGCATTTGACACTTTCAATCCACTTGTGAAAGAACCAACTACAGCTAAGTACGTTGTTCCAGCGGTAACATTTACATAAGGCTCAAGCTCGATTACCAAGTTCGTGTTCAGGTTATTCGCTGCTAAAACTAAAGGTGCAGATTCTGATTCATATACGAAATCACCTGATACTGGATCAATTGAGTATAATTTTGTATAGATTTCTGTTCCAACAGTTGCGCCACTTGTTCCATTCGGAAGACGGACGTTGATTGCTTTTAGTAAAGCGTCTTGGAAAATATCATATAAGTTTCCTGTTTCGAAACCAGTTGTTCCATTAGATGTACTTCCAGAAACAACATTGTTGTCACGTGCGTAAATAAAGTTAGATACGTTGAACGTGATATCAGACATGGTATTGTTTGCGGAAACATCATCCGTTGAATCTGCTGTAATATTGCGTGTTACTGTGTAAGCACCTACTGTAGCAGCTGGCGTAAATTGCGTTGCTACGGTTACATTTAAAGTATCCAAAGAAACGATTGTTGCTGGCGCACTAGAACCAACAAAAGCACCACTGTTCACATTTACGTTTAATTTCACATTCGATTGGTTATTCACCCCACCGTTGAAGATGTCCGCAGAGAAATCAATTGGCGCAACTTGTGCTGTTGGGATTTGGTAGTAATGAAGTCCAACTGAACCCCAATCTGTACCAGTAACAGCAAGGTCGTTTGTAGGGTTCGTCACCAATTTCACATCATCGATATACCAACCATAGGTAATCCAAACGTTTGGATTAGTTGCCGATGATGGGTAGTTTGTTGTCCATTGAAAACGGACCCAAAGTTGACTTGGAGCACCAGTTAAAAATGGAGCTAAATTCACTGATTTTGAATCTGGATTCGTGTATGCTGAACCACCTGATGCAGAAAGTACTGATTTATCTAAGTTATTTCCAACAGAAACCCATGTAGTACCATTTGTACTGATTAACATTTCTTGTAAATCATTAAAACGAGCGCCGTATTGTTTAAACTGCAAAGAGATTTGATTTGAACCACCAAGGGCAGCGACATCAATTGGTGCAGCTGTAGTCAAGGTATAGACAACATTTAAGGCTTGTGTAGCTGGTGATGCCGTTGGATCACCATTTACTAATTCAGCATAGTTTCCACCAGAAGTTGAGTTAATTCCGGCAGTTGACCACCATCCGTCAGAAGTGTTATTCATGTTCCAACCAAAATCGATTCCAGTTTGACCACTATTGTCAACGGTCCAGTTTGCTGGTGTAGAGAAGTCATCAGACCAAATTGTAACACCTAAGGCTTTTTCGTTTGATTCCAACGATTCTGCATGAATTGGAGCTTTAACCAAATCTTGGAACGTTGCTAATTTGGGGGCTTTTTGAGCATGAGCAGCCATTGAAGACGCAAATACGACAGCCGAGAGTAGAACTTTTTTCATTTTATTTCTTTTTTCTTGTTATCAAATATACAAACTATTTTCTATCCTTCAAAAAAGGCAATTGAATACGCAACTGTTCTAAATCCGCGTATGATAATTTACGTGTTTGAACAGCTTCCTGATCGTCCATTTCCAGTACTGAGTTACCGAGTCCGTCATAAATCGCAGAGGCTCCAGAATAAACGATGTCGTTTCCATCTACTCCAATACGATTCACACCGACCGTATAACATTGGTTTTCGATGGCGCGCGCTTGAAGTAATGTTGACCAATGAAGAACACGTTTTTTAGGCCAATTAGCGACATATAAGAGCACATCGTATGCGGCTTGTCCATTGTCTTCAATGCGATTACGAATAAGCTCAGGGAAACGCAAATCATAACAAATTTGCATGTTAATTTTCCAACCTTTAAATTCTACGATTGTTTCCGTTGTCCCTTCCGTGAAAATTTTGTCTTCTCCACCGAGTCCAAAGGATTTACGTTTGTTATACATGGAAACCTTGCCAGTAGGTTCTACAAACACTCCTCGGTTAAAGAATTGATTATTTTCACGAACCATTAACGAGGTATATACTGCCGAATTAGATCTGTTCGACCATTCTTTTAAAATATTCAGTGCTTTATTTTCGGTCCACTCTTCGGCGAGATCTGTGTTCATGGAAAATCCCGTATGAAACATTTCTGGCAGAATAAGCAGATCAGCGTCCTTTGTTAGAGGCAACAACTTTTCAATACGCTGATAATTCTCCGAGATGTTCTCCCAAGATTGATCGAATTGAATAATACTGATGTTTAAATCTTGCATAAACGTTGTGCTGCTAATGAAAGTGTTTCCTCGTCTTTCGCAAAACAGAAGCGAATGAGTTTACGATCTGCTAAATCTGCATTAAAAACAGAGAGGGGAATACTTGCCACCCCAAATTCTTTGGTGATTCGTTTACAAAATTCCACATCCGTTTCATCAGAAATATTGTCAAACGATGCGACTTGAAAATAAGAACCATCTGATGGGAGCAATGTAAATCTGCTTGAGGACATTTGTCCACGGAAGTAATCTCTTTTTTCCTGGTAAAAGATTCCCAGTTGATGTAGGTCGGTTTCAGGCAAGTAACTTGCTAGCGCAGCTTGAGCTGGACTATTGACAGAAAAGACCATAAACTGATGAACTTTATGAATTTCAGCCATTACTTTTTCTGGCGCTGTTAAATACCCAATTTTCCATCCGGTAATGTGAAATGTTTTCCCAAAAGAGGAAACAACAATGGAACGATCTTTCAATCCATCGATTTGATGAGCCGAGATGTGTTTCTTTTCAAAGGAAATGAATTCATATACTTCATCCGATAAGACCCAAAGGTTTGGAAAATCATTCAGTAGCTTCTGAAGTTCTACAAAATCCTTTTCATCCCAAACTCTGCCACTTGGATTATGCGGATTATTGGTGATCATGAGTTTCGTTTGATGATTTACCTTGGATCGAATGTGATCCCAATCTGGCAAGAAGTCTTCTGAAAGTGGAATGCGAATCGCTTTTGCTCCTGAAAGTATGACCGGACTCTCGTAACAATCATAACTAGGATCCAGAATGATCACTTCTTCCCCTGGATGAACCAACGCTTGAATGGTTGCAAAAATTGCTTGCGTTGCTCCAGCAGTAATCAGAACATTGCTTGCATCAAGTTTACGTTGGTAATGTAAGTTGATTTTTTGAACTATTTGTTCGCGTAACTCCAGTATTCCCGTCATAGGAGCATACTGATGTACGTTCGCTAAACAATTTTCTTGTACTAAAGAAATGAGTCGTTGATCAACTGGAAAGTTAGGAAAACCTTGAGATAAATTAATCGCTTGACATTCATTCGCCAGAGCCGACATCACCGAAAAGATGGTTGTGCCTACATGCGGTAATTTAGATTTCACAAACGAAGATTAATGAATATAATTGACTATTCTTTTGTCAACTTCTTCGCTTGCTCAATACTGATACGTTTTCCGTTATCAAAAGCAATAACGAAGGCTTGCGCATATCCACTTTGACGCATTTTGTCTTGGAAATCAACTGCTTCTTTCAATGTTTTGAAAGCACCACCTAAGCAATATTTGTATGCATTGTCATGTTGGTACTCGTAAACATCCTGCGTTTTGTATTTCACGGTTGCATTTGGAATTTGAGCAACGCTAGATTCAACCTGCACACGATAAACAACACCTTCAGATTCATTTTCTACCGGTGTTATTCGGAAGTCAGCTTGATCGTCCGCGTTAAATGTAAAGTTACGGTTCCCTTCAGATGGTAAAGCAACACCAACTTTTGGTTTCACGTTTTTACCCCCTGTTGAAATATTCAAACTTTTAATCGTGAATTCTGTTCGGCGATTTAATTGATTTTCCTCTTCAGAACATTTAGAGCGAATTCTTCCTTCACATGGACAATCGACTTTCATCATTGTCTCTCCGTATCCTTTATAAGAGATTCGTTCCGGATTAGAAATACGAGCTTTGATGTAATTAGCAGCAGACAACGCACGGCGATTTGATAAATCTAAGTTGTAAATTTTCGGTCCACGACAGTCGGTATGCGAACCTAATTCAATTTCGATTTTCGCATGTTTATTCATAAAGGCTACCACCTTATCCAACTCAATAATCGCGTCTTGTCTTAAATCCGCCTTATCGAAATCGTAGTAAATAGATTTAAGTCCAAGCAATTCATTGATGATCATATCAATAGAAAGCGGTTCTAAATTCAAATCCACTAAATCAGCCACGTTGATTTTGTTAGTATCCTTAGCTGTAATGGAGAAATCTACATCTTTCGAAACATATCCATCTTTCTCCATAGATATTTTAAGCTTTCTTACTGCATTTAATGGAATACTATCCAAGGTTTGCAAGAAACTTCCTAATTCATCTGTAGACCCTTGGAAAAGAATCATTCCAGTTGAGTCATCTACGACTTTTACTGCTACATCTGAAATGGCTTCGCCAGAATTTTTATCTTTTACAGTATATGCCAATTGAACATCAACAAAAAGGTCAATTAATTTAAACTCATAAATATCATCTGTAACACCGTTGTTTGCACGATTAGAAGTAATGTATCCTGATTTTTTATCATTGAACATGATGGCCAAATCATCATACTTGGAGTTGAATTTGTCCCCCATGTTTTTTACTTCAAAGTTTTCCATGACGAAAAGGTCATATCCACCCATTGTTGTAAACGCATTTGAAGTAAAATACAGTTTGTTGTCAAACATTAATGGAAAACAATCATGTCCTTTTGAATTAACATAACGTACTTGTTCTTTATCTCCGAACTTTTTACCATCAAAGTTTGCACGATAGATATCCATTCCACCAAGTCCGCCAGGCATGTCTGAAGCAAAGTATAACACTTTATTCTTCTCGTCATAAAACGGATGTGTCACGTTATAATTGTCGTTGTTAAATGGAACTGGAACTGGTTTACTCCATTCTCCTTTGTCGTTTTTTGTTGAATAATGAATGGTTAACTTCTCATATTCATTAGATCCGAAATTGTTGGTGAAAAACAATAAATTACCTGCTGCATTTGAACTGATTGGGCCATCAAAATAACATGAGTTAACATTCAATAAACCTTTTGTTTCTGCACTTACTAATTTTGCGTCTTTCGTTTTACATCCATCCACCTCGTATAAATCTGAATAGGGTTTTTTGGTGTATGGGTCCATCATGATGTCCTCACATGGGTCTTTCGAAGCAGACAATACATACAGTTTATCTCCAATTTTTCTCGTTCCAAAATCATCAAAAGATGTATTGAAACAAGCAGGAGTTAATTGTACATCGTACTGCGCCAAGATCGAACCTGCAGCAAGAAAAACAAGAATTGTGGTTAAAACGAAGCGCATCAGCTAGTGTCTATTTATCAGTTGAAGAAACGAGGTCCTTGACAACGACTTGTGTTATTATTGAATTTCCAGCGCAAAGCAATTTCGTGAGACTGAACGCTCACTTTATTCACGTTTGACATTGGGAATGTGTAAGAGTAACCTAAGTAGAAACGGCTATTGATATCATAACCAACGATTCCACCTATTGCACTATTTAACTGATAACTTACACCAAAATCCAAGCCCATTTTATGGCTCATGATGGCATTTAAATCTACTGTCCAAGGTAACCCTTCCATGTATCTCGCAACAACGTTTGGACGTAATTGCCACGTTGCGTTCAAAGGAATTGTTCCACCCATGTAACCTACATAACCTCCTTTAGCATCCACATATAAATTCGTGTTTCTATTTTTAAAGTAAGTCTGTCCTACTCTTGGTTGAGAGAAACCTAAATAGAAGTTTTTGTGGTACAATAACACTCCCCAACCAGCGTTAAACGATAAACCAGTTGATAAATTTGTCAACATATCAGGGTCAAATGGTTGGGTAATATCCAATTCAGTCAAATTAACTGATGTATTCCCTGCAATTGCACGCAACCCCATAGACAATTTCCAAGCATTGTTCAACTTTAAATGATACGCTCCATTTATAGCGAACTGCGTACTTCTTACGGGACCAAGTTCATCTTGAAGTAAAGTACCACCAAGCCCAAAGTTCTTTAACAAATTAAAGTTACCTGAAAGGGTCATTGTCTTAGGTGCTCCTTTAAATCCACCCCACTGCGCATTCGCGAGGGTGGATATATCATTGTAAGAATTTGCACCTGCTTGAGCAGGATTCAGCATCAGCGCATTGAACTGATTTTGTCTGTAGTTTGGATCTTGTCCTAGCGCTTGAAAAGAAGCTATTACAATTCCTAATGCGACGATTATGCTATTTGTCTTTTTCATATCAATTGTTATCTATGAATTTTATTTTTGAACGCGGTTGATGTAAACATATCCATTCACTACTACTCCATTGTCGAATGTGAAGATGTAATAGTAAGTACCATCTGGCACTTGTGTTGATGAATTCAATAAAGTACCGTTCCAATCGTTGTTGTACTCACTGCTTTCATATACAAGTGTTCCGTAGCGGCTATAAATAGATGCCGAACGAGTTTTGTATCCTTCAATTCCTGGGATCACGAAGTTATCGTTGAAGCCATTTCCGTTAGGAGTAAATGCTTCTGGAATAACAGGTCCACAAAGATCCGTATCTAAGAAGTCGTACACACCATCGTTGTCACAATCTTGACCAACTTCACCAAGTCCACCGAAGTCCCATTCGAAGTCGTCGCTGATTCCGTCACCATCACTATCCGAATCTAGGTAGTTAGGTATTCCATCACCATCGATGTCTTCTATTCCTTCAATAACTGATGGGATACCATCTCCGTCGTCGTCAGCATCTAAGCTGTTTGGAATTCCGTCTCCGTCAGTATCACCAACTACTTCATCCACATCATTGATTCCGTCTCCGTCATCATCTGAGTCACATGCATTCAACGAACCATCGTTGTCTGTATCTGTTCCAGAAGTTACAACAGTCACAAGGATTGTTGTTGTAGCTACATTTCCGTTGTTATCTGTTACTGTTACCGTGATTGAGTTATCACCGATATCAGCACATCCGAACGTGTATTGACTTAAGGTCATCGATGCGATTCCACAGTTATCAGTTGTACCACCATCAACATCACTGAATGTAATTGTTGTTGAACCGTTATCGTTTACGATTACCGTGATATCGTTCGCATTGATCACTGGAAGGATGTTATCAACCACATTCACTAATTGTGTTGCTGTTGATGTATTTCCTGATCCATCGACTACTGTCCAAGTTACTGTTGTTAAACCTAATGGGTAGATCGCTGGTGCATTATTGGATACCGTTGCCACTGAACAGTTGTCCGTTGCTACTGGTGTTCCTAAATTCACTCCAATTGCTTCACATCCGAAGTTAGGAGCCATTGTAATGTTCGCTGCAGGAACAATTACAGGGTTTGTATTATCACCGATGAACACGTTGATTGGTAATGAAGTAGCCGAACATCCACTAGCATTCGTCACTGTTACTGCATAATCACCAGATTGGTTAACTGTAATGAACGGTGTTGATGGTCCATTTGACCATTGGTAGTTAGCGCCATTTGAAGCGAACAAGATTACCGTTCCACCAGGACACATTGTCGTTGCACCACTTGCAGTAATGATTGGAACAACTGGGTTGTTCAATACATTTACTACAGCGCTTGCTGAACTCGAACATGCACCATTTGTTACCGTGTATGTAATCGTTGTTGTACCAGCGTTCAGACCAGTTACGATTCCTGAGTTAGAAACTGTTGCAATGAAGTTGTTTGTACTTGTCCATGTTCCGTTGATTGTCGAACTTGTCAAGTTGATTGTACCACCTTCACACACATTGTTTGCTCCTGTAATTGCTGCTACTGCTGGAATTGTACTTGTTGTGATTACCGTTGTAGCTGAAGTTGTTTCACAACCTGCTGCACTTGTACCAACTACAAAGTAGCTACCTGCTGTACTTACCGTGATACTTGAAGTGAAATCTCCCGTATTCCATAGGTAAGAAGCAGCACCCGTTGCTGTTAATGTTACACTTCCACCTTGACAGAACAATGTCGGTCCGTTAGCAGTAACTGTTACCGCTGGATTTGCATTCACTGTTACTGTTTGAGTAGCTGTTGATGAACATCCTGAAGCATTTGTTACCGTCACTGTATAAGTTCCAGCGTTGCTTACGGTAATGTTTTGAGTTGTAGCCGTAGTTACACCGTTACTCCATAAGTAAGTCAAGCCTGTTCCTGCTGTTGCAGACAACGTTACGTTCGTACCTAAACAGATTGCTGTTGGTCCATTCGCTGTAATTGTTGCTACCGTTACTGGAAGAACCGTTACGATTGTATTTGCAGCTGCTGAAGTACATCCATTAGCGTTTGTAACGTCTACTTGGATGTTTTCACTTGTTGACACCAAGATTGACTGAGTTGTCTCTCCTGTTGACCACACGTAACTTGTTCCGCCTGTTGCTGTAAGTAACACGTTGTTACCTTGACAGAACGTTGTCGGACCATTTGCAGTTACTACCGCTGTTGGAAGTGCGTTCACCGTTACAGTGATTGCATTTGAGTTCGCTGAACATCCAGCAGCATTTGTTACGGTTGTAAAGTATGTACCCGCTGTATCAACTGTGATACTTTGAGTAATTTGTCCGTTGTTCCATAGGTAGTTTGTACCAGCTGTTGCAACTAAAGTCACAGAACCACCAGCACAGAACGTTGTAGAACCGTTAGCTGCAATAGAAGCGGAAGGCAATGCATTCACATTCACTGTTGCAGATACACTTGACGTACATCCGTTTGCATTTGTTACTGTGTATGTAATGATTGTTGAACCAGCAGTTACCGAAGTTACTAATCCAGTTGCGTCAACCGTTGCTACGTTATTGTTAGATGAAGACCAAACTCCACCTGTTGTTGCATCTGCTAATTGTGTCGTTGCTCCAATACACACTTCTGTTGAACCTGTGATTGCTGCTACCACTGGAAGTGGATTCACAATTACTTGCGTTGATGCTGAAGTTGCTGTACAACCTGAAGCGTTCGTTACATTCACGTAGTATGTTCCTGATGCAGATACCGTGATACTTTGTGTCAAGTCACCGGTACTCCAAGAATAAGATGCTCCTGGACTTGCTGTCAATGTCACGCTTCCACCAGCACAGAACGTTGTTGTGCTTGAAGCAGAGATCGTTGCTGTTGTACCTGCATTCACTGTCATTGCTGCAGTTACTGCGTTCGTACATCCGTTTGCATTGGTTACTGTGTAAGTTAACACTGCGTTACCAGCTGCAATACCTGTCACAACACCAGTTGAGCTGATTGTTGCCGCAGCATTGTTGCTTGATGTCCAAGTACCACCTGTTGTTGTTGTTGCAAGAACCACTGTTGATCCTTCACAAACTGCATTAGCACCTGTAATCGCTGCCACTGTTGGTAATGGATATACTACCAAGTTCGTGTTAGCTGAAGTTGCTTGACATCCATTAGCGTTAATAACCGTTACTGAGTAAGGTCCATCAACGTTTGCGATGATTGATTGAGTCGTTTCACCAGAACTCCATAAGTAAGATGCTGCTGCACTTGCTGTCAACGTTACGTTCGTACCTTGACAGAATGTCGTTGCTCCACTCGCTGTAATTGTTGGAGTTGGCAATGCATTCACTGTTACCACAGTTCCTGCTGATGTTGCGCTACAACCATCCGCGTTTGTAACAATCACATCATAAGTGCCAGCTGTCGTAACAGTGATGCTTTGAGTGATTGCTCCGTTGCTCCATAAGTAAGAAGCTCCGGTTGATGCTACTAATGTTACGCTACCACCTGCACAGAAAGTTGTTGCGCTATTTGCAGTAACTGTTGCTACAGGTAAAGCATTCACTGTTACCGCGATTGGTGCTGACACTGCAGAACATCCATTTGCATTTGTTACTGTTACTACATAGTTTCCAGATGCACTAGCAACGATTGACGCTGTTGTTGCTCCTGTACTCCATAAGTAAGCTGTTCCTGTACTTGCTGTTAAGGTTACGTTTCCACCTTGGCAGAATGTCGTAGGTCCATTCGTAGTAATTGCTGATGTTGGAAGCGCGTTCACTGTGAAGTTTGTATTCACTGTATTCGTACATCCGTTAGCGTTTGTATACGTGTAAGTCAATGCAACCGTTCCTGCACCAATACCAGTCACAAGACCAGTTGAAGGATTGATTGTTGCAATAGCATTATTTGCACTTGACCAAGACCCACCTGTTTGTGCATTCGCCAATGTTGTTGTTGAACCTTGACAAACTGAAGCAGAACCCGTATTTGCAGCCAAGATCGGCAATGCATTCACTGTTACAGTTGTAGCGGCAGATGTTGCCGTACAGATGTTGTTTGCTGTTATCGTTACTGTATAATTTCCAGAAGTTGAAGCTACGTATGTATTTGCTGTTGCTCCTACCACTGCCGCTCCATTCAAGTTCCATTGGTAAGCATATGTTGAACCTGCTGGTGCATTCGCAGCCAACAAGGTAACACTTCCACCTTGACAGAATGTTGTATTACCAATTGAAGCGATTGTTGCTGTTGGTAATGGATTCACAGTTACAGTAGTTGAAGCTGTATTTGAACAACCATTCGCATTTGTCATGCTGTAAGTGATTGTTGCTGTTCCTGCAGTTACACCTGTTACAACTCCGGTCGCACTTACGACAGCTACTGCTGAATTCGAAGTTGACCAAGTTGGATTCAAGCTTGTTGTCGCCAATGTTGTTGTTGAACCAACACATACTGAAGTTGTTCCTGTGATCGCATTAGCTATTGGTAATGCATTCACTGTAACTACTGTTGCTGTAGATGTTGCTGAACATCCATTAGCATCTGTTACCGTTACGGTGTATGAACCAGCAGTTGATACAACCAATGATTGGTTATTTGTATTGTTATTCCATTGGTAAGAGTAACCAGATCCTGCATTTGCATTCAATGTTACGTTACCACCTTGACAGAACGTTGTTGCTCCTGCAGCTGTGATTGTCGCTGTAGGTGTAGCGAAAATGGTTACAGCTACTGGTAATGAAGTTGCTGTACATCCGCTTGCGTTTGTCAATGTTACTGAATAAGTACCTGAAGTAGTTACGTTAATCGCTTGTGTAGTTAAACCATTGCTCCATAAGTAAGCAGCACCCGTTCCAGCAGTTAAGGTAACGCTTCCTCCTTGACAGAATGACGTTGGTCCGTTTGCAACGATTGTTGCTACTGGTAATGGATTAACTGTTACTGTTGTTGCTGCTGATGTTGCTGAACATCCACTTGCATTTGTAACTGTTACGTAGTAAGAACCTCCTGTTGTTACTGTGATTGTTTGTGTTTGAGCACCATTTGACCACAAGTAAGAAGCACCTACGTTTGCGGTTAATGTTACACTTCCACCTTGACAGAATGTTGTTGCGCCACCTGCTGTGATCGATGCTGTAGTTCCAGCATTTACGTTCACACTTGCTGTAGCACTTGAAGTACAACCATTAGCGTTTGTCACTGTGTAAGTAATTGTAACGTTACCTGCAACTAATCCAGAAACAACACCTGTAGAACTTACTGTTGCTACTGCTGTGTTACTTGATGACCAAGTACCACCTGTTGTTGCTGTTGCTAATTGCGTTGTCAATCCTGAACATACATTTGTTGCTCCGGTGATTGCCGCTACTGTTGGTAATGGATTCACTGTTACTGTCGTTGCTGTTGATGTAGCTGAACATCCACTAGCATTTGTTACTGTTACGTAGTAAGAACCATCTGATGTAACTGTAATGCTTTGTGTTTGTGCGCCATTTGACCAAAGGTATGTTGAACCTGCGTTTGCAGTTAATACTACGTTAGCTCCTTGACAGAACGTTGTAACACCACCTGCTGTGATAGAAGCTGTTGTTCCAGCATTCACATTCACTGTTGCTGTTGCTGTATTCGTACATCCGTTAGCATTCGTTACTGTGTAGGTAATTGTTACGTTTCCTGCAGTAACTCCTGTTACTACTCCTGTTGCACTTACTGTTGCAACCGCTGCGTTACTTGTTGACCAAGTACCACCTGTTGTTGCTGAAGCTAATTGAGTAGTTAATCCAGAACATACATTTGTTGCTCCTGTGATTGCTGCTACTGTTGGTAATGGATTCACAGTTACTGTTGTAGCTGTTGAAGTTGCTGAACATCCACTTGCATTTGTAACTGTCACGTAGTAAGAACCACCTGCTGTTACGGTAATGTTTTGTGTTTGTGCACCATTTGACCATAAGTAAGAAGCACCTGTATTTGCTGATAATGTTACACTACCACCTTGACAGAAGCTAGTTGCACCTGCTGCTGTAATAGAGGCAGTTGTTCCAGCGTTGATTGTTACCGTTGCTGATACTGAACTTGTACATCCATTTACATTTGTTACAGTGTAAGTGATTGTCGTTGTTCCTGCGGTTACTCCTGAAACAACACCTGTTGCAGAAACAGTTGCTACTGCTGTGTTACTTGAAGACCAAGTTCCACCCGTAGTTGCTGAAGCCAATTGCGTGGTTAATCCAGAACATACATTCGTTGCTCCTGTGATTGCTGCTACTGTTGGCAAGGCATTTACTGTTACTGTCGCTGTCGCTGTGTTTGTACAGTTGTTTGAGTTTGTATATGTGTATGTGATTGTCGCTGTTCCTGCGCTTACTCCTGTTACTGATCCTGTAGATGAGTTAACAATCGCTGTCGCTGTGTTTGAACTTGACCATGTTCCGCCTGTGGTAGCATTCGCTACTGTTACACTTGATCCTTCACATACTGATGTCGTTCCGGTGATTGCTGCTACCGTTGGTAATGCATTCACTGTTACTACTGTCGCTGCGCTTGTTGCTGTACAACCGTTGTTGTTCGTTACTGTCAATGTGTAGCTTCCTGCTGCACTTGCTGTGTAACTTGAACTTGTTGCACCACTGATCGCTGTTCCTCCTAAGTTCCATTGGTATGAGTATGTCATTCCTGCTGGTGCACTTGGACCTACCAAGCTAACGCTTCCACCTGCACAGAACGTTGTCGTTCCGATTGTTGTGATTGTTGCTGTTGGTAATGCGTTCACTGTTACTACTGCCGTTGTACTGTTGGTACATCCACCAACTGTTACTGTGTAAGTAATGGTTGTTGTTCCTGCGGTTAAGCCAGTAACTACACCACCAACTACTGTTGCTACAGTTGGGTTACTTGACGTCCATGTAGAAACACCTGTTGTTGTACTCGATAATGTTGTAGTTGATCCAACACATACTGCTGTTGTTCCTGTGATTGATACAGAAGGAATGGTGCTGATTGTAATTGTTGCGTTGTCAGAGTTCGTACCACACGCATTTGTCGCATAGTAAGCAATTTGAACCGTTCCTGTTTCACCCGTTGCTGGTGTGTAGACAACGTTCGTGTTTGTAACGTTTGGACCAATTACACCGTTTCCAGTCGTTGCCCAATATCCTGTTTCAGCACTGATTGTTGAAACTGAGAATGCTGCTGTACCGTTTTGACAAATTGTCTGGTTAGCACCAACGTTTACAGTAGGCACACCACTTAATACATTTACAGTGATTGTAAACGGTGTTCCTGAACACGTTAATCCTGCATTTGTATATTGAGGAGTTACTGAGTAAACTAATTGTTGTGTAGAAGCCGCGTTGTTCGCCAATGTTTGAGAAACATTTACTTGCGGTGCTGTTTGATTTGATCCACCTGCGATTGCTGCATTTGGTGTAATCGTCCAAGTATATAATGTTCCTGTAGGAACCAAATCTGTCAAGGCGCCATCCACTGGAGTGATCGCAAAAGTCGATCCCGTACAGATTGTAGCACTAACATTCGCAACGGACATTGTAGGATTCACCACTACCGTAACAGTAAATGTAGCTCCTGTACATCCGTTGATGGAAGGTGTTACGGTGTAAACAACCGTACTTGGTGCACTTGTTGGATTCGTTAATATTTGAGAAATTGATCCATTTGAAGAAGTTCCTGCTGTTTCACCTAATACCGTTGAATTATTTGCAACGGTCCAAGTATAAACAGTTCCTGCTGGAACGATTTCCGTTGGAGCATTATTCACTGGTGTAATTGTGAATGCCGTTCCAGTACAAATCGTTTGTGTTTTGTTTGCGATAACTGGTGTAGGTTTTACCGTAATCGTAAATGTCTGTGAAGACCCCGTACAGGTTACTAACTGATTCGTATAAGAAGGAGTAACGGTAACTGTTGATACGATATTAGCATTCGTTGTATTTGTTGTTGTAAATGTTCCAATGTTTCCTGTTGAACCAGCTCCTAAACCAGTGGCTGTATTATCGTTCACCCAAGTGTAAACAGTTCCGGCTACATTCAATGGACTTGTAAATGTCACTGAAGTTGGCGTACCAACACACAATGACTGGTCTGCTGGATCCGCAACATTTGGTATTGGATTCACGGTAATTGTGAATGTCTGAGCTGCTCCTGTACATGTTGTGCCTTGATTTGTATATGAAGGGGTTACTGTTACAGTTGAAGTAATCGGAGCATTTGTTGTATTTGTTGTTGTGAATGTTCCAATGTTTCCTGTTGAACCAGCTCCTAAACCAGTGGCTGTATTATTGTTCACCCATGTATAAACAGTTCCGGCAACGTTCAATGGACTTGTAAATGTCACTGAAGTTGAGGTACCAACACACAATGTTTGATTCGCTGGCGCTGTAACATTTGGAATAGGATTAACCGTTATTGTAAACGTTTGTGCTGGACCAGTACATGTTGTACCTTGATTTGTATATGAAGGGGTTACTGTTACTGTTGAAGTAATCGGAGCATTTGTTGTATTGGTTGTTGTGAATGTTCCAATGTTTCCTGTTGAACCAGCTCCTAAACCAGTGGCTGTATTATTGTTCACCCATGTATAAACAGTTCCGGCAACGTTCAATGGACTTGTAAATGTCACTGAAGTTTGCGTACCAACACACAATGTTTGATCCACTGGATCCGCAACATTTGGAATTGGATTAACCGTTATTGTAAACGTTTGAGGTGTTCCTGTACATGTTACACTTTGATTTGTGTATGAAGGAGTTACTGTTACTGATGAAGTAATTGCAGCATTCGTATTATTTGTTGTTGTGAATGTTCCAATGTTTCCTGTTGAACCAGCTCCTAAACCAGTGGCTGTATTATTGTTCACCCACGTATAAACAGTTCCGGCAACGTTCAATGGACTTGTAAAGCTCACTGAAGTTGAGGTACCAACACATAATGTTTGATTCGCTGGCGCTGTAACATTTGGAATAGGATTAACCGTTATTGTAAACGTTTGTGCTGGACCAGTACATGTTGTACCTTGATTTGTATATGAAGGAGTTACTGTTACTGTTGAAGTAATCGGAGCATTCGTTGTATTTGTTGTAACAAACGAAGCTATGTTACCAGTTCCTGAAGCAGCCAAACCTGAAGCGGTATTGTTATTTGACCATGTGTATACAGTTCCTGCAACATTCAATGGACTCGTAAAGCTCACTGAAGTTGAAGTTCCAACACATAATATTTGATCCACTGGATCCGCAACATTTGGTATTGGATTAACCGTTATTGTAAACGTTTGAGACGCTCCTTGACAAGTTACACCTTGATTTGACCATTCATAAACTGTTACAGTTGAAGTGATCGGAGCATTCGTATTATTTGTTGCTGTAAACGTTCCAGTACCGCTCGATATAGATGTACCAGCGCCTAATCCTGTAGCTATGTTATCATTTGACCAACTGTAAGTCGTTCCTGCTATGTTCACTGGACTAGTAAATGTCACTGAACTTGCTGTTCCAACACACAATGTTTGATCCGCTGGATCAGCAACATTCGGGATAGGGTTCACACGAATAAAGAATGTTTGTGCTGTACCAGTACATGTTGTGCCTTGATTGGTATATGAAGGTGTTACTGTAATTGTTGAAATGATCGGGGAATTCGTATTGTTTGTTGTAACAAACGAAGCTATGTTTCCAGTTCCTGAAGCAGCCAAACCTGAATTTGTGTTGTCATTTGACCAAGTGTAAACAGTTCCACTTACATTCAATGGACTCGTAAAGTTTACAGATGTAGAAGTTCCAGCACATAAATATTGATCTGCTGGATCTGTCATATTTGGAACAGGATTCACAGTTAAGGTGAACGTTTTAGGTGTTCCTGAACAAGCAGGGCCGTACGTTAATACTACTGCTAATGATTTTCCAGTACCACCACACGGATCATCGAATGTAGCGTTGTTCGCAGGAATCGATACCGTGCTTTGACCTAGGGCCAATGAAGAAACAACGGAAGAACTAGTTGTTGCATTACATGTTCCTGCAGTGTAAACACCGGCTGAACCTGTTGGGTTACCATAACTTGCAAAAGTTACTCCTGTAAAGACTGTCCCAGCTGGAGCATTTAAAGTAATTGAACCATTCTCATTACACTCACCATAAACCGTTCCAGTTGACCCATACGTAGGCGTTACCGTTACGGTTGTCGAAATCGGTGCATTCGTTGTATTTGTCGCTGTAAATGAAGCGATGTTTCCTGACCCACTAGCTGCTGCTAAACCAACTGCTGTGTTTGAACTTGTCCAAGCGTATGTAGTTCCTGTTGTTGTTGAAGTAAAGTTTGTTGCTGCGAAAGAGGCACCCGCACAAACTGTTTGTGAAGTTGGCTGTGCGACTACTGGTGTCGGGTTAACTGCAATTGTAAAGTTTTGAGTTGTTCCGGTACACGTCACGCCTCCGCTTGTGTAAGT
>ENA-OUVC01000079-OUVC01000079.1-marine-metagenome-genome-assembly--contig:-NODE-79-length-68751-cov-4.565381_pt1 | contig 68751 bp, 67 predicted proteins | sample MGYA00248622_ERZ508571 | MGnify/ENA primary metagenome ERZ508571 (study PRJEB26236, sample SAMN06267175) | marine metagenome | isolation source: Columbia River Estuary | place: USA:Columbia River Estuary... | reverse complement strand
GTTTCTCGGGGTCGATAATGGCGGTTTTGATCTCGGCCCCATGGCCGACCTCTAAGGGGAGTTGGCGAATAGCGATGCAATGTGTGATGGGTGAACCAACAATGGCCACGAGGTGGCACCCATCGAGGTCGGTGCGATGGGCGCCATTGACCTCGCCCCATCGGCCTGAACCATCGGTCGCTAGCCATAGATCGGGGTCGTCGAGGTCACGAAAGAGCAACACTTGCTGGATTCCCCATTGGGCAGAAACCCGGATGGCTACTTGCGACCGTTGTGGCCCGAGCCCGCAATCGAGGGTCCATCCTTCGTTTTCCCAGCGAAATTTCACCGTGCTGAGCGGGCGTCCGCCATCGGCGAGATTGGGGTTGACGACGTCCCAAGAGACATCGTGACCGCTAGCAGGAAGTGCTCGATAGATCATGTGGTCACATCTTCTCACAGGTACCGTTCAGGACGTGATTGAACTCGCTTCTGCCCAAGAAAAAGTACTGCGTGCAGTGCAGCAGGCTGCGCCGGTCACCGTTGCGCTGCACCATGCATATGGGTTGGTGCTCGCCGAGGACATCGTTTCGCAAGAAGAAGTACCTCATTTTGCAAATAGTGCAGTCGATGGCTTCGCCGTTCGTGCGCAAGATGTTGCGAATGTTCCCGTCACCCTGCGAGTGGTCGATGAAATTGCTGCAGGTGGTGTTCCTCATGTTGCAGTGGGCCCAGGTGAGACATCTCGCATCATGACGGGTGCCCCCATGCCAAGTGGCGCCGATGCAGTGGTGATGGTGGAAGATTCCACAGAAGGTAAAACACCAGAGGAAGTGGTGCTCAGTGCTTCTGTGCAGGTGGGGCAGGCTGTTCGTCCTCGTGGTGACGACGTGCACATTGGCGATGTGGTGTTCCGCGTTGGTGATGTGCTGCACTCTGCTGCAGTAGGTGTTCTTGCCAGCATCAATGCACCTCATGTATCTGTTGTGCCACGACTTCGTGTTGCAGTGCTGTCTACTGGCGATGAGTTAGTTGACGATGGTTCACCACTGGCACTTGGTCAAATTCGTGAAAGCAACCGCACCATGTTGATGGGTCTTGTTACGCAAGCTGGTTGTACCGCAGTCGATTACGGCATCGTGCGTGACAATGAACAAGCTCTGGAAGAGACACTGCGAAGAGCAGCTGACGAGTGCGACGCCATTGTGACGAGTGGTGGTGTCAGCATGGGCGCGTACGACGTAGTGAAAGCACTTCTTGGTCGCATTGCTCACATGACGTGGATGCAAATTGCCATTAAGCCAGCGAAACCATTTGCCTTTGGCATGCTCGATGCTCCACGTGGGTCTGAAGCTCAACGTCAAGTTCCCATTTTTGGTCTTCCCGGAAACCCGGTTTCATCGTTAGTGAGTTTTGAATTGTTGGCACGCCCAGCACTCCGCAAGATGATGGGCCATGCAGCGCTGCAGCGCCCATCGCTGCTCGCGATGGCAGATGCAGATTTTTTGCGTAAAACCGATGGGAAAATTCACTTCCAGCGTGTGATTGCCAAAAGCAACAGTGATGGTCGCATTCACGTTGCTCCTGTTAGCCAACAAGGGAGCCATCAGTTAGCAGCATCCGCGTTGGCGAATGCTGTGGCGGTCTTGCCTGACGGCGATGGGGTGGTTCAGGGCGGCGAAGTGCGAATTCTTCTCTTATCAGACCTTGTCGAAGGGGCATAGACTAGAACCATGAGTGCGGCGGGGGTCCAAGGTGAAGCGCTAGTCGACCCTTTTGGGCGCACTGTGCGCGACCTGCGTATTTCAGTCACCGACCGCTGCAACTTTCGTTGTACCTACTGCATGCCGGCGGAGGGCATGGTGTGGCTCGACCGGAGCGATGTGCTCACCTTCGAAGAAATCAAACGGTTTGCTGGCATTTGTGTTGAGCATTTTTTTGTCGATGGCATTCGCCTCACCGGTGGCGAGCCAACGGTGCGTGCGCACCTTCCCATTTTGGTGAACCAGTTAGCTGCACTACGCGTGCCCGCACATGCGCCATCGGCCTTTGCCGGCAAAGCTCCCGACATTGCTCTCACCACTAATGGCGCAACACTGCGCAATGTGGCTCATGAACTATTCACAGCAGGCGTCAGCCGAGTCAATGTAAGCCTTGACACTTTGCAACCAGAGAAATTTCTAGCAATGACACGCCGCGATGAATTTCATAATGTCATTGCCGGAATTCAAGAAGCTCAGCAGGCAGGTTTTCACCCCATCAAAGTAAATGCGGTGATTGAACGTGGCACCAACGACGATGAAATAGTTGACCTTGCAACTTTTGGTCGCGAGAACAATGTGGAAGTGCGATTCATCGAGTTCATGCCTTTAGATGCTGAACAAGGCTGGACCGGAAACAAAGTGGTGAGTCAAGATGAAATTGTTCAGGCAATTCATGCGGTATACCCACTTGAGCAAATGTCAGCACGTGGTGCTGCGCCAGCCGATCGCTGGCGGTATCTCGATGGCAAAGGCACCGTCGGCGTCATTCCTTCAGTAACAAAGCCCTTTTGTGGCGATTGCGACCGAGTGCGACTCACTGCCGATGGTCAATTTCGTACATGTCTGTTTTCCACCACAGAATTCGATATGAAAGCACTCATGCGAAATGGCGCAAGCGATACCGAAATCGCAGCTGAAATTCGCCGTGCCGTGGGTACCAAATGGGCCGGACACCAAATTGGTCAAGTCAATTTCATCCGACCTGTGCGCACCATGAGCCAAATTGGTGGCTGAGGCTGCCCCTAAGCGCGAATTGCTTCAAACCCGCCGAGCACATCGGAAACATCGGTGAAGCCTGCACGCCGCAACACACTTGCTGCAATCGACGAGCGATAGCCGCCAGCACAAAACACGATGGTAGGTATGGTTGGGTCGAGCTCGTTTAGCCGTTGCTGAATTTCTGCAATGGGTATGTTGATGGCGTTGGCAAAAGATCCGAGGTGTGACTCGCTGGCGCTACGTACATCAACAATCTGCAACGGATGAATTGCCGCGGTTTTTGTATGAAATTGCGGTGGGGTGAGTCGAGAAGCTTGCAGCATGTGTTGCGGCGCTGCAATGAGGTCGTTGATGCTGAGCCAACCAAGAACATTGTCGTACCCAATGCGCGCAAGGCGGACTTTTGCTTCTAACTCTTGGCCGGGTTCGGTCACGATGACCATTTTTTCTGTTGGGGCAATGACCGCACCCGCGTATTCCGCATAGCGACCTTGGAGCCCAACGTTGATGGAGCCTTTGAGGTATCCAGTAGCAAAAAATTGTGCATCTCGGGTGTCAATAAAACTCACACCTTCGTGTTGAAGGTTGAGTGCTTCTGTAAGCGAGAGTCGCTGTGGAGGAGCATGCTCATCGAGAACTGCACGGTTTTGGCCATTGAGTTGAGCATCGTAAATGAAGTAACTCGGTGCTGAAGGTTGGCCTTCGGTGACGATGTCAATAAAGGCATCAACATTGGGTACAAGCAGTGCATAGTTGGTGAGCCTTTGCTCGCCAATGGTCGACATAGTTTCTGTTGAGAGATTCTTGCCGCATGCAGAACCTGCTCCGTGTGCCGGGAGTACTCGCGTTGCATCGGGAAGTGTTAACAACTTCTGGTGCAGTGAGTTGTAGAGCATGTGTCCGAGTTCATTCGAGGTGTGCCCAACAGAAACTAAGAGGTCGGGGCGACCCACATCGCCAATGAACATGGTGTCGCCAGTAAGTACGGCATAGGGAACAGCATCGTTGGCGTGTTCGCGCACCACAATGGAAATGGATTCTGGGGTGTGTCCAGGGGTATGGCGAATTTCTAATTGAACAGTACCGAGCGAATATGTCTCACCATCTGCAAAGAGACGTGTGGGGAACTCGGGTTGTGCGTGCGCACCGTAGCCAATGGTTGCTCCGGTTGCATGTGCAAGTTCGAGGTGCCCCGACAAAAAGTCGGCATGGAAATGAGTTTCAAGGACGAGCTCAATTTTCGCACCATAGATTTTTGCTGTGTCGATGTATTGCTGTACGTCGCGAGTGGGGTCAACAACAACTGCGCGTTGTGTTGATTTATCGATGATGAGATACGACGCTTGCGAGAGGCAGTCGAGATAAAACTGCTGACACAACAATGTGTCAGACGACAAATGGTGGGCATCCCACGCGAGCATTCCACCTTGCAGGTTCACAGCCTGAAAGCCAGCTTCGCGGAAAATTTCCGTTGCTTGACCGCTGCGGTTCCCACTTCGGCACAAAATAGCGAGAGGAACTGACGTGTCGAAGGTAGGTAAGCGGCGCAGGAATTCCTGGAGCGGAATATTGATTGCACCGGGAATAGTGCCGGCGGCAAATTCGTCGGGTTCACGAACATCAATGAGTTGCGCTCCAGCGGCGATGAGCTCTGGTGTGTTGATGACATCGGTATCGGAATTCAAGTTGATGGTCATGTGCTCTCCGTTGTTGATCCGTATGTACAGTATATACCCCTAGGGGTATATATGTTGCAGTGCTCGAGGGGTCAGCAAGGGGAGCGTTCCCTTGTACGCTTTGCACATGTCGGAACTCTCCTTTAGTCACCTCGACCCATCGGGTCACGCCCGGATGGTAGACGTCACTCCAAAAGAGCCAACACACCGCCGCGCTGTTGCCCGTTGCAAGGTGTTCATGTCGCCAGCAACCACTGCGGCCGTTGCGAACCGAGAAGTGAAAAAGGGCGACGTGCTTGCTGTGGCGCGAGTGGCCGGTATTCAGGCAGCAAAACGCACCTCCGACATGATTCCGTTATGTCACCCGCTCTACATCAGTGCAGTGAGCGTCGACTTCAACATTGCAGACGATCACGTTGCAGTTGAGGTTCAGGTCGACACGGTCGACCGCACGGGTGTCGAGATGGAAGCACTTCATGCATGTTCCGTTGCCGCACTCACCATTTACGACATGTGTAAATCGGCCGACAAGGCAATGGTCATTGGCGAACTCACCCTGTGGGAAAAGACTGGCGGGCGTTCTGGTACCTACCAGCGCATCGAGGAATAGGGTCCTTTTCGTCGACTTTTGGGCAAAAAGTGCGCAAAACATCATATTCTTACCGTGACAAGGGCCTCAAATAGGGGTGTTGGTGGTCAAGGTTCCCGATTCCTCCTAGACTTTTCAGGCGTTACAGAAATACCTCTCACCTACGTAAGGGCTTAGTAAATGAGCACAGTCATTTTGTTGATCGTTGCAGCGATGTGGGCTGCTGTGCTTTTGCCTCCCATTTTTCGCTCGAAGATCGACCGCCCTCAATCTTCTGTAGATGTTTTCCGCCGTCAGTTGCACACCCTCCAATCGGGAGTTCCGCAGCGCGGTGCCTATGGCAACCCTTCTCCTTACGGTCGCAGTGCTGCTCCGATGCGTGCGATGGCGCGACCATTCGCTCCAGCTCCAGCAGCGCGACGTTCGAGCCTCGGTGCGGCGCCCATTGCTGCTCCTACCAGTGGTCGCTCGCATCATCACACTGCTTCGCAAGGCATGCCCCGCCCCGTGAACGGGCAGGTGGGTTTCGCCCCTATGTCGGGTCGTGAAATGTTGCGCCGTCGTCGTGCAAATGTGCTCTACGCAATTCTCGGTGTGAATGGCGTTTCGCTGTTCCTCGCGTTCACCACCGGTTCTAGTTTGATGACGCTTCTTTTTGGTGCGGCTTTTTTGAGCCTTGTTGGTTACTGCTACATGTTGGTGCAAATTCGCCAACAGCACATCAACCGTCGCTATCGCCATAACTATTACCGCGCCGCTTAGAACTTTTTTGGCGGCTATCCTCATCTCATCGGGGTGGAGGGTGACATGGGAAATACGTGGGATGAAGCAAGTGCTGCACTAACAGCGCCAGGGCAACCATTTGAATTAATTGATGCCTCAGTCAATGGCATCACAATGCAGGTGTTTAAAAATGCACCGCCGCATTTAGGGTATGTCTTTGGGGCCGCTCGCCAACACGGTGACAAACCATTTTTGGTGTACGAAGACGAACGCATGAGCTTCACAGAAGCAATGCAACAAGTTGATGCACTGAGTTGCCTGTTGGTCAATACCTATGGCATCAAAAAAGGCGATCGTGTCGCAGTTGCTATGCGGAACTATCCGGAATGGGTGATGTCGTTTGCGGCCATCATTTCCATTGGCGCAGTGTCGGTATCGATGAACTCGTGGTGGACCGCCGACGAGATGGAGTTTGCACTCGAAGACTCAGGGTCAAAGGTGCTCATCTGTGACGACCAACGACTCGCGTTGGCATATTCATTTTGCCAAAAGCAAAACATTGCCATGTTGCTCGTTCGTGCTGAAGGCAACATTCCTGCTGGCGTAGGCCAATGGGAAAAAGATTTGCCGTTGGGAAGCGCGCACCCAGGAGCCGACATTTCCCCCGACGACGACGCCACCATTTTGTACACCTCGGGAACTACTGGACGGCCAAAGGGGGCAGTTTCTACTCACCGCGCCATCATTTCAGCGCTCATGGGCTTCTCTTTGCGTGTTGCGGTTGACAACCTTCGCGAAGGAACAAAACCCGATCCGAATGCCTTGCCAACAAGCTTTATTCTCATCGTGCCGCTTTTCCATGTCACTGGTTGTATTCCCGTCATGATGAGTTGTTGGGTGGCTGGTTTGAAACTGGTCATCATGTACAAGTGGGATGCCGAGAAAGCTCTCGAGCTCATTTCACGCGAGAAGGTAACGAACTTCGTTGGCGTTCCGACGCAAAGCTGGGACCTCGTCAACCACCCACGTTTTAGTGACTTCGATATGTCGAGCATGAAAGCAATTGGCGGCGGTGGGGCACCAGCACCTGCGGCACTTGTTGACAAAGTTGCCAAGAGTTTCAAAGGTGGCGGCCCACAACTGGGCTACGGCATGACGGAAACCAATGCCTTTGGCCCAGGAAACAGAGGGGCCGATTACATCTCGCACCCCACCAGTACCGGACGCACATGCTTACCAATGAAACTTGAAGTACGCGATGAACAGTTGCGCCCATTACCAGTTGGCGAGCGCGGTGAAATTTGGTTCTTTGGTCCCACGCTTATTCGCGGATATTGGAATCGCCCCGATGCCACAGCAGAAACCATTGTTGACGGGTGGCTGCGTTCCGGCGACATTGGCCGTGTTGATGAAGATGGTTTCGTGTACGTAGAAGATCGTGTGAAAGACATGATTCTGCGCGGCGGCGAAAACATATTCTGTGCGGAAGTGGAAGGTGCAATTTACGAACACTCTAAAGTGCACGAAGTTGCGGTCTTCGGGGTGCCTCATGAACGCTTAGGCGAAGAAGTAGCGGTTGCTATTTTGCCGAACGATGACGTCGTACTCACTCCTGAAGAAATCTGGACATTTCTCGATGGGAAAATTGCCAACTATAAGATTCCGACACATGTCATTGTGATGAAAGAAGCACTACCGCGAAATGCTGCGGGCAAGTTCCTCAAACGCGAGATGCAAGAGTTATTTGTGCAAGGCAAATTAGTCGCAACTGCCTCGCGTTAATATTTCACACAATTCATGAATTGATTTCGGCATGAAGCGCAGCAGTGAGGCGTACCTCTTCGCGCTGGCGCAACGCTGTGTTTACTCCTTGGCGTTCCAAAATTTGTTCAAGCATTTTTGCCGATTGCGGAATGGGGTTGCTCGCAAAAAACTCTGCTGCGCTTGCCTGGAGTTGTGGAGTATTGAGCACACGTACAGGCGACACCATTCGCACAATAGTGCTCACAGGGAATGCAGCATTTGCCTCGCTCCAGCGTTCGCGAACAATGTTCCACGCAATTTCTCCGTGTTCACGGTTGTTCATAATGCGACTCAAGAGAAATGGAGCATCTTGCGTCTTTACTTCAGAGGAAAATGCAAAGGCGCATGCACGGCTAATGAGTTCGGGTGACTGAAAGTCGGCAAGAGCATAAAGAGCGCGTTCCTGATCTTGGGGGAGCGCTCCATTTTTAAAACGCTCGATGAAGAATTCAAATTCTCTTTCACCTCCGGTTGATGCAACAACAGTGGTTGCAGCGGCAACCACTTCAGGATGTACTTGTTGCCCCGCCTCTGATTGAGTAAATAGTTCCCGCGCTGTGTTTTGAGCATCGCTATTGCCGGCATCACAGGCAAGTAAAACAATCAGCAAGCCACGTAGCTTTCCGCGGAGGTCATCTTCATCGTTGCTGGGTTCCCACCCGATGTCGTTTAATGCCGGACCAGCAAGTGCGGCAATGCGTTGTTGGATTGGGCCTTGTTGGTGGCCGGGCAAGAGCCGTCCACAACCGCGAATGCCAATGGCGATGGCCTGCCACACTGCAAGATCGCGCTCGTCGGTAAAGCCGCTCACGAAGTTGAGAAAATCAATTGCTTCGAGTCGTCCGGCAACAACAGCATTCCATGCATCGTCAACCAAGTTGTATCGCTCAATCACGCTGAGTCCGCGAATAGTTGTTGCATCGAGGCGGCGCAGCAATTCGGGTGAATAGGCAACTCGATAAAAGCCGTGTCCCTCTGCATTGACAACGATTGGGTCATTTGGATGCGGCAGATTCACGAGCATTTCTGGGGTGGAAAGCAGAACCTTCGATTCAGCACTTTGCGCACGTGACTTTCCATTGCGCAGGTGAATAGGTGCCATCCACACCGTGTCGTATGCGGTGTTATCGAAAGAAAAGCGCTGTTGTTTGAGATGCAGTTGGTTGTTGCGTAGCGATGCTGAAATGAGGGGATACCCAGGTTGCCAGATCCATGAATCCATGAGTGCTCGCACTGGCGCATCGCCGTTGTGCTCTTTAACACTTGCTTCTATGGAATCCCACAGGTCATTTGTTTCGGTGTTGCTATAGGCGTGGGCACGTAAGTATTTGCTGACACCTGCACGAAACTCTTCTTGGCCAAGGTACATCTCGAGCATACGTAAGAGCGCCCCGCCTTTTTGATAGGTGAGTACATCAAACATGCCTTCGCAGTCGTTGGGTGATTCCACAGGGAACTCCACGGGGCGAGTGCTCGCTAAGGAGTCAACTTCAAAAGCGGCGCTGCGCTCGAGGCCAAATGATGTCCACCTCTTCCACTGCGGAGCAAAGGCATCTACTGCTGCTACTTCCATGAACGTGGCGAAAGCTTCGTTGAGCCAAATGCCGTTCCACCACTTCATGGTGACGAGGTCGCCAAACCACATGTGTGCATTTTCGTGTGAGACAACATCGGCAACAAGTTGCTGATCCATTTGTGTACTTTTGTCGGGGTCGACAAGCAGGAGTACTTCTCGGAACGTAATGCATCCGATGTTTTCCATAGCGCCTGCAGCAAAGTCGGGCATCGCAACGAGATCGAGTTTTGCTGCGGGGTAGCGAATGCCGTAATAGTCTTGGAACCACTTCAATGAAAATGCACCAACCCTTTTACCGAAGTCGGTGAGATGTGATTTGCCCGGAACGTGAATGATGCGCAATGGAGTTCCGTCGACATCAATGGGCTGTGTTGCTTCTAGTGGGCCCACAATAAAAGCAACGATGTAGGTAGACATCGACATCGTGTCGGCGAATCGCACCGATACTTGACCAGGTGTGGCGGGGGTGCGGCTCACTTCGGCGCCATTAGAAATTGCCAAATGCTGTTCGTCGACCACTAAGGTAATGCCAAAGACGGCTTTGAAATCGGGTTCATCCCAGCAGGGGAAGGCTTGTCGACAATCGGTTGACTGCATCTGTGTTGCCGCAATGACCTGCTCAGTGCCATTGTCATCTGTGTATGTGGAACGGTAGAAGCCACGTAAAGAGTCGTTGAGCACGCCAGAAAATGAAATGGAAATGCTGACGGTTCCCGTTTCTACGGCCGAACTTGGGGTGATGACGAGACGCTCGGTTTCGCTGTGCAGCGAGAAGTGGGCATCGAGGCCATTTACTTGAACATCGTGAATGGTGAGAGCCTTAGCATTGAGCACAATTTCTGGTGCTTGTGCCAACACGTTGGCAGCAATAACAACTGTTCCATCGAATGTGGCCTGAGCAAGATGGGGTGTGAGCTGCAGGTCGTATCGGGTCGGAACAATGTGGCGCGGGAGTCGGTACGGCTGAGCGAGGTGGGGGGAAGTGCTGTTCTCCATCTGTAGGACGTTAGTGGTCAATGGGTCTGTGGGGTACTACGGTAAGTGACCGTGTCAGACATCACTTTTGTTCCCCGTGACCTCACCAGCAACCCCGGAATTTCTTACGACGTCGTTGGCTTGGGTAATGCCTTGGTCGATGTCATCGCCCAGACCGATGATGCTTTTTTAGAACAGCAGCAACTTGCTAAGGGTTCGATGGCGTTAGTAGATACCGATCGAGCAGTTTCACTGTATGAAGCGTTGCATGGCGGTGTTGAAATGAGCGGTGGGTCTGCTGCAAATACAATGTGCGGTATTGCAAGCTTCGGAGGACGTGCTGCATACATCGGAAAAGTTGCTGAAGATACTTTGGGTGACACTTTTTCCAAAGATATGCAAGTGGTTGGAGTCGACTTCAAGCGTCCGGTAGGTGGCAACTCGGTTCCCACAGGGCGCTGCATTATTGCTGTGACGCCCGATGCTCAACGCACCATGAACACGTTCCTTGGTATCTCTTCCTTGCTCACTCCCGCCGACCTTGATCATGGCGCCATTGCTGCTGGTGCAGTGTTGTACTTAGAGGGTTATTTGTACGATCAACCAGAGGCTAAAATTGCCTTTCGTGCTGCTGCAGAAATCGCCCACCAACACAACAGGCAGGTATCGCTGACCTTGAGCGATTCATTTTGTGTCGATCGCCATCGTGCCGATTTTCGCGCACTCATCTCAGATGAAATAGATATTCTCTTTGGAAACGAAGCAGAGCTTTTAGCGCTCTATGAAACCGATACATTTGAATTTGCTGTCACTCAATTGCGTCAAGACTGCATTGTTGCTGCCATTACTCGTAGTGAACATGGTTCGGTTGTTGTCACCAAAGATGGAGTGATAGAAGTGCCAGCGCAACCCGTTGCCCAGGTGGTTGACACCACCGGTGCGGGCGACCTTTATGCGGCAGGTTTCCTCTATGGATACACCCGTGGAATGGACCTGAAAACTTGCGCAACCCTTGGGCATATTGCGTCGGCAGAGGTCATTTCGCATGTTGGCCCACGCCCGCAAATTGCTTTAAGTTCACTCTTGCCCGCGTCGTAAGCGGCGTTAGCATTGAACTATGGAACTCACTGTTCTCGGTCAAACCGTTCGCCATCCCATTGAACATGTTGAGGTGTTTCCTGCGCCTGAACACGTCACGCTGGTTCGCTTCACCTCCGATGAACTGAGCTCGGTGTGCCCAGTTACTGGGCAACCCGATGTTTCGGTGGTGGTCATTGAATATCGTCCGCGGAAGTCGTGCGTCGAGTCGAAATCTTTGAAACTCTATTTGTGGAAGTTCCGCGATCGTGCGGTATTTGCTGAAGCTTTAGCTGCTGAAATTGCCGATGAAATCATGACCACTGTGCAACCAGAGTTTGTTCGTGTTGCACTCACCCAACGCCCACGCGGAGGCATTGAAGTTCATGCAGAGGTCGAACGAAACCGCTAGTACTCAAAGTTACAGTTTTGAGTCTTGCTTCAGTGCTGTATCGATGCTGAGTGCTGCAGCAATGATGAGTGAGTGAAGCGGTTGACTCGGAATCTCGTGTATCTCCACCACGTAGCTATCGGCAGTGGTAAACATTTCGCGCGCAAGTCCTGTGTACTTTTTGGTGATACGAGCCACTTCGCGGCCGCTGGCATCTTCAATGGCAAAATTCCATGCTCGCCAGTTTTCAGCTTTGATTGCACCAATTTTTGCGCCCCCGGATTCGAGTGCAAAGTGAATTTTTCCAAAGACATTCTCTTGCACAATACGACCAATTTCAGCGCCTGTTGAGTCGTTGATGAGTACCGTGCTCTTGAACACTTTTGCAGGTCGCGTAACGGACATGACGAGAGCACCGCTGGCATCGGTGATATCGAAATGATGTGTGAGGAATTGATCTACTGAGCTCACGAGTCGTAGAAGTTTTTTTGCTTTGCTTTGACCCACCTGATTCACGTGACCGATGTTGTTCCCATTTTCATCGAAGACCGAATACTGGTTTGTGAGTTCAATGAGTTTTGCTTTTTGATTGACAACAAGGACACGATGCTGGAAGAGGCTTGATTCACTCATTGCTGGCGACCTCGCTGCATGATTTTGTCGCGCCGTTCCGCAACTGCGTCGGCGCTGAATGAACGCTTGCGCCATGCTTTTGCTTCAGCTGCCTCCGCTGTCCAAGCAGCAGCATCGGTGGTGGTGAGGGAATATGTGTTGCGGATGGTTTGTACGCCGCTTTGTTCGTTGCCAATAATGTCGAGCGCTATTTTGCGAGTGAAGGGGATCAGTTCAGCATGTGGCACGACGTGGTTCACTAATCCGTATTCATAAGCTTCGTTTGCGTCCATGAAGTTTCCAGTGAAACTCATTTCGCGTGCTCGGCGAACGCCAATAGCTTGTGGCAAGAGCACAGAGAGCCCCCAGCCCGGCATCACGCCAACGCGCGCATGAGTGTCGCCGAACTTGGCGTGCTCTGAGGCAATGAGGAAGTCGCAATTGAGCGCAAGTTCAAACCCACCGGTCACGGCGACACCGTTGATGGCGCCAATGAGGGGTTTGACCAATTTGGGAAAGGGTCCGCGCACTCCGTCGGCATTAGGTGTTCCGTCTGCACCGGTGCCACCCAGCAAATTGCTTGAGGCGTCGCCGAGTTCTTTGAGGTCGAGTCCGGCGGTAAAAGCGGGGTCGGCGCCAGTGAGGATGATGACATCGACGTCATCGCGGGTGTCGGCCTCCTTCATGAGCTCGGCGAGCAGCCGGAGAACTTCGCTACTCAGGGCATTGCGCGCGCCTGGGCGATTGAGCGTAATGGTGGCGATGCGCTCGGAAACTTCAAGAAGGACAACAGGATCTGACATGTCTCCATACTGACACGCAAAAGGGAAGTTGTAGAAGTGGGAGATGATCCGCCACCGTGACAGAATGAAGACATGAGTCTTGTCATTATTGATAAATCAGATGGGGTTGCAACTCTTACCTTAAATAATCCGACCGAGCGTAATACTCTGACCGCGCCAATGGTTGCCGACATTTTGGCCGCCATGGACGATGTAGAGAACGATTCGGCCATTGGTGCAATTGTGGTCACCGGTGCTGCCCCCGCTTTTTGTGCGGGTGCCAACCTGGGAAATCTTGCCACTGCAACTCCAGAAAGCTTGTCGAATATTTATGAAGGCTTTTTGCGCATTGCGCGCAGCCCATTGCCCACCATTGCAGCGGTCAATGGTGCAGCAGTAGGGGCAGGTATGAACCTTGCTCTTGGTTGTGACGTGAGAATTGCAGCAAGGCGCGCAAAGTTCGACACGCGTTTTCTGCAGATTGGTATTCACCCAGGTGGTGGTCACACATGGATGTTGCGTCGCATCGCTGGCCCTCAGGCAACAATGGCAACAGTCATCTTTGGCGAAATTCTTGATGGTGCTGAAGCCGAACGAGTTGGCCTTGTCTGGAAGTGTGTCGATGACGATGCGCTTCTCGCCACAGCACATGAAATGGCGGCTCGTGCAGCATCGGCCCCACGTGAACTGCTCAAAGTCACCAAAGAAACAATTCAGGCGATGTCGGGAATTGACGCTCATAGTGATGCAGTGAAACGAGAAATTGAACCCCAGGTGTGGAGTACTCGCCAGCCATGGTTTGCCGAGCGCCTTGCCGCACTTCAAGCAAAAATTTCCAAGAAGTAGAAATTCGTATGCAAAAAGTGTTGCGATATGTCATCGCAACATTGCTGTCTATTGCCTTGGCTATCACTGCGCTTCCTATACCTCAGGCGCAGGCTGCAGTGCAGAAACGCTCATACATCGTTACTGTTCATCACCGCAGTGATATCGACGAAGTTGTTGCTGCAAGTAGGAGCTTGGGTGCAAAACGGTTCAATATTTTCCGTTACGCGCTGGGTGGATTCGCCACAGACATGAGTGCATCTGCTGCAAGCGCATTAAGGCGCGACGCACGGGTAAAACGTGTAACTCAAAATGTCGCTGTACGCAAAAAAGACATCCCACCGGTTCAACTGGGTGCGCCGTACCAACTCGACCGCATCGATCAGCGTGCATTGCCACTCGACGATCAATTTCAATCACCTGCAACGGGTGAAGGTGTACAGATCTACATGATCGATACTGGGGTGCGAGCAACTCATGTCGATCTAGCAGGGCGAGTGATTCCCGGTGTCGATGTAGTGGGGAGCGACGAAAGCGGCTCTCCTGTGTCGCCTACGTCAGATTGTGACGGACATGGAACACACACAGCAGCGACGGCTGCCGGCACAACATTTGGTGTGGCAAAAAAGGCAACAATCATTGCTGTGCGGGTACTGAACTGCGACGGAGACGGAGATGTTGAAGGAGTTGTTGCAGGTATCGATTGGGTGCTGCATCATCACCGTAGTGGCGTACTTGCGGTAGCGAATTTGAGTTTGGGTGTGAACGCCGACGAGAACTCGCTCCCCATGGACGATGCGGTGCGCGACTTGTATAACGACGGGATTGTTCCTGTTGTGGCTGCTGGCAACGATGGTAAAGATGCCTGTGATACGTCTCCTGGTCATTTACCTGAAGCTCTCAACGTTGGTGCCGTGAATAGTCAAGACGATCGGTTTAACAATGGGTCCATTGGCTCAAATTATGGAACATGCCTCGACTTGTTTGCACCAGGTGTACGCGTGCTGTCGGCCGGAAGTGATTCCGACACGGAAACTCATTATGAAACCGGAACATCAATGGCGTCACCATTAGTTGCGGGGTATGCCGCACTGCTTGCACAACAGTTTCCCAATGCCTGTCCCTCCTCTATTGAAGACGCTATTAAAGCAAGAGCCACAGCGAATGTTGTGAAAAATGCGGGAACGGGTTCGCCCAACCTGCTTTTGAACGTTTCAGATGTTTCCGCTGTTGGAACTGCAATTCCTGGTACGCCGAATGCATTGGTCAGTACACCGAGAAATGAAGGCCTTGTGGTGTCGTGGGATCCAGGTTGTAGTGGTGGTGCAACATCGGGAACAAACACCATTCAAGTCAGCGTCAGTGGAGCAAAAGTTCCTTTCCGCACCATCAAAATGAATGATGCCGCTGGACAAGTTGTGTTGAAGGGTCTCGACAACAGTAAAAAGTATGTAGCTCGAGTGCGACGCCAAAGCGCTAATGGGAAAAGTGATTGGTCTGTTCCATCGCTCGCAATGAACCCAAAGCCGTTGGTAACGGGGCAAAAGGTATTACTGAATTCCCTAGCGCGCTCAACAGAGGCACCCATTGGTGGACAGTGGGAGGTCTCGGCCGACTCCAACGGGGTGTGCCGTGTCACTTCAAACTCGGCCCGCATGTATTTCATGCGCAAGGGAAGTTGTGGCGTTGAGGTGCGGCCTCAATACACAAATGTTCCCTTCACTCGTACCTTCTCGGTGGGGGAAACAGTCGCTCCGGGCAACAGCGGACGTGGTAGGCGCATTGTGTACTCACGTAACTCGCGCAGGCTGTACGCAATTGATGCCACAAATGTGGTGGAACGCAGCATTGCCGTTGTTGCACCCGAGGTTGCCCCGGCACTTGGGAGCTTTTCATTGGCAATCCTGAATAACGGCCTAATGCTTGAGGCACAGAGCAAAACTGGCAAGGTCGCTGTTGCCGTCTCGGGGATTCCCGTTCTGTGCGATGCCACCGGAGTGTGTGCTGCTACGTATGGCCCCGATTCCTATGGCACAAGCCAACTGCAGGCACTTGGTATCTATATACCGACAGAAGACCTGCGCTGGTTTGTGCGTTGGGGTGAATCGGTAAAAACTTTTGTCATTGTTCGTTAAATCGACAAACAATCCTTCACATATTCCAACGACGAGCGTATGGTGCCTTAAAGGAAGCGTTGCAATTGGAATACCCGAGAGGAGACCCGATGAGTAAGCGTCATCACAGTCAAGAAACTGTGCCACCCCCACGCGTTGAATTGCGTGCTCACGCTCATAATGAGCGACATCGAATACACGCGGCGTTAGATGAAGTTGCAGAACTGGTGAGCCAGGGGATTCCTGCAGAAGATCTTCATGAACCCGGCAAGTCGTGGCGGGTTGAAGCTCACCACGATAAAGAACGTGCCATTCGCAAAAGCAATGGGCCATTGAAACACTGGAAAACGAAAGACTGGAAACGACGTTCGGTGGTGCGTAAACAACGCGCTATTGCGCTGCGAGCCATTGCTGACTAAGAGCTTCGCGGCGCTGGTCCCATTCTTCTTGGGTGAGTGCAAAGCGATGGTGGTCTTCCCAGAGCCCATTGATCTCTAAATAGCGCTCTGCGGTTCCTTCGTTGCGAAGTTCCAGTTTTTCAGCAACACGTAAACTGTTTGTGTTGCGAGGAATGATGCAAATTTCGATGCGATGTAAGTGCAGTTCGTCGAATGCAAATTTCAGTAATACAACGACAGACTCAGCGATGTAACTTTTTCCTGCTCGAGCCTGGTCGATCCAGTAGCCAATTGTTCCGCATTGCATCGCGCCACGCATCACGTTGTTGATGTTGACTTCTCCGGCAAAAGCATTGTCGACAAAGAGGCCAAATGCATAAGAGTTTCCCGATTGACGTTCGCGCTCGCGAATATTGCATCGTGCGGCAAAAATATCGCGATCTACTGCCGGGTCGGGCTGATTAATGGGGCGGGCAGGCTCCCAGCGGGTGAGCCAGTCGCCGTTGCGCCGACGCACCTCGCTCCACGCCGAGAAATCTTCAGCTACCAATGGCCGCAAAACAACGCGCGAGCCGTAGAGACGTAAACCTGAGTTTGCCAGTGAGCCTGTGCCGGATCTTGCGGGGTGCTGGTTCATGATGCTTCGGTGGCAACCACTCCATCGAGAAGTGATGCCGTCGAAATAATGATATGCGATCGTTGAAGTTTGCGCATGATTGCAACGAGCGCACAGCAGCCTCCAACAATGACATCGGCCCGGTCGGCATTGAGGCCAGGGTTGAAGAGCCGGTCACGGAGAGCTTCGGTGGCAAGAGTGCGAAAGACATCTTCGGCAGCATCGCGGGTGAGTAAGAACCCGTGGAGCTGATTGACGTCGAATTCGGTGAGTCCGAGTTCAACCATGGCAATGGTGACGATGGTTCCGGCAACGCCGATGATTTCGTCACAGTCGGCAAGCTCGGGAATTTCGCGTAGGGCATCATCAACTTCATCGATAATGACACCAATGGCGTTGGTGAGTTCTTCGGGTCGTGGTGGGTCGGAGTGAATTTCCTTCTCGGTGAGGCTGCGTGCGCCGTAAGGAATGCTGATGACACGGGGCGTGCCCGTGGGGTTCCCAACGGCAATTTCTGTGGATCCTCCGCCGATGTCGAAGACGGCAATGAGTTGTGGATTGTTTGGCAAAGGAAGTTGTTGCTGGGCTCCAATAAAAGACAAGCGTCCTTCCTCTTCGCCCGAGATGAGACGAGGGTCAACTCCAATGATTGACTTCACTTCCGCAAGAAACGCAGTTCCATTACTGGCGTGTCGCACAGCGGCAGTTGCTACTACATGAATGTTCGTTACACCATGCTCGGTGAGCACAGACGAATAGTGGCGCAATTGTTGGAGAGTATTTTCCATCGATTCCGTCGAAAGAATTTTGGTACGGAGAACTCCGGCGCCGAGGCGAGTAATTTTCTGTTCGCGCACAAGTGTGTGGCCATGACGCGAAATGAGCAAATTTGTGGAGTTGCTTCCAATATCGATGACCCCAGTGAGAAGTGATTCTGGCGTGCTCATAGATGCTCTTTCACCCATCGTCCAACGGGGTCGTCGCCACCTGCAAGAAACCATGCGTAGTGGGCATGGAGACACTTCACGCCGCGGCGCGTGCCGGCAACACCGCCACTTGGCGCAGGCCCGGTGTGATGTGGGGGGAGTAGTGAGTCGCGTAACGCTTTGTAACGTTGATGAGCAGCAGCAATTTCTTCCTCAGGAATGTCTGCTTCAGACTGGTCGACACCACCAGTTGACTCAAGGCGTGCGACAGCAACGTATTCCTTTTTGCCGACCAACCAAAACAGGGTAGGCATAGGTGTCCCGTCGAAAAGCAGAGGGGCATTTTGAACAACAATGGGGTCGCCAGAAGTGCTACGCACAACCACTTCAAAGTCACCTTGCGGCGATCTGCCGAGAAGTTCTGTCACGCGCTCAATATCGGCGGGTGATGCCATAAATCAATTCAGTGGATCGTTTAGAGCACTGCAATGAGAATGACAACGAGTACAGCAATTCCCGCTACTACAGGTAGAGCACGCTTCAGCATTGTGGAGCCTGCTGCATCGAGCAAGTTGATGGGAGCAGCTTCAGGCGCATCAATTTTGCGCACCACTGGTTCGGCTGATGCGCTAGGCGCAGCAACTTCTGCCACTTCTGCAACTGCTGGTTCTGCTGCAGTGTCACTAGGAATTTCAGAAATGAGTGTGTTGAGGTTTTCGGAAAACTGTGCAAGCAATTTGTCGCTAATGTCGGCCATTGCGCCACGACCGAACTGTGCAACTTTGCCAGTAATAGCAAGGTCGGTGTTTACTTCAACTTTTGTGCTGGTTGCAGAAATGCTGGTGAGTTGAGCAGTGATGAGTGCCGATGCATTTCCTTTTCCGCCTGTGTCACGACCTTCGCCCTTTAACACGGCCTTATGGTCAACATCATTGCGCTCGAGGAACGAGGCCTGGCCTTTGAACTGTGCCTGGATTGGCCCAACTTTTACCTTCACCACGCCGCGGTAGGTGTCGCCCTCAACTTCTTGCAGCTGTGCGCCTGGCAGGCAGGGGGCAATGAGTTCAACGTTGGTGAGAATTTTCCATGCCTCGGCAACGGGCACATTGACGGTGAAATGATGATTTAGTTCCATTGGTTGAGATCCTCAATCGTGTCGATATCAAAAGGTGACCCCGTGCAGAGTACTTGCTCTACGAGTTCGGGGCGACTGCTGATGAGATTTCGTGCCCCAAAATCTCCTTGGGTGGGCAAGAGCGGCCACACCTCAGCAGTGAGGAGCACGGGGTTCCCAGGGGTTTTCTGGCCGTCTGCCTGCGTGTAGAGGGCTTGGGCGATGGGAGAGCGTGACGAGGCCACAGCGACCCAATCGGCTGGAGTGACAAAGGGTTGGTCGCCAAGACCCACCACGATGGCGGTGGCGCCCACGCTATGGGCTGCTTCGATGCCCACCTGGAGCGAGCTGGCCTGGCCGGTTTGCCATTCGGGGTTATAGACCGTGGTGACCACGGGGTGAGAGGTGGCGTCGCTCAATGGCTCAATTGCGCCCCACACCACGATGACATGGGTGAACCCGGCATTGACTGCTGAACTGACGGAATGGGAAAGGACGCTGTTCCCACGCAGTGTGCTGTGGAGTTTGTGTGCGCTCCCGACGAACCTACTGCCGGCACCAGCGGCAAGTAATACGGCCACAATGGTGGACGGCGGTTGCTGAGGCGTGGTCACAGTTCAATTTAACACTACGTTGTGGGGAGTACTTATGTCACTTTCTCGTCGTGTCCATTTTCGGGGTGTTTCTCTCGCTCGCGGGGGAACACGTGCGATGGCTGTTGCGACCATTGCCTGTGGCCTTGTAGTGGGTTCAAGCTCTGCCGTTCATGCTGCAGGCACTGCAGTAGTGGTACCGCCAGCAGTAGTGCAAACCACATGGCGAGAACCACAGTTGCTCACAAAAGATGCGCGTCCGCGATTCGACGCAGTAAAAACCATTGCGGGAGAAGCGCTGGAATCCATCGCCACTTTTATTGATGTACCAACTTCAGAAAATTTTGCCCAATATCAATTATTCCGCGCTGCATTAGTAAACCGCGTTGCTGCTCGTGTCAACGAGTCGCGTGCAGCAATGTTGCAAGCATGGTCACAATCTTCATTGAAGCATCAGATGGCCCTTATCGCTGGTCTCACAACATTGGGCGTTGGCTACGAATATGGTTCCGATAATCCGAAAAAAGGTCTCGACTGTTCAGGGCTCGTTGCCTATGCATGGAAACAAGTGGGAATTTCTCTACCGTTGCAGTCGAAGCGGCAATGGGAAGCTTCTCGTGATGTTCCGCAAGAAGATGCGTTGCCCGGAGACATCGTTTGGTATCCGGGTCACACCATGATGTACCTCGGAGTGGGCGATGCGGTGCTGCATTCAGCGCGTGAAAATTTGGGTGTTCGCTTAGGTCGCATTAACTGGAAAGAAATTCCCCGCGTTAAATTTGGAAATCCGGAAGTTTCACTTCTGTCAGTGAATCGGTCCGCTGGCGTCTTTTAACGACGGCGATTGGCGCCCCGTGCGCTGGGCAATGATTTCTGCACAAATTGAAATAGCAGTTTCTTCAGGTGTTCTTGCGCCGAGGTCAAGACCTATTGGCGACATGAGCCGGGCGAGGTCGGCGGGCGAAGTGACTCCGGCAAGTGCGAGTCGTTCTAAACGTTTTGTGTGAGTTTTGCGTGAGCCCATCACGCCGATGTACCCGGCTTTTGTGCTCAGCGCGCCTTGAATAGCAGGTACATCGAATTTTGCATCGTGCGTAAGAACACACACCGCATCGCGTGCAGTGAGTGATTTGCCGTGGCTTTCAAAATAGGCATTTGGCCAGGTCACGACAACCTCGTCGGCCATGGGGAAACGTCGTCGTGTAGCAAACACTTCGCGTGCATCACAAACGGTGACGTGGTAGCCAAGAATTTTTGCAACACGGGCAAGTGCCGCAGTGAAATCGACCGCACCAAAAATCCACATATGTGGTGGCGGTGCAAAACTTTCCACAAAAATTTTTACCATCGGCGTATCGTCGAGGTCTTCAGGAGTGGTTTGGCCATCGGCGCCGTAATGCCGCACGCCCGTTGTGCCAGCCTCAAGTTCGCCTAACGTATCGCGACCAACAATGCGATCGAGTTCAATATTTCCAAGCGAACCAATTGGGGTGAGTTGCGGAGAAACGATGAGCCATGCTCCAACGTGTGGACCTTCAATAACTGTTGCAAGGCCAACAGGAGTTTGCTGAGCTGTTCGCTCTGCGAGAACCTGCACAGAAGAATCGGCGAGATATGCATCGAGTGGCTGTATGAAGAGATGAATGATGCCGCCACATGTGAGACCAACAGCAAATGCTTCATCGTCGGAATAGCCAAAGGTGATGATTCCTGGAGCTTTTTCGCCAGCCAAAATGGCAAGGGCTTCACTCACGACCGCACCTTCAACACAACCACCACTGACTGAACCCACCACTTCACCGTTCTCGGCGACAGCCATCGCAGCCCCTGGTTCACGCGGGCCAGAACCTTCAACATCGATGACTCGTGCGACGGCAACACGTAAGCCACGCCGTTGCCATTGTGCGAAGTCGTTGAAAAGTTCACGCATAGTAAAAGTGTACGGACTCAGGGAATGGTCCGGATTGTGCTACTCCAAGTTTGCGATGATTCTGCACAACTCATTTAAGGCGTCAACAGAGTGGCCTTCTACAAAGTCGTCGGTGTGGGCAAGTGCAGCAGCCATGCCCTTTGCTAAGGGCGCATAGCCAGGGGTCACCTTTAGTGGATTCACCCAAATAATGCGGTGTGCAACTCGGTGCAGGCGTTCCATTTGTTCCGAGAGCACTTCGGGGTCGCCGCGGTCCCAGCCGTCAGAGAGCACCACCACAATGGAACCCCGAGCGATTCCGCGAACACCCCAAGAATCGTTGAAAGTGCGCAAGCATTCACCCAGGCGCGTACCGCCACTCCAGTCGGCTACTTGCTCACTTGCGCGGGTGAGGGCCTGGTCGGGGTCGCGTGCCGACAGTTCTTTGGTGAGGCGCGTGAGACGAGTACCGAATGTGAAAGCTTCAACGCGGCGACGGCCCACAACTGCTGCATGCACGAAGCGCAGAAAAGCGCGTGAATACGGCTCCATGGATCCGGAAATATCGAGAAGAAGTACGAGGCGACGCATTTTTTCGTCGGGCTCTCGCCAGTATCGGCGAATTGGTTCTCCGCCTGTACGTAATGAAGCCCGTACGGTACGACGCAGGTCGGGGGCATAGTGATGATGTTTTGCGCGCCGTGTGCGAAGCGACCTTCGCGTGGGGCCAGCGAGGCGCAATTGATGCATGAGATCTTGAGCAAGGCGCAGTTCGTCGGGTGAGTATTCAGCAAAATCTTTTGTGCGTAGTGACTCAACAGCAGAAAAACGCAGGGTCAAGGTGAGGTCTGCATCGCTCGGCTCGGCATCTCCGCTACCGTCGCCCTCGTCATCGTCGACGGCTAATTCAATGCGCAGAGTTTCCACTTCTTCTTCAAGGTTTTCTGAATGACGATGTTCCCAAAAGACGTGAAATGCGCGATCAAAAATTTCGCGGTCTTCGGGTCGGCGAATGAGTGTGGAATGTGCAGCCCAGTACACATTGGATTGTTCCTCAATGCCTACTTTGTGGAGTGCTTTCACGAAGGTGAGCACACTGTCAACTGGCGCAACTATTCCGACTCCGCGTAATACGCGGGCAAATGCAACGGCCATTTCCTCTGCGCTCGATGCGGTGTGGGAAAGTGTGGTCATTTCTAACCGTGAAATGCGCCGCGCTCAAGGGCTTGCTTCACAAGAGCATTCACTCCGGTTTCGCGAACCCTTGCATGATCTTCGCGGTACTTCAAAACTGCACCAAGTGTTGAATCGACAAATGCTTCATTGAGTTCTTGTGCACCCAGTTTGCCGAGTGCTGTTGCCCAGTCGATTGTTTCTGCAATGCCCGGTGGCTTATACAGCTGCATTTCACGCAGTGCTTCAACGGCCCCAGCTACTTGGCGAGCAAGCACTGTAGAAATATCGGGCACGCGGAGTTTGACAATGGCTACTTCGCGATCGAAACCTGGGTGGTCGACCCAGTGGTACAGGCAGCGGCGCTTCAGTGCATCGTGAACATCGCGGGTGCGGTTTGACGTGAGAATGACAACAGGTGGCGTTGTTGCACGGTAAGTGCCAAGTTCAGGGATCGTGATTTGAAAATCGGAGAGAACCTCAAGGAGGTATGCCTCAAACTCGTCGTCGGCACGGTCGATTTCATCGATGAGTAAAACAGGGGTGGGGCCATTGGTAGGTTCAATTGCCCTGAGCAGTGCGCGCTTGAGCAAGAACTTTTCGTTGTACAGCTCTTCTTCTAAACGAGCTGTACCGCTGCCAGCTGCTTCGCCCGATGCTTCTGCAGCACGTAGGTGGAGGAGTTGGCGCGAATAGTCCCAGTCGTAAACGGCCTGGCTGATGTCGATACCTTCGTAACACTGCAAGCGAATAAGTTCGGCGTTGCGAGCCTCGGCAATGACTTTTGCAAGTTCTGTTTTACCAACGCCAGCTTCACCTTCAAGGAGAAGTGGACGATTCAAAGAGAGCGCAAGAAAAACCGCAGTCGCAATACCGTCGTCAACGAGGTAGTCGTGAGCAGTTAGTGCGTTGCGCACTTCATCGGGTGTCCGTGGGACGTCGGAAAGATACGCCATTAACTCCAAATCCTAAGGGTTCTCGGCGCCGTATGACCCGTTTTGTGCAACAATCCGCGCCGAAAATTATGTGTCGAAGCCCAAACCGAGACGGTCGAGCGATTTCAACCACACATTTCTCTTGCCCGTTTTGTCTTCTCGATCAAGTGACCATCGCGTGGCTTGGATACCTGCGAAACGGAATGGCTCGGGAGGAAAAGGGAGCGGTTTATCTTGAACAAACTTTGTGGAGGTTGCTTTGCTGCGACGGCCATCAAGGAGATCGAGCATCACTTCAGCTCCGAATCGTGTGGACGCTGTACCAAGACCGGTGTAACCGAGCGCATAGGCAACACGACCACCCATTGCGCGACCCCAAAAAACACTAAAGCGTGTGCAGGTATCGATTGCCCCGCCCCAGGCGTGAGAAAATCGAACGCCTTCCAACTGCGGGAACGTTTGGAAGAAATGTTGCGAGAGAAGAGCCCACGACTCGGGGCGTGATTCAAGTTCTGTATTCATTTTTCCGCGGAAGTAGTACATCGCGTCGTAGCCACCCCACAAAATGCGGTTGTCGGCGGTGAGGCGGTAGTAGTGAAATTGGTTGGGAATATCAGATATGCCTTGTCGATTTTGCCAACCAATGCTGGCGAGTTGTGCTGGAGTTAGTGGCTCGGTCACGAGGCAATAGTCGTATACCGGGGCTACGTAGTGGCCTAAACGCTTCAGTAGTGGTTTAAAAGCATTTGTTCCGAGCGCAACTTTTCCTGCACGCACACGGCCAAGTGGTGTGTCAACCAAAACGCCAACACCGTCTTTTTCAACACTTGTTGCCTTGCTGTCTTCATAAATGCGCACGCCTAAAGATTCCGCTGCAGTTTTCAAACCCCACGCAAGACGTGCGGGGTCAACAAGTGCCGCACGATCTTTGCGCCAGAGACCACCTGAGTAAGTAGGCGAGTGCACCTGGCTGCGCAATGTCTCTTGGTCGAGCCATTCAACAGATTGCCCAAGTGAACGGAGTTGTTGGTAATCGTCACGAAGTTCTGCAAGGTAAGAGGCGGGGTGCGAGCTCGTTGCAACATCAATTGCGCCCGTGCGTTCGTAGTCGCAGTCGATGTTGTAACGGCGGATAGCCGACTCAATTTCGTTGAGGTTGTGTAAACCCAGTTCTTCCAGGACGTTCACTTCATCGGGGAAGCGTTGCTGAGCATTTGCCACACCATGCGTTAACGAAGAGTCCATGAAGCCGCCATTGCGTCCACTTGCCGCGGAACCCACTTCATGGGCATCAATCAAAATGACGTCACGTGATGGGTCGCGCTCTTTTGCGATGATGGCGGTCCATAACCCGGTGTAACCACCCCCAACAATGCATAAATCGCAACTTTCGGTACGAACGAGTGTCGGATTCGAGTCGGGCTCGTCGGCATCGTCATACCAGTACGGATACGGATCTGCGTCAGCAATTGCGTCGAGATGACGCATGTCGATAGCTGGATTGTCCATTGTTCTCACCCCTAGGTAATAGCCACCTTACCGCACTCATTGAGCAATGGGCATCGCCTTGTCTATTCAGTAATGTCTTCATATGGATCTAGGAATCGCGGGTAAAAAGGCAGTTGTTGCTGCAGGAACTTCTGGGCTGGGTTTGGCAAGTGCGGTGTCACTAGCGGCCAACGGAGCGCATGTGGTGATTTGTGGTCGCGACAAAGAACGACTCAATGCAGCAGTAGCAACAGTGGGTCATGGGTGCATTGGCATCACACATGATGTGTCGGAGCAAAAAGGAGCTCGCGCATTTGTAGAAGATGCGATGACCCGACTTGGTGGTATTGATATTTTGGTGACAAATGGTGGCGGGCCGCCTCCAGGAAATGCCATCGACATGCCTATTGAAATGTATTCCATGGCTCTTGAGCTCAGCTTGTTGTCGGTCATTTCAATGTGTCAAACAGCACTTCCACACATGCGTGAAACAGGTTGGGGTCGCATTATTGCCATTACCTCTATTTCAGTTCGTCAACCCATTCCACAAATCGCTCTTTCAAATACCGCGCGTGCTGGGGTCACAGGTTATTTGAAGTCGTTGGCCGGCGATGTAGCTGCAATGGGAATCACGGTAAATACTGTTCAGCCAGGAGTTCATGCAACGGATCGCATCAAGGGTGTTTACGGAAGTTCCTTAGAAGCAATGGCAACAAGTATTCCTGTTGGATTCGTAGGAGACCCTGGCGATTTTGGTGAGGCTGTTGCATTTCTTGCAAGTCAGCAAGCCAAATTCATCACGGGTGCAAGTATCAATATCGATGGCGGCCAGTTCGCCGGTTTGCAGTAAGGACAAAATGTTTATTCACGTCGTTGCATTTCGTTGGAATGAAAAAATCTCTCCAGAACAAATTGCTGTTATTTCAGAAACTTTGAAGGCATTATCGCAGCATGTAACAGAAGTAAAAAAATATCGCTTTGGCCCCGATGCTGGTGTGAGTGCACCTACTAACTTCGACTTTGTTGTTGTTGCTGAATTTGATTCTGCTGATGACTGGAAAATTTACGACACGCATCCAGAACACAACCGCGTGCGCAAAGAAGTGCTGGGGCCGTTCATTGCTGAGCGTGCCGCAGTGCAGTTCACTGCTTAAGAAATCTTATTTCTCGGCGCAGATTGTCGCGAAAAACGATACATACGGCGCCGAGAACCCTTAGTTGGGGATTCGTAGTTGTTCCAGAAGCGAAACGCAATGAGCACGTAGGCAACGCCTAAAACACCGTCAATGATGTAGTGCTCGCCGAAGTACACCAATGTCGCCATCATGCACACAGGGAAAATGACGACTAAAGGTTTGAGATACTTCGGTAGTTGTGGTGCGAAAAACAAGATCACAAGAAGCGAAAATGCCACATGCAAACTCGGCACTGCGGCAACGGGGTTCACTACTTCGCGGCCACGTTCAATCACGTTCGAGACGGTGTCGAGACCAATATGGCTCCAACCGCGCACCGCAGGTCGAGCCAACTTGCCCGACAAATGACCATCGCGGGCGGCCATCCATGGTGGGGCAGCAGGAAAAACAATGAACGTTGCAACGCCCATGAATAGAACGGTGGCAAGACGGCGCATGTAGCGCACCCATTGATCTCTGTTGCGAATCCACAAGGCAACCGCGGCCCCCATTGGCACGCAGAAGTGAGTGAAATACACCATGGAGCCAACAACGTCGTACCAACGAACTGAAGCGGCCTCATAGAAGCGGCGTTGCATCCACACGTTGGGGTCGGTGCCAAAAAAGAAGAACCTGTCGACGTTACGTGGCGCAAAGACTTGGATAGGCATGCCGAGTTGGTCGGCAATTCCGCGGCTGTAGTCGTAGGCGAACCACATCGCGACAAAGAGGGAAAAGTCGCGCAACATCAGCCATTGACGTTCACGCGATCGCCCAAGGTTTCCTGTAATGAAGCCACCGAGTACCCATGCAAGTACGGCAATGCGGTCGGTGGGGATCCCGTTAGTGATTCCCGACCAAATAAATGCAATGACGTAAACGATGAGCGCAGCGGTGCGGAGATGCCGCAGCTGCACGGGAATTACTTCGAGGCCTCTTCAAGCGCACGACGCACGAGCACCTTGGCAAGGTGTGTGCGGTATTCAGCACTTGCGTTGAGGTCGCTTTGTGGGTCGGCTTGAGCTGCGGCAAGTTCTGCGGCATCGGCAACCGATGCACCAGATGCCAATGCTGTGGCTACATCTGTTGCGAGAACAGGCGTAGAGCCCATGTTGACGAGCGCAACGCCAGAGCCGCCATTACCGCGCCATGCAGCAACACCAACAATGGCCCAATCTTGAGCACGGCGATTGAACTTCTGGAAGCTCCATCCGGCACCGTTCATTTTTGGAACACGAATTTCAGTGAGCATTTCGTCGGGGCGAAGCGCCGATTCAAGAAAGCCCTTGTAGAAATCGGTGGCTGCAATTTCACGCGTTCCCGATGCACCTTGAACAACATATGTTGCACCTAAAGCAAGAGTGGTTGCAGGAAGGTCGCTTGCCGAGTCGGCGTGAGCAATAGAACCACCAATGGTGCCGCGGTGACGCACTTGCGGGTCACCAACGTGGCCTGCTGCACATGCAAGAAGTGGAACATGTTGTTTCACGATGGATGAAGTTTCAACATCCATGTGACGTGTGAGTGCGCCAATTGCAATGTAGCTACCGGCATCGGTGATGTATGAAAGATCTTTCAAGCGACCAATGTCGACGAGCACGCTGGGTGCAGCGAGGCGCAATTTCATGAGGGGAAGAAGTGAGTGTCCGCCAGCAAGGAACTTGGCGTCTTCACCGTATTCGGTGACCAGGCTGATGGCTTCGGCAGCACTAGATGCACGCTTGTAATCGAAAAGTGAAGGAATCATTATTTGCCGCCCTTTGCACAAGCGAGAATGGATTGAACAATGTTGTGGTAGCCAGTGCAACGGCACAAGTTGCCCTCAAGGCCAATACGCACTTCGTCTTCTGTTGGGTTTGGGTTTTCGTTCAGCAAACCAATAGCTGCCATGACCATTCCGGGGGTACAAAAGCCGCACTGCAAACCATGATTTTGCATGAAGGCTTCTTGCATCGGATGCATTTTTCCATCGGTAGCAAGACCTTCAATAGTGGTGACCTGTGAGCCATCGGCTTGCACGGCAAGAACGGTGCAGCTCTTCACGGCTTCGCCATCGAGGTGGAGCGAGCATGCGCCACAGCTTGATGTATCGCAACCGATGTTGGTGCCGGTGAGGCCAAGGTCTTCACGCACGTATTGAACAAGCAAAGTGCGTGGCTCAACATCACTTTCGTGAGTCTGACCGTTAACAGTGACGCTGATCTTCATGGTTCCCCTTTACGCAACTCTCTGGTTGCCACACCTATTATGCCTCAACTGTAGTGGCGGCAACTCAGGAGAAGGAACCCGAAATGGGCCATTTAGCGGTCGAGTGAGTCGAGTCCGCGGCGTGCAAACCACAAAGTGAGCACCGAAAGGCCTACAAGGGCAACCAAGCCACCCCAAACGCCATCCCAGGTGACATCGCCAAGGAAACCCTGGCGAGACAGCCGCAAGATATTGGTAGCTGGGTTGTAGCGGGCAACGGTGTGTAGCCAGCCAGTCATCACGTTGAGAGGGGTTTGTGCAGAAGACAAAAACATCGTGAGGAACAAGGTGAGTTGCATAATTGCCGCTCCACGCATGTCGCGAAACCGAAAGGCAATACCCAGACCCCAACCTGCAGACACCGTCGACAGCCCGAGTGCTGCGATGTACAACATGGCCAGTCCAACGACACCTGAAGTGGGTCGTGCTCCAAAACCGATACTCACGAGGAGAACAACGGTCACAACAACCAAGGTGCGTATGTAACACGAAATGAGTGGGCCAATGATGAGGGAGCGTCGCGGAGTAGGAGCCATACGCAAACGATCGAAGAATCCATTTTCCATGTCTTTGATGGCAGAGAAACCGAGCCCCACACCACCGAAGGCGGCACCCATACAAACAGCAAGAGGCATGTACCAGTTGATGCTGCGATCGGTAGGGAAGCCAGGAACTTTAGTGATGGCAAAAAAGGTGCCCGCAAATGCGATGCTTTGGAAAATTGGCATCGCGAGTGTTGGCAAAAAGGTTGAGGGCATTCGGCGCGTATTGCGCAAGGCTCGTGTTGAGAGAGCTGAAGCGCTACGCATTGTTGTTCCTGCGAATTCGGAAGGGGATGTTGTGCTCATTGTGCAGCGATCCTTTGCGCAAGTGCTCGTAAAGCAAGAGTGAATGAAACAATCATGATTGCAATGGGAACCAAAATTGCGCGTGCTATTGCGCCGCTACTTAAGCCATCGATGCATATGTCGCGCATCCCTTCAATGAGATGCGAAATCGGGTTGAAGTCGGCGATGTGTTTGTATGCACCGCTCATGGTTTGGCGTGGGAAAAACGCACTAGAAAAAAAGAGCATGATGAACACGAGTGGGAAGATCCCTTGAACCGCTTCCGATGACCCCGTTTTGAGTGCAGCTGCTGCCATGAAACCGCTAATGGCAATGGCAATGAGCCCACCACTAACAACCATGATGAGAACACCCAGGGGGCCACCTTTGATGCTCATGCCAAAAGGCAATAACAGCAAAGAGAAAAAGAGCGTTTGAAATGCTCCATACGCAGCAGCGCCAGCAAGACGCCCCACAAGAATGCCAAGTCGTGAAGATGGTGCTGCCATCAACCTGTAGAAAAAGCCATTTTCAATGTCGGTTGCCAGTGCGCTTCCACTTTGTACAGAACCAAAGAGAACGCCTTGAACAATGGTGCCGGCCAAACTGAAATCGAGGAACGAATCAACTTTGGGGAAACCAGGAAGATTGATTGCGCGACCAAACGAGGAAGTACCAAGAGCGGCAAAGAACAACGGAAAGATCATTGAGGGAACAACGAGTGCAGGTTGACGCCAAAGTGCAAGCACTGAACGTTTTGACATAGCGACTGTTTGGCGAAAACCAATGCGCCAGTTGTGGTTCATTGCAGCGGTGGATTGCACTGAGAGAGTGGCGGTCATTGCTTCGCGCCTTCGAGGCGGTACCCAGTTGCTTCAGCAAAAACATCGTCGAGGCTTGGTTCATTCAACTCAAGATGCTGAACACGAATGCCCGCTTCATCGAGACGACGAACAACGTCGGTGACTGCTTCGACGCCGGCGTTGAGCCCAACACCCAGTGTGCCTTCAGCGGTGGGGCGCATATCGCCGAACTCTTTGAGCACTTGTGTTGCGGTGTCTGAGAGATGTGTTGCCACTGTGATGAGCAATGTGGGTGCACCCACTTGTGCTTTCAAGTCACGTGGTGTTCCTTCACAAACAATTTTCCCGTGGTCGATAATGGCAATGCGATCGGCAAGCTGATCGGCCTCTTCGAGGTATTGCGTGGTAAGCAACACCGTGGTGCCTTCGCTGTTCAATCGTTTCACTTCCTCCCACAACGTGAGTCGACTCATGGGGTCGAGGCCAGTGGTGGGTTCATCGAGAAAGAGCACAGTGGGTTGGTGAATGAGTGATAGCGCAAGGTCGAGACGACGGCGCATTCCGCCAGAGTACGTACCAACACGCCGATCTGCTGCGGCTGTGAGGCCGACACGTTCAAGGAGCTCATCGGCACGCTTTTTCATTTGATTCGCTGGAATGCCGTATAACACTGCTTGCAATTCGAGTAATTCGTTTCCCGTCATGAGCGGGTCGATTGCTGCATCTTGCAGAGCCACGCCAATACTGCGCCGTACTTTGTCGGCATCTTTCACAATGTCGTAGCCCGCAACAAATGCCTGACCAGCACTCGGACGCAAGAGAGTGGTGAGCATGCGCACTGTGGTGCTCTTGCCCGCGCCGTTCGGCCCGAGAAAACCGAAGATCTCGCCTTCTTTGACTTCGAGGTCGACGCCGTCAACGGCTTTGATGGGCTCGTCTTTGGATCCGAAATAGCGCGCAAGACCAGTAGCAATAATGGGGGAAGTCATTCACCCACTATGCCACCAAAATAGTTGCTTACTACAATCAACAACCTCAGAAGAGGTGTGAATTATTTGGCAGCGGCAATGGCCAGCCACACGCGTTCTGCGGTGGTGGGCATGTCGATGTGGCGCACACCAAGGTGTGACACAGCATCAACTACAGCTGATTGCACTGCTGGGGTCGAACCAATGGTTCCCGACTCACCAATGCCTTTTGCACCAAGTGGGTTGAGGAATGTTGGCGTCTCCATGTGCACTACTTCAAAGCTAGGAAGTTCAGCAGCAGAGATGAATGCATAGTCGGCCAAGTTGGAAGTGATGGGGTTGCCATCGGCGTCGTAACGCACTTCTTCTAACAATGCTTGTGCAGTGCCTTGGGCTACGCCGCCGTGAATTTGTCCTTCAAGAAGAAGTGGGTTGAGAACACGACCCGCATCGTCGCAAGCAACGTGGCGCAGGTGCTTAACCTTGCCGGTTTCTGTATCGACTTCAACAACAGCAACGTGTGCACCAAATGGGAAGGTTGCGCCTTCTGCAATGAAGACACCTTCTTGAACCAGACCGCCGTTACCTTTCATGGAGACAGCAATGTCGGCCCAGCTCTTTGCTACGGCAGGTGTACCAGCAACATGGAAAACAGCGCGGTCTTTGTCGAGCACAACGTCGGCCTCGTTTGCTTCAAGCAAGCGAGCAGCAATTTTCTTTGCATTGTCGACGAGTTCAATAGAGACCTGGTTGACAGCAGCTCCACCTTGTTGCAGTGAACGCGAACCCATGGTTCCGCCACCTACAGGAACGAGGTCGGTATCGCCCCAGACAAGATCGATCATGTCCATAGGAATACCGGTTTGCTCTGCGGCGATCATCGACCACGAAGTGGCATGACCTTGGCCGTGAGGGCTTGTTCCGGTGTACACCACTGCGCGTCCGTTTTCTAGAACTTCAATTTTTGCTGCTTCACTCATTGGTGGAACACCGCCAGTGATTTCAACATAAACCGACACACCAATACCGAGTTGCTTTTGGTCACCAGCAGCGCGACGACGAGCTTGTTCGGCGCGCAACTCTGTGTAGTTAGCAGCAGCTAAGGCTTTGTCGAGTGCGCCTTCGTAGTCGCCAACGTCGTAGTTCTGGCCAATAGAAGTGGTGTGGTTGTGCATGAACTTAGGAATGAGGTTCATACGGCGAACGTCAACAGGGTCTTTGCCAATTTCGGCAGCAAACATGTCGATAGCACGCTCAGCTGCAGCAGTTGCCTCGGGGCGACCTGCACCGCGGTATGCAGTAGTTGGTGTTGTATTGGTAACAACAGAAGTTGTACGCACTTCAATGACGGGGATGTCGTAAACAGCAGACGACATCGGGCGTGTCATGAATGGAGCAAGGATGGTGCCCATGTCGACCCATGCACCTGAGTCTTGGAGCACGTGCATTTGGTATGCCTGAACTTTTCCTGCACGGGTTCCGCCAATGGTGACGTACTGAACCTGCGCGCGACCATGACCAAGGCCCACCATGCTTTCGCTGCGGGTTTCGCGCCAACGCAATGCACGGCCTACTTTTTTGGCGAGCATGCCAAGAAGCATTTCTTCGGGGTAGACGCCAATTTTGGCACCGAAGCCGCCGCCAACGTCGGGAGTAATGACGCGAATTTGTGTGTCGTCGAGACCAAGTGCTGCCTTGATGCCATCGCGTGCACCTTGTGCGTGTTGTGTGCTCAACCACTGGAAGAGGCGACCATCGACCCAAGCAACGGCAGAGCCACGCACTTCAAGTGGGCATGGTGCAACGCGCTGGTTGATGAAGCGACCTTTTACAACAACTTCGCAGTTAGCGAAAATGGCATCGCCAGTGTTGTCGGGCATGCCAAGAGCAGTGGTGTCGAACACCACGTTGCTGCCGCACTCTTCGTAAATGAGATTGGTGCTTGCCCTGGATTCTTCAATGTCGATGAGCGCTGGGAGCACGTCGTAATCGACGATGACGAGTTCCGCGGCGTCTTCACCTTGTTCACGTGTTTCAGTAATAACAGCAGCAATGGGTTCGCCAACGTAGCGAACTTTTTTGCGCGCAAGCAATGTGCGCTTTGCCATGGGGTTGAAAGTGGCAGGCATTTCGGGGAGGTCGAGGCTGTCACCGGTGAAGACAGCAATGACGCCCGGAGAATTCAGTGCATCGGAAGTATCGATGCCGGTAATGATTCCGTGTGCAACCGAGCTACGTACATAAGTAACGTGCGCAGCGCCCGTGAGAAGCGGTTCGTGTTGTAGGTCGTCGACGTATTCGCCACCTGTGGTGAGAAACTTTGGGTCTTCTTTACGAATGACGCGGTTACCGAGAATACTTCCACCCATGAGGGCCCCCTGTGAACTGAATGATCTTGAGCTACTAACTAACTCAGACACTACAGAAGGTTTCTAGGGTTGCAGAAGTGGACCCAAAGATCCGGGCTGTTGAGCCCCGTTTTTCTGTGCCGCGGCGGCTCGAACGGCAAGAATATTCGTCACAACGTTGTATGGCCACCCCGCGGGCAGGGCGATGTCGAGGGCAGGGGCCTCTAAGAGCGCGAGGCGCTTTTCGCCAGGCAGGAGATAGCCCAGTTCCTTGCGGGCGGTTTCGCGGATGCCTTCAGGGGTCTGCAACCGTTGAATTTCGGTTTGCAGTTGTTCGTTGGCATCTTCAAGCGCCGCAAACTCTTTTTGGCGTTGGGTGATATCGCCACGTTGGCTGATGAGGCCCTTCACCGGTAACCCAATGAGGGCAACGGCAAGTGCCACCAAAATGACCACCGAAACGGTGAGCGTGATGTTGCGCGAGATGGCACGCTGGAAAAGCTTGTTGTCTACATGGACAGGTCGCGTGAGATCGCGCACAGGAGAGCGTGTAGGCATTCCCCTATTGTGCCGTGTGAACACCTCAATATGGTGTCATTGGTGTTTCGGTGCTTATCGCAACGGGGCGAGGGCGTCGCGGCCGCGGAATGCAGCGCTATCGCCCAGAATCTCTTCAATACGGAGAAGTTGGTTGTACTTAGCAACACGGTCGCTTCGGGCTGGTGCGCCTGTTTTGATTTGTCCGCAATTGGTGGCAACGGCAAGGTCGGCAATGGTGGCATCTTCGGTTTCGCCACTGCGGTGACTCATGACGCTGGTGTATTGATGACGTGTGGCGAGTTCAACAGTTTCGAGGGTCTCTGTGAGTGAACCAATTTGGTTCACTTTGATGAGCACACTGTTGGCAACATTTTGGTCGATGCCCATGCGTAAGCGGCGAGCATTGGTCACAAAAAGATCGTCTCCAACAAGTTGTACCTGAGAGCCAATTGCTTGGGTGAGTAGCGACCAGCCGGCCCAGTCGTCTTCAGACATCGCGTCTTCAACAGAGACAATGGGGTAGTTGTTCACGAGCGAGGTCCACCACACCGAGAGTTCTTGTGAGGTGAGTACTTTTCCTTCGCCTGTGAGATGGTATTTCCCGTCGCGGAAGAGTTCGCTCATTGCGGGGTCGAGGGCAATGGCAATATCTTTTCCAGGTGTGTGCCCAGCGCGCTCAATTGCTTCAACAAGTACTTTGATGGCTTCCTCGTTTGACGACAAGTTGGGGGCGAACCCGCCTTCATCGCCGACGGCAGTTGATAGCCCACGATCGGCGAGAACTTGCTTGAGAACGTGATAGGTCTCGGTACCCCAACGCAAAGCTTCAGAAAAACTTGATGCGCCAACGGGCATGATCATGAACTCTTGCAAGTCGATGTTGTTGTCGGCGTGTGCTCCGCCGTTGATGACATTCATCATGGGAACAGGTAAGACGTGCGCGTTGGGGCCGCCGACAGAGCGAAACAATGGCAAAGCAAGTTCGTCGGCTGCTGCGTGCGCAACTGCCAAGCTCACGCCAAGAATTGCATTTGCTCCGAGACGACCTTTGTTCTCTGTTCCGTCGAGGTCGATGAGCTGATAATCAATTGCGCGTTGGTCGAGTGCATCGCTTCCAATGAGCGCTTGTTGAATTTCGGTATTCACATGGTGAACAGCGTTGAGCACGCCTTTACCCGAGTAACGTTTGGGGTCTTTGTCGCGGAGTTCTACTGCTTCGTGTTCGCCAGTGGATGCACCAGAAGGAACCATTGCGCGACCGTGTGCCCCGGAATCGAGAACAACGTCTACTTCAACTGTGGGGTTTCCTCGAGAGTCGAGGACCTCGCGGCCGGCAATGCTGATAATGCTGCTCATAGATAATGTCTAACGCAATTTGATGGAATTCCACAAGGCGTCGAGTTCCTCGAGTGAGGCTTTTGTCATATTGATGCCGCGTTCTGCGGCCAATGCCTGAACTGCTTCTACGCGACCTTGGAATTTTCGCGACGCACTGCGCAGGGCAACTTCAGCGTCGAGACCAAGGTGTCGCGCCACATTGACCACAGAAAAGAGCAAGTCGCCCAGTTCCATGCCAATGACCTCGGGGTCGGCGCCAGCCATTGCCTCGTGCAGTTCGTTGGTCTCTTCACGAATTTTCTGAAACGGACCCTCGGCATTTGGCCAGTCGAAGCCCACCTTGGAAGCCTTCTTCTGCAGTTGCTGCGCATAGAGGAGTGACGGCCCAGACTGAACGACCCCATCGAAGATGCCTGTGCGTTCTGGCTTTTCAAGTTTTTTAATGGCGTCCCAGTTGGTGCTGACTTGATCGGAAGTGTCGGCAGTGACGTTGGCAAAAACATGTGGGTGGCGCCGCACGAGTTTGTCGTGAACGGTGCGTGCAATATCGGCCATAGTGAAGCGGCCTTCTTCTTCTGCAATTGCTGCGTGGAACTCCACTTGGTACAGCAGGTCTCCCAGTTCTTCAATGAGGTTGTCGTCGGTTGTTGGGTCGTCTGCCTGTAGTGCCTGGAGTGCGTCAACTACTTCGTAGGTTTCTTCAATGAGATAGCGAATGAGAGATTCGTGTGTTTGCTCTTGGTCCCACGGACACTGTTCGCGCAGTGTGCGGGCAAGTTGGTGCAAGTTCACTAGTTCGCCGGCAACAGGCTCGACAAGGCGAGGAATATACAAACTAGTGAGGTGGTCGGCTTCGATGACGCGGTCTATTTCTGACCACGTTGTATGCACAATGTTTTCATCGTCGAGTCCGACGTGATGAAGCAATACAACTGGTGTATCGGCAGGCTCAGACTCTGCAGCAAGTTTGATATCGGAGAGCACCCAGTTTGCGTGGCAGTGGGCAACGAGGAATGGCCCATGATCGCCGGCAGTTTGTTGAGCAAAGAGGTGGCCATCGATGAGGCGAACATTGCTATCGATGGGGTCGATGCCGAGTGCCGCCCATGAGCAGTCGAGAAACGAAACTGCAGCAAAAACTTCAACCACTACGTCTGTGTGCTGGCGCAACAATTGAACACTGCGTTCAAGCACGGAAGGGGAACCAGGCACTGCGTAGAGCACGGTGTTGTGCTGCTTAGCTGCTGCTACGAGTAGTTCGGCAATTTGTACGTATACCTCGTCGAATGTGACAGCGGAATCGTAGAGATGATCGAACGACTGCGCATCGGGAAGGAGATGTGCCGACGGATGTTGCGTGGTGCGCAAAAAGCGATGTGGAATCTCACTGATTGCAGTGAGTGTTGCCGATGTGACAAGCCCCGGGTCGCCAGGGCCGAGGCCAACAACACAAATGCGCGGCATTAATTACTTGGCAGCAATCGACGCTGTCGCAGGGTTCCAGCGACCATAAGCGGGGTCAACGGAAATGGGTGAGTTCGTGACATGACCAGTGGCCAAGAGTGGACCAGGGGCCGACTTCACAAAAGCAACAACATCTTTTGCCACTTCAGCAAACGGTGCAACCAAGATGATGTGGTAACCAAAGCTTGATTGCACGGGGCCATAAGGAGTGCCGGCCTTTGCTGCAATTGCCCCTGCAGTAAAGAGAGGGTCGAAGTTCGCCTGATAATCGAGAAGCGACATGCAGCGTGAGGCAACACCTTTAGGGTCGTTGCCAGAAATGCGTCCACCCGTTTTCTTTGCGGCAGCCTCAGTTGAGTATTTCGCGGCAAGTTTTGCGAAGTCGCCACCCTTGTTGAGTTCCGCCAAAACTTTCGTTGCTGTGCTCTTCTCTTTCGTCACAATATGGCTGACGCACATGACTCCGGTGAGCGAAGGATTTTTCTCGTACATCTTTTTGATGTCGGCGTCGGAGGGCGCGCCAAGTTCTTGAACAGCTGCTGTTTCTGCGTTCAAGTTGATGATGAGATTCTGAAGCTCAGGGGTGAGCGTCTTGAACTTCTCGTCGGCAATGCCCTCGGCAACTTTCTTTTTCTGTGCTGCGGTGACTGGTTTCCCGACGCTCTGAAGAAAGACCTTGTAGTCGTTTTCTTTGATGATTGCAGTAAGGATGCTGCGCACGTCGTCGCCGGCAGCAATGCCCTCTGGCATATTCAATTGACCAATTTGTGAAAACTCATTGATGAAGCCTTCAAAAGAATCTTTGCTGATAGAAACGCCGTTCACCGTTGCTGCGGTGGAAGCTTTTGGGACGGTATTGCATGCCGTGAGGCCAATGAGCAAGGCGCCAGCAAGGAGCGATGTGCGGAGAGTTGAAATGCGAGTCACGGGGAAACTTTACTGCTCAGAGGCGAGGAGTTACTGATCTGCGAAGAGTTCCGCCAGAAGTTCTTGGAGGTCGTATACCACTTGGTCGTTGTTCATGCCCTTGCGATTCTGAGGGGGGCCTTGTAGCGGCACCACGAGTTGTTTTGCATCTTCGCGGTAAGACATTCCCTTGAATTTTCCCGTTCGCGAGAGTCGCTGTACTGCCATTTGCTGGCTATTTTTCAATTCCACCGGAGAGATGCGAGCTGTATTCATCATGACGGTGAGTTCTTTGATGCTGTAGGTATGGCACGCGGCACGTAACGCGCCGACTGCGAGAAGGATGTCGGCTTGCGTGGGAAGGGGGCCGAAGCGGTCGAGCCATTCGCGGCGAACATCTTCAACTTCTTCAAAAGTTTTCACTTCGCTCAGGCGGCGATATGCCTCGAGCCTGAGATCTTCTGTTGGTACGTAGTCATTGGGAAGGAATGCTGAAACCTGAATATCGAGTTTGAGCTCATTAGGCATTTCAATGGGCTCACCTTTCATCTCGGCTACTACTTCGGTGACCATTTGGCAATAGAGGTCGTAACCCACTGCAGCAATATGGCCACTTTGTGCTTCGCCTAAAATGTTTCCAGCTCCGCGAATTTCAAGGTCGCGCATTGCAATTTTGAATCCGCTGCCTAATTCAGTTGCTTCGCCAATGGCGCGCAACCGTTCGTAGGCATCTTCACTCAGTACTTTGTCGCGCGGGTGGAACAGGTATGCGTATGCACGTTGCCCGCTTCTTCCGACGCGTCCACGAAGTTGGTGCAGTTGCCCAAGACCGAGGAGGTCTGCGCGTTCAACAACCAAAGTGTTCACCGTTGGCATATCGATGCCGCTCTCAATAATGGTGGTGCACACGAGCACATCGAAGTTGCCTTGCCAGAAATCAATCACGATTTGTTCAAGTGAACCCTCGTCCATTTGGCCGTGAGCAACGGCAATTCGTGCTTCAGGTACGAGTTCGCGTAGTTCCGCAGCGCGTTCGTCGATGGATTGAACGCGGTTATGCACCCAAAATACTTGGCCCTCACGGAGCAGTTCTCGACGGATGGCTTCAACGGCAAGGCGCTTATCGAGTTCACCAACATAAGTGAGGATGGGTTGGCGGTCGGCGGGGGGAGTTTGCAAAAGAGAGAGGTCGCGAATGCCCACCAAGCTCATTTCGAGTGTTCGTGGAATTGGTGTAGCGCTCAATGTAAGTACGTCCACATTGTGACGCATCTTTTTCATGGTCTCTTTATGCTGCACACCAAAGCGTTGTTCTTCGTCAACAACTAGCAAACCAAGATCTTTGAATTTGATGGAGTCTTGTAACAGGCGATGTGTGCCAATGACGCAATCAATTTCACCCGATGCGAGAGACGCAACAATTTTCTTTGCTTCACTTGCGGTTTGAAAACGTGACAACACCTCAACCTGAATAGGGAAACCAGCAAAGCGCTCTTTGAATGTGTTGCCGTGTTGTGAAGCGAGCAATGTGGTGGGAGCAAGTACTGCTACTTGCTTGCCGTCTTGAATTGCCTTGAAGGCGGCACGAATAGCCACTTCTGTTTTGCCAAAACCCACATCGCCGCACACCAGGCGGTCCATGGGGGTAGCGCGTTCCATGTCGCTTTTGATCTCGGCAATTGCGGTGCGCTGATCGGGTGTCTCTGCAAAAGGAAAGGAACCTTCCATTTCGTGTTGCCAAGGAGTGTCGGGGGAGAACGCATGACCTTCAGCGGTGACGCGGCGCTGGTACAAGACCACAAGTTCTTGTGCGATTTCTTGCACTGCAGATTGCACACGAGATTTCGCACGTGCAAAATCGGAGCCCCCCAAGCGATGCATCGCAGGTGTTTCACCACCCACGTATTGACGAATGGTGTCAATTTGATCGGTGGGCACATAGAGCTTGTCGCCACCCTTGTAAGCAAGCAGTAGGTAATCGCGTTGTGCGCCACCAATGGCACGACTCACTAGACCTTCGAATTTGCCGACACCATGGTGGTAGTGAACAACGTAATCACCAGATTTGAGATCTTGAAATGTTGAACCTGCGGTGCGGGGTCGTGCTCTGCGTGGAGTGCGACGCCTTCCGGTGAGGTCGGATTCGGTGATGAGGGCAACATGTGCACTTGGCATGTAAGCACCAAAGTGCATGCGCGCAGTTGCAACGTAAATCGCTGGTGGCAACTCCGGTTGTTTCAGCGTGCTCACAGAATCGAGCAAAATAACGTCGGCACCACCTTGTTTCAGGCTTTCGGTGAGGCGTTCGCGCGACATGTCGGTATCGGCGAGAACAAACACGCGATTCTTTTCGCGAACGAGTTCGGCAAGACGCGAAACAATAATGCTGGCATCGCCAGAGAGCGGGCCCCACCCGGAAGCATTGAAACCAGGTATTGCATCGTGTACTTCTGCGTCGCTCGCTGCAAGTAAATGAAATGTCGGGAGTTGTTCTGCACCGGCAAGTACTGCATCGGGGTCGGCATGCAGGCGCGGAAAGTTAATTTCATTTCCGGGCTCATTTAACCTGCCCCACGTACTGGCCAGAGCCTTTGCAAGGTCTGCCTCCTCAGCCAAAATGTCGAGACCACGATCGCGAATACGACGAGGTTCAACAAGCACTAAGCGCACGTCACTACTTGTGTTGATGGCGCTTAACTCAGAAAGCAAAGTGTCACCACGAGAGAACCATGGCAGCCAACTTTCCATACCATCGAAAACTTGTGCTTCGCTGAAGCGTTCCCAATGCTCGCGTCCCCATGGTTCACTTGAAATGAGTTGAGTAGCGGTTGCGCGAATGGTGTCGTCAACGAGAAGCTCGCGTGCGGGGTGAATCCATATTTCTGTGAGGTCGCCTTCACTGCGTTGGTCGTTCACATTGAAAGTAACGAGGCGTTCTACTTCATCGCCCCATAGTTCAATACGTACGGGCGTATCGGCAGTTGATGGAAAGACGTCAACAATTGCGCCACGTCGTGCAACGTGACCGCGTAGTTCAACGAGGTCTTCACGGCGGTACCCAATGGTGACGAGGTCCGACATCAACGCATCGGGGTCGATGGTCATGCCCACTTTGATGTGCAGAGGCCATGGGTAGTTAGTAGTGATTTCTGGCTGTGGTGCAATTTTTTGCAACAGTGCACGTGCGCCAGCAACAACAATGCGGGGGCGATGTTCGGGAGTGCGTAAACGCCACAAAGCTTCCATCCGCTTTCCCATGGTTTCCACATTGGGGCTAATGCGTTCAAAGGGGAGTGTTTCCCATGCGGGGTAGAGCACTACATCGTTCGCGGGGAGGTACACCTGCAGGTCGTCAACGAGTTGTGCAGCAGCCGAGCCTGTTGACGTAGCAACAACAAAGGTTGCTTGTGGGTGCAAAGATGCCATTGCACCAAGCACAACGGCGCGGGCTACTTCAGGGCAGCCAAGAGTTCCGTTCTTGCCGGTGAATGCACCTGCAACAGTGGGATCTTGTGCGACAAGTGAAGGGATGCGATGCAAATTCACGAAGTGGCCGTGTTGTAGGTATTCATTGTCACGGCACTGCCACGTAAAACAAATGACTCCACAACATCTGCTGCAACAACAACAGCAGCATCGAGTACAACGCGATCTGCCGGAGCAACCTTGCGCAGCACGTGGTCGGCTCCTTCGTCGGCTGAGGGAGGTTTTCCAACGCCAATGCGCACACGTGCATAGTCTTGTGTAGACAGGTGCGAGGTAATGGAACGCAAACCGTTGTGGCCTGCAAGGCCTCCGCCAACTTTTGCTCGCACGACACCTGGTTCGAGGTCGAGTTCATCGTGAACAATGATGAGTTGAGCAATGTCGGAATCAAACTTTAAGTTGTGGCGCTTCATGAGCAACCGCACCGCTTGACCCGACTCATTCATGAATGTTGTGGGGATTGCAAAGACGACTTTGTGGTCGTTGCCAGCGGCATCGCGCAAAATGGTTTCGCCCACGCGAGCTTTGTCTTTGCCTTCTCGTAGAGAAACGTTCCATCTGCGGCACAGTTCGTCGATGGCGCTTTGCCCCACGTTGTGGCGCGTTTGTTCGTACTTTTTACCGGGGTTACCGAGCCCGACGACGAGCCACAACATCAGTGAACTGTGTGATTACGACGCAGCTGGTGCGTCGCCTGCAGGTGCTGCAGCATCGGCAGCGGCAGGACGAGCAGCTTCAACGCGTGAAGTAAGAACAGTAACAACAGCCATTTCAGGATCGCCAACAGCAACTGCGCCCTTTGGCAAAGCCACTTGGTCGAGGCGGATGACGTCGTGAATGGTCATGTTGGTGATGTCAATGACAATTTCGTTTGGCATCGCTGCAGGTGTGGTGCGAATTTCAATGCTGTCAACTGCTGGGTCGACCATTGCACCTTCAGCAAGAACTGCTTTTGCAGTGCCTTCAAGACGAATGGGCACGCTCACAACAATTTCTTCCGACATGTTGATTTGCTGGAAGTCGATGTGGCTCACGGTGCGACGCACTGGGTGGCGCTGAAGTTCTTTCACAATGGCGGGGTAGCTCTTACCATCGACTGTGAGGTCGAGAATGGTGTTGAAGCCGGCAGGACCCGACAAGGCAACGCGCAAGTCGCGGCGTGCAACTGACAATGAAATGGGGCTCATGCCGTGACCATAGAGAACGCCAGGGATGACGTCGGTGCTGCGCAAGCGGCGTGATGCGGCGCTACCTGTGGTGCGGCCAATTTCTGCAGAGAGTGTTGTATTTGCCATGGTCGGCTCCTGGCTGGTGTCGGAATTGATGAGTTGGGCTACCCGTTCAGATGAAGAACAGCCGGTCTTGGAGTGTATGGGGGCGCAATAGGGAAACCTACGCCTGATTTTCCCCATCGAAGAGCTCACTGACGCTGGTTTCGTCAAAAACGGCGGCCAAAGCGTCGGCAATGATTTTGGCAACCGACAAAACCTCAATTTTGGCGAGGCGCTTCTCGGGAGGCAGGGGAAGGGTATTGGTGAGGACCACGCGCGAGATGGGGCTCTTTTCAAGGCGTTCGCAGGCTGGGCCCGAGAGCACGCCGTGAGTGGCCATTGCCCATACTTCGGTGGCGCCGCGCTCGAGCAAGAGCTCGGCTGCTGAACAAATAGTGCCACCAGTGTCGATCATGTCGTCGGTGAGGATGCAGAGACGTCCTTCCACTTCACCAATGACTTCTTTTGCCACAGCAATGTTGGCGGTGCCCTTCGGACGGCGTTTGTTAATGAATGCAACGTCGGCATTTTTGTCGGAGAGATGTTGAGCGAATCGTTCCGCAACTTTTACACGACCAGCATCGGGAGAAACAATGACCATTCCTTCGCCGGCATTTGCGCGTACGTAACGTTCCAACACTGGCATTGCAGTGAGGTGGTCTACTGGTCCGTCGAAGAAGCCTTGAATTTGTCCGCTGTGCAAGTCGATAGAGATCATTCGCCCTGCACCTGCTGCACGAAACATGTCGGCAATTAAGCGTGCGGTAATGGGTTCGCGGCCTTCAGCTTTACGATCTTGACGTGCATAACCATAGAAAGGGCACACCGCAGTAATGCGTTTTGCAGATGCGCGATACGCAGCATCAATCATGATGAGTTGTTCCATGATGGAGTCGTTGATGGAGTACCCGTTTGCGCCGTAATGCGTTTGCATGACGAACACGTCGCCACCGCGAATACTGTCGGCGTAACGTGGGCGCACTTCACCGTTGGAAAACTCAACGATGTTTGCATCGCCAAGTCGGATGCCTAAGTGTTCAGAAACTTCAGCAGCGAGTTCTGGATGAGTGCGCCCAGTAAAGAGTGACAGTCGCTTGGTGGTGACTTTGTCCATGTTGAACTGATTGCTTGACTGGCTGCTGGATTTTTTCATGTGCTCCGGGGAGAGGACTCGAACCCCTATATACGGGACCAAAACCCGTTGTCCTGCCATTGAACGACCCCGGAAGGATCAACCCCTACGGTAGCGGATTTTCGTTTTTGCCAACAAAACCGATAGCGTCTCCAGTCTTATGGGTTCTCTGATCAAAAAACGCCGCAAGCGGATGCGCAAGAAGAAGCACAAAAAAATGCTGCGCCGTACGCGCCATCAACGTCGTAAATAGCTAATTTGCCGTCCTGGTACATATCACTGTCGCTTCTGGCAGTGCTTCAGCCAACCACGGAAACGCACCACGGAGAAACCATGTTGAGCCGCTTCCGGCCAAAGTTGGGGTACTTCCCGCCGCATCGCTAATTTTGTCGCGCCACCGCACGAGGCGGGGCTCGGCCACTAAAGCCGCTGGCTCAAGGTCGTTAAACCCATGTGGGCCCTCATTGCCGCGTGGCCCATCGAGCGCATCCCAGGTGGCATAGACCTTGGGGGTCGAGACCCCAAATGGGGGAATCACGAGTGTGATGTCGAGTGGCTCAAAGGGAAGTGGGGTGAGAACTTCACCAATTCCTTCGACTCGTGCCCTGCCGCCATGGATGCAAAAGGGGATGTCGGCGCCTAGTTGAGATGCAGCTTGCAGGTCGGTGAACGATGCCCATCGTAAAACTGCTGCAGCATCGGTGGAGCCACCACCCAAACCGCCACCATGGGGAATGTTTTTGGTGAGGAGCACATGAGCATTGCGTTGCGCAAGCGTCAGTGCGCGCAGGACAAGGTTGTTTGCGTCGTTTGTGAGACCGTTACTAAAGGGGCCATCGATGGTGAGAGAACTGGGCCCATTGCATTCTTCAATGGTGATGTCGTCGGCAACGTCGAGCGACACCATCTCGGCATCGATGAGGTGAAAGCCGTCGGTGCGCACACCGGTAACACGCAAATTGAGCGTGAGCTTTGCAGGGGCTTTCATGTTTCTATCGTATTGGGCTTATCGCGCGTACTAAACGACCCCATGCGGCAAGATCGAGTTGCTCTGCTCGCAAGGTGGCTTCAACGTCAGCCTCAACAAATTGTTCGGCAGTAACTACACCAGCAAGTGCAGAACGAAGCATCTTGCGGCGCTTTGCAAACCCAGTGCGTACGAGTTGGAAGAGCGCTTCAGGTGCCACGTCGCCAAGAGGGAGTGATGCATGGCGCACAATTTTTACCAGCGCAGAATCAACCTTGGGTCGCGGAAGGAAAACTGTTGGAGGAACCGAACCGGCAATTTGCGCGTTAGCCCAATAGGCAATTTTCACACTGAGTGCGCCGTAGGCCTCGGTGCCTGGCGCTGCACAAAGCCTTTCGCCAACTTCAGACTGCACCATGACGAGCATGGAGTGAATTGCTGGCACGCCATCAAGCAGGTCGGCAACGAGTGGTGTTGCAATGTTGTACGGCAGGTTTGCCACAAGATGAAATGTTGCATCGGCACTTCGGTTGTGGCGAGTGTTGATATCGGCGAGGAACTCATGCCAGTTCAGTGTCATGGCATCGGCTTCCACAACTTCAACATTGGGAATGTTGGCCATTTGCTCGCGCAGTACGGGAACAATGCCACGGTCTACTTCAACGGCAATGACCTGCGCGCCAGTTTCAGCAAGTGCAGCAGTGAGCGAACCAAGGCCAGCACCAATTTCTAAAACGATGTCGCCGCTGCGTACATCGGCAATGCGTGCAATTTTGCGCACGGTATTGGGGTCAACGACGAAGTTCTGGCCAAGCGAGCGCTGTGGGGCGAGTCCGTTGTCGGCAAGCAGAGCCGCTGCTTGCGGCCGACTGAGGGTCACCAGCTCACCGTGACGGGCAGTGGCGCATCGACCAAGTTGGCAATGCGCAAAAAGAGTGGCGAGTGCAAGACGATGTCGACACCAGCAGGAAGCAAAATGGCGAACACGTTGTCGCACTTCACAGATTTTCCATTATTCAAATTCACAACCGTGAGTTCAGCGCCCAATGGTGCTGCGGCGCTGTAGCAAATGGTGGAGTTATAGCTAGGAAATGTGCGGTAAGAAGCCTTGGCATTTACTCGTTTCATTTCGCCAGGGCCAGGGTACGCAATGCGTGACTGGCCATTGGGCTGCAATGAAAGTGGGCCGTCGAGGTTCACCGGCTTCGAAGCATCTTCAGCAAGTGGGCCAACGGCATCGCTGCTTTTGAGCGGAGTGGAAGTAGTAGTAACTGCAATGCTTGAAGGTGACGCTGTTTCTTGCGGTGATGAGTTTCCGCCGAGGGTGACCACGAGCAAAATAATGATGGTGCTCACTGCTGCGAGCACTGTGAGTCGTCGGCGCTCGTAAATAGAGAGGTTCACGCTGCGGCTCGCATTTTAGGAAAAGCGCGCAGAGCGTTTGCTGACGTGATGTGTGCAATGTGTTCTGGAGACGAATTGCGCAACTCTGCAATAGAACTTCCCACAATTGAAACGAGCGCGGGTTGGTTCATTTTGCCGCGGTGCGGAACAGGCGCTAGGTATGGGCTGTCGGTTTCGACGAGAAGATTCTCATCGGGGCAAAAGAGCGCTGCTTCACGCAAATCGTTGGCGTTTTTGAACGTGACAATTCCGGAAAAGGAAAGAAATAGTCCGCGTTCAATACATTGGCGGGCACGTATTTCGTCGCCGCTAAAGCAGTGCATGATGGTGTTTAAAGGAATGCCTTCAGCATCGAGAATCTCAAATGTTTCATCCCACGCATCGCGGGTGTGGATGACGAGGGAGAGCTGATGCTCATGTGCGAGCTGTATTTGTTCTGCAAATGCCGCGCGCTGTGAAGGACGATCGGAATGTTCGTAGTAGTAGTCGAGGCCGCACTCGCCAATTGCTATAACTTTGTTTGCGCTCAAGTAGGGAAGGAGTTGTGCAACGCCATGTTGTGCATCGTGTGGGTGTAAGCCAACAGTTGCCCAAACTTCTTCGTGGCGCTCTGCAATAGCTATTGCACTAGCGGAAGTTTCTGCGTCGGTTCCGATGCTCACCATGGTGGTGACGCCACCAGCAACGGCAGCACGAACTGCTTCGTCGGCTCCACCGGGCATGCGTGCATCGGTGAGATGGCAATGAGTATCGGTCCACATGGTGAGTGCCGTTACTTTGCTTTGCGTGGGAACAGAGGTTCACCCTTTTCCACGGTGAGGCCTGCAGGGTAAAGACCCCATGAAACGCTGGTAGGAATGCGCTCGTTGCTGACGTCGCCAGTGAGTCCGATGCGTTCCCACACCATTTGAGCGGTGGTGGGAATAGCAGGAACACACAAAACGGCAACGATGCGGAGCGCTTCTAAGGCATCGCCCATGATGGCGTTGAGTTCTGCACTTGGCTCTGCCTTCCATGGTTCATGGTTCTCGAGAAAAGCATTTGTTGCGCGAATAAGCGACCACGTTGCATCGAGTGCTTTTCCGGGTTGGAATGAATTCCACCCTTCAATGGTGTCGCGCACTGCGTTTTCTGCATGTTCGCGCAGCGGGCTGTCTGCTCGTGGAGCAGCGCTGACGCCGTCGCACTTCTTCTGCACCACAGTGGTGACTCGTGAACATAAGTTGCCGAGGTTGTTGGCAAGATCGTTGTTGTAGCGAGCAACGAGACCTTCATAGGTGAAGTCGCCGTCGTTGCCGTATTGAGTGTCGGACAAGACGTAGTAACGGAACCCATCGACACCGAATTCATCGATGAGGTCGAGCGGGTTCACTACGTTGCCTGCGGTCTTGCTCATTTTCTCGCCACCCACAAGCAACCAGCCGCCAACGGCCCAGTGTTGTGGTGGTTCAATGCCAGCCGACATGAGCATTGCTGGCCAATACACGCAGTGGAAACGAATGATGTCTTTGCCAATGAGGTGCACCGATACAGGCCAATTCTTAGCGAAAGCGGCATCGTCGGTGCCATAACCCACTGCAGTGATGTAGTTGGCTAACGCATCGAACCAAACGTAAGCAACATGGCTGTTGTCCCACGGAAGGGGGATGCCCCACTTCAAGCTGTTACGGCTCACGGAAAAATCTCGCAGGCCTTGTTTGATGAAGCTCGTCACTTCGTTCATTCTGAAATGTGGGGAAATGGAGTTGGGGTGGTCTGCATACCACTTCAAGAGTCGATCTTCGAAACGTGACAGACGGAAGAAATAGTTTTCTTCTTCTACGTGTTCCACTGGGCGTTTGTGAATGGGGCAGTTGCCATTGTCGATTTCTTCTTCAGTGAAATATGCCTCGCAGGCAACGCAGTACAAACCGGAATAGGTGTCGAGCTCGATATCGCCAGCGTCGTAACACGCTTGCAAGAGTTTGGCGACACCGCGCTTGTGGCGATCTTCGGTTGTGCGAATGAAGTCGTCGTACTGAATGTTGAGTTTGTCCCAGGCCTGAGCAAAAAGAGGAGCGATGGAGTCGGCGAATTCCTGAGGTGTTACCCCCTTGGCGTCGGCGGCCTGCTGAATTTTGAGGCCATGTTCGTCGGTGCCGGTGAGGAGGTGGACGTCGTCGCCAGAGAGCCTGTGCCAGCGAGCCAGGGCATCGGCAACGATGGTGGTGTATGCGTGGCCGAGGTGCGGCTGCGCATTGACGTAATAAATGGGGGTTGTCAGAGAAAATCGCGCCACAACATGAGGATACGAGCAATACGATGCTGACCGTGACTTTCCGCTTCGATACTGCAACGGCTGTGACACCAATTGCGCAAAAAAATGGCCTCACCACCTTTTCAGCCGAAGTTTTTGATGGCTGGGACATCATGGGAAATGCCAACGGGGGCTATCTACTCGCCATGATGGGCCGCGCGATGCAGCAACATTCTGGGCGTCGCGACCCGTTCACAGTGACTGCTCACTATCTTGCGCCTGCGCCTGCTGGCCCGTTGGAAATTGAAGTCGACACGGTGAAAACCGGGAAGTTGGTGACCACGATGAACGCAACAATGCGTCGCGGTGACCGCAACATCATGCGTGTTCTTGGTGCGTGGGGTGAAATGGCAGCACTTGAACCACAAATTGTGACGGCAACACCACCCGACTTGCCTCCGTATGAGCAGTGCACAAGTCGCAATAGCGATGGTGGGGAGTTCACCATTGGTCTTTTGCAAAATGTCACCAATAGGTTGCACCCCGACGATTCCACTTTTATTTCAGGTACTCCATCGGGGACTGCACAAATGCGTGGGTGGATTCACTTCCCAGATGATCGCCCTATCGACACGCTTGCTTTGTTGCTTGCGGTCGATGCAATGCCACCTCCGTTATTTAACTTGCCATATGAAAAAGGCTGGGTGCCAACCTTGGAACTCACTGTGCATGTGCGGGCGGTGCCTGTTGGCAAAAGGCTCGCGTGTTCATTTCGTACAAAGGTTGTACAAGGCGGGCTACTTGAAGAAGACGGCGAGATTTGGGATGAGTCGGGAACCCTTGTTGCCCTGAGTCGCCAAATGGCTGTTGCCCCGCGTGTTGTTTAGTTGTTGAGAACTACAACAAGTTCTTGTGGAGTTTCCACAATTGCAGTTGCGCCTGCAGAACTGAGTTCTTCGCGCGAACCAAAACCCCACAGCACTCCTGCCGAGTGAGTACCCACTTCAACACCTGCATCAATGTCGTGATGGCGATCGCCAATCATCCAACAAGAAGTGAGGGGTGGCAATTCGCCGTGTAATTCCTTCATTTCGCGCAGCGCACGCTCAAGTAGTTGAGCTTTGGGAATTTCAGAATCGTCGTGAGGGCCAACAACAATGTCGAAGTAGTGCCGCACACCGGTGGCTTGAATAGCAATGAGGGCCTGGGGTTCTGGCTTAGAAGTAACAATTGCTAAACGCCATTCTTTTTTGAGTTCAACAAGTGCTTCGCCCATTCCAGGGTTGAGCGGGGTCTGTGGAAGGTGGGTTGCACCGTAGATGGCGCGATATTCCGTAATGAACATCTGCATTTCTTCTGTCGGTACGCCACGAGGAGCAAAAACCTTTGGGAACGAAACTGAAAGTGGAGGACCAACAACTTGTGTGAGATCTTCCCGAGTGAGTGGTTGTAAGTTGCGTGCTTCAAGAACGTGGTTCATAGAAGCGAGAATTCCACTTCCGGAATCGGCAACAGTTCCGTCGAGGTCGAAAAAAAGTATTCCCTTGTTATTTGTCATTGGTGACTTCTTTGTTGTTGAGGAGAAGTGCTAGTGCGTACACCACTCTCTTTGGCGCGCTGGTTTTCTTCACCACGGCATCGACCGCGTCACGTGTAGATAGCCCTGTAGAGAATTCATGAACGAGGGCCTCTTTAATGAGGTCTTCGTCTGCTGGTAGTGGAGCTTCTGCCGCTGCTAAAACAACGACAAATTCACCCATTGCTTCAACAGTTGCAAAATGAAGTGCTGCTTCACTCACCGAGCCACGCCACACTTCTTCATGCATTTTGGTGAGCTCTCGGGTGACAGCAATGAGTCGGTCGGGGTGGCATGCAACTGCAAGATCGTTGAGCGTGCGGGAAATGCGATGTGGAGCTTCGTAGAAAATGACTGTGCGCATTTCGCTTGCGATATCGGCGAGGCGTTCCGCGCGGTCGCGGCCGGAACGGGGGAGGAATCCTTCAAACACAAATCGCGTGGTGGGAATACCGCTAATGATGAGGGCCATGATGAGCGCGGCTGGCCCTGGTACTGCAGTAACTGAAAGGCCAGCGGCGATGACTGCTTGTACAACAACGCTGCCGGGGTCGCTAATGCCAGGGGTGCCCGCATCGGTGATGAGGGCAACTGTTTTCCCGCCCATGATGGCTTCGATGATTCCGTTACATGCATCACGTTCGGTGTGGTCATTGACCACGATGTACTTAGGGGAAGTGATGCCCATGTGTTTGACGAGGCGCCCAGAGTGGCGAGAGTCTTCGCAAGCGATGATGTCTGCTTGCTCAAGTACCGACTTCATTCGTTCAGAGATGTCTCCAAGATTCCCAATAGGAGTAGCAACAAGGATGAGTTGTCCGCTCATGATGCGACTCGTGAATCTTGTGCGAATCGAATTTCAATGGTGTCGCCAACCTGGAGGTTCCATCGTCGCGGTGCATCGGTATCGGCTTCAAGAACACAGCAGGCTTTCACTACAGGAAGAGGCAGTCGATTTCTTTTGAGCTCCTGAATCTTCACCACTTCACCATCGTGGTTGATGTAGAGCACAGATAAAGGAACTCTCATGCCGAAACTGTGCACCCATTTGCAAGGTTGAAGAAGAAGTGGTGTGCTCACGCGATCGGTGCCACGAAGGCCAATGCGGCGTGCTCTGCGCGACCGCGCACATGAAATGCTTGCCAACACCGTGTTGTCGCGCACGAGCCATCCGGTAGAAACAGCTTCTCGAGCGGAAGACGAATGGTGTGAAGGAATTTTTCTCATGAGACAGTTGCTTTCTTTGAGGTTAGTCGCATGCATGTTCTTCCTGCCGATACCGTATAAAAAGTGAAATTCACAAAGTCGCTTGTCTGTGTGGTCATCGCGGTTACCAGCATTGTGTGCATGGAGCGCGTGGTGTTGGCAAAACCCGTTGCTGGAGCGGCGTGTACCACCCTTGGAGCTTCGTTGAAGGTCAGTGGTTTAACGTGCTCAATTTCTCCACTCGATGCAACGCAGCAACTGTGGCTTCCTACTTGGGGAGCCGATTGCACCAAGCGACTTCAGAAGTTTTGGAACATGCAGTGTGACTACATCTATGCCACTCGGGCGCGTGAAGTGTCGAGTGTCCTGGAGTGGGATGTCGTGAGCATTCCTCGCATTGGGAAAACACCCAAAGGGACCCCATCGGAAATTGCACAACAGTTCGCTGTAGACGTGGGTGCACTGTGGAATCTGTCGAATGGCAAAAATTTTGTGACAGACGGGAAGCCATATATCGGTGGTTGCGATGGCTGGTCATGTTCGGGGTATCACCCTCGCATCTATACCTTTGTATGGAAAAAATATGCTCGCGCAAAGGTAACTGTGCGAGTGGCCGTGGCTAAAGGTGCGTACATCGCTCAAAAGTTCACGCCAACAATTCCCAACTTTTCAACCTGCTACAACTTGATCATTCAAGGCGTGAGGTTTGGTGCATTGCTTGACTACGGCCAGTACCAACGCGGCGGCGAAGCATATGTAACTGCTCCGGGAGTGTGTAAGTAGCGCTAGACGTTGAAGCGAATTTCCATGACGTCGCCGTCAACGACTTCGTATTCTTTTCCTTCAGAACGCACTTTGCCCAGGTCTTTTGCCTTGTTCCATGAACCAATTTCCAAGAGTTCATCCCATGCAATGACCTCGGCGCGAATGAACCCGCGTTGGAGGTCGGAGTGAATTTTTCCTGCACATTCAGGAGCTTTTCCGCCAGCATTGAAGGTCCATGCGCGAGTTTCTTTTTCACCAGTAGTGATGAATGTGCGCAAACCGAGCAAGTGGTAGGCACTGCGTACCATGCGGGGTAGTGCTCCTTCGCCAAGACCAAGCTCACCCAGCATCTCTGCGCGGTCTGCTTCGTCGAGTTGTGCTGCTTCTGCTTCCAGCTGAACACTCATACCAAGCACTTCTACTTCTGCGGCACTTGCAGAACCTGGGGGAGCAAGCTCGGCGCGAACGCTTGCTTCTGCCTCAGGAATTTTGTCGAGTTCATTTTCGCCAACGTTGACCACTGCGAGTACGCGACGGTTGGTGAGCAAAAAGTGAGGTGCGAGCGCCAGGCGAATATCTGCACTAAGCCCAGCACGGTAGAGAGGTATACCTTCACTGAGTGAGGTGAGTGCTACTTCAAGTGCGGCGACTTCTTCAAGCACCGACTTATCGAGCTTGGAAGATTTCTGTAAGCGCGGCAAACGCGATTCCACGGTTTCAAGGTCGGCAAGTGCGAGTTCGAGTTCCACAATGCGTAGATGCTCGAGTGGGTCTGATGGCCCTGGCACGTCGTCGTCTTCAAAGGCTCGGAGCACAAAAACAGTTGCTTCAACTTCACGAATGTTGGCGAGGAACTTGTTTCCGAGTCCTTCACCTTTGCTGGCGCCTTCAACAATGCCGCCGATGTCGACCACTTGCACGGTGGCATGAACGGTCTTTTGCGTCTTCGACATGATGGCCAACTGGTCGAGGCGGGTGTCGGGCACGCGGGCCACCCCAATATTGGGGTCCTTTGTCGCAAAGGCGTAGGGGGCAGCCAAGGCGCCGCCTCCGGTGAGGGCGTTATAGAGAGATGATTTACCTGCGTTGGGGAGCCCAACAAGTCCGAAGCGTTCCATAGTGGTCGTCGCAGGCTAACGATCTTCCGGTCGGTTCAGGTTGATGAGGACATTGGGACAAAATAAGCCACCTTGAGTGTGTGGTCGTTGCGCTGAATTGTTACTATGGCCGTAGTGTTAATTAGAGATGTAGCCGCGTAGGTCGCGGCAGTCGAGGAGTCCCCCATGAGTACATTCGATCTTGATCTCAGCAAATACCAATTGGGCTGGAGCGACAACGTTGAATACGCGTTTCAGCCTGCCAAGGGCCTCGACGATGGTGTCGTTGAGCAAATTTCATGGTGGAAGGGCGAACCTGAATGGATGCGCGAAATGCGCCTGCGCTCGCTCAAAATGTTCGACCGCAAGCCAATGGCGAAGTGGTTTGCCGACAACATGCCCGACATCGACTTCCAAGACATCTACTACTACTTGAAGCCCGCCACCGAGCAGGTTGACGAGTGGGATGACTTGCCAGAACAAATGAAGCTCACTTACGAAAAGCTCGGTATTCCCGAAGCAGAACGTAAGTACCTCGCTGGTGTCACCGCACAGTACGAATCTGAAGTGGTTTTTCACCGCAACCGTGAAGACCTTGAAGCTCAGGGCATTTTGTTCTGCGACATGGACACCGCTTTGCGCGAATACCCAGACCTCGTGAAGCAGTACTTCGGTACGGTCATTCCTCCTGGCGACAACAAGTTTTCTGCATTGAACACATCGGTATGGTCGGGCGGGTCATTTATTTATGTTCCACCAGGCGTGGAATGTGAAATGCCATTGCAGGCGTACTTCCGCATTAACTCGGAAAACGCTGGTCAATTCGAGCGCACGCTCATCATTGCCGATGAAGGCTCAAAAGTGCACTACATCGAAGGCTGCTCGGCTCCTGTCTACACCAGCGATTCACTGCACTCTGCTGTAGTGGAAATTGTGGTGAAGCCAAGTGCTCGCGTCACGTACACCACCATTCAGAACTGGTCGCCAAACGTTTACAACTTGGTTACCAAGCGCGCTCGCGTTGAAGCAGAAGGCCACATGGAATGGATCGATGGAAACATTGGTTCGAAACTCACCATGAAGTACCCAAGTGTGTACTTAGTTGGCCCGAAGGCAACAGGTGAAGTGTTGTCGGTGGCGTACGCCGGTGCGGGTCAGCATCAAGATGCTGGAGCAAAAATGGTGCACGCAGCACCCGAGACCTCATCAAAAATCGTGTCGAAGTCCATTTCAAAAGATGGTGGTGTCACCACATATCGCGGTTTGGTTCGCATCGAAGAAGGCGCTTATGGCTGCAAGAGCCATGTGCAGTGTGACGCATTGATTCTCGACGAAGAAAGCGAATCACGCACCTTGCCTTACATGGAAGTGGGCGAGCGCGATGCTCAAATTGGTCACGAAGCCACAGTGTCGAAAATTGCCGATGAGCAACTCTTTTACCTCCAAAGCCGTGGTCTGTCACAAGAACAAGCCATGAGCATGGTGGTGAATGGTTTCATCGAACCCGTTACTCGTACATTGCCAATGGAATACGCAGTGGAATGGAGCCGGCTCATCGAGCTGCAGATGGAAGGTTCGGTTGGCTAATGCCAATGCGAACCGAATGCAAGCACTACGAAACACGTACATACGCCAATGGCGATGCAGTACGTAAGTGCACACTCGACGCAGCTCCTGAAGCCCCGTGGCGGTGCCCGGAAGGTTGTGCCTTGTACGAGCGTCGCTTAGCCGACGTTGCATGGGTTCACGGAAGTGCAATTGCGCCACGTACGCCCGCTGAGCCACCTGGTCTCGACGATGGTTCGGCTGCAGCAGTTCTCGATGCTGCAGAGGAAATTGTCAATGCCGTTGGTCGCGGTTTTCTAGAAGAGTTTTCAAACAATCAAAAACGTCGCCGTTGGTGGCGATTTGGAGGAAAAAAATGAGCAGTCTTGCTCACTACCCAGGCGTGGTTATGCCCACAGTCGAAGAAGAAATATGGCGCTATAGCCGTATTGAAGAACTCAACCTCGACACTTATGTCGCGGGTTCTGTTGTCAACCATGTCGATGCACCGAGCGATGTTGCAAGCATCGTGACGCAGGGTGCTGCGGTGGGTGAGTGTGGCGTAGCGATGCCCATTCCCGTCGATGCCTTTGCTGAAATCAACGCCATCCACTGCAGTGGAGCACATGCCGACATCATCACCGTGAAAACTGCCCGTGGTAAGTCATATGCCAGCCCGGTCGTCATTACCAGAACGCTTTCTGTCTCTGGAGTACTCGCTGCGCCGCGTCTCATTATCGATGCAGCGGAAAACAGTGAAGTAACTGTGGTTGAGCATTTCTTGTCGTCCGACGACATTTCGTCACTCATCGCGCCCGTTGTTGAAATTCGTGCCGCACAATCGGCTCGCGTTACCTACATTGCCATTAATGAACTCGGTAATAAAACGTGGAAAATTGCCCACCAGCAGTCGTTAGGTGAGCGCGACTCCACCACTCGACTCTTTACTGTTGCACTCGGCGGCGACTATGCCCGCGTGCGTACGGAAGCTCGCTTAGTAGGTATTGGTGCAACAACTCAGCAAGTAGCGCTGTATTTTGCCGACAAAACTCAAATGCACGATTTCCGTACGTTGCAAACTCACATTGCTCCGCGCACATCAAGCGATTTGCTCTTTAAGGGCGCTGTGCAAGACACTGCGAAGAGCGTGTACACGGGTCTCATTCGCATTGAGCATGAAGCTCATGGGTCACAGGCCTACCAAACGAACCGCAACCTCACGTTGTCGCATGGGGCATGGGCAGAAAGTGTTCCCAACCTCGAAATTGAAACCAACGATGTGAAATGCAGTCATGCCAGCACCGTTGGCCCTATCGACGATGAGCAGCGTTTCTATTTGGAGAGCCGAGGCATTCACCCCGATATTGCAGAGCGCCTCGTCGTGCTTGGATTCTTCAACGAAGTGTTAGAGCGCTTGCCACAAATCGATGTGGTGTCAGGCTTACGGGCAAAAGTTGCCGCAAAATTGCATGCAGGTGCACAGTGAGTGCGGTGCGTGTTGGCGTAGCAAAAGACTTCGCACATGGAGTTGCAGTCAAAGTCGACGTCAACGGAGTTGCTGTTGCAGTGGTGCGCATCGATGAAACGCTCTATGCCATTGCCGATCGTTGTAGCCACGCCAACATCTCCTTGTCTGAAGGCGAAGTGCACTGTGGCAAGAAAGAGTTGGAATGTTGGAAGCACGGCAGTGCCTTTAGTTTGGAAACAGGCGCGCCCAATACATTTCCCGCAACCCAACCAGTAGCAGTCTTTAGCGTGAGCACTAATGGCGACGAAGTTTTTGTTACACGTCGCGCAGAAAATGGAGAAGCGTCATGAGTACGTTAAAAATTGAAAATCTTGTTGCAGGCATTCCAGGGAAGCAAATTTTAAATGGCATCAACCTCACACTGAACTCCGGTGAAGTACATGCCATCATGGGGCCAAACGGTGCTGGTAAATCAACCCTGTCAGGCGTAGTCATGGGAAAGCCCGGCTACGTGGTGCACAGTGGAAGCGTCACCCTCGACGGTGTTGATCTTCTTGCTCTTCCCGCATGGGAACGTGCCCAAGCAGGGTTGCATCTCATTATGCAGTACCCCACAGAAGTGCCAGGAGTGCATCTCGACGACGTCATTCGTGAGGCGTACGCTTCACGCGGTCGCAATACGTCAACACTCGACGCTGAAATTGTTGCCGAAGCTGCTCGTATTCATTTCGATATGGCTCTCGTTGAACGTTCAATGAACGTCGACCTCTCGGGCGGCGAAAAGAAGCGCAACGAGACACTGCAATTAGCGCTGTTGAAGCCAAAGTTTGCCATCCTCGACGAACTCGACTCGGGTCTCGATATCGATGCATTGCGCGACTGCGCGCGTCGTGTTGAGGCTGCTACGCAGGAAGACAATTTAGGCGTATTGGTGATTACTCACTATGCGCGGCTTCTCGAAGAGCTTCGCCCCGACGTGGTTCATATTTTAGCCGCCGGCAAAATTGTGAAATCAGGCGGACCCGAGCTTGCCGATGAATTGGAAACAACCGGTTACGCCGGTCTTACTCAGTAAGACCCGACCGTAAGAAGTTCTCAAAACAATCAATCACAAGAAGGTCGCGTTCGTAAGTGATTTTCTTGCGTGCACGATCTATGGGCATCCACATCATGGCATCTACTTCGTTGGAGTAGCTCTCTGCTCCACCCGACACGGTCATGGTCCAGTAACGCACGCGCTTTGGGCGACCTTTGCGGTCGATGTAATTGATGCGAGCAATTTCATGCCCCAGGCGACAGTGGTAACCGGTTTCTTCCCACACTTCACGAATTGCGCAGTCTTCTTCACTCGAGTCGATGTCGTCGCGCTTGCCCTTGGGGAAGGTCCAGTCGTCGTAGCCTTCGCCGGGACGATGAACGAGGAGCAGTTCAACGCGGTTATTGCCGTTGGTGCGCCAAACTACTCCACCTGCAGCGCGAACAACTCCATCAGCCATTGCTCCCATGTTGGCAGATGGAGCCTCTTCACAACGAAACTAGATGAGGATTACTGCCTGCTGCGGGTGACGAGCTTGCGCAATTCTTCGACGAAGATCACACTGCTCGCTACGGCTGCACAGATGAGCCACTGGCCAACGCTGATGCTGGTGGTGTGGAAGAGACTTTGCAGAGGCGACACAATGGTGACCAGCACTTGAATTGCTCCTACCGCACCAAGTGAAGCCCACAGGCGCCAGTTGGAGAGGGTTCTCTTGCTAAAGACACTGAGTGTCTCCATGCGTGAGTTCAAGATGTTAAAGAACTGGAAAAAGACGAACGTGACAAAAGCCATGGTGGTAGCAATGGAACCACCATCGTACGAAGGGTCTCCAGGTGCCATCTGCAAAACAATCAGTGTTCCAGCAGCCATTGTGAATGAAGAAATGAGAACTGCTCCCCAGCGTTGGCGGGTGAGAATGGGCTCTTGAGGTGGTCGTGGCTGTTTTTGCATCACGTTCGCAGCGGGGCTGTCGAATGCCAATGCCATGGCGGGAGGACCATCCATGATGATGTTGACCCACAAAATGGCGATTGCAGCAAACGGCTTGCCGTCTGCAATGCCAAAAACTGACGCAGCAAGAAACAGAACGGCAAACCCGATTGCCGTGGAGAGTTGAAAACGCACGAAGGAAATGATGTTGTGATAGATGGAACGTCCCTGACGCACAGCGCCAACGATGGTGGCGAAGTTGTCGTCAGTGAGCACCATTGTTGCGGCTTCTTTCGACACTTCTGTTCCTGTAATACCCATCGCAATGCCCATGTCGGACTTCTTGAGCGCGGGGGCGTCGTTCACGCCGTCGCCCGTCATTGCAACAACTTTTCCTTTTGCCTGGAGTTGGGCAATGAGTCGCATTTTGTGTTCTGGTGCAACTCGAGCAAAAACGCCGATGTCATCGATTTGTTCTGCAAGTTGTTCATCGCTCAACTCGTTGAGTTCTGCGCCTGTCATTGCACGACCTGTAATGCCAAGTTGACGGCCAATACTTGCAGCAGTTACAGCATGATCGCCAGTAATCATTTTGACGTCGATACCTGCGGCATGAGCCTCTGCAATAGCGACGCGAGCTTCGGGGCGAGGTGGGTCAACAATTCCTACAAGTGTGAGCAAAGTGAGTTCATTAATGAGGTCATTGAGTGAACCTCCGTTGCTGAGGAATTCTTCAAACTCTTCCTCTGGTAATTCACGCATGGCTAGGGCAAGAACACGGAGTCCTTCATCGGCCATGGAATCGTATATTGCATTGAGTTCATTGCTGATGCTCGTAATGTCGACCGATTGAGAGTTGGTCCATAGGCAGGCCTTAGAGCGTGCCATGAGTACATCGGGCGCACCCTTTACGTAGATACGCAAGGTGCGACCCTCAACGGGGGAGGAAATGAAATGCGCGGTTGCCATGTACTTGTACGCCGAGTCGAAAGGAACTTCGCTTTCACGAGGAAATTGATGCCGTATCTCAGAGATATTGATGTCGAGTTTTTCGGCAAGAACAACAAGGGCTCCTTCGGTGGGGTCGCCAACAAGTTCGTCGGTACCTCCGCGGTGATGAACAATGGCATCGGCACATAAGGCAAGACCTCGTGCGGTGGTGGTGAGTGTGTCGGTGGTGGGACCAATGTTTTGAACCCCACCGTTGTTTGAATACCCGCCACCGGTGACGGCAAGATTTTTCCCTTCGAAGACAAAGTGGGTAGCAGTCATCTGATTCAGGGTGAGCGTTCCTGTTTTGTCGCTGCAAATGACGCTGGTGCAACCGAGTGTTTCCACAGCCGCAAGACGCTTAATGATGGCGTTGCGCCCGGCGAGTTGGTTCACTCCTATTGCGAGGGTGACCACGGTAACCGCGGGAAGACCTTCGGGAATTGCGGCAACTGCGAGAGCGACAGCGGTGAGGAGTACATCGTTAAATGATTCGCCCCGTAACAGATTGGCCACCATGACAAGACCCACAATGACGCCGGCCAAGATAACGAGCTGATGGGCGAGACCATCGAGTTGCTTTTGGAGTGGCGTTTTTTCTGTAGGTGTTGATGCAAGCAACCCGGCAATGTGGCCAATTTCTGTGTTCATCCCGGTGTGGGTAACAAGTATTTCGGCACGACCGCGGGTGACGGTGGAGTTCATATATGCCATGCATTGACGGTCGCCTAGAGAGGCATTGACATCGGCGATCACGTTGGTGTGTTTGGTGACAGGGTGGCTTTCGCCAGTAAGAGCAGATTCGTCTACTTCTACGTTGTTGGCAAAAACGATGCGGCCATCGGCGGGGAGGCGGTCGCCAGCTTCTACTAAAACGATGTCTCCGGGAACCACTTGCGAAGTGTCAATGAGTTGAATGTCATCATCACGTTTCACACGCACTTGAGTACTGAGCATCTTGCGTAAAGCATCGAGCGATTTCTCTGCACGATTTTCCTGCATGAACCCAAGAACGGCATTGAAGACCACAACGACCAACACAACGAGTGGTGTTTTGAGTTCTCCAGATATGACAAAAGAGAGAACTGCTGCGCCCATCAAAATGAGAATGAGGAGATCTTGGAATTGGGCGAGCAGTTTGCGCCAGGCGGGGATGACGTCTGCTGCTGCAAGTTCGTTCTTCCCATAGGTCAAAAGTCGCACATTTGCCTCTTGTGAAGAGATGCCGTTGGAGAGATGAGACTCTAAGGCGGAAGCGACCTCTTCGATGCTTTTGGTATGTGCGTGCATCACTGGACTATTACTTGATGTGTATTCAGTTGTTTTATTCATGACTAGAAGCTCATCGAGCGAAGACGAGCAATGCGTTCATCGGTGCTGGGGTGAGTAGAAAAAAGGCGTGCCATATTGGGGCCGCTCTTCTTTTTCTGGAATTCAGCAAGAGGGTTGTGAATGTACGCATAGGCCTGGGCGGGAGCTACTTGCATGGGCGTATGTTTTGCCGACGCTTCGATGCGCTCGAGCGCGTTGGCTAAAGAATTGCCGCTGCCAAGGAGTTCGGCAGCTCCACGATCGGCTTCAAACTCGCGTGATCGAGAAATTGCCATCTGCAAAAGCGACGCTGCAATAGGGGCGAGCATCGACACAAGGAATAATGCAAAAGGGTTTGCTCGTTCATCGTCATTTCCTCCGCGACCACCAAACATCGATGCCCACATGGCCATGTTTGCAATGAAGGAAATGGCGGTGGCAATGGCTGCGGCAACTGAGCCAATGAGAATGTCGCGGTTCTTCACGTGCATGAGCTCATGTGCCATGACGCCACGAAGTTCATCTTCAGGCATAGAACGCAAAAGGCCCTCTGTTGCGCACACCACCGCATGGCGGGGGTTACGCCCGGTTGCAAAAGCGTTGGGCTGCTCGTTAGGGGAGATGGCAACCCGCGGCATTGGCATTCCGGCACGGGTTGCCAATTCCTTCACCATTCCGAAGAAGAGGGGGGCATCTTCTTCAGTAACGATGCGAGCTTTGGCGCTTTTCAGGGCAAGTTTGTCGCTGAACCAATACGAACCACCCACCATGACGAAGGCAATGAGAAGACCAAATGTAAGTGAACTTGAGCTTCCTCCGCCTAAGACACCTGCGATGGTGACAATGAGGCCACCAAGCCCAGCGAGGAGAACGGACGTTTTAATGGTGTTTTTAAACATGGGTACTTCCTTTCGACGGGTGCTGGTGAACCAGCACAAGAACTTCGTCGAAAGTCTCTCCCTCCCAAACTGGGCAACCGGGCCGGGCACAAGTGATTGCTCACTTCTGCCGTGATGACGACTTCGGTACTTACGGGATACTCCCCTTCGTTCTCTATTCTAGGTCTTCTCGCGCTTATTGCCAAGACATGGCATGATGAAAATATGAAAATTTCTGCTGCAGTACTTCCCAGTCACGACGGAGCATTCGAGGTGCGTGAGTTAGAGATCTCTGACCCACAACCAGGAGAGGTGCTGGTACGGGTCGTGGGTGCGGGCATGTGTCACACCGATCTCTTGGCACGCACACCTGGTGCACCATTTCCTCTTCCTGTTGTTTTGGGTCACGAAGGTTCAGGCATCGTGGAAGCGGTAGGCGCAGGAGTGACCTCGGTTATTCCTGGCGACAAAGTGGTGATGTCGTATGCGAGCTGTGGAAAATGCACAAATTGCTCGACAGGCTTTCCTCAGTATTGCGATCTTTTCTACCCATTGAATTTCATGGGAACACGCATGGATGGTTCCACTCCACTTACTTCGCCTGATGGCACCAACATGGCATGTTGCTGGTTTGGCCAATCAAGTTTTGCGAATTATGCAATGGCAAGTGAGCGCAACGTGGTGAAGGTAACCGCTGACGATGTGAAGTTGGAATTACTGGGCCCATTGGGTTGTGGTTTTCAAACAGGTGCAGGCGCTGTTATCAACTCACTCAAAGTCCGTGCAGGAACATCTATTGCAATTTACGGTGCTGGTGCGGTGGGTTTAGCAGCAGTGATGGCAGCAAAAATTGCCGGATGCAGCACCATCATTGCAGTCGACCTGCACGATTCGCGTTTGGCTCTTGCTCATGAACTGGGTGCAACGCACACGTTAAATGCGAAATCGACAACCAACATTGTGGAGTCGGTTCAGCAAATCACCGGTGGTGGTGCGCAGTATGCATTCGACACCACAGGTGTGCAGTCAGTGGTGCGCGGTGCTGTTGATGCTTTGCGACCCACAGGTGTGTGTTGCTTAGTGGGTGCAGGCCTTGCTGAATTCACACTTGAAGGAAGTGGTTTTCTCTTTGGGAAAACAGTGATGGGAGTAATTGAAGGCGATGCGTTCCCTGGTGAATTCATTCCCAAGATGATTGAGTGGCATCGTCGTGGGCAGTTTCCTATTGAGAAACTCATTAAAACGTATCGACTCGATCAAATTAACGAAGCACAGCACGATAGCGAAACAGGCGTCACTATTAAGCCTGTCTTTGTTTTCTAAAAGCCTTAGTCGTTACCCATCCGCTTACGCCACTCAATAGGGTTGCGCCCCAGTTTGGCGTAGCGATCTTCAATCCAGAGCGGCAGACCAATGTCGCCACCGTCGGCAACGATGTTGGCCATTTCACCGTTTTCGTCCCAAATGTGGCATGTATTGAGGTTGAAGCGCATTGCGGCAAGGCGTTCTTCGCGAGTGCCGCGTGGAACTGCTGGTAGGTCGACACCGTCGCGTACCCCAACTGCATTCATCGACCACACACTTTGAATGGCAACAGGTGCCATTGCTTGCAGCAGAGCAGTGGTGTGCGTGCAGCCGCGTGGCCCACCAAAAAGTTCACGCACTTTATGTGTAAAGCCACGTGCAATGCTGAGGCCAATGAGGTTTTTGTAGTGGTCGGAAATGCGTTGGCAGCCGAGATGCGGTGTTACTTCTAGTTCTACCGTGGCATCGGTAATGAGCATGCTCGGGTGTGAAATTTCTAAAGCAACAATCATGTGATGCACGGGGAGTGGCTCTGGGTCGTCGGGCACATACAAACCAGCGGGTTTGAAGTCGCGCACTGCGCCACGAACAATCATGGAGTCTTTTGATTTGTAATACGACTTCACTAAATAAGTGCGCTCGTGTATTTCTTCTAAGTTGCTGTCGCTGGGAGGAGGAAGAAGTTCTGTCATGTTCTTTCTTTATTTGATATCTTTCAAAATGTCACCGACGTTGTGGTCGATGGCAGCAAGCAATGGGCGCATATGCAACTGTTCAAGAAGTTCAGTGCCGCGTTCGTTTCCGCCTTGCAGGTTCGACGTAATGACCTGAGCAACTCCTTGTTGCAACAGCGATGCGCGGTAGTCGTACCACAAACGATCGAGTGAATAGCCGGCAAAACCTGGCTTATCGCCTGCAAGTTCGCTGACGCGGTTGAAGTAACGCTGCAACAATGCGCCTTCGTGTTCACGACGTAGTTCTGGAGTAATAGAAGCAGCGAGCAAGTTGCAAACATCCCATGCACCAACATGACGGGTGCTGAGTTGAAAGTCGATCATGGTGATGGTGTCGGCGCCGGCGCTTCCGCCGAAAAGATAGTTTTCTGCACGGCAGTCGGTGTGGGTAAAGGTTTGGTGACCTTGCTGTACCCACCAATCGAGCATGTCGGGGTATTTCTCGCAAGCGAGTTTCAGTGTGTCGAGCATGTCGCCGCCAAGGCGTTCACCGAAGTGTTCAACAAAGGTGGGCCATTGTGCTTCTGCCATCATTTTTCCCGCCTTATAGAGCGGGTTGTTCATGGGTGGCAACCACGTGAGTTCGTAAAGCTGTGGCGTTTCCCAAAACTCTGCATGAAGCACAGCAACGGTGTCGAGAATGCGTTCTGTTTCATTCAGCGTGAGACCTTTCACCTGGTCTGGGCAATACGCATCGGTGATGTCTTCAATCAAAATAATGAAAGGCAAACCGTCAGGGCCAGCGTCGGCGTAGTACGACTGAGGTACACGCACATCGAGATGTGCCGATATTTCGCGATAGAAGTTGACTTCTCGTAAGTAGAAGCCCATTGCCTGAGCAAGAAATTGATTTTCAGGCGCTGGTGATTGGCACTTTGCAACCATGGTTGCTGGCCCAGCCCCATTGCCGTCGGCGTAGGTGAGGTGCAATCGAGCGAGTTCGCCCAAAATGCCGACACCAGTACCGAAACGGGTAATGGTGAAGCCCTCCACCTTCCCTACGTTCTTTGGCAAAACCTCATTGAGCCAGTCGACAGTAATGTCGGCAACTTGAGATGGAATAAATGACATGGCGAGTCCCCCGATCGCTAAGTGAAATGAATTAGGCGTTGTTCAATGCGTCAAGCAAGGTATTCCACGACAGCACTGCACATTTAATGCGTACAGGAAATTTCACTACACCCTGCAATGCTTCGAGGTCTCCAAGAGATTGTGATTCGTCAATTGGCGAATCGTTCCCTTCCTCTTCAATCGACATCATGTGCTTAAAGCGGCGCACAAGGTTGCGGATGTCGTCGATGGACTTGCCTTTGACCGCAGCACTCATCATGGACGCCGAGCTTTGGCTAATGGAGCAACCTTGCCCACTGATTTTGATATCGCGCACGATTCCGTCGGCAACGTCGATGTAGACCTGAATTTCGTCGCCACACAAAGGGTTGTGTCCTTCTGCTTTAGCAGCAGGTGGAGCAAGTTCACCGCGGTTGCGAGGGGTCCGGTAGTGGTCGAGAATGATCTCGCGGTAGAGGTCTTCTAAGCCTGGCATCGGATCTCCAAGTAATTCGAGTGGTGAATATAAATTACAAACTAAACAAGTCGCCGGCGCCCTCTAACGCATTAACCAATGCGTCGACGTCGTCTAATGAATTGTAGAGGTAGAAGCTGGCCCGTGCCGTGGCGTTAGCGCCCAAGAGGCGCATTAAGGGCTTGGCGCAGTGGTGGCCAGCGCGAACGCAGATATTGGACTGGTCGAGCACCTGGCTGAGGTCGTGAGGGTGAACATCTTTGAATTTGAAGCTCAGCGTGGCTCCACGCACCTCGGGGTCGGTGGGGCCATGGATGGTGATGTCGTTGCCGTAGCGCTCATGAAGAGCAGATAAGGCATAGGTGACGGTTTCTTTTTCGTGTTGGCGAACGTTGTTCATGCCAATTGCATTGAGATACGTAATGGCAGCGCCAAAACCGATGACATCGGTAATGGGGGGTGTGCCAGCCTCAAATTTGGCGGGGAGTTCAGCACAAGTAAAGCCGTCGAGGCGGACATCGGCGATCATGTTGCCGCCACCTAAAAAGGGAGGCATGGCATTTAAGAGTTCTTCACGACCCCACAGCACTCCGATGCCTGAAGGGCCACACATTTTGTGTGAAGAAAATGCGAGGAAGTCTGCATCCCACTCAGTGACGTCGGTGACGTTGTGTGGAACATATTGGCAACCGTCGACAATGGCAAGTGCGCCAGCGGCATGGGCTGCTGCACAGAGTTGCTTAACGGGAGTGAGGGTGCCAAGAACGTTGCTCATTGCAGTGAAAGAAAAAATCTTTGCGCCTTTGAGCAGCTCATCTAAGTTCGTGAGGTCGAGTTGACCATCGGCGGTGAGCGGCACCCAACGCAACTGAATACCGTGTGATTGAACAAGCATGTGCCATGGAACGATGTTGGCGTGATGTTCCATTTGGGTGAGCACTACTATGTCGCCGGCTTGCAGGTTTGCGCCACCCCATGAATGTGCAACAAGGTTTAAAGCTTCGGTTGCGTTTTTCGTGAAGATAATTTCATTGGTGCGCGGCGCATTGATGAAGGTGCGGCACAAGCTACGGGCATTCTCATATGCATCGGTTGATTCGGCGGCAAGTTGGTATGCACTGCGGTTGATGGGCGCATAGGTCGTTTCCATGAATTGCGACATGGCATCGATGACTTGTTGTGGCTTTTGTGAGGTATTGGCAGAGTCGAGGTAAACCAACGGCTTGTCGTTGATGCGGCGCTGTAAAAGAGGGAAGTCCTTTTTTACAAGTGCTGCGTCGAAGCTCATAAGAAATGTCTACTTCTCTGAACGGTAGGCCTCATAGCCAGACCGCTCAAGTTCTTCTGCGAGTTCCATGCCACCTGATGCCACGATGCGCCCATCGATCATGATGTGAACGAAGTCGGGCTGAAGTTCATCGAGGAGGCGCTGGTAGTGGGTGATGAGCAAGATGCCGAGCTTGTCGCGATCGGCACGCACTTCGCGAATACCTTTTGCCACAATGCGCAATGCGTCGATGTCGAGGCCAGAGTCGGTTTCATCGAGAATGGCAATTTCGGGTTCAAGAATGGCCATCTGCATGATTTCATTACGCTTTTTCTCACCGCCTGAGAAACCCTCATTGAGGTAACGGTCAACGAATGATGAATCCATTCCTAGACGCTTCATCCAGTCCATGATGGACAGACGCAATTCGAGAACCGAGAGGTCGATGCCTTTACGCGCAGAGAGCGCCTGGCGAAGAAACTGAATGACCGAAACGCCAGCGATTTCCTGTGGGTATTGGAAGGCGAGAAAGATGCCTGCTTTTGCGCGAACATCGGTTGCCCAATCGGTGATGTCTTCACCGCGGTAGAAGATGTTGCCGCTGGTGACTTCGTATTCGGGTGACGCCAACAAGGTGCTTGCCAAGGTCGACTTGCCACAACCGTTTGGGCCCATAATTGCGTGCACTTCACCTTCGTTGATGGTGAGGGAGAAATTGCGCAAAATGGAGGGGGCGTTGTTCTGGCTTTCGTCGCCGTCGAGCCCAACAAGGGGTTGTACGCACAAGGAATTGATTCGAAAAAGCTCGCTCACGGCATCAGTCTAGAAGGGCTGGTTCGGTTTATTACTACGTAGATAGTGGTAATTCGTGAGCCGCCCGCCACATGGCCCGATAATGGGGGAATTCACTTGTGTCGGTGACGTACTGGGCGCGGCGTAGTTCCTCGTGGAACTCCGGAAGGTGCCGAAATGGGACCCCGGCATCGACGTGGTGGGCAAGGTGAAAGCCAATGTTGAACGGGACCAGAAAGAACCGAGCGAGCACATGTTGGTGAACACTGTGTGTGGTGCGGCGCTTGTCGGTATCGGCGGTCATGCCTCCGTGTTCAGCTATTGAGCGCAGGCGATTGATGACACGCCACACGGTGAGATAGGGAAGTAGCCACATCAACGGGTAGAACAGGGGTACGCCTAGTGCAGTGCATATGGCAAAGAGCATCAATTGCACAGCAAATATTTTTACTTGCGTGCGTCGAATGCGCGCCTCAGGCGAGCGCAGCCCGCGCAATTGTTGACGCAAGAGTTTGACGCCGGTGCGCCCAAGTGCATCACGTGTGAGCTTGCGGCGAAAACTGGCAGTGGAAATGGGGTAGTTGGCGTACAAGGCGAGGTCGGGTTCCTCGGGTCCGAACTCTGCTCGGTGGTGCGCCATATGCACTCTGCGATACGCCGCAGTGCTCGTGAAGCCAACAAATCCTAAAAACCATGTTCCGACAAAGTCGTTCATGGCTCTGTGTGAAAAGAGCAAGCGATGCGCCGACTCATGCATGAGCGATGCAAATTGAGCATGTGCACGCCCCATGAGCAAAAAAGCAAGAACCCATGTGGCTGGATGATGAAAATGAACCGCTGAGGCCAATATGGCAATGGTTTGTATGTAGACAGAAAAAACGCTGAGTGCATTGCGGAAGTTAGGAATTGTTCTGAGCGACGCACGAAACGACGGGGTGGGTCTTGCGTCATATTGAATGAATTCTGTTGCGGCAGTTTGGGGCAAAACAGTGGCAGATGGTGCGAGTCCACCGGTGCGGTAAAAAGAAGCAGCGTCATTGCTCACCTTCTCAGTATGACATCTCATTTGAAGAACTTTGATGGGCAGTAGGCTTTCCACGTGACCAAGCGAGACAAACCTCATGTGCTCGTGGTGAACCAGCACGGCGATAATCGCGGAGATGAAGCAGCTCTTCTCGCGATGTGCTCCGGCATTGAAGCCGAGCTTGGGCCGACGCAGTTCACGGTCATTCATCAGTTCAATAACGCTGCAGCGGGGCCAATGCTGCGGCCCGATGCGCAGTGGATCACACTCAGGTTGCCCATTTTCGAAGCAATTCGTTACGTGGTTTTTCTTACTTTTCGTGTGTTGAAGGTCCGACCATATTTCCTCCTAGGTAAAATTGGCAAGGCAACTATTGCGGCTTATGAAACTGCTGACGTTGTGGTGTCTGCGCCAGGCGGGCCATATTTCGGTGACCTTTATGTAGGTCATGAACCGGTGCACTGGCTCTATGTATGGGTAGCACGGCTGCATCGGGTTCCTGTGGTGTTGTACGCCACTTCTGCTGGACCTTTCCAGAAAAGATGGGCAAACCCATTTCGTCGTTACACGTATCGCTGCTTTACGCGTCTTTTTGTTCGTGAGGAAATTTCCGCGGGACATATTCGCAAGCTTTTTGCTGGTCGCCGCCGCAATGTGAATGTTGAAGTATCTGTCGATTCGGCATTGCAGGTCACAGTGGCTCCCATGGATCGCCAGAACTACATGGTGAGCAATCACATGCGTGCTGAAGATCAACTTATTGTTGTTTCTGCAATTCACTGGCCGTATCCAAATGACCCGTCTCCGCAGCTGCGGCAAAAAGAATACGACGCAGCTGTCATCGAGGCAATCAAAGTATTTGCCGAAGGTCAACCCACACATGTGGTGTTCGTCCCGCAGTTATACCGATCAATTCATCGCGATACGCCATATTTGGAAGCACTTGCCCGACAATTGCCGGAAGGTATCTCATGTGAAATTTTGAGCGATACTAAATCGAGCAACGAGCAACGTTCTTTATTTGCGATAGCCGATTGGGTCATTGCAGGTCGCTACCACCCTGCAGTTTTTGCGGTGTCATCGGCGGTGCCGGTGCTATGTATTGCCTATGAGCACAAGGCCACTGGAGTATTGCAAGTGGCAGGTGTTCC
>ENA-OUVC01000077-OUVC01000077.1-marine-metagenome-genome-assembly--contig:-NODE-77-length-69797-cov-4.452238_pt1 | contig 69797 bp, 68 predicted proteins | sample MGYA00248622_ERZ508571 | MGnify/ENA primary metagenome ERZ508571 (study PRJEB26236, sample SAMN06267175) | marine metagenome | isolation source: Columbia River Estuary | place: USA:Columbia River Estuary... | reverse complement strand
TTCATACAAAAACAGGCATCATGTGTTTCAGTTTCAAACTCAACTTCATCATTAGCAAATAGCCCAACACCAATCGCAAACTTTAATAGTCTTGATAAATTTTTAGATTTCATGATTGCAAGGTTAACACCAAATGTTAGACGTATTTTATTTGGTGAAAATGGTAATGCTCCATTAGGATTACCAAAATATTACGTTTGTTATTGGACACCAGCAACAAGCACGAACCCTAATATAACTCCAGAATATTTTGATACAAATCAAAATGAATATGCAACATTATTTGAAACGGTTAGGAACGGTTTAAAATCCGCTAATAAAGTACAATTAAATGGTGATGCAACTAACGCTCTTAGAGAGGCTAACGCGGCTCAGGAACAACAAATTGCAAGTGGAGGTGCGGGTGCAACAAACAATCAAAATACAACATCACCACCACCAGTAGTTTGTTTACCACCATCCATCACATCATTTAAATATGTCATAAAAACAAGATGACGATTATTATTTGCACAACTTCTTTCTGTATGCCAACTTTTAAATCCTTGATTTGGTTTATAGTGTTGTATATTTACATTTTCAACAATTCCCCATGCCGCTTCAGATTTAGACATTGGAAATTTTTCCATGTATGTGTTCATTACATTTTGCAATGAATTTAAATATTTGTCTAATAGAGGACTCTCTAATATACAATCCATGGAATCTTTTTGGATCAACTGTGCATCTGACAAGAATGACACTAAAAGCAATAAGGAAATCAGGAAAAATCGCATGCTGCAAAGTTCTGTACATTCCGGCAATTGTGTGAAACTATATCTTTGCACCGCCCGCAATGTCTCACGGTATTGTGATCTGAAGGCGGATCAATTTTAATCTATGAGCAAAGGTCCGATTTCCCAGTTTATTCAACATCATTATCGTCACTTCAATGCAGCTGCCTTAATGGATGCCGCAAAAGGCTATGAACAGCACTTAACGGAAGGTGGAAAAATGATGATCACCCTTGCCGGTGCTATGAGCACGGCCGAACTTGGGGTATCACTTGCTGAAATGATTCGTCAAGGTAAAGTGGATATTATCAGTTGCACAGGAGCTAACTTGGAGGAAGATGTTATGAATCTTGTAGCTCACTCCCATTACAAGCGAATTCCCAATTATCGGGATCTCACACCACAGGAAGAATGGGATTTATTGGAGAATCATTACAACCGTGTAACGGATACTTGTATTCCGGAGGAAGAGGCGTTTCGTCGTTTACAAAAACACCTGGTGAAACAATGGAAAGATGCAGAAGAAAAAGGGGAACGTTATTTCCCACACGAGTTTCTGTATAAAGTAGTGTTGAGTGGAGAATTAAAACAGTATTACGAAATTGATCCCAAGGATAGTTGGATTGTGGCGGCTGCTGAAAAAAATATTCCCATTGTTGTACCAGGTTGGGAGGACAGCACTACTGGTAACATTTTTGCCAGCTATGTAATTAAAAACGAATTAAAAGCGAGTACCGTTAAAAATGGTATTGAGTATATGGCTTGGTTGGCTGATTGGTATCGTCAAAATTCAAGTGGAAAGGGCGTAGGCTTTTTCCAAATTGGTGGCGGTATTGCTGGAGACTTCCCTATTTGTGTAGTGCCGATGATGTATCAGGATTTGGAATGGCATGATGTTCCGTTCTGGAGTTATTTCTGTCAGATTAGTGATTCTACTACTTCGTATGGCTCCTACTCTGGGGCTGTTCCCAATGAAAAAATTACCTGGGGTAAATTAGATATCAATACACCCAAGTTTATTGTCGAAAGTGATGCGACCATTGTTGCTCCTTTGATCTTTGCGTGGATCTTGGGTTGGTAACGTATAGACGAACTCTTCAAAAAAAAAGTCCCGCTGTTTTCGGCGGGACTTTTTTGTGAGATTACTTTCTTAGCGAGGAGGAATATCCAGTTTCAAATCTCTTTTCAGCATATCGTTCCGGTTAGCCATTTCCCATGCGGTGTAATAGACCAACTGTGCTCGCTTGGCCATAAGCGGATAATTTATTTTATCTGGTGTATCCGTGGGTTTGTGATAATCTGCATGCACACCATTGAAATAGAAAATAATAGGCACACCCTTGTCAGCAAAGTTGTAATGGTCGCTTCTGTAATAAAAACGATTGGGATCGTTAGGATCATTATAACGCCTGTCTAGTTTCATTCCTACATAGGTGGAATTAACTTGATCAGTAATAGGTGTTAAATCAGTACTCAGTTTATCATCACCGATAATGTAAACGTAGTTCAATGAATCTTTATCCTTGAGATAATCACTACCGATGCGGCCAATCATATCAATATTTAAGTCAACCGTAGTTTTATCCAATGGGAAAACGGGATGCTCGGAATAATAACGGCTTCCCCATAATCCTTTTTCTTCTCCACTCACTGTCATAAACAGAATACTCCGGCGTGGTCCCTTTCCTTCTTTTTTTGCTAAAGCAAAAGCCTCTGCTAATTCTAAAATACCGGTAGTACCACTTCCATCGTCGTCCGCTCCATAAAAAATGGTGCCATCGGCTCGCTTCCCTACGTGGTCATAATGCGAGGTGATCACTACGTATTCATCCTTCTTATCAGTTCCTTCCAACACGCCCAATACATTGGAGACTTCTGTTTTCACAGTTTCCTTAGCATACTGTAATACTACTTCCGCTTTAACGGTCTTTGTTGTTATTTCTCCTTTTTTGATTCGTTCTAACAGGCTTGTAGCTTCTGTTTGCAACAATGCAGCTGCTTTTTCTGCTGCAATGTAGAAACCAAATACAGGTTGTGTGGGCCGGAAACCGTTCATACTCCAGTTGCCTCCTGTGGCAGCCACGCGACGAGGAAAATTAGATTGAATAATCAGCACAGCTGCAGCACCTCTGCTCATCGCCGCCATTAATTTTCCATTAGGAGAACCCGGCGCATTCATTGAACGGGCATTTCCCGCAGCCGGTTTGTAGTCAGCGGGAGTGCCATCGGCAATCAATACCAATTTCCCGGCTACATTTAAATCTTTATAATCGTTACGAATCTCTCCATCTACAATTCCAAAACCTGCAAATACTACTTCTGAAAAACGCATCCCCGCGCTGTAATTAGTAGTGAGCGGAGCAAAATGTTCTCCCATTTTTAAAGCAGTCCCATTAATTTCAAGGGCGGCCTGTGTCATGGAGTCTTTATAGAGCGGATAGTACTGACGATAGCTGTCCTTATTTCCTGCTATTAACCCCAACGAACGAAAATGATTTTCGATATAGGTTGCAGCTTTTTCAAGACCGGGTGAAGGAGTATCTCTTCCTTCCATTTCAGCACCTGCAATGATATACAAGTGTCGTTGCATATCAGCAGCGGTGATGGTAGAAGCAGCTTTGATTACTGCCTTATCTTTTTTTTGTGCCAGCAAGCTCAAGGGAGCCAGCAGGAATACTAGCGAGAGTAGTTTGTACATAGCGGGTTGATTTGAAGAGGTTAAATATACTCCCAAATGATGGTTTACCCTAGTAACTGGGATGAACGGCTGAACTTAACGACAAGCGATCTTCTGTACTCGATTTTCGTGTCGTCCGCCTTCAAAAGCGGTTTCCAGGAAAACACGAAGCATCTCAACAGCTGATTCATCTGATACAAATCTTGCTGGAATGCAAAGCACATTTGCGTTATTATGAGAGCGAGCCAATTGGGCTAGTTCTTTTTCCCAGCATAATGCTGCCCGGATACCTGCATGTTTATTTGCAGTGATGGCAACACCATTGCCACTGCCACAAATCAATACACCACAGGCAGCTTTCCCTTCTTCAACAGCCTGGGCAACAGGATGTGCAAAATCTGGATAGTCTACAGAGGCATCACTGAAAGGTCCAAAATCAAGAACTGGGATTCCTTCTTTTTCTAAAAAAGAAATTAATTGGGCTTTGTAACTAAAGCCAGCATGGTCACCACCAAGTGCAACGGGCAACTGAAGATTAAAGGAGCTATTCATGTATTAAAAATTTAACTCCACTCTTCTGCCCTTTCTTTTTCCTGCCGTTTATTAATACGTGACGCAATAATAATACTGGCTTCAAAGAGTAAGTACAGCGGAATGGTAACTATGGTTAAACTGAATGGATCCGTGGAAGGAGTAATCACGGCAGCAGCAATTAGGATAATGACGAACGCATGCCGGCGGTACTGTCTCAAAAACCGAGCAGAGACTATTCCGATTCTGGTGAGTAAACTCATTAGTAAAGGAAGTTGAAACAACAGCCCGATACCAAATGTGGTGTAGATCAAATTTTCGAGGTAATCCGAAAACGAGGGCATGATCTGTATCTGCTCACTCAATTTATAGTTAAAATAAAAATTAACCATAAAGGGAGTGAGGATATAATAACCGAATAATACTCCTGTAAAAAAAAGTAAGGATACCCAAAAAATTACTCCTCTTGTTTTTTTAAGTTCATTTGGGGAAAGTGCAGGTTTGATAAAGCGCCAAAATTCCCAGAATACATAAGGGAAAGCAAGAATCAATCCTCCTATAAATGAGAGCGTAAAGGAAGCAATGAATTGCCCGGTCATGGTTGTTTCTAAAAATTTTGTCTCCACTTGTTTGAAACAGAGAGCATCTCCAATGCCTAGTTGGCTCCCTATTTTACAAAGCCAAACTGCAGAAATAAAATCCGGTTGTGTGGGGCCAAATAATAATTGATCCACGACAAAGTCGGAGTTGATAAAAATAAAAATGGCGGCAATCAATACCGCAATGACTGAGCGGATAATATGCCATCTCAGTTCTTCCAGGTGATCGATAAATGTCATTTCACCGGCAGCAGGTTCTCTGTTATTTAGGAAATCAAATAGGGACATGGAAAAAAATCTCGCACAAAGATAAGGTCAGTGGGGGTCATCTCAACGCTGCAATCGGTGTAGGCGCACCGTTTCTATTCTTGTATCGGATACATGCAGGATTTCAAATTCATAATCTGCGATGATAATGCGTTCTTTTTGGGTAGGGATTGTTTCGTGGTAATTAATAATATATCCGGATAGCGTTTCTGCTTCCTCGCCGGGGAATTCTAATCCATATTTTTCCTGCAGATAATCCAATTCCAGCCGACCCGATAAAATAAAGTCTCCGTTCTCTAGCTTTCGTTCTAAAAATTCTTCTGTATCGTATTCGTCCTGAATTTCACCAAACAATTCCTCTAGTACATCTTCCATGGTAACAATTCCCGCCGTTCCTCCAAATTCGTCTACTACCCATGCGATACTTTTTCGCTCCCGACTAAATTTCCCAATCAAATCTGAAGCACTCATACTTTCTGGAACCGCAGGGATAGGGTGTAGTATGTCAGCGATCTGCTGCGGTTGTGCAAATAGGTCAAGTTGGTGCACGTAGCCGATAATTCGATCAATATTTCCATCATACACAATCAGCTTACTTAGTTTGGTCTCTATAAAAGTTTGGCGTAGTTGTGTTACGGATGAACGACTATCAATACCGATCACCTCTTTTCTAGGTACCAGACACTGACGAACACGTACTTTGGGAAGTTCTTGCGCATTTTCCATCAACTGCGCACTTCGCTCTTTCCGCTCTTCCTCCACCCCCTCAAATAATTTTTTAAGATCGGCGCGGTGTAAGGAACCTTTTTGGGGATTCAGTCTCAAATTGAAAAGATATAAAAGCACCCACTCCGCTGCATCCATCAGGCCGGTAGCGAGGGGATAAAATAATCGATAAAAGAGCTGTATAACAGGAGCAAAGCGCAATAACAATGCGGTACTGTGCGCGCGAAAAAGAGCGCGAGGGAAAAATTCGCCACCGATCATTACAATCAAAGTAGCTAGTACAATTTCAACTAATAGTCGAAATAGATCAGTACCAAATTGAAAACGCTGCCAGAATAGCTGCATCACATCACTAAGCTGTAAGCTGAGTAACACTAAAAAAAGAGTAAAGCCGAGTTGCGTAGTTCCTAAAAATCGATCAGGAGTTTCAAAAAAAGCACGAACCATTTTAGAGGCGCGTTCTTGTTTTTTTCTTTTGATCTCAAGGCTTAGTCGGTTAGCGCTGTAAAAGGCCATTTCAATACCGGCAAAAAAACCCATCAGCAAAAGCGTGGTAACAAATAGTAAAAGTGTATCCCAGGCAATCATATTAATCTATGTATGCAGCTACCAATCTTGCTACTTCTTCACAAGCCTTATCTAGCTGATCGTTGATTACAATTTTATCAAATTGATTGCTAAAGCTCATTTCCAGCGATGCTTTGTCCAGTCGCATGCTCAAGCTTTCTGCAGTTTCGGTTCCTCTTGTTTCCAGTCTCTTTTTAAGCTCTTCCAGGGAAGGTGGTTGAATAAAGATGGAGAGACTCTGCGGGTAATTTTCTTTCACGCGTAACCCACCTTTAACATCAATATCCAAGAGTGGGACTTTTTTATCGGACCAAATCCTGCTTAGTTCGCTCCGTAAGGTTCCATAGTATTTTCCTTCGTACACCATTTCCCATTCTGCAAATTGATCTTCGGTGATCTTTTGTTGGAAATTTTCTGCACTGATAAAATAGTAATCAACGCCATCTTTTTCATTTGCCCGAGGCGAACGGGTAGCACAAGAAATTGAAAAACCTAGTTGTTCTTGAAAACGGGTTAACAGAAAACGAACAATGGACGTTTTGCCAGCCCCGGATGGTGCTGCAATGATTATAATCTTATCAGACGGGTTCGACATAGGAAGATCTTCCAAAAGCGAAGATCAATATCGTTTTTTCTTGAAGTTGCCACCTGGGCGGTTCGGACGACCATTCCCTTGAGGTCTATACTTACCTCTTCCTTTGCCATAACCACCTCTCCCCATATCGCGTTCTGGTTGAGGTCTATAAGCTTTGATGTAAGGAGTGTTGGTGAAAGTAAGTTGTCCGTTGGTTAAGTTATCCAATTCGCTTTGAATGGCGTCGTCGTAAATAAGTTCCTTATGCCAGTTGTTGTAGGCCAGCTTCATGTAGTAGGCAATCGCATTGGCGAAGCCTAATTTTTTCTCAGGATTTTCTTCTTTGAGCGCTTTATCTAGAACCAACTCCAGGTTTTTACCCAGATGAGAATAGCGGGGATGGCGTTTTGGATACGGAAGTGGTTGTGGCTTTGCTTTGAGTGATTCCCGGGTAGGAATAGGGTAAGGAGACTTTACGTCCAGATCAAAGTCCGCGATTAAAAATAGATGATCCCAAAGTTTTTGACGGAAATCTTCCATATTTTTTAGATGCGGGTTTAAAAACCCCATCAGCTCGATTACGGCTTCTGCATTTCGCTGTCTTCTTTCGGGATCCTGAATAGTTTTTACATGATCAACCATTCGCTGTACATGTCGACCATACTCCCGCATAGATAAGTATTGACGGGTGGTGTTGTACTCCATTTTAGTAACATCCATAAGTCCAAAGGTAGTAAACGCACCGGTAGCGGACAAGTGCCTGCTGCCTACCTTTGCGTTGCATGCGAATTATCTTTCTTATTCCCTGGCATCGAAGGCAGTATGATCAATCGGGTCTTACGCACCTGATGGCCAAATGGATAGCCACAAGACCTGCGGATAAATGCTTGTTGCTGGCCTCTTCTAATTCATCAAAACTGATTCCTGCTTCTTTTATTAGACCCTTGTCAAGAATGGGGTTCTATTTTCCTTTTTTAAGATCATTCTTGATTCGTCAGCAACTCAGTTCACTTCGGCCTGATTTGGTTATCACGGAACTGGGGAGCAGACTTACTCCAAAAATTAACCAGCTGATATGGATCTGTCAGCCATTATTACCAACCGCTTCAACGCAAGCGCTGCAGCAAATCTCAGCCGCAAAAAAAATAATTTTTACCTCAGTGCTGTTGCTGGATCAGTATAAAAAACAGCAATACCCGCTCCCGGGAAATGTATCGATAGTACCACCTGTGCTTGCACCGGTTTATGAAATGCAAAGTTTGCGTACCCCTTCTCTTTATATTAAAATAGTGGGACAAATACCGGGAGAAGTAGCATTAATAAATTTATTGAAGGCCTATTCACTCTTTAAACGTCGCCAGCAATCTGAGCTTCAACTTATTTTTTCGCAAGAAGTTGCCACACTTTTTCCGGCCTTTATTTCCAAACTCAACTCTTACAAATACAAATCAACGGTAGTAATCAATCCCGTATACACTGCTGAGCAGGACGCCTATCAGGAAGCAGGCGCCTACGCTTTGTTGACATTGGATACAATGGATCAACTCGATTTTCACTATCGTAAAGCCAGTCAGTTACAAATTCCATTGTTAGCACTACCTGAAAAAGAAGCAGAGGGTCGCACACCTGTTGAACAGTTGGCAGAGCAACTCATGCGTATTTACAAGGACGAGTCTTACCGAAAACAGTTGGTGGTAACGCAGCAATCGCTTTTTTTACTGATAGATAATCAAACAGCTTTTAACCAATTTCTGGAAGTGGCTGAATGTTGTTGAGCTCATTCGCAACACCATCTTTCCCTTACGTATCTTTGCCTCTCTATAACTACCACTATGCATCAATCAACCATTCATATCGAAGTAAAGACAGACGAAAATCGTATTCCTTCCGCCATAAGCTGGAAAGCCAGTGATACGGGAGCTGCAGAGAATCAACCAGCTCGTGCAATGTTTCTTTCTTTTTGGGATCCGGCGGACAAGTCGGCATTGCGTATCGATCTATGGACTAAAGAGATGATGGTCGATGAAATGGCCGACTTTTTCTATCAAACCTTAATGACGATGGCTGACACGTACGGTCGGGCTACGCAGTATGCGGATCAGGTTGAAGACATGAAGAATTTTGCAAAATCGTTTTATGCTCGTTTCAGAGAAAAACAATTACAACAAAACAAGGCTTAAATCTATATGGCACTCGAACAACAAATCATGACCGAGTTGAAAGCAGCAATGCTGGCTAAGGATGAAGTGGCGCTTCGTTCATTGCGCGCCATTAAAGCATCGATTCTGCTTGCTAAAACGCAAGAAGGTGCAGCCGGGGAGCTTTCTGCTGATGGGGAAATCAAGTTGCTGCAAAAAATGGTCAAACAACGAAAAGACTCTTTGGAGATTTTTACTCAACAAGGTCGTGAGGATCTGGCCAAGAAAGAAAGAGAAGAAATTACCGTGATAGAAAAATTTCTTCCTCAACAAATGGATGCAGCAGCAGTTCGTGCTGTGTTGGTGCAATTAGTTGCACAAGCTGGAGCTAGCTCCCCTGCGGATATGGGAAAAGTAATGGGATTGGCCAATAAAGAATTAGCCGGAAAAGCAGAGGGTAAAATGATCGCCACGATTGTAAAGGAACTATTGAGCGGTCAATAACGCATTTAAATTATGTTCCTCGATATACTGTTATTATTATTCTTGTTGCTGGCCACATACAAAGGCTATACAAGAGGATTGATTGTTGGTGTCTTTTCTCTCGTTGCCATTATTGTGGGATTAGCAGCCGCCATGAAATTATCCGTGGTTGCAACTGACTATTTTCGGGCCTATTTTTCTTGGGAGGGTAAATGGGTTCCCCCTTTATCATTTTTATTGGTATTAGTGGGTGTAATACTATTGATTCGATTAGGGGCGAACGCATTGGAAAAAGGAGTGCAGTTGATAACCTTAGGTTGGGTCAACACACTTGGAGGTATTTTATTTTATTGGGCCATGTATTTACTTTCTTGTAGTGTAATCTTATTTTATGCCATGCAACTTCCATTCTTTCCAGCAGAAGGAGTAGAAGGGTCTATCGTATATCCTTATTTAAAAGAGATCGGGCCTTGGGTAATGGAGGGTTTTGCAAAATTGTTCCCTGTATTCAAGGGGATGTATCAACAATTACAAGATTTTTTTGAGCAAGTCAAAACGCAGATTCCTGCACCTTGATCACTAACCTTGGTTATTGACTGAAAACGACTAATTTAGCAAGGAGCGATTGACGAGCGAACCTATGCAATACGAGATCAGACAAAAAGACAAGTTCAGCTATGTGGAGGAAGGAACGGGAGAACCCTTGGTTCTTCTCCATGGTCTGTTTGGCGCCCTGAGTAATTTTTCGGGTCTGATTGATTATTTCCGTTCTCATAACCGGGTTATTATTCCTCTGCTTCCTTTGCTGGATATGGATATTCTGCACACTTCTGTGGGCGGACTCGCCAAGTACGTAAATAGATTTTTGGAAGCACTGGACCTTAATGGTGTTCATTTACTCGGTAATTCCCTGGGTGGACATGTGGCGTTGGTTCATACATTAAAGAACCCTGAACGTGTTAAATCCTTAGTACTTACCGGGAGCTCCGGACTCTTTGAGAATGGGATGGGGGATAGTTATCCGCGTCGGGGCGATTATGAGTATATCAAGAATAAAACTGCATTGACTTTTTATGATCCAGCCATCGCAACCAAAGAGCTGGTAGACGAAGTATATAGCATCACCAACAATCGTCTCAAAGTAATCAAGATCATTGCGCTGGCTAAAAGCGCCATTCGAAATAATCTGGGGGAGGAGCTGAATCAAATCAATAAACCAACCCTGTTGATTTGGGGAAATAACGATACAATCACTCCTCCTTTTGTGGGTCACGAGTTTAATAAGTTGATTCCTAACAGCGAATTACATTTTATTGATAAATGCGGACACGCTCCAATGATGGAAGTGCCGGATGAATTCAATAAAATTCTTCATGGTTTTTTAAATAAATTACAGCATCCCTAATCATTGGTCGATGCAAGTACAGGATCTTAATTACGCCGGATATCCCTGGATTCAACTTACTGAATCTGTTGCTACTGCTATTGCCATGATGGAGGATGAACAACTCACTCATCTTCCCGTTGTGGAAGAGAATATCTATCAGGGATTAGTAAGCAGAGAAGCATTATACGAAGTGCACGATGATACCATAGCCCTGCAACAATTAGGGTGGCCACTTCCTCGTCCCAGCGTGAAGCCTACTGATCATTTTTTAGCAGCGCTTCAGATTATGGGCGAACAGGGACTTTCCTTGGTTCCTGTTATTACAGACCAACAAGAATTACTGGCTACCATCAGTGCGCAGGAGCTTACTACAACTGTAGGAAAGTTTTTAGGATTACAAGAAGGGGGTGCTTTATTAGTCTTAGAAAAAGAGGCGCAACATTATACAGCCAGTGAGGTAGCTAAATTGGTAGAATCCAATGATGCGCAATTATTACAATTAAATTCTATTGTTAACACACAAACGGGAATCATTCAATTGACTATTCGACTGAATAAGTATGAAGTTTCAGATGTGATTGCCACTTTTCAACGTTATGATTATACCGTTCGTTTTTTTGTTGGGGAAGAGCAGTACGCTAACGAATTACGAAGTAATTACGATCATTTGATTCATTATCTCAAGATCTGATAGTATCCGGCAGAAGGCCTCGGGTAATTTTTTATGCGTCAATGGAAATTATATCTTTTGCTTGCTTTCATTTTTACGTTTTCGTTATCATTTATTCATGCCCAGCAAGTAGACAATCAAGTTGATTCACTGCCTCAAATAGATACAATTGCCTCGGTTCGTCGTTATATACCTGAATTTACTCCCCAACAAGTCAATACGAGGAGTAGTTTTCTAATTTCCTCCATTACGGTAGTGGGAAATAAAAAAACCCGCTCCAATATTATTTTAAGAGAAGTTCCTTTTACAGCTGGGATGTCATTTTCCTTGTCCTTATTAATTGATCTATTCAAGCAGGGCGAACAACAAATAATGAATACAGCATTATTTCATTCAGTTCGTATCTACGCCAGTAAGTTTGAAGGGAACTGTTTGGAAATAACAGTGGAAGTAGTGGAACGCTGGTATTTATTTCCGTTTCCCTTTTTTGATTTAGTAGATCGTAATATTAATCAGTGGCTGATCGATCAGAAAGCCAGCTTGCAACGGGTTAACTATGGATTAAAATTATTATACAATAACACCACAGGCCACAATGACAAACTTCGATTATGGCTCATCAATGGGTACACTAGGGAGTTATCAATTAGTTATGAAAAACCATACTTCGATCGAAAAATGCAATGGGGTTTTCGATTAGCGGCTCGTACCGGTAAGGGACGTGAGATTAATTATAACACTATTGAAGACAAACAGGTTTTTTTAAGAACACCTGATTTTATTCGCTCTTTTGCAAGTGTGGGTGGGGAGTTGACATATCGAAAAAAACTATTTGCCCGCCACAATTTTGGTATTTTTTATTTCCGTGAAAAAGTAGAGGATACTGTATTACGTGCTAATCCAGATTATTTCCGTGTTCGCGGGTCGATCAATCAATTTCCCGAATTGTATTATCAATTCACCTACGCGAAAATGGATTATATCCCTTATCCGCGTGAGGGATTTGGTACCCGGGTTCGTTTTAGCAAATTGGGAATTACACCCTCCTTTAACCTATGGCAGTTGCATTGGCAAATGATGAAGATTTGGCCGGTAGGACTTAAAAATATTGTAACACTTGAGTCCTATGCTGGTGTAAAGCTTCCCTTTAGTCAACCGTATGTAAACAGAAGGTTTTTAGGTTATGAAGAAATTTTTATGAGAGGGTTTGAATACAATGTGGTGGATGGAGTAGCGGGCGGTTATCTCCGAAGCAGTTTTGCACGGGAGTTGTTTCGTGTTAATATTCCTTTACCTGGTTTTATTCGAAAGCGAGCATCGCTTAGTACGGTTCCTTTTAAGGTTTTTGGAAAACTTTATTCGAATGCTGGTTATGTGTATAGTCCCGAGCCTGGATTTAATTTTCTGCAAAACAAGTTTTTACATGCTGCTGGGTTTGGTATCGATATACTCTCATTGTATGATTTAACCATTCGTATAGAATATAGCTTTAATAACTTCGGGCAAAACGGGCTATTTTTGCACCGCACCAGCAGTTTTTGACATGAAAGCAGCGATTTACAGCCGGGTTTTTGATGAAGCCCAACTTTTGCCGCTGCAGCTTTTTTTTGAAGCGCTTTTTCAGCAGCAAATCGAGCCGATTATTTATCAGCCACTTTATGAGCAAATAAAGGATAAAGTGCGTTTGTCCGAGCAAGCCAAAACATTCACACAGTCAGCAGAGCTTACCGAGGATATTGAACACATCATCAGTTTGGGAGGCGACGGCACTTTGCTGGACACGATTGCGTTGATCCGTAATAAAAAAATTGCGGTGATGGGGATCAATTTTGGACGCCTCGGTTTTTTAGCCAGTATTGGTAAAGAGCAAGTTGATTTGGCTGTTCGTTCACTAGCTAATCGCACCTATGTGGAAGATCATCGTACGCTGATTCATCTCGATGCCAATATTCCATTATTCGGTGAAGTTCCCTATGCGTTGAATGAGTTCACCTTGCTCAAACGGGATATTAATTCTATGATAAAAATTCATACCTATCTCAATGGCGAATTTTTAAATACCTATTGGGCAGATGGTTTGATTGTTGCTACTCCAACGGGTTCAACAGGGTATTCCCTGAGTTGCAATGGGCCTATTGTATTCCCGGATTCTCAGAGTTTTGTTATTACCCCCGTAGCTCCTCATAATTTAAATGTTCGTCCTATTGTAGTTCCTGACGACCATGTTATTTCCTTTGAGGTAGAAAGCCGGGGCGAACAAGTGATTTGTTCGTTGGATGCGCGTCGGGAAATTGTACATAAAGATGTTCAACTAGCCATCCGCAAAGAACAGTTTACGATCAACCTGTTACGGTTGAGTGAGAATAATTTCTTGCAAACCCTCCACAATAAATTGACCTGGGGGCTTGATAAGCGTAACTGATCAATACCAAATCTTTTTTTTAAACGTTTCTGTTGTATGATGCGGATAAACTGTTGGAGGGCTTTTGTTGGAATACTGCTTTGTTCATTTTCAGTTGGTACTGTACAAGCGCAACAAGGGGATTACCTCTTGGGAGAAGTAGGCATAGGACTTGGATCTGCACATTATTTTGGTGATCTTAATACCCGTACTCGTTTAAATAGACCCAAGCCAGCCGGTACTTTTTATTTTAAAAAAAATCTGGGCGATTATATTGCGGCAAGAGTTGGTGTGAGTTATGCAGAGTTGGGTTACTCTGATGTTTATAATACACAAAACGCAGTTCAGCTACAACGTAACCTGAGTTTTAATTCCTCTGTTTGGGAGGTAGCACTGCAAGGAGATTTTAATTTTTTTCGATTTGTTCCCCAGGAACCTGGTTACAACTTTACACCCTATATCACCCTGGGTGTAGGAATTTTTAATTACGATCCCTATACTTTTTTGCAAAACGAGCGGGTATATTTCAGAGAATTACCAATCGGAACCGAAGGGCAAAATAGTCCGTTGTATCCTGATCGAAAAATGTATGGCACCACAGCCCTGAGTATTCCTTTTGGTGGTGGGTTTAAATACTCTATCAGTGGAGGGCGGTACAATATTGGATTGGAAGTAGTGCATCGCTTTACCACCACAGATTATTTGGATGATGTCAGCACCACCTATGTGGATCCTGCTGCATTTCCCAAACCACCGGGCGGGGTTTCAGTTGCTCAATTGCTAAGCGACCGGTCCAATGAATTGGGGACTCCAATTGGGATCCCCGGCCGACAACGTGGAAATGGAAGTCGCCAGCGAGATCAATTTGTAACGGCACAGCTTACTTTCAGCTTCAACCTGTTTAGTTATAAATGCCCAGCTGCTGATTAAATTGGGTAACTTTGTTCCTGATTCTAAACCGCCTATGTCCGCTCCTTTTCCCGCATTTTTAGACAAAGACCGATTACCCCGCCACATTGCCATCATCATGGATGGGAATGGCCGTTGGGCTAAGGATAAGGGGGAGGATCGCTTGTTTGGACATTATCATGGTGTTGAAAGTGTCCGCGACATCGTGGAAGGTTGTGCAGAATTAAGGATTGAGTATTTGACACTATATGCTTTTTCTACTGAAAACTGGGATCGTCCTGCCGAGGAAGTATCAGGTCTGATGCAACTTTTGGTCACTACTATTCGTAAAGAGGTTCCAACACTTAATAAGAACAATATCCGTTTGCATGTGATTGGTGATTTAAGCATGTTGCCAGAATTTGCCCGCATCGAATTGCAGGAGGCCTTGGAAATGACTGCATCAAATACTGGGTTGAATCTGGTGATGGCGCTTAGTTATAGCGGTCGTTGGGAATTAGTAGAGGCTGTTCGTCGAATTGCTCGTTCTGTTGAAGAAGGAGACCTGAGTTCATCCCAAATAAGTGAACAAACTTTAGAAGAACACCTTTCCACCCATTCCTTCCCTGATCCAGAATTGATGATTAGAACCAGTGGGGAGTACAGGATCAGTAATTTCCTACTTTATCAGTTGGCTTATGCTGAATTGTACTTCACAGAGGTATGTTGGCCAGATTTCAGAAAGCAAAATTTATATGATGCTTTATTGGATTACCAGCAAAGGGAAAGGCGTTTTGGAAAAATCAGTGAGCAGCTTTAACAAAGACTTTCGATTTTAAGCCTTAATTTGCCGACCGGCCTAGGGCTGGTATTTTATAACACATTGAAACTGATGCGTTTAATTTCTTTACCACACTTTCTGCTGCTAGCCGGGCTAGTTTCGCTGAGCTTTACAAGTCCCGTTCAAGCCCAAGAAAAACAGGATACATCCAAGCCTACTTCGGTAGACCCTCGCTTATTAGAGTGGGAAAAGGCTCGTATTGTAAAAGAGTATACCATTGCGGAGGTAAAAATTACCGGTATCCGTTATCTCGATACCTCGATCGTTTATTCTATTGCTAACCTGCAGCCTGGCGACAAATTTGTTCACCCGGGTGCTGAGCTTTTTGGAAAAGCCATCAGTAATCTTTGGAGACAAAAATTATTCTCAGGCGCTCAGGTTTTTGTAACCAAGTTGGAGGATGATAAAGTATGGGTTGAGATCAACATTCAGGAAAGACCCCGACTTGGTAATTACAAGTTTACTGGAATTCGCAAAACTGAAGAAGAAGATATTCTCACCAAGATCAGCCTGACTAAACAGACCATCATTACGGAAAACACCCGTCGTGAGATCATAGAAAAAATTACAAAACATTACGCCGAAAAAGGGTTTAGAAATGTGCAGGTAAAACTGGAAGAAAAGCCAGATCCCACGTTTGCCAACTCCAATATGCTTTTTATCAATGTTGCCAAAGGTAATCGCGTACGTATTGGCGATATTAATTTCTATGGAAACGAACAGGTAGATGACCTGCGTTTAAAAAAACAATTTAAAGGAACAAAAGAATCTACTCGTATAACCTTGCGCCCTGATCAAGCTTCGGGTCCTTACGGAACTAATTCTCGCGCCAGTGTACGAGAGTACTTCCGTACACTTGGTTTTCTTTCTCCTAGTCGCACCAAGCGCGTGCTGGATCCCTATGTTCGCCTGAAATTATTGAGCTCAGCAAAATTTGATGATAAGAAGTACGAAGAGGACAAAGAAAAACTACTTAATTATTATAACTCATTAGGATACCGTGATGCGCAGATTATTGCAGACACACAATATCTTACTGCAAGGGGTAATTTGAATGTTGACTTTAAGGTCAATGAAGGGAATCGATACTACTTTGGAAATATCATCTGGAAGGGCAATGCAAAATTTTCTGACTCATTGCTTAATCAATTACTTGCAATCAACAAAGGAGATATTTATAATGTGGCGGTGCTGAATAAAAGACTTGGTAAAGAAGCTTCGCAGGAAGGAGGGGATATCAGTGGCTACTACATGGATGATGGTTATTTATTTTTCCGTGCCGAACCTGTGGAGGTGGCTGTTTATAACGATACCATCGATTATGAAATTCGAATGATGGAAGGTCCGCAGGCGCGTATCAAAAATGTAACTATTGCCGGTAACGAAAAAACAAAAGATCATGTGGTTCGTCGTGAGCTGCGTACGGTTCCCGGTGAATTATTCAGTCGTGCACAACTGATCCGCTCCCAGCGTGAATTGGGAAATCTTCAGTTTTTCAATCAGGAGAAAATCAATCCGGGCGTAGTACCAAATCAGGATGATGGAACCGTAGATATCAATTGGCAGTTGGAAGAAAAATCGGCTGATCAGTTAGAGCTTTCTGCAGGTTGGGGTGGTGGTATTGGTCTAACCGGTACACTGGGGGTAACCTTCAATAATTTCTCTGTTAAGAATATTTGGAAAAAATCGGCTTGGGATCCACTTCCTACTGGCGATGGACAAAAGTTAAGTGTACGTCTGCAATCCAATGGTCGTGCGTATCGTTCCTATAGTGCATCATTTACAGAACCATGGTTAGGTGGTAAGAAAAGAAATTCACTCACACTTGGTTTCAACAGCAGCCGTTTCTCCAATGCATTTGATCCATTTACTGGTCGAATCGACAAAGCGCGTTCTGATACAAACTATCTCAGCACAAGTGGATTTTCTGTTGCATTTGGAAAACAATTAAAATGGCCAGATGATTATTTCAATCTGGTGCTTACTTTCAACTACACACGTTACAAGCTTGCCAATTATCCGATATTCAGTTCCGATTTTACTTCTGGTACTTCTAATAACGTGAGTGTTAAAGTGGCCCTGCAACGTTCTTCCGTATTCAATCCTATTTTTCCTACCAGCGGATCAAACTTTCTGGCCAGTGTCCAGTTTACTCCTCCTTATTCTTTATTGGGAAATGTTGGGTCTGGTTACAATGCGTATCGTAGACCTGAATATCATAAGTGGCGTTTCAACGCGGAATGGTATGTTCCGATTGGTAAGCCATTGGGTGCAGAAAAAAATCGTCAGTTTGTAGTGAAGTTGGCTGCTAAGTATGGATTTATGGGACGTTACAATCCTGATTTACCTTATTCTCCATTTGAACGTTTTCAAGTGGGTGATGCTGGCTTGACTAATAATTTTGGATTACTGGGTTATGATATTGTGGCGCACCGTGGTTATCCAGTTTATCAAACTTCAGATCCAACTATTAATCCGGACCAACAAAGTGCCAGCCAGTTCTTTACCATATTCAACAAATATCAATTGGAAGCGCGCTTCCCCTTGGTGACTAATCCCAGCAGCACCATTTATGCGCTAAGCTTTTTTGAAGCGGCTAATGGATGGTATAATTACAAAGACTATAATCCCTTCCGTCTACGTCGTAGTGTGGGAGTGGGTATGCGTTTTTTCCTTCCCATGTTTGGTCTGCTTGGATTTGACTACGGTATTGGTTTAGATCGCGCCATTCCCGGGCAATCCAACGGATTGAAAGGCATCTCTCGTTTTACCTTCATGCTAGGATTCGAACCTGAATAAATTTACAGTATGAAAAAAACTTTACTGGTATTCGGTTTTCTGATAACAGCACTTTTTGGTGCTGCACAAAAATATGCGGTGGTTGATACCCGCTATATTTTAGATAAAATGCCTGAGTACAGAAATGCACAACAGCAGTTGGATGTAATGGCTGCCACCTGGCAACAACAAATTGATAGTATGCAAACGGCGCTTGATCGTTTGTACCGTGAGTTTGATGCCGAGCAGGTCATGTTAACAGCTGAACTGAAAAAAAGAAAAGAAGATCAACTTTTTAATAAAGAAAAAGAGTTGCGTGATTTACAGCGTAAACGTTTTGGTTTTGAAGGCGATCTGTTTCGTAAAAGACAAGAGCTGGTAAAGCCAGTACAGGATAAAGTGTACAATGCAATTCAAAAACTGGCTGCCAGCCGGGGCTACGATTTTGTCCTCGACAAAAGTGAGGGAATTACCATTATATTTGCCGACCCCAAACTCGATAAAAGTGAGGAGGTCCTTAAAGAACTAGGAATACGATAACACCAACTTCTATTTATAAAAACCAAAACATGAAAAAGTACGTAGCGATTATTGCGTTGATCGGTTTGCTCGGGTTTACCAATGCTTCCCAGGCACAAATCAAGATTGGCTATATTAATGTGGAGAATGTTCTCTCTTTAATGCCTGAGATCAACAAGTTTGATTCTATTCTCACCCGTTATCAGCAGGACTCTATCAATCCGCAGTATGCGTCATTGATTCAGACTTATCAGTACAAGGATAGCGTATACAAAGATACTTTGAAGCCCCCGCCAGCTGCTGTGAAAAAGCAATTGGAAGAGGAATTGCCTCAATTGATTAATACTATTCAGAACTGGCAGCAAATTGTAAATCAGGCTATGGAAGCAAAGCAGAATGAATTGTTAGCTCCGCTTTACAGAAAGATTTATGATGCCATTCGTGCTGTAGCCAAGGAAAAAGGATATACGCATGTGGTGAATAAGGAATCATTATTGGTTGCGCCAGATGCTGATGATATGATTGCAGCAGTAGCCGCTAAACTGAAATTGACCCTGCCGAAAGCTCCCGCAGCCCCGGCCGCTAAGTAAATTATTGATAAATGGTTGTGGCGCCCGATCCTTTGGATCGGGCGCTTTACTTTTCGGTGCATACATTTGTATTATGCAGCAGCTTTCAACTTCTAAAGGTCCGATCGGTGTTTTTGACTCTGGCTATGGAGGACTGACTGTACTTCGCAGTTTAGTGGAGCAACTTCCACAACATGATTTTTGTTATTTAGGAGACAGTGCCCGTTCGCCCTATGGCAATCGATCTTATGAGGCCGTATATCAGTATACACTCGAAGCAGTGCAATGGTTTTTTGACCAGGGCTGTCCCTTGGTAATTCTTGCCTGTAACACGGCATCTGCCAAAGCACTGCGCACAATTCAGCAAAAAGATCTGGCACAAATGGCTCCAGCAAACCGAGTCCTTGGTGTAATCCGACCCACTACTGAAGTATTGGGACAATACACTAAGTCAGGAGCGGTAGGTATACTAGCTACCGAAGGAACTGTTCAATCACAGTCTTATCCCATTGAAATCGAGAAATTTTATCCGCGTTTAAAAGTATATCAAGAGGCTTGCCCTATGTGGGTGCCTTTGATTGAGAATAACGAACAAGACGGACCAGGTGCCGATTATTTTGTAAAAAAACACCTGGGTGCAATTTTTCAAAAAGATCCTGGTATTGATCTTTTGTTATTGGCCTGCACCCATTATCCATTGCTGGAGCATAAGATCAGGCAATATTTGCCGCAAGGGGTACAGCTACTTTCACAAGGGCAAATCGTGGCCGCCAGTTTGGTTGATTATCTAAAAAGACATCCGGAAATAGCCAATCGATGTACACAACAGGCCTCACTTTCCTTTAATACCACGGATAGTGCCATCGCTTTTGATCAGCAGGCTGCTCATTTTTTTGGAGCCCCTGTTACCTCCGCTGAAGTCCAGCTCGCGCCCGCTAAGATCTAAATCGCTGATTAATAAGTTCTTATTTTTCTTTTTCAGCTTCCCTGAAAGCCTTACCTTTGCCGTCCTTTCACAAAGCGTTGGGTGTGGTGACCTGACGCAGGAAAATGGAAATCCGAATCGTTCTCCCGATTCATCTTTCATCAAACGTGAAAAATTTAGATTATTATGAAACGTACATTCCAACCGCATCGCAAACGTCGCAAAACTGTACACGGTTTTCGTAAGCGTATGCAAACCGCTAATGGTCGTAAAGTGTTGGCTAGCCGCCGTGCAAAGGGTCGCAAAAAGCTAACCGTATCTGACGAGCGCAAACTGAAATAATAAAACCTCCTCCGAGGTTTCGATAACTTTATAGCTCCGGATAAACCGGAGCTTTTTTATTTCTAAACGATGGTTCGAAATACATATGGTAAAGCAGAGCGGTTAAAAAGCCGGAAGTCCATCGATCAGCTTTTTAAAGAGGGACAGCGCTTTAACATGGGCGTGGTCCGTGTTTTTTATAATCCGGCTCAGCAACCGGGCCTTCGTGCCGGTGTAGGTGTTTCAGCTCGTTTATTTAAAAGTGCAGTTGACCGCAATCGCATCAAGCGCCAATTACGCGAATGCTATCGGTTACAGAAACATATCCTTTCCTCTGTTGGGAATACTACCGCCGGATTGGATCTTTTTTTTATCTATACGGCCAAGGACTTCACTGATTTTCGTGAGCTCTATCAATGTATGGAGAAAGCACTTTTAAAAATAAAAGAGAACCTTCGATAGTAATCTTAGCAACGTCGGTATGATTAAAAGACTACTGATACTTCCTTTTTTATTACTTATTCGATTTTATCAATGGGTTATCTCCCCATGGTTGGGCCCCAAATGTAGATTTACACCCACCTGTTCGCACTATGCAGCAGAAGCTTTGCAAAAGCATGGAGTATGGAAAGGATTAGGCCTAGCTATAAAAAGAATTAGCCGCTGTCATCCTTGGGGGAGCAGCGGCTATGATCCAGTTCCTTAATGTAGGTCCTTATAGTGCTTTTTCAAAACGTGCAGCAATGGCGCTCCAATTAATCACATTCCAGAATGCAGTTAAATAATCAGCTCTTCTGTTCTGATATTTTAAATAATAGGCATGTTCCCAAACGTCTACGCCCAGCAAAGGAGTTCCTTTTGTTTCAGCAATATCCATCAGTGGATTATCTTGGTTGGGAGTAGAGCATATTTCCAGTTTTCCTTCTTTAACAATTAACCAGGCCCAACCACTTCCAAAACGAGTCATACCGGCAGCGGCAAATTTTTCCTGGAAAGAAGTATAAGACCCAAATGTAGCTTGAATGGCATCTCCTAATTTACCAGAAGGCTCACCACCTGCTTGAGGGGCTAAGCTCTCCCAAAAAAATGTGTGGTTCCAATGTCCACCTCCATTATTACGTACAGCTGGAGAAATACTGCCCGCTTCTTTTACTAACTGCTCGATTGATTTATTCTCATGAGGCGTACCTGCAATTGCTTTATTCAGGTTGTCAACATAAGCCTGATGATGTTTACCATGATGAATTTGCATGGTGAGTGTATCAATGTGTGGTTCCAGTGCTTCGTGGGCGTATGGAAGGGGAGCTAAAGTAAATGGCATGTTTTTCTTTTTTAGAATAACAAAATTACGACAGACTCTTCGTTAACGACGAGCTTTAAAAAAATCCTTCATTAATTGTGCCGCCTCCTCAGCACAGCAGCCTGCTGACAACTTTGTTTGAGGGTGAAGTGCCCAGTTTGTTCCAACTAGTCGCTTATACCCATTTTTTTCGTCTGAAGTGCCATATACCACACGACCTATTTTACTCCAATACAAGGCACCTGCACACATCGGGCAGGGTTCCACCGTTACATAAAGGGTGGCTTCAGGAAGGTATTTACTGCCCATGGCGTTAAAAGCAGCCGTGAGGGCAATCATTTCAGCATGGGCTGTCGGATCCTGAAGGCGTTCTGTCATATTATGTCCCCTTGCAATCACCTTACCTTCTTGCACGACAACGGCACCAACAGGAACTTCTTCCTCTTCCATTGCTTTTTTGGCTTCTTGCAGGGCCAACTTCATGAAATGTGCATCATCCATAGTGGAGGTTTTCCTAACTTGGTTCAAATTTTAGATATGGACTACGTCCCAACGCTAACAAAGATGCGGGAATATTTTGCATCTGGCGTAACGCATTCAGTTGAATTTAGAAAACAACAGTTACGATTATTACGTGATGCAATTCTGCAACACGAACAAGCAATCAATGAGGCCCTGTATGAGGATTTACATAAGAGCCCCGAAGAAGTGTGGGTGGCGGAGACTGGTTTAGTTGTTGCTGAAATTAATCTGGCGCTTAAGAAGCTCGATCAATGGGTACAACCCCAAACTGTCCGTACTAATCTACTCAACCTTCCTTCCTCCAGTCGTATTATGTCAGAGCCCCTCGGTGTGGTTTTGATTATTGCGCCTTGGAATTATCCTTTTCAACTTTTGCTCAATCCGCTGGTCGGCGCCATTGCAGCAGGTAATTGTGTGGTATTAAAGCCCAGCGAATTTGCTCCGGCTACTGCAGCAGTTATGAAAACAATTGTTGAGTCAGTGTTTGAGTCTTCTTATGTTTTTTTTACAGAAGGAGACGGCGCCACCGTGGTCCCATCCTTGATGGACTCATTCCGTTTTGACCATGTATTTTATACGGGCAGTACTGCTGTAGGACGAATTATTTATCGGATGGCTGCAGATAAATTAACACCCGTCACCTTAGAACTTGGCGGAAAAAGTCCTTGTGTGGTCGAGGAGGACGCCTCGATTGAAGTAGCCGCCAAACGTATTGCATTGGCAAAATGGAATAATGCCGGACAAATTTGTGTAGCGCCTGATTATATATTAGTACATGCGTCAGTGCGAGATCGATTTATTGCTGCATTACAAAAAGTGATGGAACAATTTTTCTCGGCAGATCCATCCCAGTGTGATGATTATGGACGAATTATCAATAGCCGTCAGTTTGATCGGTTGATCAATTATCTTTCTATGGGGACCGTGCTGACTGGCGGCACTTATAATCGTGACACACGTTATATTGCTCCCACTTTATTGACGGGTGTAAAACTAGATTCTTCATTGATGCAGGAAGAAATTTTTGGACCCTTACTTCCGATACTTTCTTATAGCTCCTTTGAGGAAGCTTGCTCTATCATAGCACGTAATCCTGATCCTCTAGCATTCTATGTCTATACAGAAAGTAAGGAAAAAGAAAAACAATGGCTACAACGTATTCCTGCTGGTGGTGCTTGTGTCAATAATTCGATATTTCATCTTTTGAATCACCGTCTTCCTTTTGGAGGTAGAGGAACCAGTGGGGTAGGTGCCTATCACGGTAAATATTCATTTGACACATTTAGTCATAAGAAAAGTGTATTAAGAACACCCACCTGGCCGGATCCTTCTCTCAAGTATCCACCATTTCGTGGAAAGTTGGGGTTATTAAAAAAATTAGTAGGATGAACAAGCGCTTTCCTTTTAAAACAGTGTTGGGAGTTGCACTTCTGGCAGGTATCTTTTATTTTTTCTGGCAAAACCGTAATAACCGTGCCATGACTATTCGTCAACAATTATTAAAAACATTTTATCCTGCCTTACTGTGGCTTACCAAGGCAGGTAATAAAAACACGCAGTTTGTTGTACACGCGGCAGTTTCTGCTCCCGTTTCTTTTTATTCACTCAACGCAGTAGGTCTAAATGGAGTGTCTTTTGATTGGTCCAGCTTACAAGGGAAAAAAGTATTGATTGTGAATACGGCCAGCGATTGTGGATATACGGCACAGTATGCTGAATTGCAAAGTTTATATACGCAGTTTGCTGATCGCTTGATTATTTTAGGATTTCCTTGTAATCAATTTAAGGAACAGGAGAAGGGAAGTGACCAGGATATTGCTTCCTTTTGTCAGGTAAATTATGGAGTGACCTTTCCGCTATTTCAAAAGTCGGATGTAAAAAAAGGGTTGAACCAGCATCCCGTATATCAGTGGCTAACGGATCCCGCAAAAAATGGATGGAACACGCAAGAACCTGTTTGGAATTTCTCTAAGTATTTACTTGATGAGGAAGGAAGGCTTACGCATTACATCGATCCCTCCGTTTCTCCGCTTGATCCTCGTTTGATCAAGGCGATTGCTCCTTAGTTGATGGGACAATGCTGATGATAGTTTATCAGCTCAATCGATGTTTTTTCAAACTGATAACCGGCGTAGGTTTTAGCTACCTGGTCCAGGACTGCATTAATTTCTTCTTCTGTTTTTAATGTAACCAGTTGGTTGCGGAATTCTTTGATATTGGGTAGCCCTTTGAGATAATTTGCATAATGTCTTCTCATTTCATTGATACCTACTACAGGATTTTTCCATTCGATAGAACGACGCAAGTGTTTACGACATACCGCTACTCTTTCTTCTACGCTGGGTGGGTTTAAATGTTGGCCTGTCTCAAAGAAATGTTTGATCTCACGAAAAATCCATGGATAGCCAATGGCCGCTCTTCCAATCATGATTCCGTCTACTCCATATCGATTTTTGTAGGCCAGTGCTTTTTCAGGTGAATCGATATCTCCATTTCCGAAGATCGGTATTTTGATACGGGGATTATTCTTGACTTTGCCAATCAGTGTCCAGTCAGCTTCTCCTTTATAGAGTTGCATTCTTGTTCTTCCGTGAATAGCTAGTGCTTGTATCCCTACGTCTTGCAAACGCTCCGCTACCTCTTCAATATTTTTAGAGTTATCGTCCCAGCCTAATCGCGTTTTTACAGTCACTGGTAATGAAGTGGATTTTACAACAGCATCTGTCAATCGCACCATCAAATCTAAATCGCGCAAAACACCAGCACCCGCTCCTTTGAGCGCTACTTTTTTTACAGGGCATCCAAAATTTATATCGAGTAAATCAGGTTGCGTGACCTCTACAATTTTGGCAGCTAATGCCAGGCTTTCTTCATCCCCTCCAAAAATTTGAATACCAATTGGACGTTCATAATCAAAAATGTCCAGCTTCTTCCTGCTTTTGATGGCATCTCGAATCAATCCCTCCGAAGAAATAAACTCGGTATACATCAGATCAGCTCCATTATCCTTGCATACGGCACGAAAAGGTGGGTCACTCACATCTTCCATGGGTGCCAGCAAGAGTGGGAAGTCGGGTAAGGAAGTGGAGCCAATTCTGACCATCGTTGGGTTTTACCTATTTTTGATTATTCCGTAATTCAGTAAGAACACACAAATTTACAACCTAAACAGCCACGGATTCATGAAGGGACTTTTTCAGCATAAAACAGCCGGTCAACAGTTTTTTTTATTACTCAGCCTCTCACTCTTTAGTTTTTTTGTGATTGGATTGCTCGGTACCTATGCGTTAACGATTATTACAGGTATTTCATTGGAACAAGTGGGCGCATTGGATACGCTTGATCCCAAACATCCTTGGCTTCCTTTCTTTATTCGAGGGATGCAGGCGGTTCAGTTTATTGGACTTTTTCTAATCCCCAGTTGGTTTGCAGGAAAGTATTTTACTACGCAATCGACCTCCTCCTATCTTGGATTACGTAAACCAAACTATCCGGGTTTTTGGTTGGTGGGCACATTTGCCATTTTAATTGCACTTCCCATGGTACAATGGTTGGGAGAGATCAATCGCGCCATTGAATTTCCGTCTGAACTCACCAATTGGATTCGCTCTAAGGAAGATGAGGCCAATGAAACAGTCAAAGCATTATTATCTCGTCACACGGTGAAAGATCTTTTGTTGAATTTATTTTTTATAGCAGGCTTGGCAGCCGTAGGGGAGGAGTTATTATTTCGTGGTGTAGTACAACGAATCTTTGTAAGACAGTTTGGCCAGGCTTGGCCTGCGATTATTTTTTCTGCATTTTTATTTGCGGCGTTGCATATGCAGTTTTATGGGTTCTTTCCTCGGTTAGCGCTTGGGATACTGTTAGGGGCCATTTATTGGTATAGCGGCAGCTTATGGGTAGCGATTCTTGCCCATTTTGTGTATGATGCCATTCTTATAACACTGGTTTACTTTAATCCAGCTATGTTAAATGACGAACCCGTGGTTTCCCAGGAGGCTTTGCTCTATGGTGGTTTAATCAGTGCACTGATGGTAACCATGAATTTGCATTGGATGGTCAAACATGGCAATCCTGTATCGGATGAGCAAATCGAAACGGAGGAAGAAATAAAAGACGAAGAACAGTAAGTCCAATGCCATTCAATCGTTCCATATTCACCACAAGGGCTATCACTGCTTTTTTCTTTGTAGTGGTGATGCTAACAGCACTTTTATGGAGTGATACCAGTTTTTGGTTATTGATAGTAGCTGTTCACGCAGGGTGCTGGGTAGAATATCAAAAAATTATTCAAGGATTCAGACAGTCACTATTATATGTTTTGCTGGGGCTCATTTATATCACGCTGAGTTGGGTATTGTTCCTGGATCTACATCATTTTAAATTTTCCAATGCAACTACGGGGATTACTGCTCCCGCTTGGAGTCAGTGGCCGCTTTTTGTTTTTGTATGCATGTGGATCAATGACACTATGGCTTATCTCGTGGGCTCTTTTATTGGAAAAACACCTTTTTCGCCCATCTCTCCTAAAAAAACCTGGGAAGGTACATTAGGGGGGATTTTGCTTACCCTCTTGCTGGGAGGCATCACTGCTGATTATCTATTAGGGGATTTGCTGATGCCTGGTAACTTAACGCCGATGGCGTCTTATCATTGGTATATAATTGCCTTGTTGGCTGCCATTGCGGGAACCTTGGGAGATTTACTCGAGTCTAAATTCAAACGTATGGCCGGTATTAAGGATAGTGGTTCTATCTTGCCCGGTCATGGTGGATTTCTGGATCGGTTTGATTCTATTTTGGTTACTACGCCGGTAATCTGGCTTTATATTCGATTGTTCCTATCCTAGCAATTGCAATACCTATATTTGCGTCCAACAAATGATCATGTAATGACTTTACATCGTGAAGGAACTCCCACTATTTTATTAGTTACGGCCGTAGTTGTTTTAATTAATACAGGCGTCTGTTATGCAAATGCTAATTCCCTGGTGATGGGGCTCACCTTACTGATCACAATCAGCTTCTGGATTTTTATACTTTCTTTTTTTCGCATTCCTTCCCGTGTTCATACTATACAAGAGGGAGCTGTTGTTGCTCCTGCCGATGGCGAAGTAGTAGTGATCGAAGAAGTACAAGCCGACGAATACTTTAGTGATCGTCGTATTCAGGTTTCTATTTTTATGAGTCCGCTCAATGTACACGTCAACCGAAATCCAGTAAGCGGCGAGGTAGTTTATAGTCAATATCACCCCGGCAAATATTTGGTAGCCTGGCATCCAAAGTCCTCTACTGAAAACGAAAGACATAGTGTGGTCTATAAAACTCAGGGCAAAGAGATTTTAGTTAAACAGATTGCCGGTGCATTGGCTAAGCGTATTGTCAATTATTTAAAGCCCAGTCAAGAGGTCAAGCAAACCGAGGAAATGGGGTTTATAAAATTTGGATCGAGAGTAGATCTATTACTGCCGCTTGATGCAAAAATTCTAGTTAAGTTGGGAGATAAACCACAAGGTGGTGTAACGGTACTGGCTACGCTGTAATTAGAGGATTTCTTTCAATTCCAACAAGGAAAATATAGTGAAGGTAGGAAAGCTGCCATCTGAAAGTGATTCACGTTCTCTATTAATATGATTCACATGCACTTGGTGGATTCCTGCATTGCGCGCTCCCAGAATATCTACTTCCAGCGTATCGCCAATCATGATACTCTCTGCTGCAGTTGCCCCTGCTTTATCTAGGGCATATGCAAAAATTTCTGGTTTAGGTTTTAAACTGCCGGAGGCTTCTGAGGTGACCACGGCTTTAAAATAGGGAGTAAGGCCTGAATATTCCAACTTACTGTGCTGCGTTTTTTCAAAGCCATTAGTAATTAAATGCAGTGCGTACCCCTTGTTGTGTAAATAGTCCAACACTTCCATGGTGTGCGGGAAAAGTAAGGTGCGGCTTGGTAGTAAGGCTAAGAATCCTACACTCAATGCCTCTGCTAAGGCCTCGTCTGCAATTTTAAAATCTAGCAGGCTGAGTCGCATCCTTTTGATTCGTAGTTCTTCTTGGCGTATAAAACCATTTCTGTAACGTTCCCATAATTTCTCATTGTGTAGAAGATAGTTCCGATAGAACAACTCAAAGTCGTCTACTCCACGCGTAGCTAAGTCTAACTCTGTGTAAAGATGTTGCAGGGTTGCTTTGGCATTGGCTTCAAAATCCCATAGGGTGTGATCCAGATCAAAGAAAATATGTTTGTAGGCAGCTTGTAAAGACAATTGAGTTGATTTAATAGTGGGTCGATACCTTTGCAAAATACGCATAAACAATCGGTATGGCTTTAACAGTAGTTATTACAGGGGCATCGCGCGGAATAGGCAAGGCCTTGGCCCAACATTTTGCAGCGGCAGGGTATGAATTATTGTTATCTGCAAGAAATGCTGATGGGGTAGAAGCCACAGTAAAAGCGTTACGTGAACAATTTCCTAGTATTGCCATTCATGGAAAAGCAGCGGATCTTTCTGTTGCTGAACAAGCCATCGAATTAGGACGCTGGTGTTTATCTTTTTCCGCTCCTGATATTATAATCAATAATGCAGGATTCTTTCAGCCTGGATCACTCGCAGATGAACCAATGGGTCAACTCGAAAATCAAATACAAGTAAACCTAGGTAGCGCTTATCACCTTACGCGCACTTTACTTCCCTCCATGTTACAACGTGGTACAGGCCATATTTTTAATATCTGCTCTATTGCTTCCCTGCAACCCTATCCAAATGGGGGTTCATACAGTATCAGTAAATATGCATTACATGGGTTTACGCAAAATCTTCGGGAAGAACTAAAACCTACAGGCATCAAAGTAACAGGTGTTTATCCTGGCGCTGTCTTGACTGATTCCTGGGGCAATTTTGATAATTCATCGGGACGTATCATGGAAACAGATGATGTTGCCAAAATGGTGCTTCAGGCTGCACAATTATCACCACAGGCCTGTGTTGAGCAAATTGTTTTGCGTCCTCGTCTTGGAGATCTATAGTAATTTATTCCGCGTATTTATACCCAACCCCGCGTACAGAATGAAAGTAGCGCGGATTACGACTATCCGTTTCAAAGTACTTTCTAAAATTCAGGATAAAGTTGTCAATAGTACGGGTGGTAGGGTAAACCTGGTATCCCCAAACGGTCTGCAGAATTTTTTCTCGGGGCACCACTTCGTTTTTATTTTCAATGAGCAATTTCAGTAACATAGTTTCCTTCTTGGAAAGTTGTATCCGTTCTCCCGTTACGCTAATCGCCTCCTGGGCTTTAAAATCAATGGTATTGGGACCAAACTGGTATTGTTCGTCAACAGAATTTCTGTCCTGTAGCTTTTTGTTTTTATCAATGAGTTTGTGAACTCGTAATAAAAGTTCCTCGAGATTAAAAGGTTTGGTTAGATAATCATCAGCTCCCTTTTTTAAACCACTGACTCGATCGGCACTGGTATTTTTAGCACTCAGAATTAAGATGGGGATTTCGTTATTACTGATGCGGATCGATTCGGTAACAGCCAATCCATCCATTTCAGGAAGCATAATATCTAGGATTAGCAAGTCAAAATATTCGTTAGCGATTGCTTTTAAGGCAGCTGCACCATCGAAGGCAGAGCTGACGCCATAACCTTCCAGCTCGAGGTTTAATTTGAGCGCTTCATGTAAGTTTTCTTCGTCCTCCACTAAAAGGATGGATCCTTTTTCCGGTTGATTCATGTAGCAAAGTTAACACGGAACACACTGCCTTTTGGAGAATTATCCCTGACACTCAGGGAAGCCTGGTGATGATGTGCAATACGCTCGCAGAGGTATAGTCCAAGACCGGTTCCCTTTGTAGTGCGAGTAGCCTCATTGCCGATTCGATAAAATCGTTCAAAGATTTTTTTCTTTTCTGTATCCAGGATGCCTTCTCCTTGATCGGCTACTTCCAGCAAAACCTGTGTCCCAGCTTTTTTAAGTTGAACCGAAATGATAGATTGTGCCGGTGAATATTTGATAGCGTTTTCCAGTAGGTTATTCAATAGAATCTGCAGCAGCAGTGAATCTCCCTGTAAGTCAATTTCTGGTTCAATATTGGACTCAATGAGCCGACCTGGGAAACGGTTGCCCATGTCTTTGATACAATCCTTTACTAACAAAGAAAAATCAAGATCCTCCTTGGCTCCGGCAAAACCTTTATTTTCTAACTGAGACGAGACTAAAATATTATTAGTCAAAAAATTCAATCTACTGGTTTCGTCCAGCGCAATGCGAATTAGCTTTTCCTGTTTCTCTGGTTCGAGCTTGTACCGTTGCATGGTCTCCAGATTTAACCGGGTTACCGCAATCGGCGTTTTTAACTCATGCGTGACGGCCATCATAAATTGCTGTTGCTGTTGTTGTGCTCGTAATTGTTTCCGAACAGCCCTAAATAGTCCTACAGCTCCGATTAATATCACTATTAAAAAAGTAATTCCTTCACTGATATATTTTGTACTGTTTCTGCTTGCCAGTGATTCGATGGCCACCACTCGCCTTTCTTTCTCAAGGGGATCTAATTGCGAAGCCTGCAATTCCAATAACTGAAGTTGCTCGGCACGAATTCGTTGATTTTGATTTTCAAGTGAAATCAACCACCAAAGCAGCGCAGCAAGAATATAAACCAGCAAGGACCAGTATAAGATGGTGGTTCTCCTGAGTTTTATTTTGCGGGTATCTACTGCCATTAGGGTCTTTTTTCAATACGAAGACCTACGTTCATGACTTGTTCCAAAGGATCCTCGCGCATAATTTGTTTGATAGAAAGCGTATACCGACCTTTTCTTCGAAGTGACACTCCGTTCTCCATTAATTCTTTTTGCAATGAAATTCTATGTTCATAAATATCGTCCATGCCTGTACCCAGCCATCCTGATTCGTTGGTGCCCAGCTGTTTTTCAGTCTTGAACTTGTATTGTTTTCCATCTGGACTGAGTAGGTTTATTTGTAGCCAAATATTATTGTAGTGGTAAAGGTCTCTATGCCGCAGGGTGATCGATAGATCATAGCGTGCACTTGTATCGTTTATCTGAAAGGAAAATTGAGGAATAAAACTACTTTTCCATTCGTGAGCTGGAATGGCTACAGTGCGCTCATATAAGTTAAGCGGGGTACAAGAAAAATTACCTGTATTAACCAGGAGGAATAATCCTAAATAAAAGAGAAAACGCGATTTCCGCATCCAGCAAAATTAAGCGGAAAACACAGGGATTTACCTGCTAGAGTATGTTTAGGACCTGTTCTTTTGCCTTTTCCAGTTCGTCCTTCATTTCTACGACTAAACGCTGAATGCCTGCATCATAGGATTTGGAGCCTGTAGTATTGATTTCACGGCCTATTTCCTGAAGAATAAAGGAGAGTTTTTTACCTTTTCCTTCTTCTGCGGTCCCTACTTCCTCCCGAAAATAACTGCAATGATTACGCAGACGAACCAACTCCTCAGTAATATCCATCTTCTCAATATAATAAATCAGCTCTTGCTCCATTCTGTTCCGATCAATGGCCTCCTCCTTGAGGTGCTCTTGCATCGATTTATTCATGGAAGCACGCAGCTTTTCACGGCGCACCGGATCTAATGCCGTAATTTCTGTTTGTCGCTTCTCAATTTGATTGATTCGCTCCAGTAAATCTGCTTCGAGTGCTTTCCCTTCTTCTTTTCTGTGCTTATTAATGGCGGTAATCGCCTCTTGTAATCCTTTTTTAAATAACTCCCACTCCGTTTCACTCAAACCATCGCTACCCGAGACAATCACATCTGGTAATTTTAAGAGTGAAGGCAATAGCTGGGTTTTATCTAAGCCAAGTTCATCAGCTAATTGTGCTAACGGTTGATAGTATGAACGCGCCACCTGTGTATTGATCGATACGGGGATTGAGGGTCCGGATTCTTTCAGACTGATCTGACAATCTACAGTGCCTCGTCCCAGATTCTCTGCTAAACATTTTCGAATTTCAAACTCATACGGTCTGAGTAGGCCTGGCATCTTTAACTGTAATTCAAATTGTTTGCCATTGAGCGATTTGAGATCAATGGAAAGAACTTTATCTCCTACGGAAACAGAAGCTCTGCCAAAGCCGGTCATGGATTTAAGCATAAAATTGCTTTGTGTAAAGGTATCAGAATTGGTAAATAAAAAATCCCTCCGAAAACGGAGGGATCTATATGGATGGGTTAGTAAGTACTGGGAAACGAATTTCCCTTCACAATATTAAGAACTTATTTGTTTATTAAAAAAATTATTTCTCATCCATTTTATCAACATTTTAAAAATCCATGTGGATAAGCGTAATCAAAAGCCTGCATTGCTATCGCTACTACCTTTGTAAAAATTAAATCACATGCAGTTTGAAAATCCCATTCCACTGACAACAATTGCACAATTAATTGGTGCAACACTCTTAGGAGATAATGGATTTACAGCTAAAGGCATCAATGAAATTCATCGTGTGCAAGCCGGCGATTTAGTTTTTGTTGATCATCCCAAGTATTATAATACGTGTATTCAATCTGCGGCGAGTTATATTATCATTAACCAGGAAGTGGAAGTGCCTGTAGGAAAAGCATTGTTGGTTGTAGAAAATCCTTTTGAAGCCTACCTACGTATTGTGGCCCACTATCGCCCTTTTAAACCCTCGGCGCAACCCATCAGCGCAACGGCTGAAATCGGAAAGGATACCTTACTGTTGCCTGGAGTTTATGTAGGTAATCATGTTAAGATTGGTGCTAACTGCATCATTCATCCGAATGTTACTATTCTAGATCATTGTGTCATTGGTGATAATGTAATTATCCAAGCGGGTACAGTGATTGGTAGTGATGCTTTTTACTATAACCGAAAAACTAATCGTCCAACCCATTATAAAAAAATGAGTAGCTGTGGACGCGTATTGATTGAGGACGAAGTGGAAATAGGGGCGGGTTGTACTATTGATCGGGGTGTTACATCGGACACCATCATTGGAGCAGGAACTAAGCTGGATAATCAGGTTCATATTGGACACGATACTGTTATTGGCCGTAATTGTTTATTGGCAGCACAGGTAGGTATCGCGGGAGCTGTTACTATCGAGGATGAAGTAACGTTATGGGGTCAGGTGGGCGTAAACAAAACCCTTCGAATTGGTAAAGGGGCTACTGTGTTAGCACAAAGTGGAGTACCGGGTGATCTTGCCGGAAATCAAATTTATTTTGGTACTCCTACCGAAACTGCCATGGAAAAGAAGCGAGAGCGAATTTGGATCAAACGTATCCCTGAAATCTGGGAAAAAATAAAAGGCGCTTAAGTATAGTGTTGACGATAACGTACACAGGCCTGTTCAATTGTTTTAGTTAGCGAAGTATATTGAAAAGTAGGAAAAGCAGCAAGTAGCTTTCGATTATCAAACGCTGTTTTACTGAGTGCCACCCGTGCACTCTCTTTAGTCAGCAGTGGTTTTTTTCCTGTAATAATAGAGCGAATGGCCTCTACCCGCCAAGCCAATCCTAGGATAAACGCATTGGCTTTTAAACGAGGAGCTGGTCTATTAAAACCTTTTGCAATTTGTTCTTGTAATTGCTGAAAAGGCCAGGTATCTCCATTTACCACATATCGTTCGCCATTTTTCCCTTCTTCCAATAATAGAATAGTAGCTAGGGCCACGTCTTGTACATCCACAAATCCGTTGAGTCCGGGCGTATACCATTTGAATCCGTCATGCATTTGCTTAAAAATTGCACAGCTACTCTTGGTCCAATCGCCAAACCCGAGAATAGTACTTGGGTTGAGAATAACCGTATCGAGTCCCTCACAATGACCTCGCCATACGTGTAACTCCGCTTTGTATTTGCTCCGTGCGTAATGGGTTTGTAAGGGATTTTCCTCCCATTTAGCTTTTTCATCTACAAGACCGCCGCCTACTTTTCTACCCAGTGCTGCAACCGAGCTAACATGCACCAATCGTTTTACTTTTTTTTCAAGACAGGCATTGACCACATTGGCGGTGCCTTCAACGTTGACCTGATAGAGCTCTTTTCTTTCACTTGCATTAAAAGATACCATGGCTGCCGCATGAATAACAGCATCCATATCTTCCATGGCTTCTTCCAATCCTACAATATCCAGTACGTCTCCCGAAATCCATTGCACTTTTCCCAAAAGGGCGGCATCAATCCAGTGTGGACTAGTTGAACCGCGATGTAAGGCATACACAGCATAACCTTGTTGCACTAAGGCCGCTAAAATATAGGAGCCGAGAAAACCAGTACCGCCTGTGAGCAGAATTTTTTTTGTCATTTGTGATAAGCGTAATAGCCCTCTCCCGATTTTTTACCCCATTTACCTTGCTGCACTAATTGCTGTTGAATCCAGGATGGTTCGAGTCGAAGTGGTTTTCCGAGTTGTTCATACACCGAACAGCTAACGGCATAATTAATATCGTTTCCAATTAAATCCATCAGTCGAAAAGGCCCCATTCGGAAGCCTGCTGATTCCAACAAACGATCAATTTGTTCAACGCTACCTGCTTTCTCTTCAGCCAATCGTAAGGATTCGATATAATAAGGACGGGCCACTCGATTTACGATAAAGCCAGGGGCATCCGTACAAACAACGGCTGTTTTTCCAATTTGTTGGATGAGTGTAATGGCTGTTTCAAGAACTTCAGGTTTGGTAAATGAAGTTTGAACCACCTCCACTAGTTTCATCAGGGTAGCCGGATTGAAAAAATGTAAACCAATTACTCTTTCCGGATGCAAAATTTGTTTGGCCAGCTGGGTTATGGATAAAGAAGAAGTATTACTTGCAAAAATGCAATCACCATGATTCAATTCTGCCAGTTGATTAAAGAGAGCCACTTTAGCTCCAGGCTGTTCTACAATAGCTTCAATGAATAATTCCGCCAGGCATTCTTCTAGCTCCGGGGTGTAGCGGATCAATGCCAAGGTTTTTGCTTTTTCAGCCTCGGTAATCTTTCCTTTTTCAACTGATTTTGCCAACTCTTTTTCATGCTCCTGCTTGGCAAGTGCCAGCGACTGTGGATTTAAATCAAAAAGAAGCGTAGAGATGCCAGCACGAGCCATCGTGAGCGCAATGCCCCTTCCCATGGTACCGGCTCCGCAAACTCCAATAGTATGGATATCCATGCGCAGAAATTTATCAGGTGGCAGCCGTAAACTGCTTTAAGAAGCGTACGTCATTTTCACTGAAGAGTCGCAGATCATTAACGCCATATTTTAACATGGCAGGGCGCTCAACGCCCATTCCAAAGGCAAATCCGGTGTATTGTTCCGGATCGATACCACAATTAGATAAAACATTAGGATGAACCATGCCACAACCTAGAATTTCAACCCAACCCGTTTTTTTACAAACATGACATCCCTTGCTATCACAAATAAAACAGCTTACATCCATTTCTGCACTGGGCTCCGTGAATGGGAAATAGGAAGGTCTAAAACGAACTTTTGCTTGTGGACCATACATCTCTTGTACAAAAAAGTAAAGCGTTTGTTTGAGGTCTGCAAACGAAACGTCCTTGTCAATATAGAGCCCTTCAATTTGATGAAAAAAGCAGTGACTACGTGCGCTGATGGTCTCGTTTCTATAAACACGACCTGGCATCAGCATACGAATCGGAAGTTTCCCTTTTTCCATTTCCCGAATTTGAACACTACTGGTATGCGTACGCAATACCCAGTCGGGATTTTGTTGGATATAAAAAGTATCCTGCATATCTCTTGCAGGGTGATGTGCTGGTAAGTTCAAGGCACCAAAATTGTGCCAGTCATCTTCAATTTCTGGTCCCTCGGCTACCGCAAATCCTAATCGTTGAAAAATCGATACAATCTGATTTCGCATTAAAGTCACCGGATGACGAGAACCCACTGGGAAAGCATCTCCTGGTAAGGATAAATCTGCTGGTGTATCTTTTACGGAAGCCGCCGGGGTTGATGCAGCACGCAATGTCTCATAATGAGCCTCGGCAAACTGTTTGAATTCATTCAATAGCTGACCTGCTTCTTTCTTTTGCTCGGGAGCAACCTCTTTTAGTAGGCCCATTAAATTTTTGAGCAGCCCCTTTGTGCCCAGGTATTTAATACGAAACTCCTCGACCTGTGTGGGGTCTTGTGTTTGAAATACACTGATTTCCTGGCGAAGATTTTCGATTTGATCCCGGAGATTCTTCATCTGACAAAAGTAAGTCCAAACCTTCAATTAAGTATCTTGCGTATATGTCCGATCAGCTTGGAATTGCCGATTTTTTATCGCCGGTTAATAAAGCCTTTCTTTCGCAGGATGCGGGATATAAAGAAGGTCAGATAGGGCATTCGATTGCTACCTATGAAGAATACATGCCGGATCTGGAAGATGTTTCTTTTGTGTTGGTTGGTTGTCCCGAACATCGGGGTGCCGGTATTGAACAACAGCAGGAGGCTGCTCCCGATGCTATTCGCCGTCAATTTTATGAATTGTATTATTGGCATGCAGATTTAAAGCTTGTTGATTTGGGAAATGTTCGCATGGGAGCCAGTATCACCGATACCTATGCGGCCCTTCGAACCGTTGTACAGGCACTCATCGCAGAGGGAAAAACTGTGATTATTCTGGGAGGCTCCCATGATCTTACGCTCGCTCAATACCAGGCCTATGCCAGCACCCGTCAGTTGATTGAGGCCACTTGTGTGGATGCATTAATCGATCTACATCCTGATGCGGTTTTACCTGTTGAACATTTTCTGATGGAAATGCTTACCGGCATGCCGAACTATCTCAAACATTATAATCATATTGCTTTTCAGAGTTACTATGTTCATCCTATCGTATTGGAAACCCTCGATAAATTACGTTTTGATTGTTATCGGGTGGGTAATGTAAAAGAAGCATTGGACGAAATGGAGCCGGTGATTCGTAATAGTCATCTTTTTAGTTTTGATATGAGTGCATTAAGCAATGCACATTCTCCAGCCAGCACTATTTCTCCCAATGGATTAACGGGCGAAGAAGCCTGTACCTTATTCCGCTATGCGGGGATGAGTCCTACCGTAAATACGGTGGGGGTATATGGATATGATCCTCGCTTAGATCGTCAAGATCTTACGGCTAAACAAATAGCACAACAACTCTGGTATTTATTGGATGGAAGAAGCCGTGGAAAACGAGAAGCATCACTTACCGAAAAGGATTCTTTCAATGAATACTATATGGCTTTTGCCGAAGTAGAAACGGTGTTTTTACAAAGCAAAAAAACAGGGCGTTGGTGGATGCAATTACCCGACAAAAAATTTATTGCTTGCAGTTACAAAGATTATCTATTGGCAAGTAGTAACGAAATTCCTGAACGTTGGTTACGCGCGCAAGAAAGAGGATAATAGTCTCATGAAAAAATACACGTTACAATTTTTAGTGCTCCTGCTGAGTGGTTTTTTAGTAGGATGTAGTATTCCGCAAGCTTTACAACGCAAAGCGAACAAAGAAATTATTAAACAGCGCTCCTTTCAAGCGGCACATGTAGGGATTAGCATCTACGATCCTTCCACTAAAAAATATTGGCTCAACTATCAAGGTGATAAATATTTTGTTCCGGCTAGCAATACCAAGATTCCTACATGTTATGCGGCTATGAAATATCTGGGAGATAGTATACCTAGTGCTTATGTTTGGGATAGTGCAGGGACTTGTTATGTTCGTCCGTTGGGCGACCCCACTTTTTTATTATCAGAATTCAGCTTCCAGCCACTCTGGGATAAAATGCGTTTTGGAAATCGTCCTGTGATAGTAGATTACTCTACGCAAAATACTTTTACGCCCTATGGCAGTGGATGGTCCTGGGACGATTACCAAGAGGCCTATTTGGCCGAGCGAAGTGCATTCCCGATGTATGGAAATGTGGTCAGTTTTCAACGGAAGAACAATCAGCTTCAGGCCACTCCTTCATTAGCACTGCGTCCACCTTTTATGAATGAATCGATGATGCAGCAATTAGGGAAAGGCGATCAATTTCAAATCACGCGTTTGCCCGATCAGAATCAATTTAATGTTGTTTCCGCTTCCCGTACTTTTCGAGGGGCTACCATACCTTTTAAAACCAAGGACGGTATTACAGCCTTTCAATTTTTGCAAGACACGTTACAACAAACTGGAATTACCTCCGCTGTTCAATTATCCAATAGCCAACCAGCTGGAAAAATAATTTATTCCATTCCTACTGATTCTTTACTCAAACCACTCATGCATCGAAGTGATAATTTTTTTGCAGAGCAATCCTTGCTGATGGTCAGCCAGCGGATGCTGAATCGGATGAGTGATGAGCAAGTAATCGATACTTTACTAAAAACTGATTTTGTAGATCTTCCACAGCAACCTCGTTGGGCTGATGGATCTGGTTTGAGTCGGTACAACCTATTTTCACCACAGGACTTTGTACGTATCCTAGAAAAAATGAAGGACCAATTTGGGATGAATCGAATCAAAGTAATTTTTCCTAGCGGTGGAGAGGGTACCTTGGCTAGCTATTACAAACAAGAAAGTGGAGCGATCTATGCAAAAACAGGTACACTCAGTGGTGTAGTTGCCTTGAGTGGGTATCTCTATACCAAAAAAGGAAAATTGCTTTTATTTTCAACCTTGGTGAATAACCATCGTTCCAGTTCTACAGAGATCAGAAAGCAAATTGAAAAGTTTTTAACCCATATCCGGGCTACCTATTGATCAACGGTTCAGCAATAGCTGTTCTACTTCTTCTTTTTTTAACGTTCTAAAGGTAGGAGCACCAAAGGGAGACAAGTACGGTTCTTTGCAGGCAAATAGATCAGTGATCAATTGTTTCATTTCACGTTCACTCAATTGCGTTCCTGTTTTGATCGCTTGTTGTTTTGCTAAGCTGCAACATAATTTTTCATGGAGTGACAAAGACAACCCCGCATTAAAGTTTTTGTATTCTTCTAAAACAGCTTCCAGTAAACTTTCTTCTTTCCCATTTTCAAATCCGGCAGGAATACCCTGTATTTGAAAGTCGTGCGTATTCAACCTTTGAATTAAAAACCCTACTGCTATTAAATCATCCAACAACTCTTCCAGTAAGCTGGCATCAGTTGGATTCAGTGAAAGTGTAGTGGGAAATAAAGAAGGTTGAGTTGCTGCTTTTTTGTTTTCGAGCTGTTGAATCAATTTTTCGTAGAGAATTCTCTCATGCGCTGCTTGCTGATTGATCAACGTGCAAGTGCTGGCTTTTGAAAAAAGAATATAGGAGTCTAAAAGTTGAAATACAGTAATTGACTCTGAAGGAAAGGAGGTAGCCGAACGTAAACCTAAGTCAGGCTCTGCTAACGAGTCTTCTTTTCTTGAGGAGGTATATTCGGCACCAAGTGGCTGAAAGGGTTTCCAATTTTTGGCAGGTTGTGTAGAGTCCGGCTGGATACGGTGGGCTTGATTTTTTTGGGTAAAATGCTGGTATAAGTTCCCTTCTTGTATAGCTGATCTTGTGTGCTCCGTAAAGGGCTGTTGTATCGAATCTAACTGCTGAATCGAAGCGTCTAATTCAAAATCAAGGGTAGGGGTAATACTGAATTGTGCGAGGGCATGTCGGATAGCGGCCTGTACAAAAGCGTAAACAATTTTTTCGTCCTCAAACTTAATTTCTTGTTTCGTTGGATGAACATTGATATCTACTTGCTGTGGGTCCAAATCAATAAACAATACATAAAGCGGAAAATGATCAGCAGGTAATAAAGCTTGAAACGCATTCATTACGGCGTGGTGGAGATAAGAGCTTTTAATAAATCGGTTATTGACAAAAAAGTATTGATCTCCTCTTGTTTTGCGTGCGGAGTCCGGCTTGCCTACAAAACCACGGATGGTTAAGTAGTCTGTTTCCTCTTGAACACCTACCAGTTTGGAAGAGTAGCTATTTCCTAATAATTGAACAATACGTTGTTTTAAACTACCTGACTCCAGTTGATAGAGCTGCTGGTTATTGGCATGCAGCGAAAATTGAATAGCTGGAAAAGCCAACGCTACTCTCGTGAACTCCTCCACAATATGACGCATCTCAGCTGCATTGCTCTTCAAAAAATTTCGCCGAGCTGGAATATTGAAAAATAAATTTTTCATGGCCAGGCTGGTGCCGTTGGCCATACCAATTGGTTCCTCACGTGTAATGGCACTGTGCTCAACCTCAATAAAAATTCCTGCTTCGTTGGCTGCTTTTTTTGTTTTTAGTTCCACTTGTGCTACTGCGGCAATACTAGCCAACGCCTCTCCACGAAAACCCATGGTTCGGATATGGAACAGGTCTTCGATGGTACTGATTTTGGAAGTGGCGTGCCGGGCAATACAAAGACGGGCATCCTCTACTGACATCCCTTTTCCGTTATCAACTACTTGAACCAGCGATTTACCAGCATCTTGGATAATCAACTCGATGGATGTTGCACCCGCATCTACGGCATTTTCCAATAACTCCTTGACCGCACTGGCAGGGCGTTGAATTACCTCACCGGCGGCAATCTGATTGGCAATATGGTCGGGTAAAACCTGTATCAAGGGATGGCACTTAACGAGCCTTCAAAAATACGATTTTGCCCCCGATGCAGCCAATAATTACTTGCCTCAAATGGAGTACTTTTAACCAATGAGGACATTCTTTAAACAGTCTTGCTTGCTGCTGGTATTGGCAGCCTCTTTAAACGTTAGTGCACAAGGTAATCGGGAACGCGCCCAGCAAAAGTGGGTAGATAGCGTTTTTAACAGTCTTACCTCGGATCAGCGGATTGCACAGCTGATGGTGATCCGTGCGCATTCTAACCTGGGAACAGACCATATTGCCAAAGTAGAAAGTGATATAAGAAATTATAATGTGGGTGGGCTTTGTTTTTTTCAAGGAGGACCTGTTAGACAAGCCTTGCTCACCAACCAATATCAGTCTATTGCAAAAACTCCCTTGATGATAACCATCGATGGAGAATGGGGAGTTGGTATGCGGCTTGATAGCGTAGATCGGTTACCCTATCAACTAAGCTTAGGAGCTGTTAACGATGCTTCCTTATCGTACCGCATTGGATTAGCTATGGGCGAACAATGTAAGCGACTGGGTATTCATGTAAACTATGCACCCGTAGTGGATGTAAATAATAATCCAAACAATCCGGTTATTGGATTTCGTTCTTTTGGTGCCGATAAAGAAAAAGTAGCGCGATTTGCAGTGGCCATTACAAAGGGAATGCAAGACGCAGGAATTATGGCTTGCGCAAAACATTTTCCTGGACATGGTGATGTAGATGTAGACTCTCATTACGATTTACCCGTAATCAGCAAGTCAATAGCGCAATTGGACTCAGTAGAATTATATCCATTCAAAAAAGTTTTTGAAGCTGGAATTGGTAGTGCCATGATTGCACATCTTTATATACCCTCTATTGATACAGCAGCAAATCGTGCCACCTCAATCTCTAAAAACAATGTTACTGGACTATTACGTAATCGCTTAAATTTTCAGGGACTCACTTTTACGGATGCGTTGGAGATGAAGGGGGTTGCAAAATATTTTCCTGGAGGAACCATTGCTGTTGAAGCTATCATTGCAGGAAATGATATGCTTTGTTTGCCAGCCAGTGTTTCAGAATCTATCCAGGTTATACAACAGGCTATCAATGATGGAAGGCTCACACAAGCAGAAGTAGATGATAAGGTTAAAAAAGTACTGAGTGCAAAATATGGTTTGGGGTTAAATCGTCCACAATTTGTAGATACTACAAATTTAGTTGCAGACCTGAATGAGCGTTCTACTGCTTTACGTCAGGAGGCAGCACGCAAAGGACTTACGCTGCTTAGACAAATGCCCGCCACTTTACGCGCCCAATTCAAGAAAGAGCAGCCACGTGTTGCGTATGTTCAATTGGGGGGAAAAGAACTTACTGTTTTTGGAAAACGATTACAGCAAGATTGGAACGCAGCTTCCTTTCATTTGACATATCGGGACTCTCTTGTTAAAGCTGACTCTATCTTGACTGAAGTAAAAACAAAAGGGTATGATATAGTATTAGTTGGCTTACATGATTATGCTAACAAGCCAATGAATAATTTCAATATCAGTACGGCTGCTACATACCTGGGTAATGCATTACAGGGAGACAGTACGCTCACCCTACTTTTTGGAAACGTATTGGCTGCAAAAAATTTCTGTTCAGCCAAATCATTGGTGGCATTACAGCAAGATGATTCAATCACCAACCAAATTGCAGCAGATTGGCTACAGGGTGATTTTCCGGCTCGTGGTCGTTTACAGGTTAATGTTTGTAATTTTTCATTGGGCGATGGAGTACAACAACCCAAAGGAAAGCGTTCTCGTGTCCAACTCAACAAACGGTTGGCGGAAGTTGATCAAATACTGGAGGAAGGACTTGCAGAAAAAGCATATCCCGGTGCAGTGGTACTTGCTGTTCAACGAGGTACCATTCTCTACCAAAAATCAGTAGGGCAACAAGCGGTTACGGATTCTACGCCGATTAAGCCTGAGCATATTTTTGATTTGGCTTCCGTGACTAAAATTTCAGCTACCACGGTGGCAGTAATGAAATTAGTCGAAGAGGGAAAAATGAAGTTATCAGGACAACTTAAAGATTATCTACCCTGGGTCAAGGGATCCGATAAAGAAACCTTGAATATTAAAGACATATTACTGCATCAGGCCGGTTTAGTTCCTTTTATTCCTTTTTACAAAGAAACCATCGATGCAATGGGGAACCCCGATACGAGTTTGTATTCCACAGTATCTAAAAAAGGATTCACGGTACGGGTTGCAGAAAATTTATATCGGAGAGACGATTGGAAAGACACCCTGCTTGCACGTATTTTAAAAAGTCCGCTGGGGCCACAAGGCAAATATGTTTATAGTGACAATGATTTTATTTTTTTGGGTTTGATTGTAGAACAACTCACTGGCAAAACTTTGGAGCAATATGTGCAGGATAATTTTTATCGCCCTTTAGGTATGTATACTACTGGTTTTACACCACGTCGACGTTTTCCTGTGCAGTCGATTGTTCCTACAGAAACTGAAACACAGTTCAGAAAGCAAACAATGCGTGGGGATGTTCATGACGAGGGCGCTTCCTTGTTTGGCGGTATAGCAGGACATGCCGGATTATTTTCTAATGCCTATGACTTGGCCATGCTTTATCAAATGCTACTACAAGGAGGGAAGTTTAATGGCAGACGGTATTTAAAAGAATCCACTATCCAACTGTTTAGCAATTACCAATTGGAGAATAGTCGTCGTGGTCTGGGATTTGATAAACCCGAAAAAGACAATCAGTTTAAAAAAGATCCCTATCCTTCTCTTTTAGCATCACCTGCCACATTTGGTCATACCGGATTTACAGGAACCTGTGTATGGGTTGACCCCAAACAAGAGCTGGTGTATGTATTTCTTTCAAACCGAGTTAATCCCACACGTGCTAATAATTTGCTAGGCCAACTACAAATCAGAGGACGCATCCAAGATGCGATCTATCGTGCTATTGGGGTTGATGAATAAGAGTACAATTCTCATGAAGAAAATAACCTATCCACTTTATTTTCTGTTGGTATTTCTCTTGCTTGATTGGGGAGTTGGTTTTTTTTATCATCGAGTGCTTGCCGACAAATCAAATCTTCGAATCAAGAGTACACGTTATCATCATGATCTTCGTCCTCAATTTTTCGGAATTGATAATTGGGGCGATTTCAAACAGCCGTATCGAACTAATTCATTGGGGTTTCGCGATCGAGATACGGGTACCATATCATTGTTAACTACTTCCAAAAAACGGTTTGTTTTTATAGGAGATTCTTTTACTGAGGGAGTTGGCGTTTCCTTTGACTCAAGTTTTGTGGGGAGAATTGCATCCACTTGGCAATCTCGCAATATAGAAGTGCTCAATGCCGGAGTAGTTACTTATTCACCTCGTTTATATTATTTGAAAATGAAAGAGTGGATAGAGAATCAGCACCTATCCTTTGATCACTTGGTGGTGGTACTTGACAATGCTGATATCCAGGATGAAATTGTTTATGAAAACTGGACTCCAGGGTTTTGGCACTATTCTACGTCTCTTAGTGTTTATGAAAAGGCGCAAATTCGTTTTAATAAAATCATAACTTCTTCAATAAGCTGGGATCAGGAAGATTATTACAAGGAACGTGATAAGTGGCTGTACGAACCTGCTCTTTACCATAAATGGGCTAGCCGGGGATTTTCGTTGGCCTTACAGAACATAAAAAAGCTACAGCAATTATGTCTGTCTAACCAAAGAAAACTAACCTTGGTAATTTTTCCTCGCCCGGAGCAGATTCGCAGGGGAGCTATATCGGATAGTTATGTGAAAGCCTGGACTAATTTTTGTAAGCAGGAAAAAATCCCATTGATTAATCTGTATGGATATTTTATAGAAACCGATCCTGCGCAAGCTGCTCGCGTCATTCGTTCATATTTTATACCTGGCGATGTACATTGGAATGATCAAGGACACCAACTAGTATCCAACGCCTTGCTCAATGAATTAACTATAAATTAATTCTCCTTTCTCGGAGGCGTATTACCGCGAGGGCCGCGGGGTTGGTTTTGTGGAGGACGCTGCGGTCCGCGATTGGAGGGACCTGAAGGGCGTTGCGGACCACCCGGTCTATTTCCACTATTATTAGTGTTGTTGCGAGGATTCCGTTGTTGCTGCTGCTGTTGTCTTTTACGTTGCGCGGCACGATCCAGCGTTTTAAGGCTAAACTGTCCTACTAATTCCACAAATTCGGGAACATCCTCTTTGGGTTTGGAGGAAGTAATTTCAACAGGCTCCAATTCTTCCGGACGAACACCTTGCTTATTGAGTTCTTTTATTTTTCTTACACGCTCCAGGGTTAACGGGTATTGTTTATTGCTGTCTGGTAACGTATACCACATTAGATTTTTGAAAATATCTTTCTTTATCAAGAATGCATTTCCTTTTGCAACCTGTAATACATCACAATTATCAGGGAAATGTTGGAGCGCATCCAAATAAGTATCAAGTTCGTAGTTCAAACAACATTTAAGACGGCCACACTGCCCACTCAACTTAGTTTGATTGATGGATAAATTTTGATAACGAGCCGCCGCTGTGTTGACGGATTTAAATTCAGTTAACCAGGTGCTGCAACAAAGTTCACGACCACAACTTCCAATACCACCCACCTTTCCGGCTTCTTGTCGGGCGCCAATCTGACGCATCTCTACTTTTACCTTGAACTCCGATGCGTATACTTTAATTAATTCACGAAAATCTACTCGTCCATCTGCGATATAGAAGAAAGTAGCTTTACGACCATCTGCTTGCATCTCTACCTGGCTAATTTTCATATCCAGTCGGAGTTGTTTAGCAATGGCACGGCTGCGAATAACCGCCTCAGGTTCCCGCGATTTATTTTGCTTGAGTAATTCCAAATCGCGGTCAGTGGCCAGTCGCAATACTTTCTTCATTTCAGGGTTTTCTTCCTTGACTCCCCTTTTTTTCAATTGTAAACGAACAATCTCTCCGGTGAGTGATACTTCGCCCACATCAAATCCACCAACGCCTTCTACGGCTATCAGGTCTCCTTTTTCAAATTGCTGTAAAGAGGGGTTGCGGAAAAAATCTTTGCGGGTGCCTTGGCTAAAGCTTACTTCAATTACCCGGCATTGGCTGTCTGTGTCTACCAAAGGAAGATTACGTAACCAATCGTGTGCATTCATACGGTTGCACCCGCCTGAACTACATCCGCCGTTACTTTTACATCCATTTGGTTTTCCGCCAGTTGCGGTCCCACATCCAGAACAACTCATTCCAACAAAAGTACGGTATTGTCCTGAATGATATGGTAGAGCTTGATTGTCAAGGCATGAAAGAGGATCTTGGCGTTTGCATTTCTTTCTACATGATAATGGGCCTGATCAATTTCACGCATCATGGCTTCTTGTTGTTCAAAGCCGGCAATTCGGTTTAAGCGTGCAGCAAAGTCCTTTTCTTTTTCACTGATCAATACATTTTCCCCTTGAATTCTATAATGAACCGCTTGTTCCAGTAAATGATTGAAGTACCGTAAAAATTGTTTTTGTTTTTCTCGTCCCAGTTTGGCAATTTCTTCCACCCATTTAGTTTGTGCAACCGGACCTGTCTTTAAGATGGCATTTAACCAGTTTCGAACCAACTCTTGCCAATCTTCTTCGGCATGTTGTACCAGCATCAATGCTTCGCGGTAATTTCCATCTGCCAATGCTGCTATTTGTCCGGCAATTGCAGGTGCTGTTTTATTTCTTTCAATCAGCGCCTTTTCAATAACAGTGGTTTCCAACGCGGGAACTTTTATCAGTTGACAACGACTCACAATGGTAGAAAGTATTCCGCTTTCGTTTTCACTCACCAGTAATAAGAGCGTTTGCGGAGGGGGCTCTTCAATCAATTTGAGTAGTTTGTTTCCTTCATTACCCATCAACTCAGGCAGCCATAATATCAAAATTTTCCAGGGGCTCTCAAAACTTTTTAAACTGAGTTTCCTAACAATATCGTTACACTCTTCGGCTGTAATCTTTCCCTGGCTATTATCTTTTTCTTTGATCAATTCAATCCAGTCAAAAAGATTTCCATAGGGGAACTGTGCCATAAACTCTCGCCACTCTTTTATAAAATCAGTAGCAATGGGTTTTTCACCAGGTTTTTTTGTAACCGTTGGGTATGAAAAATGGATATCGGGATGAACCAGTTCGCTTGCTTTTTTACAAGCCGCACAAACACCACATGGAGCAGAGAGGTTTGCGGAGACGGCTTTTTCGCAAACCAAGTATTGTGCAAATGAAATGGCAAGCGGTAAGGCGCCTACGCCCTCTTTTCCAAGAAAAAGAAGCGCATGACTAAGTCGGTTTTGTAAGACTAACTCAGTTAATTGTTTTTTTAGTGGCTCCTGACCTATCAGTGAATCCCAGTTCATGGAAGGCGAATGTAGGGTATCCCTTCCCTAAATCAAAGGGGCACGCCCTTCAATTATTACAACTTATTTTAGCCAGCTTGTGATCTCTTCGCTAAGTGGGGAGGTGCGGGGAGAAAACGTAGCAACCAGTTCTCCTTTTTCGTCCAGTAAAAATTTTCCAAAGTTCCAGCTTACAGGGTCGTCCAATTTTTTGGCTTTAGCCTGTTCTTTGAGGTATTTATATAAGGGATGAATATCACCTCCTTTTACAGAAACCTTTGCAGCCATCGGGAAACTAACACCATAATTACGTTTGCAAAAAGCACTGATTTCTTCATTTGAACCAGGTTCCTGTCCCATGAAATTATTAGCAGGGAAACCAACAATCACCAGTTTTTTCCCATAGGTTTTATATAGTTCTTCCAGTCCCTCATATTGCGGAGTTAGTCCACATTTGGAGGCCGTATTTACAATTAATATTTTTTTGCCTTTGAAACTGGCAAAATCAATGGTGTTCCCCTCTAAACCAGGGACGGAGAACTGATAAATTGAGTTTTCTGTGTTGAGCATAAAAAGGGTAGAAACCAGTACTAGAAGAAGTTTCATAAAGGTGAATTTGTAGAATAACAATTTACTTCAAAAAAGGTTAACGATTACTATAACAAACACTGGCAATCCATAGCTTTCGTTCCCCTGCTTCCAGTAAAGCCTGGCCGCAGGCTTCCAAGGTGGCACCTGTAGTTATCACATCGTCAACGAGTAATATATTTTTATACTTCGACTGATCAGGAGGAGTTGCTTCAAAAATGCCAACCATGTTTTCCAAGCGTTCAGCTCGATTTTTTTTTGTTTGTGTACTACGTTCTGTATTTTTTCGAAGCAGTGTTGTGCAAACGGGCAGTCCGGTCACAGCAGCTATCCCCTGACAAATAAGCGTAGCCTGATTAAATCCTCTGCTTTTTTCTTTAGAAGGATGAAGGGGAACCGGAACCAACACGTCTACTGGAAAGCGAGAAGTGTTTTTAAGTGCTGTTCCTAGAAAACTCCCCAATTGAATTCCCAACTCCTGATTACCTCTGTATTTTAATTGATGTAATAATTCTTGCAAGATGGAATCCTGCGAATAAAAAAAGAGACTGGTGGCAGCTTGCACACGAGTTCGTCCCCAAAATATTTTTTCTATCGGGTTATCAACTTGTGTTGTAAAGTGGGTGTGCGGTAAATGATGTAGGCAGCGCAAACAAATTTCAGTCTGCTTATCTAAGCGGTCTGTACCACAACCTGCACAGTGATGCGGAAAAAAAAGGCAGGCCGCAGCCTCTGCCCAATTAGCAAGTACACCCACGGCTCAATTATCTTTCGAATAAATAACGATACAGTTCTTCGACTCGGGCAAGCGCCACTACTTCAATACCGCTTTGTTTGGATTGTGGACGGCCCTTTTTCTCTTTGTAATTATAACGGGAGACAATAATTTTTTCAAAGCCCAGTTTAGCCCCTTCTGCAATGCGTTGTTCAATGCGATTAACAGCTCGAATTTCTCCACTCAAACCAACCTCACCCGCAAAACAGATGGAGGAGGGAAGTGGTATGTCTTCATAGGAGGAAAGCAACGCACATAAAACAGCTAAATCAATAGAAGGATCTTCCACCTTCAGCCCGCCGGCAATATTCAGAAACACATCTTTGTTGCCAAATTGAAAGCCCCCTCTTTTTTCCAGAACTGCTAACAATAATTGTAAGCGACGAAGATCAAATCCACTCACGGTTCGTTGTGGTGTTCCGTAAACAGATTGCGTAACCAAGGCTTGCACTTCAATCAATAAGGGCCGCATACCTTCGAGCGTGGCGGCAATGGCAATTCCACTCAGCGACTCTTCTTTTTGTGTGAGTAATATTTCACTGGGATTAAGAACACCACGCATACCGGTTTCGTTCATCTCATATATGCCTAGCTCAGCGGCACTCCCAAAACGATTTTTGAGTGTGCGCAGTATCCTATAGGCATAGTGGCGGTCACCTTCAAATTGCAAGACCGTATCTACCATATGCTCCAGTACTTTCGGTCCTGCTATCTGTCCTTCTTTGGTAATGTGACCAATCAGAAATACCGGCGTATTGGTCTCTTTAGCAAAACGCTGAAATTCTGCTGCACATTCTCTGATCTGTGATACAGATCCCGCCGATGCATCTAGAAAAGGAGTTTGTAGTGTTTGAATAGAATCAACAATGATCAATCCCGGCTTTAATTTTTTTATCTCCTGAAAAATTACAGACGTGTTCGTTTCAGTCAACAAATAAAAATCCGGGTTTTGTAATTGTAATCGGTCCGCTCTCATTTTAATCTGCTGCTCACTTTCTTCGCCGCTGATATAGAGCACCGAAACATTTTTCAGCCAAAGACCAGTTTGCAGAAATAAAGTTGATTTTCCAATACCTGGCTCTCCGGCAACCAGAATTAAACTTCCTTGTACAATACCACCACCTAACACACGATTCAATTCAGCATCGCCTGTAATGATGCGACGTTCCTGATTGCTTTTAACTTGATCTAGCGTGGTGATCTTCCCTTTTCTTTTTTCTTCACCGTAGGTAGACCAATCCTGATGTTCTTTTGCATTGTCTTTATGAACAATCTCTTCTACATAACTATTCCATGTGCCGCAACCAGGACATTGACCCAACCACTTTACGCTTTGATGACCGCAGTGTTGGCAGAAAAATGATGTTTTAGTTTTACTCATACTTAAAATGAAAAGGGCCAATCTTTCGACTGACCCTTTACTTACTAACCCATTAAATTCTGATGCTAAATTAGCGAGGGAGGGGTGATTTTTAAAATTAAATTTGGGTGTTGTGCATAACTTTTGGCCCTTTCCCCCTGCCTGACAGGGGTACTTGACGGGGGGAGATTATTGACTTATGTATTTGATAATCAATGCTAATATTCCGATTTTTAAACGGACGAACCCGAGGTAACCCTCAGCTATAATTATTTTTTACCCCCTCGGGGATGACAAAAAGACGGATTCAAAAGAGCCTGAGCAGGTGGCGATAAATTTGTAGTAATATTGGGTACAAAAACAACCAATTTACATGACGAACGAAATTATGCTTGTATCCCTCCTGTTTCTGGGAATCAGCTTTCTGGTTTCTTCTATTTTAAAGGGGAAATTCAGCCGTTACAGTAAGCTTCAGTTATCTAAAGGCCTGTCTGGCAAGGAGATAGCTGAAAAAATGCTCCGTGAAAACGGTATTTATGACGTAACAGTTACTTCCGTGGACGGATTTCTCTCTGATCACTATAATCCACTCAATAAAACAGTCAACCTGAGCCCTGATGTATACCATGGGGTGTCTGTTTCAGCTGCAGCCGTGGCTGCCCACGAATGTGGCCATGCAGTACAACATGCAACAGCCTATGGTCCGTTGGTTTTCAGAAGCCGTATGGTACCGGTAGTTCAGTTCAGTTCTAATATCGTTAACTGGGTATTGATGGCCGGTATTATTATGTTGGCCGTTAGCAACAACGCTACCGTTTTGTTGATTGGTATCATCATGATGTCGTTGACTGTATTATTCAGTTTGGTTACGTTGCCCGTAGAGTTTGATGCCAGTAAGCGTGCACTTGCTTGGTTGGAGCAAACCAACGTTACTAACTCAGAGGAATATCCATTAGCTAAGGATGCGTTGAAATGGGCCGCTACTACCTACGTGGTAGCTGCACTCGCTGCAGTGGTAACGCTGATTCAGTATGTCATGATTTACCTGAACAGCCGCGAACGATAATTCAAAAGTCTCAGGAGAGTTTTATCTCTTCTTCGTTCTTGTCAAAAAAACGATATTCGGTCAGATGATAGGAACTGTCTGCAACGACAGCTGTTTTCTGACCGAATTTTTTATTCCATATAGCCATCTTTGTTTTCCAGAACCAACCTTTGGTGAGGTAGGCGTACAGGATAGGATGAACAACTAGTTTGAGTTGTTCGTGTTTATGTGTAATCAGATAGCTTAAGTTCTTTTCAATCTCGTCTTCTAGCAATAAGGTTGAAGTAATTTTTCCAGTTCCATTACAAGTAGGACAAGCTTCTTGTGTGTTAATGGTTAACTCCGGCTTCATGCGTTGACGCGTAATCTGCATGATACCAAATTTGGAAATGGGAAGAATGGTATGCTTAGCCCGGTCTTGGGATAAACACTCTTCCATTTTATCATGAAGTTTTCGTTTGTTCTCCGGCAACTTCATATCAATAAAGTCTACTACAATAATACCACCTAAGTCACGCAAGCGTAATTGACGGGCAATTTCCTCGGCAGCTTCCAGATTTGTTTCCAGTGCATTTTGCTCCTGGTTACTTCCCACACTTTTATAACCACTGTTTACATCAATTACATGAAGTGCCTCGGTGTGTTCAATAATGATGTAAGCGCCACTATCCAGATTTACAGTTTTACCAAATGCGGATTTTACCTGTTTGGTAATTCCATAAGTATCAAAAATGGTAGAACCGTTTCCGTAGTAAGAAACAATTTCTTCTTTTTCAGGCGCAATACGCTGGATATAACTTTTGGTATCACTATACAGCGTTTTATCGTTGATGACAATGCGGTTGAAATCTGCATTGAGTAAATCACGCAGAATGCTGGTAGTTTTGGTTTGTTCGCTCAGAATTTTTGCAGGAGCTACTGCACCTTTTAAATTCTGTTGAATGGTAGCCCAGGTAGCCGTAAGTGTGGCCAGATCCTCATGCAGTTCAGCTGTTTTTTTACCCTCTGCTGCAGTACGAACAATAACGCCAAAATTCTTGGGCTTAATGGCCTCAATCAATTTTTGTAAACGTTTTCTTTCTTCACCCGAATGTATTTTACGGGATACCGCCACCACATCATTAAATGGGGTTAATACCACAAAACGGCCTGGTAGTGAAATCTCACAACTTAATCGTGGTCCTTTTGCAGCAATAGGCTCTTTTAAAATCTGCACTAACACGGAAGGTTTTCCGTTCATCACTTCGCTGATCTTTCCTGTTTTCAGTATTTCAGGCTCAACGGTGAATTTGCTAAAGTCCAGTCCCTTTTCACTTTTATCGTTCATGGAGAACTGGGTGAACTTGAGAAGTGACTTGATGTAAGGACTTAAATCTGTGTAGTGGAGAAATGCGTCTTTTTCAAATCCTACCTCTACAAAGGCCGCATTTAAGCCGGGGATTAGTTTTTTAACCTTCCCCAGGTAGAGATCACCCACCGCAAAGCGGGCATTACTTTTCTCGTTATGTAGCTCAACGAGTTTCTTGTCTTCAAGCAGTGCTATTTCTACGCCCTGCGCGTTGACATTGATGATTAATTCTTTGTTCATTACAGCTTGGGTACTGTATTACCTATGGAACCTGTCCCACCAATTGTATGGACAGGGGACGGTAAAACACCGGCTGATAAAATACGCAATTGCGTAAACGGCGACAATGTTCGAGAACAGTTTCGAATAAATAGTCGGAAACAACCGGGGACTGAAAACAAAAAAAGCGAGTACCGGGCCATGATGGCCCGGTTGCTTATTTATTTCTCTTCTTATGACGATTCTTTCTCAGTCTTTTTTTACGCTTGTGCGTCGCAATCTTATGACGCTTCCTCTTTTTACCACAAGGCATACCAGAAATTTTTTTATTTGTTAAAAATTAGTTTATCAATTTGTTTTGGAACTATTATTTGAGTGCTCCGATCCGATCCTTTATTGCTTGCCTGATTTCAGGTTGTTCAATCAGTTGCAGGCTTTTTTCATACCACTTTACCGCTTCCTTTTTTTCGCCCGTTCTTTCATAAAGATCTGCTAATAGCAGATGCGCTTCTATGTTTTGAGGCTCTATCCGAATCACGGTTTGTAAACGAGTAATTCCTTTATCAAACTGTCCAGATAGTATGGAGGCTTTTACCAGGGTTAGTTGAGCGTAAACATTTGCGCTGTCTCGCTGAACTACTTCCCGGATTAGTGCAATTCCTTCCATGGGGTTGGTACTGATGTTGCCAAACAAGTAGCAGGCACCCAGTCCCACCTTGGTGGAATCGTTATTGGGATTGATCTTCAAAGAGCGCTCGTATAGGTCCTTGGCTTGCAAAGCTTTCCATTGGCGTCGTGGGCCATCCGGATCCTCTTGCAGATTATCCAGGAACAAACGGGCTGCGAAGGTGAGGCTTTTTTCGGAATTTTCCAATCGCGCAGCAAGAGCTTCATTCCATGCATACAGTTCAAAAAACCGAAACTCCTCCGACCAAAAATGGGCAAGTTCATGATAGGCAGCAAGTTGCGTAGCTGAAGTTGAGGCAGCTTTAAGCTTTTGCTCTAGATTTTTCAATGATAAATTAAGTTCGCCCGTCAAGCTTTTTTCTACCGAAGAACGGGCAGAGTCAATAGAAAAGGAGCTAACAGCTGGTGCAGCTGCACCGGATTCAGCTTTTGTAAGCTTTTCTTTTTCAGGGACAAACCGGCCAAAAACAAAAAGGAGAAACACAAGGGACAAGCAAATGCCCGCCAATATCAATTGGGGTTTTTTCACGATCTAGATTTTCTCGGCAAAGTTACCGGATTGATCGCTTATAGATCGTCTCCAGGTCCAGTGTCTGGTTTGGGCTCTTTCAGTTTCTTCACCTCTGCAACAAATTCTTTTGCAGGCTTAAAGGCAGGGATGTAGTGTTCTGGAATATGAACGGCTACGTTTTTCTTAATGTTACGACCAATTTTTGCTGCCCGCTTCTTAGTGATAAAACTGCCGAATCCCCTTATGTAAATATTTTCGCCACCGGCAAGTGTGTCTTTGACTTCCTTGAACATAGTTTCAAGTGCCACAAGTACATCTACCTTTGGTATACCAGTTTTTTCCGCGATCTGATTTACAAGGTCGGCCTTTCTCATGATGCGTGTTTTGGGTTTACACTGCCAATCTAAGCTAAAATATTGTGATAATCAAATAAATAGACATATTTTTTTTAGCTTTATGACGCAATGCTACCCAAAAAGTCCAAAAATCCCTTCTCTTCCACGCTTTTTGCATGGAATTTGGCCAAAAATCACCGAAAAATGCCCTGGAAAGGGGAAAAAGACCCCTATCGGATCTGGTTAAGCGAGATTATTTTACAGCAAACCCGGGTTGAACAGGGGCTGGGGTACTACCAGCGAATTCTGAAAGCTTATCCCACAGTTAAAAAACTTGCAAAAGCTGATGATAATCAAGTGTTTAAGTTATGGGAGGGATTGGGGTACTATTCAAGATGTCGCAATTTGCTGGAAACCGCCCGCTTTATCACAGAAAAAAGGAAGGGAGTCTTCCCTGATTCCTTTGAAGAACTAAAATCACTTAAAGGGGTTGGTTCCTATACGGCGGCAGCCATCGCCTCTTTTGCTTTCAATCTGCCTCATGCCGTGGTAGATGGAAATGTGTTTCGCGTGCTGGCTCGGATTTTTGGTATTGACCTTGCTATCGACTCCACTGAAGGGAAAAAGAAGTTTACAGAGTTAGCGAACACTTTGTTGGACCCTGAACAACCCGGCGTTTATAACCAAGCTATCATGGATTTTGGTGCTACGGTCTGTAAGCCTGTTGCGCCCCTTTGCCAAAGCTGCCCATTTAAAAAAACATGTATTGCTTTTAAGGAGAATAAAATAAGTCAGTTACCAGTAAAGCATAAGAAGATTGTCTTAAAGCAACGTTGGTTTTATTTTCTATTGCCTTCCTACCGTGGGCAGTTGCCAGTTAAAGTTCGTACTGAAAAAGACATATGGCAGGGTCTAGCTACTTTTCCACTGCTTGAAATGGAAAAAGAAACCTCGTTAAAAACACTATTAAAGCAGGCCGAGAAAAATAAGCTCATTCCTGCAGACGCTTACTCGGTAGAGTTTGTTTCTCCACTGTACCGACAGACCTTGTCTCATCAGCTTATTGCGGGACAATTTATTCGAATTCGATTACGAAAAAAGTCTTCCTTGGATAAAGAATGGAAATGGCTTGATGCAGCAGCATTGAAATCTCAAGCCTTTCCGCAGCTAATCAATCAATATTTACAAGCAAGCGCCACACAAACCATTCTCTTCTAGACAAACGCGTTAAATTCAATAAATTTGTAACGCGTTCATCAAAAACACTTCGCTTGGAGCCTCCGTCAAACGGACTAACTATTGTTCCCTATCTGTCATTCAACTTTCTGGCTACAGCGCCACAGGGTATTACTTTTTTAGTGGTGCTGCTGGGGTTTTTATTAATCTTATCTTTTGTAATTGCTGGCAATGAAGCGGCTCTTTTCTCACTTTCTAAAAAAGATATTGATGTATTGCGAACCAAGCAACATGAATCTGCGCGACGTATTATACAATTACTGACTACACCCAAGCAGCTTTATGTTACACTGCTCATGGCTGGCACGTTTGTAAATATCTGTACCATCTTGCTTGCCAATTATCTTTTACTTCCTTTCTTTTCTGCGGGATGGTTGGCTGTATTGGTTCGTATTTTACTACTTGTTTTTTTAGTTTTTTTTATTACACGAATCCTTCCAAAGATCTGGGGCACCCAACATAATCTTCGCTTTGCTCATGACTGGTCCTTTGTGGCAGCGGGGTTAAATGCCATTTTATACGGACTCAGTAACTGGTTTGTTAAACTTGCTGATCAAATTGCACGGACCACCGGTGCCAATCGGCTGCAGCAAATCAGTAAACAGGAGTTGGACGAGGCTATCGAGTTCAAATCTGATGAAGAAGCTTCTCCAGCAGAGAAAAGTATCATGAAGGGAGTGGTTAAGTTTGGAGACATTGCTGTAAAACAAATCATGCGAAGCCGGTTGGATGTATCAGGTGTTGACAATCAACTTTCTTTTCCAGCTCTATTACAACGCGTACAAGAATTGCACTATTCTCGTTTGCCTGTATATAAAGGAAGTCTTGATGAGGTGGTGGGGATCCTTTATACCAAAGATCTACTTCCTTATCTAGGCGCACCAGCTAATTTTGATTGGCATCGATTATTGCGTGCACCTTATTTTGTTCCTGAGCCTAAGCTCATCGAGGATTTATTGAAAACATTTCAGCAGCGACGCATCCATTTTGCGGTGGTAGTGGACGAGTTTGGTGGAACTAGTGGAATTGTTACCATGGAAGATATTTTGGAAGAAGTGATTGGGGACATACGAGATGAATTTGATGAAGAAGAAACAACAGGCCAACAAGTAGATGACCACACGTATATATTTGAAGGGAAGACCTTGCTCACAGACTTATGTCGGGCTCTTTCTATCCCCACTGATACATTTGATGAGGTAAAAGGAGAGAGCGATTCGCTGGCCGGATTATTACTGGAGCGCGTGGGAGCACTGCCCGCTAAAGAGCAAATTATAGTCTTTGGAGATTTTGAATTTAAAGTATTGGAGCTTGAACAAAATCGAATCCAACGTGTTCAGGTATCTATTCATTATCCCTCCTGAAATCAACTATGCGAATTATAGCTACCATATGGTTTCTTTTTAGTGCAGTTGCTGCAATCAGTAGCTGTAACAGTCCTTACACCGTGGGTAAAAAGCGGGGCTATTTTGCAATTGACTTCCCTGCTAAACAATATCAAAATTTTGATCAGCCCGGCTATCCCTATACGTTTGAATATCCCGTGTATGCGCAAATAAAAAAGGATTCCACTTTTTTCCAGGATCGTGCAGAGGATTGGTGGATCAATATTGAGTTTCCTCGGTTTGCAGGCAGAATTCATATTAGCTATAAGTCAATCGATAACAGGAACAAGCTTGATTCGTTGGTGGAAGATGGATTTAGAATGGCCTACCGACAACACGTCAATATGGCTACCGGAATCAAGGATAGTGTATTTAGTACCACCGCTGGAATCGAAGGAATTTATTTTGATTTAGGAGGGAATACTGCAACAGCCAATCAATTTTTTGTAACGGACTCTACGCAGCACTTTTTAAGAGGAGCACTCTATTTTGATGCTACACCCAATGCGGATTCGTTGGGGGTGGTGAATAATTTTTTAAAAGAAGATTTACTTCATTTGATTCAAACACTCCGGTGGAGAAATACGGGGGATAAAAAATAACTATGATACTAGTAGATAATAAAATTATCAGTGACGATGTGCTTGAGAAGCAATTTGTATGCGATTTGACTAAATGCAAAGGAGCTTGTTGTGAGGACGGCGATGCGGGAGCACCCTTGGAGGAAGAAGAGAAAGCTATTATTGATGCGGTGTATGATATTGTGCGTCCTTATTTAACGGAGGCAGCTGTAAAAGAGATTGAAAAAAATGGAAAGTATGTTTGGCATGAGGAGTTCGGTTGGGTTACACCTACTTTGCCCAGTGACAAGGAAATCTGTGTTTATGGCTTACGCGAAAAAGATGGCACCATCCACTGTGCTTTTGAAAAAGCCTACGCCGAGAAAAAAATAGATTGGAAAAAGCCGATTAGTTGTCACTTGTATCCCATCATTGCAGAGCAGAGTGAGTATGCTAACACAGAGCGGATCAACTACGACCCCCGACCCAAAGTCTGTGCACCGGCTTGTCAATTGGGTAAGAAGTTAAAGGTGCCCGTTTATCAATTTTTAAAAGAACCTATTGTGCGTAAATGGGGGCTTCCTTTTTGGGAAGCGCTGGATACCCTGGCAAAAGGTGAATGGAAACAAAAAGAGTAGTTTATCTTTGAAAGAAGCGGAGCACTACTATGCAGGTGAAAGAAATCCAGGAACAATTTTTAGCGAGTAGCACGGTCAAAGCAGCTGATCGGGAACATCGTCGTAAAATCAATTTTAATATTGGTAAGTACAATGCGGTGGTGCCGAAAGGGAAGCAGCAATTTATGAATGTAGAGCTGGCTCGTGAAAAAGCAAAAAATGCAAAATGGAAAGCGATTGCTACGCTGGACAAACAGTTGGAGCTTTTTGAATCTATAATTACTGCCCGCGGTGCAAAAGTAATTTGGGCCGAAGATGTTGCACAGGCACAGGAAGCCATTGGAAAAATTTGTCGCGAAAAAAATTGCAAGACACTGGTGAAAAGTAAAAGCATGGTAACCGAGGAGATTCATCTCAACGACTACCTGGCTTCTATCGGAGTGGAAAGTGTCGAAACAGATTTGGGCGAATATATTCAGCAATTGGATGGTGAAGCTCCTTACCATATTGTTACGCCTGCCATGCACAAAAGCAAGGAAGATGTAGCTAAGCTTTTTGCAGAAAAACTTGGAACCGATCCAAAAGCTACCCCTGAAGAATTAACCTTGAAAGCACGCGAAGTGCTTCGTAAAAAATATGTAGAGGCTGAAGTGGGCGTGACCGGTGGAAATTTTATTGTAGCGGATGTAGGAGGGATTGCTGTTACAGAAAATGAGGGCAATGCCCGATTGAGTTGCGCTTGGCCTTCCACGCATATTGTAGTGGTGGGGATTGAAAAAGTAATTTCTTCTTGGAGTGATCTTCAACTCTTCTGGCCCTTGCTGGCTACCTATGGAACGGGTCAACGTGTTACCGTTTATAATTCATTGTTAACGGGTCCTCGTCAACCCCAGGAAACAGATGGTCCACAGGAAATGATTGTGATCTTGTTGGATAATGGGCGTACCAATATTTTGGCTGATGAAAGACAGCGTGAAAGTTTATATTGTATTCGTTGTGGCGCTTGTTTGAATGCCTGTCCGATTTATAAAAATATTGGTGGACATGCGTATGGTGTTACCTATAGTGGTCCGATTGGTTCTGTGATTACGCCACACCTCCAAGGGTTGGACGAATATAAACACCTTAGTTATGCTTCTTCCCTCTGCGGAAATTGCACAGCCGTATGCGCAGTTAAAATAAATCTACACGAATTGTTGCTGGAAAATAGAAATCAGTCTGTGCGTGAAAAAAAGAATAACTGGAAGGAGAAAGCGGCATGGCAAGCGTGGAAGCAGGCTATGTTATTCCGTCCGGCTATGAATATGGCCAATGGAAAAATGAAAAATTGGTTTGTCAATAAAATATTTACAGCTTGGACTGCCCAACGTGGGCCACTTACTTTCCCGGATCGAACATTCAATCAACAGTGGCGCGATAAATACGGCGATCAATAATTCTTACATCCCTTCTGTTTCGGGTTGCTCTACACTGGTTGTATTCCGAAACGCTTGATTCACTAACCAGACTCCTAGCAGTGCTACCGTTCCTCCAATTAAAATAAAGAAGGAGATTTTTTCATCAAATAACCATGCGCCCAACAAAAGGGCAACCACCGGATTAACATAGGCATAAATCGATACTTGCTCCGTTGGTAAATGTTGTAAGGCATAGAGGTAACACAAAAAAGAAAAAACGGATCCCATCAATACCATGTATCCAATCACCGCCCATGATTGCCAAGGAATGGATGCAATCGGAATGGCAAAGCCTGTAAAATGTGTGCCTGCTGTTAAGACAGTTCCAGAAATTAACATTTGAATCCCCATGCTGAAATAAGGGTTGAAGTGGGCTGCTTGTTGTTTGGTATACAGTGTAGCAAATGCCCAGCTCCAAGTAGCGAACAACGAAAGAAGAATCCCAAACCGAAATGATGGGTCCAAAAAATCGTGCAAATGATCATAAAATATGATACAGACACCGGTAAATCCAATCAGTAAACCTGTAATGGCTTTGCGCGGTAATCTTTCTTTGGAAGTAAACAATCCAATTACCACTAGCCAGATGGGAAAGATAGCTCCCATGATGGCAGCCAGTCCTGCTGAAATATATTTTACACCCCAGGTACTTAACCCATTGCTTAGTATAAAATTTAAAAGAGCCAATAAAAGCAATGGTCGCCATTCTTTTCCTTTTGGAAAGGGTGCGCCGATAATTAAAAAGTAAGTGACGTAAAGTATTCCTGCACTTAATTGTCTTAAACCGGCCAGTTGTAAGGCAGGTATATGACGAACACCTTCTTTTGATGCAACCCAGGTGGTCCCCCATAAGATGCAGACGGCAGCTAGAGCAAAAATAGCTTTTGTTCTTGTCCCTTTTTTATGAAGCGTGAAGGGGTTGAATTCAGCCAGTTTTCTGAGCGTATCCGCAGGGGTTTGAAGGAACAGCCGGTTGAAATCAAAACGTGCCATTAGTGTTTGAAGTGACGAAGCCCGGTGATGACCATGGCTAGTCCATTTTGTTTGCAATAGTCAATAGAGTCCTGATCTCGAATGGAACCTCCAGGTTGAATAAAGGCAGTAATACCGGCTTCATGTCCCATTCTTACACAGTCATTAAAAGGGAAAAAAGCATCGCTGGCCATCACGGCTCCATTTAAATCAGCACTAAACTGTTTTGCTTTTTCTACCGCTTGTCGTAAGGAATCAATACGACTGGTCTGCCCACATCCTTTACCGATCAATTGTTTATTTTTTACTAGTGCAATGGCATTTGACTTGAGATGTTTACAAACAATGTTTGCAAATAGCAAGTCTGCTTTTTCTACTTCACTGCATTCGCGTCCACCCGCTTCAATCCAGGTATCTATATTACCACGATCGGTGCCTTGTGTAAGAACACCTCCTAGCACTCCCTTAAAAGATACGGAGTCAGCTATATTTCGTTTTTGCTCCAGGAGAATTCGATTCTTTTTGCTTTGCAAGGTTGCGAGTGCTTCGGGTTCAAATGATGGGGCGATCAATACTTCAAAGAAAATAGAATTGATTGCCGAAGCTGTTTCGACGTCGATGGGACGATTAGTGATCAATACACCGCCAAAAGCACTCTCAGGATCACCTGCCAGTGCTGCATCCCAACTTTCTTTTACCGTAGCTCTTTGCGCAACGCCACAAACGTTAGTGTGTTTGATGATTGCAAAAGTGGTGGCATCAAATTCACAAATCAGCTGGAGCGCAGCATCCACATCTACCAAATTATTATAAGAAAGTTCTTTTCCTCCCAATTGATTAAATAAGGAAGAGAGATCTCCATAGAAGGTGGCTGCCTGGTGAGGATTTTCACCATAACGTAAAGAACGTGGGTTGCCCGCAGCTTCTACAAACTGTAACGTAGCGGACGGATCAAAATATTTTGCAATAGCTACATCATAACGTGCCACTACTTGAAATGCTTTGGCGGCAAATTCTTTTCGTTGTTCCAGTGTAGTAGCACCTTGTTGTTGCGTGAGCAGTTCTACCAACGGGTTATATTCTGTTTTTGCAGCCACTACGGTTACATCTTTAAAATTCTTTGCCGCTGCACGAATCATAGAGGGCCCGCCAATATCAATTTTTTCAATAATTGCTTTTTCGTCACTGGTGGAAGCTACTGTCTCTTCAAATGGATATAAGTCTACAATTACCAAATCCAAGGCTGGAATCTTGTACTGCTCCATTTCCTGCACATGTGTAGCATCCTCCCGTTTACCTAAGATCCCCCCAAACACCGAAGGGTGTAAGGTTTTGACACGTCCCCCTAAAATGGATGGATAGCCTGTTAATTGTTCAACGGGTACAACCGGAATACCTAGCGACTCAATAAAAGTTTGTGTGCCACCAGTGGAGTAGAGAATTACACCTTGTTGATGCAATAAACGAACTAAGGGTTCCAACCCGTCTTTGTAAAAAACTGAAAGAAGGGCGGTGCGGATAGTTTTATTCATGGAGTATGGAGCGTTGAAAGAAGAGCAAATGTACTTGATGGTGGGGAGTATACAAAAGCGCCATCCGTTAACATATCATGAACCGGAATTCCGTGGGAGAAAAGTAGTTTTTTCCAGTTTTCACGGGTTCGAGTGCCTATAGTACCATCCAATATGGCAAGTTGGATAGTTGGGTTTTGGATCCAACTATTTCCAGTAAAGGGGGCTGACTTAGTAAGTAGCAGTATTGTTTTTTTATTTTTGATTATTGGTCTGGGAGGGCTAATATTTCGATGAGGTACTATTACTATCCATTCTGCAATTTGGAAATAGGGGGTAAGCAACGTATCAGTTTGCTGACGGATTCGGTAGAATCGGCTACTGGCATTAGCCAAAACATTTTTTTTCAGTTCTCTTGTGCGGGTATTACTATCTAGCAAATAAATAGCTTGATTTCCTTTGATCCAACTGACCATGGAGGTGGATTTTGATTGGTAGGCCACTAATGCTTCTTGCTTTTGATGAGAAAAAATGTCCACCCATTGCAACACCATTAACAAGCAACCCAAGCAGCCAGTTAAAGTTGCACCCGATTTACTTTTTAGTAGTAACCATCCTGCTCCAGTGAAAATGGCGATTAAAAGTAAGAAGGCCTCAGCCCAGGTCCAGTGTAGCTCGCTTAATTGGATACCGGGTATTTCACTGATCAATTGAATATATCGATTCATCCATTCAATCAATGTCTCAGCAAGTTTTCCAGTGGTGGGACCTAGCCATGGTATTCCCGCCGTAATCATTACCAACAAGAGTATGTAAAGTATACAACTGGAAAGTGGTACCGCTAAAAGATTGCTCAATAAAAATCCGAGTGGAAATTGTTGGAAGTAGTATAAAGTAAAGGGGGTGGTCAATAATTGCGCAGCAAGGGTAACGGCTATCAGCGTGGTAACGGGGTGCAACCAACGATGCGATGTAGTCAAAAGCTGCTGTATTGGTTTTGCAAATAATACAATACTTAGTACGGCACTAAACGATAATTGAAAACCCAAATCCCAAAGCCAGTAGGGTTGTATTACTAAAAGTAAAAAACCTGCTGCGGTCAGTGTATTCAAGGATAATGGTTTACGCCCCAGTAATTTCCCAACCGCATCTATTGTAAAGGCCAGAGCCGCTCGTAAAACGGAGGGAGTAGCTCCTGCCAGTAATGTAAAAAACCAGATGATTGCGATAATCAGAAACTGGGATAACAGCAGTCCGATTTTATTTTTTTGAAAGGGACGAACAAAAAACTGAAGTAACCATCCGAGTAATGCTAAGTGCATTCCTGAAATGGCAATGATATGTACTACACCTGTTTTACTGTACTGCTCTTGCAAAGTTGGATCTAGTTGTTCGCGATAGCCAATTAGCAAAGCAGCCGCAAGTCCGGCCGCTTGGCGATCCTGAATATTTGCAAAGAGCAATGCCAAAATTTTTCTTTGTACTGTATGCATTGCGTTGGCAAACACATAGCCTTTGGGAATGTTATCAACAATTAAAAAATTGGAGTCTTTTACAAAACAGCGATGTGTTATTTGACGTCGTGCATAATAAGTTGCCCAATCTCTCTCTCCCGGATTTTCGGAATGCACAAGATGTGTGGGTTTTTTGAAAAGCAAGATCCGATAACCAGGAAGTAGTTGTGAAAGACATCCCTTTTGACTACTACTTAGTAAAATTTGGCCCACGGCTGTTTCAGCTGAATCCCCACTATATAATCCATGAATGCTGGCTACCACTTGCGTAGTGCTTGCTTTTTCAGCCGGGATATTTTCAATAATTAATTCTAAAGCAGACAACGAAGTAGATGTTGCTAATTTCCCGATCCAGTTTTTTTGCCGACGAATATCTTTTTCCTGTAATAAAAATTGCCCAGCCGAAACAAAAAGTAAACAATAAGCTATTGGTAAAAAGTTTCGCCATTGATATCTTTTTCGGTGTGGTAAAAGAAAAAATCCCAAATGAAGTAGTACTGCAATACTTCCCGGCAGGCTACTTAAACTCGTGGAAGCTTGGGAGTATTCCTGTAACAGTATGCCCAGACAAAGTCCCAGAAAGGGAAAGAAAAAGGGAGTCCGATGAATAAAAAAAAGCAGCGCTTGGTACACGCTGCTAGTATAATTGTCTTACTTGATCAATACAAGAGGTAAGCTCTACTTACTCAAGTACATACTCCGGTCCTTGTACAATTGGCGGAAGTAAGGATCACGTAAATCATCGATAAAACGAATGGCTTCACCCGTTGATTTCATTTCTGGACCTAATTCTTTGTTGACACCGGGGAACTTGTTGAAGCTGAACACCGGTTCTTTGATCGCAAAGCCTTTCAGTTTTTTCTCAAACTTGAAGTCTTTTAATTTGTGTGTCCCCAACATCACCTTGGTAGCTACATTTAAATAAGGAATCTGATAAGCTTTTGCAATAAACGGAGTAGTTCTGGATGCACGTGGGTTCGCTTCAATTACATAAACCTTTCCATCTTTAATGGCAAATTGAATATTGATCAGCCCTTGAATTTTTAATGCACGTGCAATCTTTTCTGCATATTCCTCCATCTTCTGTACAAGTAGCGGAGAGAGATTGAAAGCAGGCAGCACTGCGTTACTATCACCCGAGTGAATACCGGCTGGTTCAATATGTTCCATCACACCCATCACATGAAAATCAGTGCCATCAAAAATGGCATCGATCTCTGCTTCTTGGCAACGATCTAGGAAATGGTCAATCAAAATTTTATTGCCGGGGATATGTTTAAGCAAACTCACTACAGCCTTCTCTACTTCTTCGTCATTGATCACAATCCGCATTCGTTGTCCGCCGAGTACATAGGAAGGACGAACTAAAACAGGGTATCCTACTTTATTAGCTACTTGAACGGCTTCATCTACATTCCAAGCCGTTCCATATTCGGGATAAGGAATACCCAGTTCTTTTAGCATATCGCTGAAACGACCACGATCCTCGGCAATATCCAAACTGTCAAAGGAAGTTCCAATTATTTTGATACCACGTTGGTGTAAACGTTCTGCCAGCTTCAAGGCTGTTTGTCCTCCTAATTGAACAATAACACCTTCTGGTTTTTCATGCTCCACAATTTCCCAAAGATGTTCCCAATAAACAGGCTCAAAGTATAATTTATCCGCCATGTCGAAGTCGGTCGAAACTGTTTCGGGATTACAGTTCACCATGATGGCTTCAAAACCGGCCTCCTTAATGGCAAGCAAACCATGCACACAGCAATAGTCAAATTCAATACCTTGTCCAATTCGGTTAGGCCCTGACCCAAGAACAATAATTTTTTTCTTATTGGAAACTACACTCTCGTTATGATTTCCTTTTTCGAAGGTGGAATAGAAATAAGGTGTCTTTGCTTCAAACTCTGCCGCACAAGTATCTACCATTTTGTATACGCGTGTAATACCTGCTTTTTTTCTTTTTTCATAGACCGCATCTTCATCGCCATTACGAACAATACGTGCAATTTGTTCGTCACTAAATCCTTCTACTTTAGCTTCCTCTAACAAAGCAAGTGGCAAGTCCTCCAAGCTATACTTACTTAATTCCTTTTCCAGATTTACAATTTTCTGTATTTCATAAAGGAACCAGCGATCAATTCCATTGGTAGCTTTGGAGATAGAGCTCACCGATATACCAGCTTGCAATGCATCTTTAATGCGGAACAAACGATCCCATTTTGGAGTCTTGATATAATCCAGTAACTCCTCAGCGCGCATCAAACTCTTACCATAATAGCCAAGTCCTACTGCGTTATTCTCCAAGCTTTGACAAGCTTTTTGAATGGCCTCGGTAAAACTGCGTCCGATACCCATTACTTCTCCCACACTTTTCATTTGTAATCCCAGTGTATCGTTGGCGCCTTTAAATTTATCAAAGTTCCAGCGGGGTATTTTTACAATTACATAATCCAACGTTGGCTCAAAATAAGCCGAGGTTGTTTTTGTAATTTGATTTTCCAGTTCGTCCAGGTTATAACCAATGGCCAGTTTTGCTGCAATTTTAGCAATAGGATACCCGGTTGCTTTACTCGCCAACGCAGAAGAACGGCTTACGCGTGGATTGATTTCAATGGCAATGATTTCCTCTGTATCTGGATTGAGTGCAAACTGTACGTTGCAACCACCTGAAAAGTTTCCAAGATCGCGCATCATCCGAATCGCCGTGTTGCGCATCAATTGCATGGCGGTATCGCTAAGTGTCATAGCAGGTGCCACCGTAATCGAATCACCGGTGTGAACACCCATGGGATCAAAATTCTCAACCGTACAGATAATACAAACGTTATCAGCTGCATCGCGTAATAACTCTAATTCAAATTCTTTCCACCCTAACACTGCTTTCTCTACCAGCACCTCATGGATTGGAGAAGCTTGTAAACCTCGATTCAGGGCTTCGTCCAAATCATCTTTATCATGTACAAATCCACCTCCGGTTCCACCCAAGGTAAAAGAAGGGCGAATTACCAATGGAAACCCTATTTCCTGTGCAAACTCTTTTCCTTCTAAAAAGGAATTGGCTGTTTTTGCAGTGGCCACTTGTACACCTAACTGAATCATCCACTGTCTGAATTTTTCCCGATCCTCCGCTTTATCAATGGCCTTGATATCAACTCCAATTAAACGAACATTATATTGTTTCCAGATGCCTAACTCCTCGGCTTCCTTAGCCAGATTCAAGGCAGTTTGTCCTCCCATCGTGGGGAGCACGGCGTCGATCTGATTCTCCTGTAATATTTTTTCAATACTCTCTACGGTCAATGGTAATAAATAAACCCGATCTGCCATCATGGGGTCTGTCATAATGGTGGCCGGATTACTATTGATCAGGATCACTTTGATGCCCTCTTCACGAAGGGAACGGGCGGCTTGTGTACCAGAGTAATCGAACTCGCAGGCTTGACCGATAATGATGGGTCCTGAGCCGATAATCAGGACGGAGCGGATGGAGGTATCTTTTGGCATTTTAAAAAAAACAAATTGTGCAAAGCTAAGGGAAATCGGGGGTTGAAAGGATCTCTACAGTAATAAATTTCTTCATTGTGACCTTACCTTTGCGCATGCAGAAAAAACTCCTTCTTTTTTCAATTCTTTTTTCCTTTTTTTTTATCTCTACTGCGCAGTCTCCCCAAATTCCAAGAGGATATTTTAGAAACCCGATGGGTATTCCTATGGAGCTGACCGCCAACTTTGGAGAGCTACGTACGCACCACTGGCACATGGGGTTAGATATCCGGACACAGACCCGGGAGAACCTGCCTGTTTATGCAGCTGCCGGAGGTTATATTGCTTCTATTGGGGTACGACCACTCAGTTTTGGACGTTTTATTATTATCAATCATCCCAATGGTCTCTCCACTTTGTATGCACACTTGAATGATTTTGCTCCGGAGCTGGAAACCTATGTAACCAATCAACAATATCAACAAGAGTCTTGGGCTATTGAACTCAAATTTTCTTCCCATCAATTCCCTGTATCAAAAGGAACTTTTATTGGGTATAGTGGGAATACCGGAGGCTCAGCAGGTCCGCATTTGCATTTTGAAATCATGGATACCAAAACAGAGCGTCGACTGAATCCGCTTCTTTTTGGTTTTCCATTGGAGGATAAAGTGCCTCCGGTAATCAAAGGAATAGCATTGTACGACAGAGGCCGCTCCATCAATGGACAATCTCCACGGGCAGTGCCTATAAAAAAAACAATAACTGGTTACACACTGGCTAATTCGGACACACTCACCACCTCGCTTAGCCAAATTGGGTTAGCTATTCAAGCCACAGACCAGGTAAGTGGCTCAACAAATCCCAATGGAATTTATTCAGCCACCCTGGAAGTAGATGGGCAGACTGTGCTTGCTTTTATTCTCGATAGCATCGATTACGAACAAACCGGTTATATCAATGCGCATATTGACTATAGACATAAGCAAATGGGTGGGGCCTATTACCAACATCTTTCCATGTTGCCTGGCGAGGGGGGCGTAGCGTATCATCCTTATCAAACAGACGGCGTGATTCGACTCGCCGATACCTTGCCTCATCCAATAGCAATTATAGTGGCGGATCCCTATGGCAACCAGTCTATACTTCGTTTTCAAATAAAAACAACCAATCCTTGGCTGGGTCCCGCTGCCAATCCCGCCAAGCTGCCGGGTAAAGAGCCCACTCATTTTGTTCCCCGCAATCCTGTTTTGATTCGTAAACCTGATTTTCAAATTGATTTTCCTGCGATGGGACTTTATGATAGTCTTCCCATTTTTTATCGACGGGACCTTTTTCCAATCTTACCTGGAGCTATCACCGCGCGTCATCAATTGAATGATCCAACCATTCCGGTTCATCTCAATTTTTCTGTTCGTTTAAAACCAGAGCGTGCAGTTCCTACTGAACTGAGAAATAAAGTAATTATGCAACGCTCCTACGGGTCGGTTCGAAAAGTAAAAACGGGAAATTGGGAGGGCGAATGGGTGACAGCAGAATTTGATGACTTTGGTTATTTCCAGGCATTTGTTGATACAATTCCTCCGCAGGTTACGCTGGCTGGTAAGGGTGATACCATTAATGTGAGTGCGCTTTCCCGTTTGGTTTTTACTCCCACTGATAATTTTGGCGCTATTAAAAGTTTTCGCGCTGAACTAAATGGTAGTTGGATACGTTTTACTAATGACAAAGGCCGCAGCTGGATTTATCGATTTGATCAACGTTGTCCCTATGGAGTCCATAAGTTAACGGTAACCGTAGAGGATCTGGTGGGGAATACCACTACCAAAACTTGGTGGATCAAACGAGCTTCTTATCAACCTCCGGTTAAAAAGTCAAGTAAAAAACCCGTCAAAAAAAAGAAACGAAAATGAGTGCATTACAGGTTGGAGATAAAGCTCCTCTATTTACCACCCGCGATCAAGATGGAAAACCCTTCAAAGTTTCCTCGCTCAAAGGGAAAAAAGTAATTCTTTATTTCTATCCTAAAGACCTGACTTCAACTTGTACTACGCAAGCTTGTAATCTGCGAGACAACCACGCGCAATTAACTAAAAAGGGATTTGTGGTGATAGGGGTTAGTCCGGATGATGAAAAATCACACCAGAAGTTCATTACTAAAAATAAACTTCCCTTTACCTTAATCACCGATACGGATCATGCTATTGCACTGGCCTATGGTGTTTGGGGCGAAAAAAAGATGTACGGGAATACCTACATGGGAATCCATCGCACCACTTTCATTATTGGTGCAACAGGTAAAATTGAGCGAATCATTGCAAAACCTAAAAGCAGCACGCACGCACAGGAGATACTTTTTGAGGACTAAACTGTTTTGATTTTCCATTCTAATTCGCCGTGTTGTATCGGCTTTTCAATTCGGTCCAGTAGTAGTTCGCCTTGCGGTGTAACACCCAGTGGGATGGCTTGAAAACTTACGCCTGCTCTCGAAAAACTACAAAGTTCACCGGAACCGTAAAGGAACTGCTGATATTGTTCCAGTATTTTTTGTTCGTCCTTATTCATGGCGGACTGGAAAAAATCGGATAATGATGCACACAAACTTTTTGCAGCAGTGGCAGGTTCTGATTTTTTTCCATTGAGCTGAAAAAGGGAAACCGGATTGGGTAAATCGCTGGGAAATTGATCCTGATTAAGATTGATTCCTATTCCCACAATGGCCCAATTCCATTCTCCGCCACTGGTAACGATATTCTCGATTAGTATACCTCC
>ENA-OUVC01000076-OUVC01000076.1-marine-metagenome-genome-assembly--contig:-NODE-76-length-71388-cov-4.177897_pt1 | contig 71388 bp, 62 predicted proteins | sample MGYA00248622_ERZ508571 | MGnify/ENA primary metagenome ERZ508571 (study PRJEB26236, sample SAMN06267175) | marine metagenome | isolation source: Columbia River Estuary | place: USA:Columbia River Estuary... | reverse complement strand
CCACCGAGACGCGGCCCGAGCGCCTTAGGAGTGACCTGCAATTCGTGCTTTGCGACCGCGCCCACATCGGTGCGGAATTCAATATTGCGCACATTGACTTCATCTTTGACGATGTCAATAAAGGCATCGAGACCCGACAACTCTGGCGTTGCGATAGTCAATGTGGTGAGCGGCAGACGCACACGGCGTCCGTTGGCTTTGCGAATAGAAAGCGCTGTTGAGCAAACATCGCGCACCTTGTCCATTGCGGCAGTGAGTTCAGGGTGCGCAACAAGTTCAGTTTGCGACGGCCAATCGGTGAGGTGAACACTGCGCTCCCCGGTGAGGCCTCGGTAAATTTCTTCCGAGACCATAGGCAACAATGGAGCAGCTACACGGCACAACACGGTGAGCGCTGTGTGCAAAGTATTAATGGCATCTTGGTCGCCCGACCAAAAGCGGTCGCGGCTGCGACGGATATACCAGTTAGTGAGAACGTCGAGATAGGTGCGGATGGTGGCACATGCCTCAAAAAGATCGTAAGCATCGAATTGCTGAGTGAGCGCCGCCACAAGATCGTGTGTCTTTGACAAAATGTATTTGTCGAGAACATTCGTACTATCGGTTGACCACTTGCCTTGCTTACCTTCAGCATTTGCGTACAAGGTGAGGAAATACCACGAGTTCCACATGGGAAGGAGCACTTGTCGCACCGTTTCACGAATGCCAGCTTCTGTGACCGAGAAGTCTCCACCTCTCAAAATGGGAGACGACAACAAATACCAACGCATTGCATCGGCACCATACGTGTTGAACACTTCCATGGGGTCTGGATAGTTGCGCAAGCTCTTCGACATCTTTGCGCCATCATCACCCAATACCACACCATGACCTACACAAGTAGAAAATGCAGGGCGATCAAACAACGCAGTTGCCAGCACGTGCAAGGTGTAAAACCAACCTCTACTTTGCGCCACGTATTCCACAATGAAGTCACCTGGATAATGGTTTTCAAACCATTCTTGGTTCTCAAATGGATAGTGCACCTGCGCAAACGGCATTGACCCGCTCTCGAACCAGCAGTCAAGCACTTCAGGCACACGGCGCATCACCGATTCACCCGATGGGTCATCGGGGTTTTGTCGCGTGAGATTGTCGATGAAAGGACGATGCAAGTCGCTTACTTCCACTCCAAAGTCGGCCTGCAATTGCGCAACGCTTCCATATACATCTACTCGTGGAAAAAGAGGGTTGTCACTTTTCCACACCGGTATGGGTGAACCCCAGAAGCGGTTGCGACTGATAGACCAATCGCGAGCATTAGCAATCCACTTTCCAAAAGAACCATGTTTCAAATGTTCTGGAACCCAGTGAATGTTTTCGTTGAGTTCCACCATGCGATCACGGAACTTTGTGACTTCGACAAACCAACTCGACACTGCGCGGTACACCAGTGGCTGCGCACAACGCCAACAATGTGGATACGAGTGGTTGTACGTGTCGTGGCGAATAACTCGCCCTTCATCTTTGAGTTGACGAATGACCAATGGGTTTGCATCAAAAACATGTGTTCCGACCCATGTGGAAATGAGTTCGGTATAGCAACCTTGGTCGTCCATAGGGCAAATGGTGGCAATTCCTGCACTGGCACATACCAATTGGTCGTCTTCACCGAATCCGGGAGCAAGGTGCACGACACCGGTTCCGTCTTCAGTAGAAACAAAGTCTGCGGTGAGCACTTGGAATGCATTTTCCGTATCGGCGAGGAACGGGAAAAGTGGCGTGTACTTGCGACCCGCCAACTCGCTTCCCTTGATGGTTGCTACCTGTTCTGCGTGAACGAATTCCTTTTCATAGGAGCCACGTCGCGACTCGGCCAATATGTATTTCACGCCTTCAGTGTCTTGCATGACTGCGTAATCGATATCGGCACCCACCGCTAGCGCAAGGTTCGATGGCAGGGTCCATGGCGTTGTGGTCCAGGCCATGATGCGCTCACCAGATTCGAGCAAGAACCACACCGACAATGCAGGGTCTTGACGATCTTGATACACATCGTCCATACGGGTTTCCGTATTAGATAGAGGTGTCTCGCATCGCCAGCAATACGGCAGCACACGAAAGCCTTCATAGATGAGACCCTTTTCCCACAACGTGTGAAAAGCCCACATCACACTTTCCATATAGGGAGTGTCGAGGGTCTTGTAGTCGTTAGAGAAGTCGACCCACCGCGCCTGGCGTGTTACATAACGTTCCCACTCACTGGTGTAACGCAATACGCTGGTGCGACATACATCATTGAATTTGTCGATACCAAAGGCAGCAATTTCTGGATGCCCAGCAATGCCAATTTCTTTTTCCGCTTCAACCTCAGCAGGAAGCCCATGGCAGTCCCAACCGAATCGGCGTTCTACACGACGACCGCGCATTGTTTGATAACGAGGAACTGCATCTTTTACAAAACCAGTAAGTAAGTGTCCGTAGTGCGGTAGTCCGTTGGCAAAAGGAGGTCCGTCATAAAAAACGAATTCGTTAGCGCCTTTTTCTCCGGCACTACGCAATTGCACCGATGCCTCAAAGGTCTGATCTGCAGCCCAAAAGGCGGAAACAGCCTCTTCGATAGCTGGAAATTTAGGTTGAGACTGAACATCGGGGTATGCCACGGCAAGGAACCCTACTCAGATAAGTGACTCATGTACAGCACACAGAGTGCGGTTTCGTTTTAGCAGCCCAATATGAGGCGGCCGACGACCATTTGCAAAAACAAGATGACCACGATGGGCGACAGATCGAATGCACCCATCGGGGGAAGGATTCTGCGTGCAGTACCCATGATGGGTTCAGTTGCTCGAAAGAGCCATTGATTGACGGTGGAAAGCATTCCGCCTGATCGAATAGGAAACCACGACAAAACGATGCGGAGAAAAATGACGAGCACGTAAAGGCTCAGCAATTGACACAAGAGTTGACGCATAAAAACTACTCGTACTGCGAACGTGATGCAGGAGGCTTCAACAAAAACACATCGGTCGCAACTCGCTCCATCGAACCGTTCATTGCGTAGCAAAGACCGCTTCCAAAGTCGATGAGTCGGCGAACAACTTCTTTGTCGCAACTCTCGAGGTTCATGATGACTGGCTGACCTTCTTTAAACCGATCGGCAATTTCTTTTGCTTGTTCGAAACGCAAAGGCTTCACTGTTGCAGGCTCAGCGCCGCTCACTGTCAATGGACGCACAGTGGTGCTCTGACGTGGCGAGCCAACAGGACGCAGTTGCAAACCGGAGTCGTCGATACCTCGGCGATAGCCGCCGGTGTCTTGCGGAATTGCTCCACTGTGGTCGTCGTATTCAGGCTCCATACGTTGACGAGGCAAACGACCAGAAGGATCGGCACCATAACCTGAGCGCACATTGCGTTGGGGACGGTCTATCTCCATTGACTGGTCATAGTCGTCATAATTTTCATCGGCCCCTAGACCGAGATAATCCATAGCGCGTCTCCACATCGACATGTCCATAGGTTATACGACATGACGTTCTCTATTGGGGACGTTCACCGAATATTGCAGATCCGACACGAATCATGGTTGCGCCCTCTTCGAGGGCAATGCGATAGTCATGCGACATTCCTGCTGAGCACTCTAAAAGACCCAATTCATTACACATTTTGCGTGCCTCACGAAAGGTCTGTCGCGTCACTGTGGGGTCTGCATTTGTTGGACCCATCACCATGAGCCCACCCACATTCAAGTGATTTGAAAGCGCCAGTTCCACCAACTTCTCTACATCACGTGGGTGGCAGCCCGATTTCTGTGCCTCATCAGCAATATTGACCTGCAAAAGAACCGAGGGTGCATCTCCGCCGTGGGCGGCAAACAACTTTGCGAGGCCCAAGATGAGAGATTCCCTGTCGATGGTCTGCCACGTATGCACTGTTCCGTACAACGCGCTCAGCTTATTTGACTGTAAATGCCCAATGAAATGAAGGGGCAACCGGTTGACCGTGTCGGCGTTTCTTGTCTTCGCCAGCGCTTCTTGCGCATAGTTCTCGCCCACCGCATCACAGCCAGCATCTCTAGCCCAGTCCCAGGCATGTGGCCCAAAATTCTTGGTGACTGCAACAAGCTGCACTGAGTTCGCGGCATCACCGCAGATGTCTGAGATAGCCGAACGCACAACGCCAACGTTGTGAATGACTTGTTGTTGAGAAAAGGATGAAGCGGCGCTGGACAAGAGCTACTGCAAAGTTATTTCAAAAAGGAAGGCACATCGAATTCGTCGTCGTCACCACTTGTGTCGAGTGGATCTGAAGCGAACACACTGCGTGGTGATGAGCTAGAAGACGGACGAGAGTCGACCGCACGCAATGGTGTGCGCTTTTCGTTGCCATCCCAGCGCTCGAACCCTGCAGCAATAACGGTGACTCGCACCTCGTCGCCAAGTTCGTCGTCGATCACAGTACCGAAGATGATGTTTGCGTCGGGGTGAGCAACAGCATGAACTACTTCTGCAGCAGCATTCATCTCGAACAGACCCATGCTTGACGGGCCTGCAATGTTGAGCAAAATTCCACGCGCACCATCGATTTGAGCTTCAAGAAGCGGGCTGGTGATAGCTGCTTTTGCAGCAGTCACCGCACGGTTGTCGCCACTTGCATGACCAATGCCCAGCAATGCGGTTCCGGCATTAGCCAAAATCATCTTGACGTCTGCAAAGTCGGTGTTAATGAGGCCAGGTGTGGTGATGAGGCTTGTAATGCCAGCTACACCGTTCAACAAAATATCGTCTGCCATTTTGAAAGCATTGATTGCTGACGTTTTATCGTTAGCAACACTCAGCAGTCGATCGTTAGGGATAACGATGAGCGTGTCTACTTTTTCCTTGAGCTTGGCGATGCCGTTTTCCGCTTGTGTTGAACGACGACGACCTTCAAAGCCAAATGGGCGCGTAACAACACCAATAGTGAGCGCACCAAGTGAGCGTGCAATTTCTGCGATGACTGGAGCAGCGCCAGTTCCTGTACCGCCACCTTCTCCTGCGGTAATGAACACCATGTCGGCGCCGGCCATCATCTCTTCAATTTCAGCACGATGTGACTCTGCAGCGGCTTGACCCACTTCGGGGTCACTACCGGCTCCAAGACCTCGTGTGAGATCGCGACCGATATCGAGTTTGACGTCGGCGTCGGACATGAGAAGCGCTTGCGCATCGGTATTGACCGCAACGAACTCAACGCCTTTGAGACCAGCGTCGATCATGCGATTGACGGCATTGACTCCACCGCCGCCGACTCCGACGACTTTCATCACTGCTAGATAATTTTGGGGTGCTCCGGCCATGGGCCATGACCTCCGAGAGATAGGAAATGTTGTTCTTATGTTTCCACGTGGGAAGGCTCAACTGTGGGATTTCCACCCAATAAAGCGGTATTTCTCATTATTTATTTCTGAGCAAAAATAGGGTCGCCACTTGAAAGGTCGATGCTGCGCAGATTTTTCGGGTCTTGCCGACGCAAAACCAGTACTAAAGACACGAGTTTTGCCCGCAAATCACTTGGCTGACCAAAGATCACCACGGTTCCTGTTCGCAGGGTCATGAGCAGCTCAGTGTTATTGGCAACCCCAACATTTAAGACCGTCTTTTGGATTTCTTCAGGCAACGACGCAGAGAGCTGCGCCGCTGCCGTGTACACCTCATTGGCCTTCGCCCCTGCAAGAAGAGCGTCACCGACTCCAGTGATTTGCATGTACTGCGTGGGTTGGCCCGTCTGCACCGAGATGACATGCCCTTCAACGTCTAAGACGCGTGACTGGTTATCGCTACCCAAGAACCACGCAACAGGCTGGCGTTCGTCGATGTCGATGACCGCCGAAGAAGGAAAATGCTTACTCACATTTGCATCACGTACCCAGGGGTCTGCTCGCAAGGTGAGTTCTGCAGCGTGCAAGTCGCCAAAGATGATGGACTTGCCCTTCACTTGCGCCGTGGCTTTCGCTAGAACTTCTGGCGATAGGTACTTTGCACCCTGCACAGTGACCGTGCGCACCCCGAATAAGGGTGAGTTCAAAACAGGAACCGCTATGGCAACCACCAGCACTGGCACCAACACATACAGCACCACACGCAAGCGACGCTTTCCCTCTTCACGACGCACTTCAATGCGACGCAGTCGGAATCGGCGGTGCGGCTGTCCATCGCCTGCTCGCTCTAAGGGCTGAGTGAACTCATTGTCTTCAATAACGAGTGGCGGACGTCGGGCGTGTGTGAGGTCGTCATCTGAGACAATGTCGTAGCCACCTAGTACATGGCCTTCAAAAAACTCAGGGCCATCTTCGTCGACAATAGAGATCCCCTCAAAAGCTTCAGTGAGTTCTTCAAGTACCTCAACTGGAACATCGTCGAGAGATCGTACGACTGGAGTTTCTCCGGTGACATGAACCGACTCCCCCGACGGCAACTCTTGAGTTTCATCATCGTGTGAGGGAGTTGTCATGAGAGGGTCACTTTGGGTTTTTTGAACAGAGATGCGCCTCTAGTTTCTCACTATCTAAGGAGTTTTCTGCGTCAATTGCGAGAGCTTCACCTGGAGCAAAGCCAAGTAAACGAATTTCGCTGCGCAAATTCACCCCAGTGAGACGAAGCACCTGCTGTTGCACCATATTCATGAGCTTCACCACGTCGGCACTCGTGCCACCGGCATCGCTTTGAATGAAGTTCGCATGCTTTTCACTCACGCATGCAGTTCCTAGCCGATAACCACGAAGCCCGGCTTGGTCGATGAGTGCACCAGCAGAAATGGCTCCGTCGTTGGGGTTAATGAACACTGATCCTGCATTTTGGCCACCTGGTTGATGATCGCGACGCCACTTCACAATCTCGGTGATGAGTGCATCACCACAGCCTGGTGTGCTTTTCTCGAGCACAACTTTCGCCCATGTGACTACATGTTGATTGCCGAGCGCGGAACCGCGAAACCGTAAACCAAGTTCGTTCACAGAAACCCAACCATGGCAACCCGACGACAAAGAGACCACATATGCCGAATGCAATGATGCGGCAATATCTGCACCATGACCCCCTGCGTTCATGCGTACTGCCCCACCTACAGAACCCGGCACTCCTACAGCCCACTCGAAACCAGTAAAACCTAAGGCACTTAATTGTCGAGCAGCTATTGGTAAAGGTGTTGCGCCCGAGAAGACAACGCTCACGCTGCTCTCTTCTTGCGCGGACTCTTCAAGCGTGATGCTTTGACCAAAATCGCCGAGTGAAACACAAAGACCTTGAAACCCCGCATCGGAGACCAACGTATTGCTTCCACGGCCCAATACAACAACAGGCATAGTGGGCCGGCGTGAGCAAATAGCAGCAACAGCAATGAGTTGATCTTGCGACACCACTTCCACAAACAATCGGGCAGACCCACCTACTTTGTAAGTGGTTCGTGCAGCCATCGAAAAGTTTTCCTGCACTTCTAGTTGTGCACCTCTGAGCTCTTCGGCACATTGCCTTAATTGACGTTCAGAAGCGATTTCTGCAGGCAAGGTTTCAATATCGCCACAGCCACTTGAAATACAAACATCACCGGCGCGCAACATGTTTGCCAAGTGCGTTGCCAAATCGCTGCGCTTTGGCACCCAATCAACTTGAAGGTGTGGGTACGCCGCACGCACTGCATCGACTACCAACTTGCCTGAGACTCCCTCGATGAAAGCGGTACCCGAAGCGTAGATATCGGTGATGACGACAACATCGGCCCCAGTAAATGCATGTGCGTATTCATGGGAAATGAGTGCCATGCGGTTAAACCTGTTGGGCTGGAAAACATACACCAACCTGTTGGGACGCGATGTTTGACCACGACCAGCAATCATTCCTTGAGCAGCGCCCACGACAGCTGCTATCTCTGTCGGAAGATGTGCATAATCGTCAATTAATGTGATGTCATCTTCTTCGCTACGAACATCGAAGCGCCGTGCAACACCCTGGAATTCGGCGAGCACTTGAGTAACTACTTCATGAGTTGCACCAAAACGCAACGCTATGGCGAGCGCTCCTAAAGCGTTCAGCACATTATGCATTCCACGCGCTTTGAGGGTGACGGGAAAGCGACGTTCGCCTTGGTATTCGTTCAAGACATCGGTAGCAATGTTGACGGTAAATGTCATGCCAGAAGCCGTCGCTTCAATTTGAGTGGCAGATAGGCCAACATTCGCATCGCTACTCAAGATGCCGTATGTCAAGACCTCGTGACCAGCGGATGTCAAGTGGTCACTGATCTTCTTTAGTTCAACATCGTCAACACAGAGAGCAATTGGGCCATCTACATTCTGAGCGAAACGCGAGAAACTATTGACAATGTTTTCAAAGTTTCCAAAGTGATCGAGATGATCGGTATCGATATTGGTGATGACGGCCCCGCGCAAAGGCAGAACTTCGTGCGTGCCGTCACTCTCATCGGCTTCCACCACAAAGAGCCCCGTCGGCGACCATGCACCATTTGTCTGCAGACCAGGAGCATCACCACCCACGACGAAACCGCAATTGCCTTCAGCTCCGCCCAACATCAGCGACACCAAAGTGGTTGTTGTGGTTTTCCCGTGAGTACCTGCAACTCCTATACCTGTTCCCGATGCACACACGGCAGCCAGCATTTCAGCACGAGACAATGCTGGAATACCCGCACGCCGCGCAGCAGCCATTTCAATGTTGTCTTTCGGCACCCCACTCGACGCACACACAGCATCACAACCAATAACAAGGTCTTCGTTGTGACCAATGGAAATATCAATACCCAATTCTTTGAGTTGCACAATGTTCTCGCTCGAGCGAATGTCGCTGCCTGAAACACGGTGACCCATTGCAACAAGAGCCCGCGCAAGTGCACTCATACCAGGGCCACCAATGCCAACAACATGCAAACGTTGTGTAGCACTCAATTCAAAGACATCTCTATTCTTTGAATGAGGTGAGTTGCTGTGTGATGAGGACATAAAAAAATGAATTGCCTTATTCAGATGCACGTGCGACGGTAGCAATGAGCGAGCCCAGTTCCGCCCGACGATTTAATTCCCCCGCCAAATATGCATTTTTCCGCAACTCTGCAAGTTTTTCCGGACGCTGTACAAGCTCAAAAATAACTTCCTCAGCTTTTTGCGCAGTAAAGCCTTCTTCAGTGATGAGCACTGCCGCACCCACTTCGGAGAGCAAGCGAGCATTTTGTTCCTGATGGTTATCTGCTGCTCCTGCCCACGGAACCAAGATGCTTGCAACACCCAATGTGGAAATTTCACCAATGGTGCTGGCCCCTGCACGCGAAACGACAAGGTCGGCTGCTTGATAGACCTCTTGAATGCGTGTTTCGTAACCCACTTGAATGCAGTTCGGCATTTTTGGCTGCATCTCATTCTCGAGGTATCGATTACCCGCAATGTGATACCAAAAAACAGACTTCAATTGTTCAGAAACTTGCAGTTGAGCAGTCACGTCATTCAGCAGTGCTGAACCGAGCGACCCACCCATCACGACCACGACAAATTTGTTGAGCGGTATACCAAGAGCTACACGTGCAGCATCTTTGACCGAAGAGTTCATCTCGTTTTTCCCAGCAAGCCGTAAATGGCGCCGAATAGGGGCTCCCACCAACACTGCATTGCTCAGCGGCGAATGCGGGTGCGATTTCGTCACCACGTTTGCATTGCGTGCCTGACGCTTCGTTGCGAGCCCCGGTTGCGAGTCGTATGACACCACCACTGTAGGTATGCCCATTTTCTGAGCTGCCTGCATCGGCGCCAAACTTCCGTAACCTCCCACCGACACCACTACATGTGGCGCAAAATCGCGCATCACATTGCAAGCGTCTCGGGTTGCTCGACGCATCAGCAACAACATGCGTACATTATGAAGCACTGCGCGGGGTGTGAGTTGATGCTTGGCGCCAATGACATTGAGCAATGTGAACGGATACAGCGTTTGCGAAAGGATGTTTTCATCAATACCGCGCTGAGTTCCGATGAAATGAATATCTCTCGGATTCAGCCCTTCATCTTCGAGCATCTCAGCAATGGCTACCGCTGGAAGTACGTGCCCGCTAGTTCCTCCGCCACAAATCACTACACGCTTCACAATTGAAGAAGTCATGTTGCCGTCACTTCATGTGGCGTGCGACGTTGAGCAGCAAGCCCGTGGCGGCCATCGTCACGAGAAGTGAGCTACCACCGTATGAAATGAAAGGCAGGGTGAGTCCGGTTACTGGCATCGCTCCAGTAACGCCACCAATGTTGATAATTGCCTGCACACCGAACCACGCAGTAATTCCGCCGGCAATGAGTACTCCGAACACATCACGTGCGCCAAGTGCGGTTTGAATGCCAAAGATGATAAAAAGGAAAAAGAGACCGATGACTGCGACGGCTCCGATGAAACCAAGTTCTTCTGCAATGATGGCGAAAATAAAGTCTGTGTGAGCAAGAGGCACGTAGCCCCACTTGCCGGCTCCGTCTCCAACACCAACACCGGTGAATTTGCCATTAGCGATGCTGATCATTGACTGATACACCTGATATCCCCAGTGACCCTTATTAGCCTCAGGGTTCAGAAACGCCGTGAAACGTTGACGCCGATACGCTTCCATGTTGACGAAAAACCAAACGCCGAGGCCGCCGACAATTCCCGCACCAGTGAGAAGGCTGATCGAGGTTCCTGCAACAAATGCAATTGAAAGAACAATTGCTCCGAAAATAATTGCTGATCCGAGGTCTTTTTGTAGCAGGCACATGCCAGCAGCAGCAATGAGCACAATAACTACTTTGATGAGTCGTACCTTCAAATCGGTTTCGCCTCGACGGTTCTTGCTCAAAATGCGCGCCACATAAATGAGAGTTGCAAGTTTCAGCAACTCAGACGGCTGAAAGCGCCATGCGCCCTCACCAATCCACGCCCGCGCCCCATTGACGGAATTACCAAGACCTGGAACGAACGGTAAAAACATTGCCACAAACGATGCAAAGAAAATAAAGGGAGCAAACCTTTTGAGCATTTGGTAGGGAAATCTAAATGTACCCCACATCAAAAATGTTCCGATACCAGCCCAGGCCAACTGACGATAAAAGACACCAAAGGCCGACCTACCGCTGTGCAGCATGGTGACCGAAGATGCCGAGAGCACCATCACTAAGCCGAACATCACCAATAATGCGCTCACAATGAGCAGTCCATAAAAAGCAACCGTTGGTGCTTGCGTCGCCATTTGCCGTTTGTTTGACACTCCAGAACGGTCGAGAGTTGCTCGACGACGCTGAGCAACCGTCAAGAAACCTGCTTGTGAACGATCAGGAACAACAGTACTCATCGGCGTCCTTCTCCTTCGTGTTGCGTATCTTCATGACCAACGTACTTCTTCACACGTGCTGCAAAGTCGCATCCACGCTCTTCATAGTTCTTGTACCAATCGAAACTGGTGCATGCCGGAGAGAGCAACACAACTTCATTTGCGCCCACCAAAGAACCCGCAGTTTCAATTGCTTCTTGCATGCTCGCAGCAATGGCAGTGGTGCATAAGCCAGCAAACGCCGCAGCAATCTCCTGCGCACTTTCACCAATGCACACAACGGCTTTTACATGTTCATGTTCGAGAGCTAGTTCTGAAAGATTCAAACCTTTGTTGCGCCCACCCGCAATGAGAACGATTCGTGGGAAAGCCCGCAACGCCGTTCGTGCCGCATGTGGAGAGGTTGCCTTCGAATCGTCAAACCAACGCACACCATTTTTTGTAGCAACAAGTTCAATACGGTGATGAGAAGGTTCAAATTCCTGCAGTGCTTGAACCACCCCAGCCTGAGTACCTACTCCACTTTCTAGACACATAGCTGCAGCTGCGAGACCGTTTTGAATATCGTGAGGCAATGAGCGCTTCATCGCGTTGGCGGCGAGAAGAGCCCCATGTGAGCCAACGAGCTCATTGGCCTTCACGAAATAGTTACTGTCTGAGGTGTCGCCAAAAGATACAAAACGGCCGGCACTCTGTTGCGCCAAGGCACAAATATCTTTGTGGGCTGATGGTGCAACAACAGCATCATTGGGTTGCATGTGCGCCCAAATTTTTGCCTTTGCAGCCACATATGAGGCGAAATCGCGGTGCCAGTCGAGGTGGTCGGGTGCGATATTGAGCCATGCAGCGGCGTTTGCACGAAATGTGCTCGTGAGCGTTAAGCGGAAACTAGAGCACTCCACAACAAAAGCTTCCGCATCGCTGTCGAGCGCATCAATGAATGGCGTCTCGGTATTCCCTACCGTTGCAACTCGCTTTCCCGATGCGCGAATCATTGCTGCAGCCATGAGCGTAGTTGTTGTTTTTCCGTCGGTGCCTGTGACCGCGAGTATGGGGCGAGGGCCTCCGCTGCGCATCTGCTCCCAGCGATAGGCCAATTCAATTTCCGACAGCATTTCTTTTTGTGCATCGATGGAGATGGCAAACAACGGATGAGTTTCGGGCACCCCTGGTGCTGGCATCACGCTGTCGACATTTTTAACTAAGGAAGCAAGTGCCCCCAGGTCTCCTGTAGGGAAGACTTCAGCGCCAATCTCTTGGCCGAGTAGTTCATGCTGGCGAGACAGATGATCATCTGCCAGCACTACTTCATGGCCGCGCGAAACAAGTGCACGGGCAACTGATGTTCCCGCAATGCCCAACCCGTAAACCAAGACTCTTGTCATTGACCAACTCCACGAGTGAAGTCACCAATAAAGACCGCGAGAGCAGTTGCAACACAGATTCCTTGAATGATCCAAAAACGAATGATGACAGTAGTTTCTGGCCAACCCACTAATTCAAAATGATGATGGATTGGCGACATGCGCAAAATGCGTCGTTTGCGTCCTGATGCCTTAAAGACACCCATCTGCACCGCTACTGACCCCGCTTCAAACACGTTGATGCCACAGATGAGCAATAAGAGAAGGTGCGTATTGGTAGTCACCGCAAGCAGACCGAGTGCTGAACCGATGCCGAGCGCCCCAACGTCTCCCATGAAAATTTTTGCAGGCGCCGCGTTCCACCACAAAAAGCCGCCACAGGCCCCGGCAAAGGCTGCTGCGAGCACCGCCAAGTCAAGTGGGTTCACCAACCCGTATACCTCGGGGTTACGAAATGCCCAATAGGCAATAACGGTGTAGGCAAGAAACGACAATAAAGCAGAACCACCAGCAAGACCATCGAGACCATCGGTCACGTTGACCGCATTCGTGGCACTCCACACCATGATGGCTGCCCAGATGACCCACAACGGCCAGGGAATATCCCAACCCGGATATGAACTACGCGTAATAGAAAAAGTGCTGCTGACATTGGTTGCAGTTACTAACCACCACAGAAACAGCACTGTGATGCCGAAGGTGAGATAACCCTTCTTTTTCCAAAATATTCCTCTGTTATGAGCTTTACGAACCTTGATGAAGTCATCGAGAAACCCCATAAAGGCCATAACGAAAATACATGCCCACATGATGAGAGCTTGATTTGAAAACGCAAGACCATGCCGCAGATGTGCGACGAACCATCCAATAAATGCCGCAATGACAATTGCTGCACCGCCCATGGTGGGTGTTCCTTGTTTGGCCATGTGGTGAGTTGGACCGAGGTCTTCCTTGCCCAAAATGGGTTGGCCGCGACCAATGCGGCGGAAAAAGCCAATGAGGTAACGAGTTCCGAATAACGAACCGATCATTGCGACGGCTCCACCGATAAAGACAGCAATCACGAAGTAACCGCCTCTTTGTGTGTAAAAGCCAATTCAAGTTCCTCGACGTCGCTGAAGGGCAAGCGTGCGGAACCAACGAGTTGGACAGTTTCATGCCCTTTCCCCGCAACGACAACGATGTCTCCGCTCTGAGCAATGCTCACCGCATGGGCTATCGCATCGCGACGGTCGACAATTTCCACCGCACTAGTTTTGCCCATTCCCGAGCAGATATCGGCGATGATGGCAAGTGGGTCTTCTGAACGCGAATTGTCGCTGGTCACAATCGCAACATCGGCAAGTTCACTCGCGATTTTTCCCATCTCGGGCCGCTTCTCACGGTCGCGGTCTCCACCGCAACCAAATACCACGATCACACGGCCGCCGCCGACCGATGCTCGTGCAGACAGCAACACTGCCCGCAAAGAATCGGGAGTATGTGCAAAGTCGACAAAAGCATGGACACCACTCTTGTTGACAACCTTTTGAACACGCCCAGGAACGATAGGAAGGCTCTCGAGCGCTTCCACAATTGCATCTATCGATACTCCATGCATCTCGGCAGCCGTTGCGGCGAGAAGGGCGTTGTTGACATTGAAGAGACCCCCGAGCGGAAGAACTATTTTTCTTCCACGCCACGTGAAAGAACTTGAGCCAAGAGTGCTCTCGAGATTTTGCACTTCGTTAGCAGAGACGCGTACGAGGCTCTTTCCTACGTAGTCGCCTGCAATGAGATCTGCCAACCTTGCCCCCCAAGGGTCATCAGTATTGACAATTGCGGTACGAGTTGTTGCCGTACGGAAAAGTTCCGCTTTTGCGAGAAAATAGTTTTCCATCGTGCCGTGAAAATCAAGATGATCATGGCCAAGATTGGTAAAAATACCTGCAGCGAATTGCACAGCAGCAACACGCTGCAATTGCAGCGCATGGGAAGTAACTTCCATCACAACCGATTGCGCACCATCAACAATGGCCCGGCGCATCTCTCGCTGTAGGTCGGTTGACTCAGGAGTAGTTCTCTCGCTGTTCAATGTGCCGAAAACGCGCGGCGAAAGTCCGTCACGACGCAATATTTCAGCGAGCATTGCAGCGGTTGTTGTTTTGCCATTTGTGCCCGTAATACCAAACACCGGAACTTCATTCGACGGACACCTGTGCACTACGTGAGCCGCAAAGGCCATTGCCTGACGATCGTCAAGCACTCGCAGCGACGGCACTGTGAACTGCCCATCTTGAGTAACCAGTAAGGCAGTGGCACCGCGACCTGCTGCATCGCTTGCAAATTGGTGTCCATCAGATGCTGAGCCAGAAATACAACAAAAGAGGCTGCCGCTAGTTACTTGGCGCGAATCATGATGAACGTCTGTTATTGCCACATCGGCAACATCACCCACCTCGGCGGCAAGTAAACCACGAGATGCAAGTTCTACAGCAACATCTTGTAGCGAAACACGCATCCGCTTAGTGGGCCGCTTCATTCGCGCGGGCATAAGGGTCAACTCGACCACATGGTTGCGTAGTCGCCGCTGGCTTGATGCGTAGTTCGCGTGCCACTACTCCACCAATTTCGGCGAACACTGGCGCAGCCGCCGTACCACCGAAGCGGTCTCGCGAACCTGCGTCTGGTTCGTCAATCGATACAAGAACTGTGACTTGTGGGTCCTCTGCGGGAAGGAAACCAACGAATGAAGCGAAGTACTTACGTCCGCCTTCGTCAGTACCGTATGTACCGTCAGACTGAATTTTGTATCCGGTTCCTGTTTTGCCCGCAATGGTCATGCCAGGGATCTGCGCCTTAGTGCCCGTGCCGTAGCAAATAACGTCACGCATCATGAGGTTCATCTGCTCAGCAGTAGACGACTTCAGTACTTCGTGAGCAGAGGACTGCTCCAAGTACTTTGTTTTGCCATTTTGATCAATGACCGCACTTACGAGACGTGGAGCAACATACACGCCGTTATTCGCAATGACATTTACTGCTGAAAGCAGCTGCACCGAAGTTGAGGCGAATCCGTACCCGTAGGCAACAGTGATTTTCTCGGTACCTTGCCATTTCTTCACGGGTTTGAGAATGCCAGCACTCTCATCGGGAAGGTCGAGATCCGATTTTGACCCGAATCCAAATGAGTGGAGGTACGACTCAAGAGTGGGACTCGAAATACGCTGGGCAGCAAGAACTGTTCCAAGGTTTGACGACTTCACCAAAATTTCTTTCACCGTCATCTCTTGCAAGGGGTGAGGGTATGCGTCGCGAATGAGGAACTTATCGAAAACCTGAGCACCTGGAACATGGAAGGTCGTCTCGGGAGCTATTGCCCCTTCATTAATCGCGGCAGCGACACTAAACACTTTTGCAACCGAGCCTGTTTCGTGGGCATCGACTGCAGCAAAGTTGCCGGAAGTATTGGTAAAGGTTCCATCTGCATTGCGCCGAACGTTCGCCATTGCATATATATCGCCAGTCTTTGAATTCATCACCATTGCAGTACCACCGCGAGCACCAACACGGGCAACCTGCTCGGCAAGAATCTGGTCGACTTGATACTGAATTGATCGATCAAGAGTGAGAACTAAATCTTGGCCTGGTTGCGGCTCTACTTCAGTGCTATTCGATCCCGGAATTGATCGCCCTTGGTTGTCTTGTTCGCGCACAAATCGGCCATTTGTTCCCGTCAAAATATCGTTGTACTTCAGTTCTAAACCAGCCGTACCCACTCCATCGGTGTCTGTTTTGCCGATGACAGATTTCGCTGAAGCACCCACAATGGTGCGTGCTGGTTCTTCATAAGAGCCAATGCCAGGAATTTTCAATGCGATGATTGCTTTGACGATTTTTGGGTCAACTTGGCGCGCTATGAATGAAAAGTTTGACTCACGTGCAGCAAATGTTGCAGCCAATTCAGCTTCTTTTGCTGCATCGAAGCCCATCATGCTCGAGACTGCCTTAGCAGCGCCCACAGGGTCTGTGACTGCCTTCGGGTCGGCATACAAAGTCCTCATAGGAACAGACATCGCAATTTCTTGACCTGTGCGGTCGAATATTGCACCACGTTCCGCAGGCAACGTTGTTGCTCGTACACGAATATCTTCTCCGGCAGCACGGAACTGATCGCCCCCGAATATCTGTAGCTCAGAGACTTGTCGAACCAATAAGGCAAGTAAGACAAGAAGTACTGCCAAAGCCCAGCGCAGTCTCTTTTTTAAACTTGGGGCAGCCACAAATGGATTACGACGCACTTTGAATATTTGGGTCTTTTTCTTCGGGGTGCGCACGGGTTGCAAATGGCGCTGGCGTGGCACTGTCGCACGCGAGCGCGGTTGCGCACTTGGCCGCGAATGTGATCTCTGCTTCTGCCCTGTTGATTGATGACTACGTACCACTCGAGGTGCAGCTGAAGATGAGCGCGGAGCGCTTGCCTTCACTCGCGTGTTCACGGCGCACCACCTATTTCAGATTTCAATTGACCAAATTCGTTGAGCGGCGATTCCGCGTCATGAGCCACCGCATCGCTGAGATCTCCGGTTGATGCAAGAACCCCAGCAATAATGTCTGGTTCTACGGCGACAAAACGTGCTTGCGTTGATGGCTTCATCCCGAGACGAGCTGCTTGAGACGACAAGTTGTCAGGTGAGATGAGAAGTGAACGTTCATGGCGCAATACGTTGTAGTTATCTCGTGCCATCGCAACTGTCTTGGTGAGAGCGTCAAGCTTCATCTGCTGTTGAGCTAATTCCACGTGAACCAAAACTGCGATGAAAAAAACACCACATACAAGTGCTGCCGACACAACAAACACCCCAAATGCTCGACCACCACGCTGCGCCTCGACCAAGCGCGGGCGAGAAGGTACGGCACCACCAATCGGCAGCGCTTTATCGACGGGGAGGGCCATATTGCGAGCCATTTCAGTTCACCCCCGCCGGAGCAAGTTTTTCAACAACACGAAGACGTGCCGAACGAGCTCGCGGATTACGCAACAGTTCTTCAGAGGTTGGCGTTTCAGTGCAACGCACTCGTTTCACGAGTCGCACTGCCCCACAGCCACATGGCAAATCGGCTCGGCAAGTACAACCACCGGTTTCTGCTTCGCGCAAAATATTTTTAGTGATTCTGTCTTCACCAGAATGATAAGAAATCACGGCAACACGCCCAGCTGTACGGGTGTGGCGAATTGCGCTCTCTAATGCTCGCGGCAATTGATCAAGTTCAGCGTTGACTTCAATGCGGATGGCCTGAAAAGTGCGCTTTGCTGGGTGTCCACCAGTGCGACGCGTTGCGGCAGGTATTGCCGTAGTGACAACAGAAGCTAATTGAGTAGTGCTCTGCAATGGCCGCGCCGCAATGATGGCGTCGGCAATGCGCGGCGCAAAGCGTTCATCTGAATATTCACGCAAGATGCGAATGAGTTCGCCACGTTCATAGGTATTCACCACTTCGGCCGCAGTGAGCGACTGACTTTGGTCCATACGCATGTCGAGGGGGGCATCGACACGGTAAGAAAAGCCGCGCTCAGAGCGGTCGAGTTGTGGCGAGGAAACGCCGAGGTCAAAAAGTGCCCCCGATATTTCATCAATGTGTAGCGACTCCAGCACATCGTCAATTTGTTCAAAACGAGCACGACGCACAGTTGCACGTTCTGCAAATGCCGCTAGGCGTTCACTTGCCGTTGTTATGGCGAGTTCATCGCGATCTAAACCGAGAATCGAGATGTCACTGTTGCTCGACAACAATTGCAACGAGTGTCCTGCACCACCCAATGTGGCATCGATAACAACTCCACGTGGTACCGAGCGAAACACAGCAACAACTTCGTTGAGCATTACGGGGTCATGGGAAAATACAGTTGTTTCGCTCACCGGCAGCCCCTCGGCCAACGAGTGCCGCCGGGATTTCTCCCCGGAACAAGCGAGACAGTAGCGGGCGGAGTTGGAGCTAGCCATCTTGCCGACCGAGAGACTGCCGGTGAGCGAAATTCGTGTACTTCTACTTGGGAGATACGTGTTGTGGTGATCATGCGTCGGCCCCTGCAATTTGCACAGTGCCTTTCGTATTGATGCGTCCGAAGCGAAGTGGTTCCCAAATTTCCACTCGATCAAATGCACCGCTCACTACAACTTTGGAATTCAACGAGAGACCTGCGTATTCGCGCAATTGCTCTTCGATGTTGATGCGACCTTGTGCATCGATGGATACCTCCACCATGTTGCTTGCCAAAGCTCGCATCTGGTTGCGGTCCATTTCGCCACGACGCACTTTGGCCAGCACTTCTGCGGCTTCTGCTTCAAATGCATCAGCACTCAAAACATCAACGCACATGTCTTGCCCAAAAGCGAGGTAGCAACGGGGCTCTAAACGCGGCCGGAATGCAGCAGGCAACGCCAAGCGACCCTTGGGGTCTAATTGGCGCTCGTGTACTCCGACAAACACGTGATCTCCGTCTTGGTACCCGGTCTCCACCCGACTAGGGAGCGGGCACCACCTCCCCCCAGCAATCACCATTATGCCCCACTATTCCCCACTTTGCAACTATCTCCCCCACAAAATCATGGGAATTGGGAAAATAGCCACCGTCAGAGGCCAAAAATGGTCCTTGAAATGCAAAAAATGCCCTAAAAAGGGCATCAAAAGGCTAAAAATGGGCGGTTTTTACTGGTGGGGCAAAATGGGGGGTGATTACACGGAACTGGGGAACGCCAGATCCATAGCTCTCAGCCCCGCCGGCACGGGTGTGGCCAGTGTGGCAATGCGATCGACATCGTTCGCCAGACCAGGCAACATCGCAGCGTGCAGCGCAGCGTCCCACTGAAAATATGCAATGCATTGAAAGCGTGCATAGTCGCGTGTTCGTCGCTGGCTAATACCCACTATTTTTTGTTGCGCATGGCTCTCTTGTGGAAACACTTCGCCAGAGCCTTTCCCTGCGAAGCACACAATGTCAGACCAATCGTTGCGTTCAAATGCTCCGCGGTGCACTTGCGCAGAAACAACACCTGCATCAGCGAGAAGCGCAACCCACCAATCACCAATCCACCACATTGATTTTCCAATGTCGTCGTTCCACAGTGCATCGCCGCGGGGTACAACAATGTCGATCCATAACGATTCAGTGGGGTGTACGTATACCGCTCCTCCACCGCTGCGCCTGCGCACCACATCAATTCCATTCGCTGCACAAAAAGCGTGATCTACGTCTTCATCTTTTTGTGACGAACCCAAAACAATTGCTGGTCGCGTCGGAGTGAGCAACCACACGCCTCGCTCTACAGGTAAAACGCTGTGGTGTAACTCTTCGGCAGTGCCCTCACGTTTATGAAGCAAGGGCAAGGTACGGCTTCCACTGATCGGGCACGGTCACAACCGACAAGGTGATCCACGACGACTCACGCGGAACATATGGCTTTGCAACCAACGGCATTCCGGCTTCTTCTGGAGTGCGGTCACGTTTGCGTAAGTTGCAGGTACGGCAAGCAGCAGCAACGTTTTCCCAAACGTGCATGCCGCCACGCGATTTTGGCAACACATGGTCGATGCTGTCGGCAGGCGCCCCGCAGTACTGACACGAGTGACCATCGCGAGCCATGATGGCGCGACGCGACATTGCAGTGTGGCGACTATAGGGAACCTTCACCATGTATTTGAGTCGCACCACCAGAGGCGAAGCAAGGGTGAAACGTTCGGAGCGCATTTCTGTTCCGTCATTTTCTATGAGCTCAGCTTTTTCAGACAGCACTAAACATGTGGCACGGCGCACGGAAACAATACTTAGTGGCTCGAAAGTTGCATTGAGAACGAGCGCACTTTTCATTTCTACAACCGTTGCGTTCTTTGTCTCATGAGAGGTGTTTCCACTCACGACACCACTGCAAGTAGCTCACCACGTCGTGAGCAACCATGGGGTGCATTTCATTTCCGTACTGAATAGTGTTGCGCATCTTCATGTATTCGCGATTCGGCAATGGCAAAAACGGTGCTGTTGCCCACCAGCGGCGCGGCGTGAGCCGAAGCCACTGCTGCAACGCTGTACCCCACAGCATGGGGCGAATGAGAACTGCGCCCACCACTTGCATCATGAAGGTCGTGGCTCCTTTGGCAACCCCAACACCATTTCGCCAACGATATTGCGCTGCACCTGTGACGAACCGGCGTAAATGGTTCCGGCACGAGCATTCAAGAATGTCATTGCCCAACTGTTGGTGGAGTTTGGCGCGCCCGCGTCGTCGGCACCAAACGCGCTTGATGGACGTCGGCCAGTGGGCACCATTGCATCGGCACCCATAATATCCATCGCAAGTTCAGTGACGACCTTGTGATATTCACTCCAAAACAATTTGCCAATCGCTGCATCGGGCCCAGGATGATGGCCTTGCAAAAACTGTGTGAGCGTACGCATACCGAGGTAACGCATCATTTGCACTTTGGAGTGACACCATGCCAAGCGTTGACGAATACGTGGATCGGTATTCACGCCACGCTCTTTTGCCATCAGTAACAAACGGTCGAGTTCTGCCTGGTAACGGATGGGGCTCACTGCAGCTGCTTCACCGCGCTCGAAACCGAGCAAGGTCATGGCAACTGCCCAACCGTTGTTCACTCCACCAATGACTTCACCCTTTGGCGCAACAGCATCGGTGTAGAACACCTCGTTGAATTCGCTTTCACCAGAGATCATCTTGATGGGGCGCACTTCAATTCCGGGTTGACGCATGTCGACCAAGATGAAAGAGATTCCTTTGTGACGCGGCGCATCGGGGTCGGTGCGAGCCAAGGTGAAAATGTGGTCGGCGAGATGGCCTGCAGAGGTCCAAATTTTTTGACCATTCAGAATCCACTGATCACCGTCGAGCTCGCCCTTCAAACCGACGTTGCTGAGGTCTGAACCGGCGTTTGGTTCGCTATAGCCCTGACACCACACGTCGTCGCCAGACAAAATGCGGGGAAGGTAATGCTTCTTTTGTTCTTCAGTTCCCCATCGCAACAAAGTGTTCCCCAACATCTGAATACCGAACACATCGTTTGGCCCACCGCCTGGTACACCTGCACGAGCAAACTCTTCAGCCAAAATGACTTGCTCTAAAGCAGTGAGACCCGCGCCGCCATATTCAACTGGCCAGTTCGGAGCGAGGTAACCCGCTGCTGCCAAGATGGCACGCCACTCGGTAACAAACGCCTCAAGTTCTTCGCCTTCAAGTTGTCCGGTACCACCCCAATTCTTGGGAAGTTTCTCAGCAAGAAATGCTTGAACTTTGGTGCGATAGACAGCGGCTTCTGGTGGATAAACGGGATGCATACCCGCAATCTAGTCGCGAGGGAAACGGTCGCGCATTCGTGCCGCGCTGATACGGCTGTTTTTTAACGAGGCCGCAAGATCTTGCACCCCAACTTTGCCGATGGCTCGCAGTTGACGCTCGATGACCAAAGCACACCCGAGCATCACAAGAAAGCCACCAAATGCAAGCAAAAAGTGAATTTGCAGAGCAACAACAGTGAAAATGAGCCCGGCGATAGCGCCCAGGCCTGCCCAGCGCACTGTTTTTGCCGATTGGCGATACATCCCTGCTGGCGACGTATTTTGCGCGAAGCGCTCGTCGGACTGCAGCTGTTCTTCAATTTGGCGCAATATGCGCTGCTCGTCGTCTGATAATGGCACGCCCATAGTCTCTCACGTTATGGCGCCTATCTCAATACGCAACCCATAACTCTCTGGCAAGAAATACTTCTTTTGCGCCCTAGAGCGCCGAGCCAGGACGAATGGCCCCTTTGCCAAATTTCTCGCGAATATGGTCGATGGCCTCACTTGCCTGATCCCATGAGTCGTCGCGAACTTGATCTTCGTCGAATAGTGAAGGTTGAGCACGTTCATCGGTGAAATTACTTGTGCTTACTCCGAGCAACCTCACCCCGGGGGCAAGGTTGATGTTCTTGAGCAATGGCGTGAGCGCATCGACAAGACTTGGCCCACTCGATTTTCCACCATCGGCAGTAATGCTGCGTGTAATGGAATGAAAATCGGAGAACTTCACCTTCAGCGTTAATGTTCGTGCCAGGGTCTGATGTGCGCGTAAACGCGAAGCGACCGCATCACATAAGCGCACCAAATGTCGATGCACCTCTTCATAGGTAAAAAGATCTTCGTTGAAGGTTTCTTCGTGCCCAATTGACTTCACATCGCGTTCAGATTCAACGGGTCGTTCGTCTCTGCCATGCGACAAGTCGTGCAAGTGTCGACCATGTGCCTCGCCCACAGCGACAGTCAGAACATGAAGTGGGAGCGCGGCGAGATCGCCAATGGTTTTAATGCCAATGCGATCGAGTTTTTCTTGTGTGACGGGTCCAACACCCCACAACGACTTCATGGGTAATGGATGCAAAAAGGAGAGCTCACTTCCGCTTTCCACTTGCACAACACCTTTACCTGCTCGCACTCCTTCTGCGGTAGCGATGGGCTTTGCCGCCTTTGAAGCAATTTTTGCGATGAACTTGTTGGTGGCAATTCCCACCGAACAAGGAATACCAATTTCGGTGGTGATGCGTTCACGGATGAGATGAGCGATGTCTTTTGCGGTGCCAAATATTTTGAGCGATCCCGTGACATCGAGAAACGCTTCGTCGAGTGCGAGACCTTCGACGTACGGGGTGACTGAGTGAAAAATTGCATGGACATCGGTACTCACCTCTTGATACAAAGGAAAATTGCCAGGCAAGAAGATGACATCGGGGCATAGACGTTGAGCATGAACCGAGCCCATAGCGCTAAAGACACCAAACCGGCGTGCCTCGTACGAAGCTGCGGCAATAACGCCACGCGGGCCTGCGCCGCCAACGACAACGGGCTTTCCACGCAATTCTGGGCGCTCCCGCAGTTCAACAGCCACGTAGAACATGTCCATATCTACATGCAGAATGACTCGTTCAGGGTTCATTTCACTTCACAGCCTACGATGTCTATGTGTCTTCGCTTCCCACCTCTTCCCCACATGACCTTCCTCCACTTGAGCGGCCCCTTTCCGCACTTCCTCCGCGAGGTGCGCGCATTGCGGCCTTTTCCTCCATCGTTGGCGGCGGCTTAGCAGGCGGCCTCATTGGGTTTGCACTTGTTGACCTGCAATGTTCCGGAGCCTGTGATGTCCCGAAAGGCATCGGCGTATTGATTGGCGCAACGCTCACTGCCGCCGGCATGGGCGTTGTTGCTGTGCTGGTGCTGCGCGCACTTGGCGAATGGAAAGAATTGCAGGACAAATAGTGAGTGACTCCCTTGCCACAGACCTCGTCAACTTGGCCACAACCATCGCGCATGAAGTGGGTGCAGTTGCACTTGCTGGCCGCAAACGCGGGCTGACAGATGTGAGCACCAAATCAACTTCCACCGACATGGTGACCGAGTACGACAAACTCACGGAAGCATCAATCATTACCGCGCTGCGCAGCGCACGGCCCAACGACAGCATTGTTGGCGAAGAAGGCGGCGGATACACGGGCACGAGTGGCATCACCTGGTTTGTTGACCCCATCGATGGCACCACGAATTTCCTGTACGACCTCCCCACGTGGACTGTGTCTTTGGGGGCTCACGACGCCGAGGGCGAACTCGCCGCAGTGGTCTTTTGCCCTCCACTTCGCGAGACATACACGGCCACACGCAGGGGTGGAGCCTTTTTAAACGGCACACGTATTTACTGCAATGAAGTGACCGATATTGCACAATGCCTCATCGCCACCGGATTCAATTATTCACCAGATAATCGTCTCATTCAGGCAGCACGTATTCCCAAGATCATTGCCAAAATTCGCGACATTCGTCGACTGGGTTCTGCATCACTCGATTTATGTTTTGTAGCAGTTGGGCGTTACGACGCGTATTACGAAGAGCATCTCTTCCCATGGGATCTTGCCGCAGGAACGCTCATTGCTAAAGAATCTGGTTGCACCATTGGCAGTATTGATGGTGGCGATATTCAACCGTCGGCTATTTTGGCATCTCCCCCTGGTGTATTTACTCAAATACAAGAGCTCATTAATCACTCCAGCAGTTAATTGCCCTGCGCAAGTGCTCTAGACTAAAGGTCTATGCCAAAAGGACGCACAGCAAATTCACCCATTGCAGTGCTCCTCATTGAAGGGTCTCCTCAAATTGAGACCGATATGGCGCAGTCTCTTGCCGATACCAACGGGGCATACGAGCTGCAAGTAGTGCACTCGTTAAATGATGCGCTGACTGCGGTACGCAAGAAGCAACCCACCGTCGTCATTTTCAATATCGCTACCATCGCAGGCGATACCAGCGACCTGGTGAAACAAATGAGAAATGCAACGTCGGCATTTGTTTACATTGTCACCGAGAACTCAGACACCAACACCATCTTGCAAGGCCTTGAAGCTGGTGCAGACGACTACCACGAGCACCCTGTGAACTGCCAGCACCTTGTTGCGCGCATGCACGCACTTCTGCGCCGCGCAAACGGAGCTTTTCACCTCGAGAACGCATTGCACTTCGGACATCTTGAAATTCGTCCCGATGAAGGTCGCGTGTATCGCGATGGCAAAGAAATTTCTCTCACACGCACCGAGTTTCGTTTGCTGTGTGAACTCGCCACCAGCCCCAACAAAGTGTTCGCCCGCGAAACACTTCTCGACCGAGTATGGGGATACGGATACTTCGGTGATGGCCGCCTTGTAGACGTGCATGTACGACGTTTGCGGACGAAAATCGAAGTACGCCCCGATAACCCCGAGTATGTGGTGACCGTGCGCGGCCTTGGCTACCGCTTTGACGGCGAAAAGGTCAAACAGCACTAGTTTCTAGGCATGGCCTACATTGTTGCAATTGACGCCGGAACAACAGGGGTACGAGCACGTGCACTTTCTCTCGATGGCGCGCCTTCCCTCTCGTCATACAAAGAATTCACGCAGTACTTCCCGCAGCCCGGCTGGGTAGAACACGACGCCGAAGAAATTTGGGCCGCAGTTCTTTCTACTTTGCGCGAAGTGTGTAGCCAACTAAGTGCACCCCCTATTGCGATCGGCATTACTAACCAGCGCGAAACACTTGTGGCATGGGATCGCGCAAGTGACAAAGTGCTTGCTCCTGCCATTGTTTGGCAAGATCGTCGCACTGCAGACCGTTGCCTCGAACTAGCCAACGAGCTACCAACAGTTCGCCGTATTACCGGCCTCGTTCTTGACCCCTACTTCACTGGCACCAAAGCTGAATGGCTTTTGCGCAGCGGTGCAGTAACACCCACTGCGCATCTTGCGTTAGGAACCATTGACTCATGGATCTTGTGGAGGCTTTCTGGAGGCACCACATTTGCGACCGATGAATCGAATGCAAGCAGAACCATGTTGTACGACATTCAACAACATGCATGGAGCCACGAGATGTGCGCTCTGCTTTCCATTCCCATGAATGCACTTCCCGACGTACGCAACTCAAGTGGTGTTTTTGCAATCACAGACGTTGAAGGCATCCCTCGTGGCATTCCCATTTCCGGAATCGCCGGAGATCAACAAGCTGCACTTTTTGGCCAAGCATGCTTTACGCCCGGCACAGCAAAGAACACATACGGAACCGGCAGTTTCGTGCTCATGAACGTAGGCACCACGTGCCCCACAGTGGTTGACGGGTTGCTCAACACAGTTGCATGGCGCATCAACGACACCACCACTTACGCCGTTGAAGGCTCTATTTTCGTCACAGGCGCCGCGGTGCAATGGTTGCGCGACGGATTGCACATTATTGATAACGCAAAAGAAGTAGAAGCACTTGCCATGTCGGTACCCGATGCTGGTGGAGTGGTGATGGTGCCGGCCCTCACTGGGCTTGGCAGCCCGTGGTGGGACCCATATGCCCGCGGAGGCATCTTTGGTATTTCACGCGGCACCACTCGTGCACATCTGGCGCGAGCAACTTTAGAGTCGGTGGCATTTCAAACCCGCGACGTCATTGAAGCAATGACAAAAGCAACGGGCATCACCCTCACCGAGCTACGTGCCGATGGTGGAGCCACCGACAATTCCTTTCTCATGCAGTTCCAGGCCGACCAACTGCAGGTGCCGGTGGTATTACCTGTTGACCGCGAAACCACTGCGTGTGGTGCTGCGTTCCTTGCTGGTCTTGGCATTGGTGCTTGGGCGAGCACGACAGACATTTCTGCGCAGTGGGCAAGCAACGTCACGTATTTTCCCAACAACGAAAACCTCAGCGTTGTTGATGCATCTCATGCCCAGTGGCTCAATGCGGTGCAAAGAGTACGTACTACTCAATAACTTCTTTTCCCAATAGTGCCGCCCCAATTGCACCGGCCTCATGGCCCAATTGAGCAGTCACCACAAGTGGCGGAGGGCGCAACTCCGATGGCGGCATTTGCTTGCCCAGCGCATCGGCCACAAAATGTCGCAATACCGCAGATGACCCGAGCCCACCACCCAGCACAATCACCTGTGGGTCGAGCGTATTAACCAAGTTAAAGAGACCAAGGGCCACCCAACTCGCAAACTCCTCCAGAATGCGCTGTGCCTCGGTGTCTTCTTGCACCACACGCAACAAAATTTCTTCACCGCTCACACCGTTGGCCAAACGCCGCAGTGCCGAACCCGATGCGTATTGCTCCCAACATCCACGTCGCCCACATGGGCACACTTCCCCACCGTGCATCACAATGTGGTGTCCGCTCTCGCCAGCAAAACCGTGATGACCGCGCATCACTTTTCCATTGGCAATGAGTGCAGCACCAATTCCTGTGCCAATAGTGATGACGAGAGCATTGTCGCAATTGCGAGCAGCGCCATTTTTCCATTCAGCAACACCAGCGCATGTTGCGTCGTTATCTACAACAACAGGAATACCCAGTTGGCTCGATAGCAGTTCACGCATTGGCATCTGACGTACTTCAGGGAGGTGTGGGGCAAGATACACCACACCATCACGCGACACTGTTCCGGGCATTCCTACCCCGAGCGACGTTGCTTCTTGACCTACACGCAATGCAAGGGCAACACATAAATCGGCAACTTCTTCAACAACACCAACACCCGCGGCAGTAGGAAGCGTGAGCGAATCGAGAACAGAGCCATCACTGTTGAGTGCAACTGCTAGGCACTTGGTGCCCCCAACATCTACACCAATTGCAACCATGTTGAGAGATGAAAAATGCTGTTGCGCGGCCTTACGACTCGCAGCGTGCTTTCAGTTCATTCAAGGTATGCAGAATACGATTTTCGGCACGGCGCTTGACGAAACCAGGAAGCGGAATGACAAGATCGATGGAGAGATCGTAAGTAACAAGAGTTCCATTGTTTACTGGTTCAAACATGTAGTCGCCATCGAGGGTGCGCATGATGTCGCCATCGACGAGTTTCCACTGAATGGTAAGCGGGGCATCTCCGTAGCTATAGCCAAGCGTGTAGTGAGTGCTGCGGCCAAGTGCCGAAGCGCGAAACTCAACTCGCGAGGCTCGACCCTGCGCGTCGCGTTCAAGCACCACGGCATCTTTCAGGTCTTTCGCCCATTCGGGGTAGCGCTCGAACTCGGTAGCAATGGCAAAGCAGTGCTCAGGTGAAGCGGCAATGACGGTGGTTTGTTTGGCGGTATCGGCCATGGCTCCATTGTTACCGATGGCGCATGCAATTGCACGTTTATTCGGAAGCAGACTTCAATTGTCGCGGGCCAAAAGTACCGAACTTGCCTGCCCATAGCCCATTCAACCCAATTCCGAGCATCGGAACCATCACCGCAAATGCCATGACGCTTCCCGCTTTTCCATCGGTGGAAGGCCGCGCCAAGGCAACACCCAGACCAACCACACACTGCAGAGCAAGGCAGTACCACATTGCTAAGCGCACCTTTTTCGGAGCAACTTCACCCGCCAAGAAGAAGAGTTGAGTTACCGAAATCTCTTCTTCCCTGCTGCGTTGTACCGCAGCAAAATAGCCAAGGAGAAAAGTTGCAACGCCAATGGCAAAGAGCCCAAGGCTCACAGCGACAATTGCCACTCGCCAAAATGAGGTAAAGAGAATTGCGCTAACGACCGCAACAACAGTAAAGACCGCAGTAGATACTCGATTACACAAAACGATTTTGTTCATTACTTGTCTTTCTTCACAATTGCGACAGAGTATTCCATAATCGGGCGGTGAGCACATCGTAGGAAAAACTCTCGACAGCGCGCACTCGCCCTGCGTTGCCCATTTTGTGACGAAGGTCGGGACTATTGAGCAACAACGAAAAGGCTTGAGCCACTTCGTCGATGCTGGTGGGGTCTTTCACCACGATTCCCGACACACCATCGTCAACGGCTTCGGCGGCTCCGCCACTGCTGCCCGCAACCTGCGGTACTCCGCAGGCAGCGGCTTCGAGGAACACGATGCCGAAGCCTTCTTGTTCGAGCCCGCCCCACCTGTTGCGGCACAGCATGGTGAAAATATCGGCACAACCATAGAGAAGTGGCAGATCTTCAAAAGGAGTGCGGCCCAAAAAGCGCACAGGCGCTCCTTGTTTTCTGGCAAGTTCATTCAACCGTTTTGCATCGCGCCCAGCACCCGCAATGAGCATCTCGAGTTGCGGACGATCGCGCGCGAGCCGCGCAACTGCCGAAATAGCAATATCGAACCCCTTGCGCGGTACAAGACGACTCACACCAACAATGAGCTCTGCAGTAGGTGACACACCAAAGTGCTCACGAGCCGACGCACGCTCTGCAGGGCTCAGCACACGAAAGCGCTCGGTATCGACGCCTGGCTGCACCACAGTTGTGGGAAGGTCACGGCCCGCGGCCCGCACTGCTTCATCGGCCGGATACTGCCCTGCAGCGACCACATGAATGGAATTGCGTAAGACACGACCCAGTATTTGATGCGTTCCAGGAATACGCCCTGGCACGGTGACTTCGGCCCCGTGCACCACAACTGCATAGGGCAGTTCTAACGACGGCCCAATAATGCCAAGTGGCACTGCAGGGTCGAGCACCACGAAGTCGGCCCCAACACGCTTTGCCATCTCGTTAATGCGTTTCACCATGAATGGGTGTGGCAACAGCACTGGCTCACGTGTGCGTTCAATGTGAAATGGCTGTGTGGCGTCCCACTCTTTTGCGCCTTCATAAGGCGAGGTGAGAACAGCAAAAGAATCACTTGGCAACCGACGCCACCATTCCCACAACAACGACTGAATGCCACCAATTTTCGGTGGGAAGTCGTTCGTTACTAAGAGGTGGCGCGAGGTCATGCTTCTCTAGTGTTGCTCACGCACGCCTGGCAGACGGTGCAATTCGAAAGTGACGTCGGGATCTTCGTCGTGGCTCGGGATGATGGAACTCATCCCCAATCGCGACGCTGCCCAAACCGCGTGAGCCCGCAAGATGGGGTCTGCACTGCGCACATGGGCGGCCACAACAGCTTGTGCTTTTTCATTGTGCAGCGATGCAGTGTTTCCAATGACCACCAACGCATTGCGGCGTACCCATCGCGGATCGCGACCCGCGATGTACCAACGGCCGTACCGCTCCAAAATTTCAGCATCACTCAGGGCAAGTAGCTCGAGTACATCGACCACGATTTGAGCATCACTGGCAATATCTTCATGTTGTGCCAGACGCATGCTGGGCGGGCAAGCGTCTTGGCATGAGTCGCAACCATACATTCGCGCGCCAATGGCTTCTCGATACTGCGGCGCAATGATGCCAGGCTTTTGCAGTATCCATGCCAAACACTTTCCTGCATCAATCACTCCTGGTTCCACAATGGCTCCTGTTGGGCACGCATCAATGCAACGTCTACATGTTCCACAACCATCTGACACCGTTGCAGATGGCGTGAGTTCGGCAGTGGTGACAACGCAACCCAACACAAACCAACTGCCCGCACCGCTGATGAGCAAGTTGGCATTTTTGCCAAACCACCCGAGCCCAGCAAGATACGCAACTTCACGGTCGACAATGGCATTGCTATCGGCAAACACCACAGCTTCATGGCCATCACTGCGCAGTTGTTGCGCAACAACAGTGAGCGAATCGCGTAGTGCTGCGTAATGATCGGACCAGGCATAACGAGCAACATCGCCAAACACTGCATCGGTCATTTCAGAAAGCGCTGGCAATTGCACATCGGCAAAATAGCTGCGCGCACCCACCACGATGCTGCGCGCATGAGGAAGGGCCATCACGGGAGTGGTGGACCGAACGGGGTTGCGATATGTGAACTGCATTGTGTCGCGCAAACCACGCGCTTCACGCTCGACCAACGCTTCGCGTGCCCGCAACAACGGTTCGGCAGTGGTGAAGCCGACGCGATGCAACCCAGCAGAAAGGCCTACCTCGGAGAGGTTCTGTGTGTAGCTACTTTGAGGTTCAACCGACTTCACGATGACGAAGCGTAGGCACCAAACCCGCAGAAGCGAGCAATCTCACGGCACGCTCTTCTTCAAAGCTAAACACCACCGCATCGCCTGGCTCATGATTGAGGAGATACGAGACCACGCAGTCGCTACAGGCATCGCTTTCATGCATCACACACGTGTCGCACGAGATGGTGAGTGGCGAAGAAGTAACGGGAATTGAGGTGCGTTGTTCCATACCCACATATGAGCAAAGGGGTGTGACAGAGCTACAACAAGCGAGCGCCAGCAGTGTCGATATTGAGCACCTTTGCCGAACCCTGAGCAGGAAGGCTTTGGGCAATACGTGCTGCCTCGCCCGCACGGCAAAACATGGCAACACTTGGCCCCGAGCCCGACAACCAGCCACAAATGGCCCCCGCATTCAACCCTGCATCGAGTGCCGCTTTGCTTTGTGGCACAGCAGCAAAACGAATGTCTTGGTGCAACCGGTCTGCTGTGGCCACACCGAGCGCTTCAAGGTCTCCCGAGTTCAATGCACCCACCAATAGTGCGGTGTGGGAAATGTTAAATGCTGCGTCGGCAAGACTTACTTGGCTTGGCAACTTCGTTCGCGAAGCATGTGTTGAGGTCGACTCAGAAGGAACCCACACCACCACTTCTACTGCGCAGTTGTTCATGATGTTTGCAGCAAATGTGCCATTGGTTCCCACCACTCCGCCAAGCAACGACGCTGCAACATTGTCGCCGTGACCTTCAAGGCCTGCAGTGGCTACTAATACTTTCTGACGCCACTGCGGGGAAAGTAGTGCACTTGCATCTTGCTGCACTGTTGCAAGGAGCGCCCCTCCTACTCGTACCGCCCCGCTATAGCCAAGGCCACGACCCATTGGAATATCGGTGCGTACAGAAATGTCTCCGGTGCCACCAAGTGCTCGAAAGGCAATAGATGCTGGGTGAAATTCATCGGCAACAACATCGCCTTTTTCCGCCTCGCGGACTGTTGCGTACAAAGACAGCGCCATGGCGATTCCATCGAACCCCGGACCCAAATTGGCCGAACTTGCGGGAACACGCACTGCCAGCGAGGAAATAGTTACTCCAAACGCTCGGCAGCCGTAGTGCTTGCAGCAATAAGTTTCTGCAACACCGCAGATGCTTTACCTGTATCAATTGATTGCTCGGCCAACACGCGACCTTCACCGAGCGACGCAGCAACCCCAGCAACATGCAGTGCTGCTGCGGCGTTCAACAACACTGTGTCGCGTGCTGCGCCTGCTTCACCGGCTAAAACCGCACGAGCAATGCGCGCATTTTCGGTTGCGTCTCCGCCAACAATTGCCGACAATGGTTGCGATAAGAGTCCGATGTCGGAGCAATCAACTTTCAATTCACTGACTTCGCCGTTACGTAATTGCATCACGAGCGCAGGGCCAGCAAGCGTGAGTTCGTCGACGCCACCTTGTGCGGTTCCGTTGCTTCCATGCACTACCCATGCAGATGTGACTCCACGAGAAGACAATGCTTCAATCATCGGGCGCATCATCCATGGTGCGGCAACGCCCACCAACATGGAAGAGATGGGTGCAGGGTTTGCCATGGGGCCCAACAAGTTGAATGCAGTGGAGATTCCTATTTCGCGGCGCGATGGCCCCGTGTAACGAAACGCAGGGTGAAAACGTGCGGCAAGACAAAAGCCCATACCGGCTTCATCAATACATTGCGCAACGCCGACAGGGTCGAGTTCAATAGCAACACCGAGTTCTTCAAGAACATCGGCCGCACCACATTTCGATGAGGCGGCGCGGTTCCCGTGCTTGCATACCGGCACACCAGCACCAGCCACCACGAGTGAAGTGACTGTCGAAACATTGAAAGAATGGCTTTGGTCGCCACCAGTACCCACAATGTCGATGGTGCGTTGAGCAAGCTCAGGCGCAAGATCTACACGTTGACCAGCGGAACGTACCGCACGCAACATGCCTGAGAGCTCGGTTGCGGTTTCACCTTTGGCACGTAAAGCAACAATGAACGCGGTCATTTGAGAGGCAGTTGCTTGCCCATTCAAAATGTCGGTAATGGCCGCTTCTGCAATGTGGGCCTCGAGGTCTTTTCCAGAAACAAGCATCCCCAGAATTCCTGGCCACCCTCCGTATTGAGCAATATCGAGCGAATGCGAAGAAGTCACTCGCTCATTCTTACGCAGACCGACGGCGTTGACGCACAATGCGACGACGTTCGCGCTCTGTGGTGCCGCCCCACACACCTTCTTTTTCACGACTGGCTAAGGCATGTTCAAGGCACGACACCCGCACATGGCAGGTATCGCACACCGCAATGGCGATTTCTACTTGGGCTTCGTCGCCTTCATCAGGGAAAAAGACCGCAGGATCGAGGCCCTGACAGGCCCCTTTTTGTCGCCATGAAAGATCGATGACTGTCACGTTGTTCCCCCACCGTGTTGCAGTTCACCCCGGAAAAGCCCCGGAATGTGTTCTGTTCAACCCTCGCCGCGCATCCCCCGATGCGTGACGAACGTCTCACCTCGCCTACCTTACGTTGCGCTCTACAAGTAACGCAAACTCTGGGAAAAGAATTAGCTATTTGACTGCAGGTCGATGAGGAGTTCCCCAATTGTGGAATCGGCTAACTCGATTACTTCCAAATAGTTGGGGTGAATACAGCGTAATTGCACGGGCCCACTGGCAAAAGTGGCTACCTGTTCTGGAGTGAAATCGAAGTGGATGTAGTGCACAGCCGCGGTGATGTCTTCACGGGTGAGCGCAGCATCGTGTTGAGCGTCGGTGACTGGGTGAACTTCAGTGCCGTCGCTGAGCACGACGACAATGGAGCGCTCGATGCCTACTAATTTTGGCAACCATTCACGCATGGCTGCTTCGGTAGTGATTTCAATGAAGACGGTGCAGCTCAGCTGCCCTAGTTCCGGGATGAGTGGGTTGTATGCGTTGAGTTCTTCGTATACACCTTCGTCGGTGAGAACCTTCTCGGCACGCAACATTTCTTGAATTTGCATCCACATGGTGTCTCTGTTTTCAAAGAGCACCGAGAGAATAGTTCCGAGCTCAACACGACGTTTGCGCTTGAGTTCCATGACGCGTGCTTTTTCGGCAACGCGCACTTTTTCATAAGCACGCAGGTCGAGAATGTCGTCGATGACAAGTTTGCGTGAACCATTGTGAGATGGTGACAATACGGGGGGCATATTTATCCTCTCTTTTTCGGTTGTTTATTTCTCTTCGGGGATCCCATATGCGCGAGCCAACAACTGCAGTGGGTGGCTCGGCGATTTGCCTGTTTGCTCGGTAATTGCGGTGTTCGCCAAATGACAATCGCCAGCAATTTCGTCGCCCTCGGCAGCTTCAATTTCGTCGGCAAGTTTGCGAGCGATGGGTATTGACATATCGGCATTTTCCGCACGAAGGCCCCACATGCCGTCGATTCCTGAACAGGTTTGAATGAGTTTGATTTTTGAACCAGTGAGTTTCAACAAGTCGCGGCTCTTCATCCCGATGTTTTGAGCGCGCAAGTGGCAAGGCGCGTGATAGGTGATTTTTTCAGGAACTTCACCGACAAAATCGGTGTTGAGTTCGGTTCCTTCACCTTTATGAAGACCCATGAGATACTCGGCTGCATCGTAAGTGTTTGCTGCAACGAGTTCGGCATCTGCGCCACCGATGTAGTCGACATAGTCTTTTTTCAAGATGTAGCCACACGTTGGCTGAGGCACAACAATGTCGTTGCCGGCACGCACTGCAGCAGCCAGTGCCTCAACATTCTTTACTCCGACTTTTTTGAACTGCTCAACATCGCCACTGTGCAAGTACGGAGCACCGCAGCATGATGCACCTTCGGCAAGTGAACACTCAACGTTGTTCTTTTCATAGACATTGATGAGGTCTTTACCAATGCCTGGCTCTTGGTATTCAACGAGGCATGTTGGGAAGAGGGCTACTTTGCCTTGCTTCTTCGTCATCACAGGAGACACATGCTTTTTGAACCATGTAGAGAAACGAGACTTAGCGAACGGCGGCAAGAGACGCTGACTTGACACACCAGAAGTTTTTTCGACCACTTTGCGCACGAGCGAGCCTGGCTCGGCGCCCATCACCGCATTGGCGATTGGCGAGAACGTGGTAGCCACTTTGCCCAAGGCATCGGTGTGGCCCATCATGGTGGTGGTCATGCGCTTACGCAGCGGCACTTGACCATTTGCTTGGCGTGTTGCATCGGCGCGCAACATGAGGCGCGGAAAATCGAGTTCCCACTCATGCAAGCCGGGAATATAAGGGCAGTTGATGTAGCAGAGTTTGCATTGGAAGCATTCATCAACCACTTGATCTTGTTGAGCTGGAGTCAGGCGACCCGCATCTTGATCGTCGTGAGCATCGACATAAGAAAACAAAGTAGGAAATGATGTGCAGTACTTAAAGCACAAACGGCACCCGTGGCACAGGTCGTAGACGCGCGTGAGCTCTTCACGCAGGTCGGCCTCGTTGAGATAGTTCGGATGATTCGGATCGTAAGTAATAGTCATGTCATTTTCCTGATTGCATAGTTTTTATTGAAGTGTTGTTGTGGGGCACAGACAAATACCTGTGCCCCACAACGAAGTAACTCACTCTTTAGAGAGCGTCGAGACCCTGCTGGAAACGACCAGCGTGGCTCTTTTCGGCCTTTGCAAGAGTTTCAAACCAGTCAGCGATTTCGTTGAATCCTTCTTCGCGAGCGGTTTTTCCGAAACCTGGGTACATCTGTGTGTACTCATATGTTTCACCAGCAATTGAGGCTTTGAAGTTCTCTTCTGTTTCACCGATGGGCAAACCAGATGCTGGGTCGCCAACTTGGGCGAGGAAGTCGAGGTGACCATGTGCATGGCCGGTTTCGCCTTCAGCAACTGAACGGAAAAGTGCAGCTGCATCTGGGTAACCCTCAACGTCTGCCTTCTGCGCGAACCAGAGGTAGCGACGGTTTGCTTGGCTTTCACCAGCAAAAGCTTCTTTCAGGTTTTCGTGTGTCTTGGTTCCGTTCAATCCGGCCATGACGTCTCCTTTTTGTAGTTGTTATGGGTATTTCTCTTACGCAGACAAATGCGCGCATTGAGCACATTCACCTGAGAACACAATGCGAGTGCTGTGCACCGCAAAACCTTCAACGTCGCCTTCGAATTGCAACGGCGTTTGATTGACATAAACGTCGTGCACCACTCCACAGGTGCTGCACACGACATGATGGTGATCGTCAATATTCGGGTCGAACCGCACAGCCCCAGACCCGAGGTCGATGTGCTGCACTTCGCCCATGGCGCTCAATTCCGACAGGGTTTGGTACACCGTGCGTAGCGAGATGCCAGGCATCTGCTCGGCTGCAACCTCGTACAAGGTTTCGGCTGTGGGATGGGCCGTATTGCCGTTCAAGAGACGAAATATGAGTTGACGTTGTGGGGTGACTTTGTACCCCTGCTCGCGGAAGCGGGCGACAAGCTCTTCTGGTGTCTTCACAGAGATGAAATTAACCCCATCTCGTGCTAATCAACAAGTCGTGCTAATTAGCAAAGCATGCGAAATGCGTCACAAGTAGGATCTACCCATGAGTAATGCCTCCCCCTTGAGCGCCCCCATTTTGACCCGAGCGCAAGCTCTGCAGAATCTTGCCAACAAAGAATTCGACGTGGTCATTGTTGGTGGTGGTGTCACTGGTCTGGGTGTTGCAGTTGATGCAGCAAGTAGAGGCTTACACGTTGCACTTCTCGAGCGTCACGATTTTTCATCGGGCACATCTTCAAAGAGTTCAAAACTGATTCATGGTGGGTTGCGCTATCTGCAACAAGGCGACGTACGCCTCGTGTATGAAGCACTGCATGAACGCCGCCGTTTACGCTCGAACGCACCACACTTAGTGCAAGTACTCCCCTTCATGATTCCCATCGTTACTAAAGATGGACTCATTAAAAAGAAAATTGCTCGTGCACTTGGCTCGGCACTGTGGATGTACGACCTCACCGGTGGTTGGCGTATTGGAAAATTTCATCGCCGCTTAAATGCAAAGGCTGCCTACAAACACTTGCCCACAATGCCAGAAGCTCGACTCGCCTCTGCATATTTGTATTACGACGCCGCAGCAGACGACTCACGCATTTGTATTGCACTCGCACAAACAGCAGCACAACAAGGTGCAACTCTTGCCAACTGGTGCTCTGTCACCGGAATTGAGAAAGATGCGTCGGGGCAATTCATTGTGAAAGCGCAATCACAAGAAGGCGACGCCTTAACCATTAAGGCAAAAGCAGTTGTGAACGCAACTGGCGTTTGGGCCGATGATGTACGCAAACTTGATGAAGGTAAGCATCCCTCGTCAATTCGTCCTGCAAAAGGCGTACATATCACTGTGCCATGGAACCTTGTTCGCAACGACATTGCCGTTGTGATTCCGGTACCAAAAGACAAGCGCAGTTTGTTTGTTGTGCCGTGGGTACCCAATGGCGATGGCACATTTCAGTACACCTACATCGGAACAACCGATACCAGTTACGACGGTTCCGTCGACAACCCGCAGTGCACCAAAGACGACATCGATTACGTCTTACGCGCGTTAAACGCGAGCATCACCAATGAGGTGACACACAAAGATGTTTTGGCAGTATGGGCCGGTCTACGCCCATTGGTGAAGCCCGATGAAAATGAGAAAATTGGCGAACGCACAGCCGACTTATCGCGACGTCACAGAGTGAGCACTTCCGACTCTGGCGTCATTACGGTCACCGGCGGGAAACTCACTACTTACCGCGAAATGAGTGAAGACGCCATCGACGCTGTTGTGCGCCAACTGCACTTGTCGCAGAAAAAGTATCGGTGCCGAACAAAAAATCTTGAGTTGCACGGTGCTCGTGGATACCGCGAATCGAAATCGCGCAATACCCAACAAGTTCACCTTGCACATCGCTTTGGGTCTTACGCATCCGATATTGATGCGCTCATTGCCGCACAGCCCGAACTTGGGCTTCCTCTCATCGACGGACTTCCCTACTTACGCGCCGAGGCGATGTATGCAGCAACTCATGAAATGGCTTACACGCTCGACGATGTTCTGTCGCGTCGCACACGAGCACTGCTTTTCAACCGCGGCGCAACTAAAAATGCAGCACGCAGTGTGGCTGAACTCATTGCTCCACAAATGAAATGGAGCGAATCGGACATCAATAATCAAGTAGAACACTTCATCGCCATTTGCGCTGAAGAAGAAGCAGCTGGCCTGGTCACCGAATCTGAATTCATCGCAGCAACGAAAGAGCAATCATGACGCAACACACACAAACCACTCCGCCCATCGAGTTCTCTGGTTCGGCTGCTTCGGCTACAGCTCATTTTCCCGCCCAGGGTCGCGGCCTCATCAATGCAGAGGTTCTTGCACAACTCGCATCTGCCTGCACCAGCATCACCGACTCCGCAACACTTGCTGAAAGCGGACGCGACTGGTGGCCGCTTTCCCTATCGTGGGCGTTACGCAACGAAACAGCCGCGTTACCCAGTGTTGTGTGCCAGCCACGAAATACATCTGAAGTATCAGCAGTGATGCGCATATGTAATGAAGCAAAAATTCCGGTCACGCCCGCTGGTGGACGCAGCGGCGTAACAGGTGCCTCAGTTCCCCTCTATGGCGGCGTACTTCTCGATCTCACTTCCCTGCAAGGCATCAACGCGGTCGACGCCGTCTCGGGCATCGTTGAAGTTCTTCCTGGCACATTTGGCCCCGACCTGGAATCTGTGTTGAACGCACAGCACCAACTCACCGTTGGTCATTACCCACAATCATTCGACATATCTACTGTTGGTGGCTGGATTGCGTGTCGAGGGGCAGGACAATTCTCCACTCGTTACGGAAAAATTGAAGACATGGTGGTGGGCCTTGAAGTTGTACTGGCCGATGGAACAGTTGTTCTCACCGGAGGAGCACCTGCAGCAGCAGCCGGACCCGACCTCACAGAAGTGTTTCTTGGTTCAGAAGGAACACTTGGTGTTATTACACGGGCGTGGCTGCGTGCGCACCCCTTGCCAGAGTTTCGCGCAACGGCCGCTTACCGCTTCCCCACCTTTGCCAAAGGCATTGAAGCGTGTCGTCAACTCATTCGCGCAGGAGCAACACCTGCAGTGCTGCGCTTGTACGACGGCAGCGAAAGCAAGCGTTCACACGAAGGCGACGGCACACAAGCAACACTGTTGGTGCTCGACGAAGGCAACGAGCAGTTAGTGACGGCAACGATGCACATTGTGCAGCAGTACGCAACATCAAACGATGCCATCACTGCCGACACGGCACTTGTAGAGAAATGGCTGTCGCACCGCAACGACACCAGCGCTTTGCAAAGCCTCACTAAAAAGGGTTTTGTGGTTGACACCATTGAAGTTGCTGCACCCTGGAGCCAGTTGATGCATGTCAACGATGCAGTTGTACAGGCAATTCTTCAAGTTCCACATGCACGCAGCGCAACGTGCCACTTATCGCACAGCTACCTCGACGGTGCGTGTGTTTATTTCACCTTTGCAGCAACGCCACCAGCAGAAGAGTTTGAAAAAACCTATGTTGCGTTGTGGGATGCAGCTCAACGTGCCGCGCTTCAGGCCGGAGCAAACCTGTCACACCACCACGGCGTTGGCCTCAACCGACATCGTTTTATGACCGAAGCCTTGGGAACTGGCATGAAAGTTCTGCAGGCGCTCAAGACAACACTTGACTCCAACAATATTTTGAACCCCGGCAAAATGGGTCTCAGTACTGGGTCGAACGACGCAGCACTCTGGCCAGTGCGCTAAACATATGCAATGAAAGATTTCGACTCTCTTGCTTTGCAAAAAGGGGCATCGGTCACCGCTCTGTTTGCCGTGCCTCCCACACTCATTGCGCGATTCGTCATCGACAATTCCGATAACCCAAGTGGATGGGCACCGCTGCTTTCCTTGCTTGCTATTTGTGGGTTCGTTGTTGGAAGCGGGGTGGCTGCATGGCATCAACAACTCGGACGACCACTCATGCATGCGCTAGTTGCTGGCGCAGGAGTTTTTGTTGTGGTGCAAAGTTTTTTTCTCCTCGTTCGTGTTGCTACCGGTGGTGAGGTGCGCGTAAGCAGAATCATCACCGCATTTTCACTTGCACTGGTTGCGAGTGTTTGTGGCGGAATGCTCGGCAGTTTCATGCAGAACTCTGGAGTGCGCCCGAAATGACCACACCATCAATTCTGGTCATCGATGTTGGAACAACTGGCCTGCGTGCCGCGCTCGTCAATGGTTCCGGGCACATCATCGATGTGGAGTACTGCAAAAATCCGCCAGAAACCCCTTTCTCAGGTCTTGTTGAATTTGATGCAATGCATATGTACACCGCTGCCCGCGATGCGGCGCTCACCGTGTTGCAACGCAACCCCAATTGCGCAGTAGGAATCGGAATCACCAACCAACGCGCTTCAACCATTGTGTGGAATCGCACAACCGGTGAGCCATTAGGGCCGGCACTTGGATGGCAAGATCTGCGTACCGTCATGGAATGCATTACCGCTCGCTCTGAACATGGCTTAATGTTTGCCCCCAACCAAACTGCCACAAAGGCCGCCTGGATGCTGAAGAACTATGGGGCGCACCTCGAAGAAGAATTACTACTTGGCGACATTTGTATTGGCACCATCGACACATGGCTCACGTGGAAGTTCACCGCAGGTGAAGCATTTGTTACCGACCACACCAATGCCGGAGTGACAGGGCTCTTTTCTGTTGACACGCTGAACTGGTCGGAAAGAATCTGTGGAATCTTGAATATTCCCCTTGTTGCTCTCCCCACCATCGTTGCGTCATCACAAGTAGTCGGACACGCATCTGAGTTAGAGAACTTGCCTATTGCCGCACTTGTTGGCGACCAACAAGCTTCGCTCGTGGGTCAAGGTTGCATTACTCCGGGAAGTACAAAAATTACTTTTGGTACCGGTGGCATGCTCGATATGTACACAGGTACCACTGCACCAACGGTGTCGTCACGCAGCACATCGGGAACTTTTCCCATCGTCGCCTTTTCACTCAACGACACAGATGCGCAAGGCGTAACAACGACCACCGTGCATTGGGGCGTAGAAGCCATCATGTTGTCGGCTGGCACCAACATTGAGTGGCTCATTGAAGACATGGGGCTCATCGACTCGGCCGAAGAGAGCGCAGCACTTGCCAACAGCGTCGCGAGCAGCGACGGCGTCATGTATGTACCTGCTCTCTTTGGTCTCGGAACTCCACATTGGGATTACGGCGCACGTGGAACGCTCTTAGGCATCACACGTGGCACCACACGCGCACACGTTGTGCGAGCAGTTCTTGAAGGAGTGGCACATCGCGGAGCCGACCTTTTCGCAGCTGCCGCTCACGATGCAGCACAGTTCGCCTCACCCACCAACAGCCCCATTCGTATCGATGGCGGGATGAGCAAAAACCCCGTCTTTGTGCAGGCGCTCGCCAACAGCACCGCCCGCACCATTGAGGTGTCACCCGTCACGGAAGCAACAACACTCGGGGCCGCCTTTCTCGCAGGTACCGCACTGGGCCTGTGGCCATCACTTTCCGTCGCAACAAGCACCTGGAACCCCGAGAATCGCGTGGAAAATGCCCTCGATGAGGCCACGACCACAGCAACTCGCTCACAATGGGCCCAAGCGGTGAGCGCCTCACAGGGCTGGATCCCCGACCTCTCTGCTCTCGACTTCTAAAGTTGTCTCGCTTTCCCTAGTTCGGAAATCGACCTGGTCTGAAATACTGTTATGAACATAAATCTGATCTGTTAAAGAATGCGAAAGGAACCCCGCGTGAGCGCACCCACCACCACCGCCCCGCCAAAGCAACCGACAAAGAGCGACATCGCCATTTTGCAGTTCGCTCATGGAATAGAACTTGCAATGACTGCGCTCTACACAAAAGCATCTGCTGCAGCGGGAAAAGATCTCAAAGTAGTTCTTGACTTGTTCGGTGGGCACCATCTGGCCTACGCACAGTCTTTGGCTGGCCTCTTGGGCCGTTCAGCAGCAACAACACAAAATGCAAGTTTCTACACAGCATTTCTCTCCGCTGCATCTTCGGGTTCCGATGCCGAGCTCGCCGGAACGTTTCTCTCGCTAGAGAATTCGCTTGTGAAAACTCACCTCGGTGTGCTCGGAACAATCACTGGCACCGATGGTGCACAGCTCATTGCGTCCATCATCTCTGTACAGGGTCGCCATGCTGCGGTACTCGCCAGCCTCGCTGGCAAGAAGGGCCTCGGCGACATCCTCGACAATGCTGCAGAACCACTCGACTCCAAGACCTACCCGGCGTAGAACGCATCTCCTAAGGACTCACCATGAACGCAAACAATTTTGAAATGAATTCCTCAGTCAACCGCCGTCGGTTTTTTCTCACTGGCGGCTTTGCTATAGCAACCACCACTCTTCTTGCCGCTTGTGGCAAAGGAGCCCAGAGCCCAAAGGGTGAATACCCCCGTATTGGCGAAGTTCCGCCCACTACTGGGCTCCCGAATGGCGAACCAAACGACGAAGTTCTCTTACGTACCGCTACTTCGCTCGAATTCAATGCCATCGATACCTATAAAAAGGTTTTAGCACTTGGTCTCTTCACCGGAAGTTCAGCAGGCACAGCAGCTGTGGTCAATAGGTTTAAAGCCGACCACGAAGCACACGCCAAGGCTTTGAGCGGCATCATCACCGAAGCAAAGGGCGAGACCTTTGAATGTGCCAATGAGCAAATCAACAAGCTCTACATCAACCCCGCGCTCGATCTCATTCTCGGAAACTCCGATGCTGGTATTGAGCCGAGCGATACCCCACTCGAAGACGTCATGGCATTAGCCCTTGGTCTTGAGACATTGGCTGCATCGACATACCAGTTCTATGTATCAATGCTGTCTCAGCCAAAGTTGCGTGCAGCAGCAATGGGTATTGGTGAACAAGAATCACGCCACGCAGCAGTTCTTGCTCAGGCAATCAACCCTGGAGTTGCAGGCATTGGCCCGTCAACAAACAAAGACACCGGCAAGCCAAACCCCGCAGCAGTGCCTGGAGCTTTTGGCTCATTAGGAACCATTGCAGTCACAGTGGGCAAGCGCAGTGAAGCGGGAACCAAAACCACGCTCAACATGGAAACCCCAAGCCTCAACTCAATGGCGTTCGAATACGCCAAATGCTCATAAAGCCAACACCACTTCCCCAATAAACCTCGTACACTTTTCAACGGTGAGTCGGTCGGGTGACTGCGGCACATGTCCTATGTGTCGAGGAAAGTCGGGACTTCATAGGGCAAAGTGCTAGCGCGAGCTAGGTGGGGGCGACCTCACGGAAAGTGCAACAGAAAGTAGACCACCCATAAGGGCAACCTTGTGGGAAAGGGTGAAACGGTGCGGTAAGAGCGCACCAGCGTGCGGGGTGACTCGTACGGCTTGGCAAACCCCACTTGAAGCAAGGTCATGCAGAGAAGATGAGCTGCTCGCTCGCCTTCGGGTACTTCTCGGGTAGACCGCAAAGATGGATGGTCACCTCGCTTCGGCGAACAGAATCCCGCTTACAGACCGACTCACCACTTCACAGTGTGACGTTAAAAGTTTTCAATGCCGGATGCTTGGCATCGAGCCTCACTGTTGTCATCGATGCTCGGTCGAGTGCAGTGCGCCACGACACCTCAACACCAACACCCAGCGCCCATGCAACCGCCGCCTTAATGGGCGAAACGTGGCTCACCACCACGATGTGTGAACTCACAGAGTCTGCCAAAAGCGCCTCAATAGCATCGTGCACGCGCACCGAGAGTTCAGCAAGCGTCTCGCCTCGAGGCGGACGAAAGTGCTCATCCGTTCGCCACGTTGCCCACTGTTCTGGGCTCACCGAGCTCACTGGTTGCCCATCAAAGTCGCCGTAGTTCAACTCAATCCAACGTGGGTCGGTTTCTACTTCGATGTGTTGAGAAAGACCCTGGGAAATAGCTTGCGCGGTTTGCTGAGCACGCAAAAGAGGGCTTGCAACAACGCGACTCACTGGGGCGATTTTTTGCAGTGCCCCACCCAACAAACTCACCTGCAAAAGACCAACTTCATCGAGTGGATGGTTGATATGACCTTGCAAAAGGTTCTGTGCGTTCGCAACTGTTTGCCCGTGGCGTACAAGGGTGAGTAAGCGTTCCCCCATGTTTTTACTTTTCTTCGCTTACCGACGACAACATTCCCGTTTGTAAAAAATCTCGACGCCGCTGCGGGTCTGCCAGCCCACACTGGCGCACTAAAACAACCAGCAACACAATGCCAACAATTTCCATCACAACATTGAGCCCCATCCGCTGCGCAACAGGAAGTTCAGCATCACCAAATGACGCTCCCCCAAAAGGCCACCAGAACACTTTCGTCGCAGTAAATGCACCATCAAAAATGAGATGCATAAAAGTGCCTATTGCAAGCGGCAAGGTGCGCTTGCGCAGAGGTCTCTTCTTTCGTGTTGCCAACATAATCACCACGAGCAAAGAAACGCTGAACAGCAGCGTGTGCATCACTCGTGCACCACCGAACCAAATGTCGATGGCGTCGGGAAGAAGAACCCCTACTACAAGTAGTCGATAGTCGAAACGCGGGTCCTGAAAAACAAAACGAACCGAAAGTATTGCTGTGGCAACAAACCAGAACAACATTTAGAACACCAGCCACCGAGCACAGTTCGGGCATTCCCTGTTTTCATCGGTCTCTTTTTTGAGCAGGTCGACTTCCGAGGTAGAGAGGTCGAGATGGCACCCACCACACACGTGATTTTTCACTTTTGCTACCGCAATGCCTTTGTGCTGTGAACGGCGCAATTCGTAAGCAGCCGACCACTTTTCATCGAGTGTGTCGGCAAGACGATGACGCTTTTCTTCAACATCACGCGCTTCAGCTTTTTTATATTCTTCGGCTTGTTGCAGTGATGCGGTGGCTGCAATTTCGCTAGCCTGCAACTCAATGAGCGCACTTCGCGCTGCAACAAGTGTGGAATCGATGTGCTCAGACTCTTCCATGAAGGCCAGCGACTCTTCGTCGACCGCATCAATTTCGCTACCAACCGTCGAGATTTCATGTTGAAGCGCCTCTGCTTCACGTGGAGCAATAACTGTTTTCATTTGCTGTTCAAGGCGCTCTCGTTTTTTATGCAACGTTGCGCTCGTGGCCTCTGCCGCACTCAGTAGTTTTTCCAGTTCTTGCTGACGCATTTCACCAGACGAGATCTTCGCCGTGCAATCGGCCGCATTTTTCTGCACAAGGGCTAAAGCTTCACGCTCTGGCAAGGTAATGAACTGGTGACGCAGTTGCTCGAGGGTGGTATCGAGCATTTGCAGGTCATAGAGATGAACCAAGATCGACACACTTGCAGGCTATTAGCCAGCAGTCGGAATACTCGTTTGCACGCCCCCAGGAAGCGGCTTTGCGCAGTCAAACACCAAGTTCCCCAGCGGGTCGAGCGTGGGCAATGGAGAAAACGGGTTGGTATTAGACGGCAAAATGGTGGTGCCTGGGTCGACAATGCTCACCACTGGCGGGCCTTGCGCCCCGGGAACCACAACCGGCAATGTGGTTGTTGTGGTTGGCATAGCTGTGGTGACCCCGCCTGCCGGATCACCAATTGGCGGAGTTGTTGTTGTCGTTAACCACATGGGGTCGAAGGGCACCACGTTGCCTGTAAACCTACGTGGCAACGCACCCGACACCAATTGAGCAACACAATCAACACCGGGCAAGTAAAGGCGCGTTGAACCCCTGCTTGGAGGAACAGCCGCCTCCCAATCAACAACGGGAGCATCAACAAGTGCCTCATCGTTGTATGCCTTCCAAATAGCTGCAGGGAATGTGGCACCCTGCACACGCGGAACACCTGCGGCAACGAACTCGGGAATTCCCACCATCGAGGTATACGCACGCGGGTCACCCACCCACACCGCAGTGGTGAGTTCTTTGGTAAACCCAACGAACCAAGCATTGGTATTGTCGTCTTGGGTTCCCGTTTTTCCGCCAGCTGGGCGATCTTTATCGAGAGCACTACGGCGGGCCGTGCCCTTGGTGAGCACGCCTTTCAAAATAGACACCGCTTTATTGGCAATTTCCTTTGAGAACACTTGTGTGCCGGGGTCATTGTGCTCATACATCGTTCCTGAAAAGTTCTCGATGCGGTCAATGAAGTACGGCTGCTTATGCAAACCACCATTGGCAATGGTTTGCGCTCCACTCGCCATATCGAGCGGGCTCATTTCATTTGCGCCAGTTGCATAGCTTGCGTATGGCTGAATTGAGAATGTTTCGCGATTGAGATACATCGATTGCGTCATGCGATACGTGGTGTCAACCACACGATTCAAACCAACAATTTGCGACAGCCTGCTGTATGCACAGTTAATGGAATACCACGTCATTTCTTCAAGCGACCCGAGTGGCCGACTCACACCCTTAGTAACCACAAAGGGTTCTTCGGGCTTACCGGGGTTAGGCAATGTGCATGGCAAAGTTCCGTCGATGAGGTCGATACCTTCTGCACCTGCTTGCAATGCCGCCGCCAAAATAAAGATCTTGATACTCGAGCCTGTTTGACGCCTGCGCAGTGTCATATTGACTTCGCTTTGCCCAGGAATAAAACCAGGCCCGCCCACCATGGCACGCACACCACCTGTTGATGTATCTAACGACAACACAGCCGATTGAATACCCTGCTTGTTTGCGGGAAGCTTTTCCGCAGCTGCTTTTTCTGCAGCTTTTTGATAACTGTTGTCCAACGTGGTGTAGATCTTTAAACCACCACGGAAAAGCGCGTTGTATCGCTCTTGGTAGGTGGGGCCCAAAATATCGCTGCGGTTCAAGAGATAATCTTTCACCGTTTCCGAGAAGTACGTGCGCTCTACTGATTTTTGCGGAACACTCTGCACTACTTCCGGCAGTGGCCATTCCTTTGCCAAACGCGCTGCTTCTTCTACCGTCAACAATTCCTCAGCAGCGAGACGATTCAGGGCTTGAGCAAACCGTTGCCGTGAACGTTCCGGGTGGCGAATGGGGTCGTAGCTAGTAGGCGCCTGAATGAGCCCCGCCAGAAATGCGCCCTGCACCAAAGTCAGTTTCTCAACACCTACACCAAAATAAATTTCTGCAGCAGCTTCAATGCCGTAAGCGTTGTTGCCAAAAAACACCGTGTTCAAATATCGCTCGAGAATTTGTGGCTTTGTTGCCTGCTTCTCTAAGAGTGCGGCATACCTTGTTTGAAGCACTTTGTACCGACCATCGCGAGGCAACCCTGCGAGATATTCGTTTTTCACCACTTGTTGAGTGATGGTTGATGCGCCTTGCCGCGAACTTCCCGCATTGAAGTTCGACAACGTTGCTCGCACCAGCGCACGCAAGTTCACACCTTTGTGCCCGTAGAAGCCTGCATCTTCCACCGCCAGAATTGCCGCCGTCACATCGACCGGCACCTCTTGCATTTTCACGGGTTGACTATTTTCCACCTGAAACGCACCAATTTGCGCACCATTCACGTCGTACAGGTACGAACGTTGCGCGATTCCTGTAAATGCAGGAAGGGCAACCGGCTTTTCGTTATGCGCTGTGGCAATTCCCCACACGCGCGGCGCCATAGCCACAACGAGCGCGCTCACAAGAAGCGCACCAGCCATGAGCACGATGCTCATCTTTCCTAGAGTGCCGCCTACGCGCGAAAGACGATCTTTCGTCGCAAACTTACGGAAGAAATCCTTTGCATTCGGCACAATCTCTACGGTACCTGAGCACATCGGCACTTTTCTGCACATTTATTCACTTGCTGTATTGCTCAGGAATATGTCAAGGTTTCACATGACTTTTCCCCACATTGCCCCCTTTCGTTTTGGCGTCCAGTGCTCGCGCGCCGCGAACCGTGCAGAGTGGGTTGACCTCGCGAAGAAAACAGAAGCAAACGGATTTTCTTGTCTCACCATGCCCGACCACTTCACCGATCAACTTGCGCCAATACCTGCATTGCAATCGGTAGCCGACGCAACAAGCACTCTGCGTGTTGGTGCACTCGTGTGGGACAACGACTACAAGCACCCCGTTGTTTTGGCAAAAGAACTTGCCACTATCGACTTACTCTCGGAGGGTCGTTTAGAAATTGGTTTAGGCGCAGGCTGGATGGTGAGTGACTACGAGCAATCGGGCATTGCCTACGACTCACCGGGTGTACGCATCGACCGCTTCATTGAGGGTCTTGCCATTATCAAAGCCGCAATGGGTGACGGCCCCGTCAACCACACTGGCACTCACTACAACGTTGCCAATTATGTGGGTATGCCAAAACCTGTGCAGCGCCCGTACCCACCCATCTTGATTGGTGGCGGCGGCAAACGAGTTCTTTCTTATGCTGCCCGTGAAGCCGACATCATTGGCATTAACGGCACCATGACCGCAGGCGTTGTTGGCCCCGAAGCCATTAGCACCATGACCGCCGAAGCTGTTACCGACAAAGTCAACATTGTCATCGATGCTGCAGGTTCTCGCTTGCCGAACATCGAGATGAACATCCGTGCGTTTTTCGTCAAGGTCACCGACGATGCCGCCGGGACAATTGATGGTGTTGCGCAGATGATTGGTGTGACGCCATCGATGGTGGAAGAGACACCTTTTGCCCTCATTGGCCCTCCGAGCAAGCTCATTGAAGACCTCATTGCTCGCCGCGAACGTTGGGGCTTTAGCTACATCATTGTTGGCGCAGAAGATGTTGACACCTTTGCTCCTGTTGTTGCCGCGCTCAACGGCAAGTAGGACTTAGGACAAAATTTCCTGCAACCACTGCCCTGCGCGAGCAACTGCATCATTTGCTTCAGGAATAACGCCAACTCCCGATTGGAACACATGTTGCATTTCGGGGAAAACTTCTAAGCGCACTGGTACTCCGGCATGAGCGGCCCGTGTAGCTAAACGGGTGGAGTCATCGAGCAATGCTTCATCGCCGCCTACTTGAATATAAAGAGGCGCGATGCCGGCGAGGTCTGCATACAACGGAGCAGCGAGAGGGTCTCGCAATGAGCCGCCGGCTATAAACATGTTTGCCATGAGCGCAAGTGCATGGCGATCGACCATGAGGTCGACACTTGCTTTGGAGTCCATTGATTCGCCAGTTCCTTCAAGGTCTACCCACGGCGAGAAAACAACGGCGCCAGCTGGCTGCTCGATTTTCTGATTCTTTAACGCGACCATGAGCGCAACAGACAACCCACCACCAGCCGAGTCGCCTGATACTGCAATTTTATTTGAGGCATAGCCAGCGTTCAGTAACCATTGATACGCAAGCACCGCATCGTTCACTGCCGCTGGATGCGCATGCTCGGGGGCGAGTCGATAATTCACACTCAGCACATTTCTATTACTCTGCAATGCCAAATGAGCTGCGACTTTGCGATGCGAATTGGCACTTTGCACCACATAACCGCCTCCGTGGAAGTACATCACCACCGATTGCGCATCGGCGCCAGGATGACGAGCCCACAGGGCCGATAGACCGTTGACGTCGACAGCTTCAATTTCGACACCAATTGGCATAGCACCGACGGTTTCCATGACCGCTTCTGCCCCAAAGCGCATTTCTTCGAGTGTGGGAACTGCTGTGGCCGAACCGAGTGCCTGTTTTTGATACTCGCGAACTTGCTGAAGGAACGCTTCTGCCTCTTTGCTTGCCATTTTGATCACTTACCTCTCGTTCGTTACTGCATGACCAAAATATCAGAACTCGGAGTAGTATTTTTCATCAATGCCTGCTGTGCGCAAGTCGCTTTCCTCCGCGCTCATTTGGGCTTCCATTTTTACGTGGATCATTGTTGTTGGGCGTTTGGTTGTACATCGTCACAACAACTTTGCCACCTTCGACTTTGACCTCGGTATTCATGATCAATCACTTTGGCTATTGGCGAACGGCAAATGGTTCAACACGGTCTGTGGTCTTCCGGTTTTTGGCCATCACGCAATGTTCATGTACTACTTCCTCGTGCCATTCGTGTGGCTTGGTGGTGGCCCCAACTTATGGAATATGTTTCAAGTTGCAGCATTAGCTTGCGCGGCATACCCGGTTTTTCTCATTGCTCGCCATCGCTTGAAAAGCGAAGCATCTGCCCTCGCCTTCGGAGTCGCCTGGTTGCTTCTTCCCACTACCGCATACTTGGCATGGGAGACCTTCCACCCCGAAACAATGGCCATTCCCTTCCTCCTCATGGGCTATCACTACGCAACATCACGCCCTGAAGGCATGGGAAAGCACGTCACACGCCACAATGTCATCACCATTGTGTGGATTGCTGTTGCAATGCTGTGGAAAGAAGACATTTCACTCGCGGTGATGGGCCTAGGCATCTTGTTGATGTTTCGCAAGCGCATTCGCTTTGGCGCCGCCCTCTTTGCAGGAGCCACTCTCTACTTCCTTGTTTTTGCGGTGTGGTTTGTTCCCCACCTTGCTGGTGAACTCAGCGCATATGGCGCCTTGTATGGCAACTTAGGAACCACTCCATCTGAAGTGGTGAAAACCTCACTGCGACACCCTTCGCTCTTCATCGACCGACTTTCCGACAACAACGCCATTGGCTATGCCGGGCGCATTACGTCGCCTCTCGCATTTCTCCCGTTTCTTGCACCACTCACCTTGCTCATGGGGATACCGCAGTACTTCATCAACATTCTCACCACTGCCGACTTCACCTGGGCGATGATGTACCACTATCAAGCCGTTCCCAATGTGGCCGCCATTGCAGCAGCCATTGAAGGCGCAGCATTTTTGCAGAGGCGATCACGAGCATTGGGTCGCCTTGGCGTACTTGGTGTTGTGGTGTGTGCATACATTGCTGCGAACTCTTGGGGACTTCTCCCCTTTGGCGCAAAGTACAACATTGGGTATTGGCCACATGGAACTCGCGACAACAGTGGCTGGGTCGCAGCCCTCGACAGAATTGGGCCAACCGATGTGGTATCTGCGCACTACGCCTTTGTTCCGCACGCAGCGCAGCGTGAAATCATTTACACATTCCCCAACCCGTGGATCAAAACAAACTTTCTCAACGACGACTCAAAGTTTGTGAGCCCAAGCGAAGTGAAGTGGCTCGTTATCAAAGACGGGACCCTAGGGCAAGCCCCACTAGATCTCTTGAATCAATTGATTGCTCAAGGCGAATACGGCGAGGCTCAAACCGTTGCCGGTATCACAACTTACAAACGCCTAAAGCCCTAAAGGCCCGACAGCGAACCTTCACTCATTTCTACTGAGTTCATCAAAATAGCAAGTTGTGTGCGGTTGGTCTTCCCCAGCTTCGACATGATTTTCGATACGTGATTACGTACCGTTTGGATGTTCAAATACAGAGCCTCTGAAATTTCCTTGTCGGTGAAACCTTGAGCGATGCAGCGCATGATGTCTGAGTCGTTCTTCGACAAGTGCGCAAGAGCAACAACACCGCTTTGCTCCAATAATTGCTCCGATGCTTGCACTTGTGAAGTATCGAGGCAGGAACTACCCGATGTCACTTCGCGCAATGTGCTCAACAAAAGCAGAGAAGACCCTGACTTGGGTATAAAAGCTTTAGCCCCCACACGGTGTGCCTCTAGGAACGCAAGGTGAGACACATAAGAACCCAGCATCACCACTTTGCAGTTTGGCTGATGTTCCTGGAACCAGCGAGCAACATCGAGGCCACTCTCTGTTTCCAACCGAACGTCGATGAGAGCAACATCAGGCTCTGTGACCAGAGCTTTCGCTATGGCTCCTCTCATATCCCCCGCTGAGGCAACTACCGAAAATTCGCTGTTGCGCTCGATGAGTGCAACTAAACCATCGCGAATCATTTCATGATCATCACAGATCAAAACTTTTACCATGATTTTCTCCATTCGTTGATTATTTTTTGCTTCTCTTTACTTCTCACTTCACAATGAGTGCAGTCACCATGTACTTCATACCCATGGGTGTTTCTGCATGCGTCAGAATATGGCAATGCCAGGCCCACACTCCTGGGTCTTGTGCGGTGTACACCACAGTCCAGCGCTCACCTGGCGCCACGTTGATGGTGTCGGCAAAATATGGTGCATCGAGCACCGCACCGTCTCTCGCCACTACTAGACCCGATGGCTGATGCATATGCATCGGATGCGTCATGAGGCCTTCATTGAAGTAATGCACCACCATGGTTTCACCTACTTTGAGCGAGTATGGCGAGGTGGCGGGAAAAGACTTCCCATTCAGCGTCAAACCGATGGTTCCTGCATCATTCAACACCATCATCACTTCTTGCTCTGCTTTGCCATCGGTGTCAATGCCCTTTGTGCCTGCTGCCTGCATGGCCATAGTTTTCCAATCGCCAATGATGAGCGCACCAGCGAGTCCGTTAGGCACCTGCACTTGAGCATTGTGATGCGAGTGATACATGCCTACTGCTGGTTCTATTGCTGTGAACTCATACAAGAACGTTTCGCCAGTCAAGATTGCCTTTTGTGTATACGGGTCTACACCATCCATTGCGTTTGGCACGCGAATTCCATGGAGATGCAATGAAGTTGACTCGGTCAACTCATTTTTCAAAACAATGCGAATCTTGTCGCCTACATTTGCGTGCATGATCGGCCCTGGAATTTGCCCGTTGTACGCCCAACCCTTGACAACAACGCCAGCTTCAACTTCCCAATCGATAATTGAAGCCGTTAACGCAAATTCCTTCACGCCATCGGCGCCGATTGTTGGTGCAAGTTCTTGATTACCTATTCCCTTTGTTTTCTCCGGGAACTTCAAGGCAACTTCTTCCATTGCTTTATCCATTTGGGCTGGTGTCATAACTTCAGTGGTGGGGGCATCCACTGAATTCGCAGCGCCAATATTGAGAGTTGTTTTCATTCCGCTCTCAACGTGTCCAGGAATATCACATATCAATTCAACAGCTGAATCAATTTTTCCTAAATCGAGCTTTGCAGAACCCATGCTCAGAATATTGGAAGTTTTCTTCCCTAGTGATTTTGCTACCAGGTTGTGTTCTACCGAACCAATGTTGTGCACATCAATAACAACATTTCCTGCGGGCACCGTTGCAGGATCAAACACAATTTTGAACTCACTTACCGTGGCATGAATTGTTGTAGTGAGAATTTGCGTAGAAGTTGCATCGCCCTTCGCGACCGCAACAACACCCAATGCACCAAGAACAAGAACAACTGCAGCCGTCACTGCCAACATCATGGAGAGCAGCAATGTTCCAGATTTATCGTTGCGGGAAGTGGCATCGCTCATGTACATGACAGTACGCCACATGTGCGTATAGCAAGTGCAGAAAATGTCCTCTTCAGTGAGTCAATTACGTCACGGCATTTTGACTATAAACACCATCACTATGTAACTAATGAGGCGTGACTAACACCTTTATATTTTGCGCGAGTGGCCTTCCCAATACGGTGCGCGCAGTGGCTTCTTCTGAATTTTTCCGGTGCCGGTACGAGGAATATGTGCAATGAAATCAACAGAACGCGGCGCTTTATAGCCCGCTAGCAACTCGCGACAACGTGCAATGATTGCAGCTGCAAGTTCAGCTGACTCTGCAACACCTTCTTCCACTTGCACGAGCGCTTTCACGCTTTCACCAAACTCCTCGTCGGGCACGCCTATGACCGCAACATCTTCAACGCCTGGGTGCACAGCAATGACACCTTCAATTTCAGCTGGGTAAATGTTGACTCCGCCACTAATGATCATGTCGATCTTGCGGTCGGACAACCAGAGATACCCATCGGTATCGATGTAACCCACGTCGCCAGTGGTGAAAACACCTGGCTCCAAATGTGCATCTTTCGTTTTACCTTCATCGTTGTGATAAGAGAAGTCGGTACCCATCTTGTTGCGGAAGTACAACGTTCCTTCACTGCCTTGCTCAACGCGCTCATTCGCATCGTTCAATACAAGTACTTCGACACTGTCGAGCGGCTTGCCCACGCTTCCACCCTTATCGAGCCACTCTTGCGAACTCACTGTTGAAATGATGGAACCTTCTGTGCTGCCGTAGTACTCGGTAATTTTCGGACCCCACCATTCAATGAGACCATGCTTTACTGCTGGCGGGCAAGGCGCTGCACCATGCCACACAGTGCTCATTGCAGCTCCTTCAAAAGTATCTTTCACCGATTGCGGCAAGTCGAGCAGGCGTTTCATTTGCGTTGGCACTAAGTGCACGTTGGTGCAGGCATGCTCATCGATGAGGCGCAACATTTCAGCCGAGTCGTATTTGTGTTGCATCACTACTGACGAACCACCCACCATGGGGAAAAAGGAAAATGCCCATTGTGCTGAATGGTAAAACGGCCCACACAACATGGTGCGGCCAGGAATGGGCAAGAAGCTAGAAAACCCTGCAGCAATGAGTTTCATAATGTCGGGCGTGAGTGCCATGCCACCCGACAATGCGCCACGCACACCTTTAGGCCTACCCGTGGTGCCGGAGGTGTAGAACATCGGGCCACCGAGCATTTGGTCGGTCGGCTCTGCATCACTTGCGCCCGCAATCAGTGCTTCAAACTCTAGAAAGTGCGCATAACTGCGCACTGCCGCTTTTGGTCCACATTGAATGCCAACAACATGTTGCACACTTTGCGAACGTTCATCTTTCATTGCTTCCGCAACAGGGCCTTCATAACGTGCATCAACTAGAACAACTTTTGCTTGTGCATCGTTAAACACGTAGGCAAGCTCGTCGGCTACCCAGTGCCAGTTGACAGGAACATAGGTCCAACCGCCATGGGCACACGCTTGAGCAATTTCAAACCACTCACACTGGTTGCCTGCCACCACTGCAACGGTGTCGCCGGTCGTGAGTCCAAGATCACGCAAGCCGTTCACTAGTCGGTTCACACGGTCGTTGAGATCTGTCCATGTAACAGAACGAGATTCATCAATGAGCGCCACATCGGATCCACGATCGCGTGCAAAATCACTGGTTAAAACTGCCATAGCTACCCCCTAAAGATTGCCCAATCTTACTTCGCCTACCCCACTGACGTGAATTGACACCTAAAATAGGAAAGCCCATGATGACCATTAGCCCTGCGGGTTTTCGCAACGACATTCAAGGTATTCGTGCCATTGCTGTGGCACTTGTGGTGGTCTACCACGCCGGCGTTGTACTGCCTGGCGGATTCATCGGGGTCGACGTCTTTTTCGTGGTGTCAGGGTTTGTCATCACCCGCATGCTGCTCAAGGAATTCGACGCTCAAGGAAAGATCAATTTCCGCAACTTTTATCTGCGCCGCATCCGGCGCTTGCTTCCTGCTCTGGGCCTCATGCTCGCAGTCACCCTCCTTCTCTCTGCATTCCTTGCCGCCATTGCTGCCCAGCCCATAGCCGCACGCACCGGAGCATCGGCTTCGCTTTTCAATGCCAACACTTATCTCCACCATGTGGGCGGTGGAGGCGGCGGGTACTTTGGCCTCAACGCTGAAGCCAACCCTTTCTTGCATACCTGGTCATTGGCCGTTGAAGAACAGTTTTATTTGGTCTTTCCCGCACTCCTGGCCATTGCGTGGGCAATTGCTACACGCTTTCGTGCCAACCACCGCATATTTCTCGGCGTCTTTCTTTCCGCCATCGGAATACTTTCCTTTGCCATATCGCACACCATGACATTTAATGGCGGTAAGTCGGCAAGTTTTGCTTTCTATTACGCACCCACACGCGCTTGGGAATTTGCTGCAGGAGCAATTCTTGCCCTAGGTGCAGTCACGCTTTCTCGCATCAACACCTTCAACGCCTACCTGCTCTCGGTACTCGGGCTCGCCTTTCTTGCCTGGGGAGCATGGGGCTTCGACAAGCGCACACCATTCCCTGGCAACGCAGCCCTTGTACCCGTGGTTGGCACCATGTTCCTTATTGCCGCTGGTGAATCGCAATCGCGCAACTTCATTACTTCTCTCCTCGGCAGCCGCCCCATGCAAAAACTTGGCGACTTGTCGTACGGCTGGTATCTGTGGCATTGGCCTTTCATTGTGTTTGCCTATGCAGTCTTCCCACAAGTACGCGGAGCACGCGGCATTGCCGCAGCACTTTCCATCATTCCTGCAGTGCTTTCGTATCGCCTTGTTGAATCACCTATTCGCTTCCGCAAGAATCCAGCCCCACGACGCACACTCTTGCTGGGCGCAACATGCATTGTGGTTCCTCTCATTGCTGCAGTTGTACTCAACACCTCGCACGACCGCGTCAGTGCATCGAGCCTGTACACACCATTCGCACTGCATGAAGACGTATTACGTGGATGCAGCACACCCACTCCTATGGGCATGCGCAAAAATGACAACTGTTCATGGAACGTAGAAAACGCCAAAGGCACCGCAGTTCTCATTGGCGATTCCAATGCAGGACAATTCACCGAAGGCTTTGTAGCCGGCGCTAACGCCGCCTCACTCAATGCCAAAGTTGCTACTCAGTCGTCGTGCCCCTTTGCCAACCTGCGCCTGTGGGACTGGAGCAAGGAAGACACCACCTGCAGCTATTTTGTTTCAAAAACCCTGGCGCACCTCATTGAACTCAAACCACAGTACGTAGTGATTGCTTCTGCATCCGACAGTTACATCAAACGGAACTATTTCACCTTCCGCTCTTCTGATGAGAAAATTCTTTACACCACCCCAGAAGAAAAAGCCCTTGCGCTTCAAGAAGGCCTCATCAAAATTTCCAACATCTTGCGCTACCGCAACATCAAGGTCATCATCGTTCACCCTGTCCCCAAATTCGCCCCATGGACACCCATCGGCATGGCGCCACTGCGCATCCTTGGACCCAAAAAATGGATGGACACTTCCATTGACAAAGCCGATGCTCTCGCAGCACGCGAACTCGCTCTTGCCTCTGAAAAAACAGCCGCAGCCGAGTCGAAAGCCACCACGCTCGACTTCTTTGATGAACTCTGCCCCAATGACCCCTGCAGTTCCCTGAACGGTTCTGAATGGGGCTACCGCGATCATGGCCACATCAGCATTGCCACGAGCAAAAGCCTTGCTGACACCTTCCAGCGGGTCTTGAGCGAATAGCCAAAGGCCCTTCAGCCTCTCAAAGGGGCAACCCGCTGTGACTACTATTGGCACATGACAACTGGAAGATGTTTATGTGGAGCCGTCACCTTTGAACTCGTAGGAGACCTGATTGCAACAGCAGTGTGCCATTGCGACCACTGCCAACGCCAAGGAGGTTCTGCTTTCTCAGTGAACCTTGTGGCCCATGAGTCACAACTCACTGTGAAGGGTGAATTGAAGACCTACGAAGAGCGCGGCGAAAACAACGACGACGTTTATGTGCGTCGTAAATTTTGCCCACAGTGTGGTTCGCCCATTGTTTCGGAGCTCTCAAAGTCGGCCGGCATCATTGCAGTGAAAGCTGGCGTGCTCGACGATAAGTCGAGTGTGAAACCCAATGTTGAAGCATGGTGCGTTGACCGTCAACCTTGGGTAACACTTCCCGAGATGGCAATTTCGATGGAGCGCGAATAGCGCTCAGCGCAATTGTTATTACTACAGCGGACGGTACCCAATTTCACCGGCGATCACTTCACGAACCGGCCAAGGGCAACCAGATTGACTATTTTTCAACGTTGCGTACTCTTGCCCACCGGCAGCCATCTCTCGTTCAAAACTGCCGTAAACAATGTCTTTGGAAAACTCAGTTGAAGTGAGGATGCAGGCGTTGAATAGACGACGCCCACCGAAATCCCACAACATGCCGATATCAACATTGGAGTCGGGGCTGGTGATGCTTCGGTACAAAGCGGTGTGCTCGTCTTTTGACGGAAGAAACCAGTCACTGCGTTCGTTAATGACAAAGTTGGAAACGATGCGGGTGGCAAATACTTCACTTGCCGGGGCTGAAACACATGCGGCTTCCACCATGCGTGTATTTGCGGCGCCCGTTCCAATGGCTGTTGCTGTAGCGCCCACCAACTTCTGTGCAACTGAGTTACAAGCCCAGTTCGTCTTATAGAAGCCGAATTGTGACGGCACAGCTCCGCTCCAGTCTTTCTGCGCTGCTTCAAAATACTTGCCGGTGGTATTACCCGGAGTATCGGGAGTAATGAAAATACGTCCTCCTGCAGGCCCAATATCGTTTAATTTGAATTCCTGCTTTGGCCCCAAGACCAAAAGAGGAGTGAGGTCGGGCGTGAATGCAGAGATGAGCTTGACGTCGAAGTCAGTTGTCTTTTTCATAGGAAAAACAACTTGATCACTACGACCAAGAATGGCACCTTGCACATCGGTGGCGTTGACCTCGGTTGAGGTCCAGTAATTCCCCCCAAATAGCAATCTGAAATCAATGGAATCGAGTGTTGGCTTATTGCGATACAACTCCGCCATCTCGCCCGTTGATGGCAAGAACCAAATGCCCGGCCCATCACCATCTAATTTCATTCGTGCTCGTGCTTCGCGAACTGCATTACCAGTGGTGCAACGCGCAAGTATGCGCGCCGTGTTGGCGCGACCTTCTCCGATAGCAGCACCACTATTACCAAGAACTTTTCCTGCGCAGCCCCACTTGTGAGAGGTCGATACATTTCGCGACACTTCAAAGAATTGACCTGTTGTGTTTCCCGGCGTAGAAGGAGTAATGAATACCACTCCACCGCTTGGTCCGGTATCGCCAATGTTGCACTTGGCCGCTGCGCACGTACCACGCGCGGCATTGGATACCGGTGCCTGGGTCGGAATTTTAATTGTTGCAGGGGCCGTTGTCGTAGTGGTCGTCGTTGTAGACGAAGTCGATGTAGAAGATGAGGAAGAGGACGTGGACGAGGATGAATTTGTTGCCGCCGCCACAACAGTCTTCACATAGGACGATTGCATATTTTTGATGGAAACTCCAGAACATCCGCTTCGTCCAGAATAATTTAAGCCCCAAATGCTGACAGTTACTTTTTCATTAGCACGAGTTGTTGTTACCGATAAAGCCAAATCTTTTGATACTTTGCTTGAGTCACTCGGACGCTCGTTGCTGTCATTCAACGCGAAAAGTACTTCAAACGCCGGCGCATTTGCGGGCTTGGATGGAACCTCGGCACTGAATGAAATTGTCACCCGCCCTGGCTCTGGAACAGAGACCACTTGCGTTATCGCTTTAGAGACTTTTCCAAATACAACTTTTCCTGAGGCCATCGTGCCCAGCGAGGGGTCACCATTCCCCTTGGCACACCCATCACCCACGGGAAGAGAAGTTTGATCAAGGGTCCAACCACCTGCGCCTCTCACAAACGCACTGTTCACGAGAACCGGACTTCGATCAAGTGCCGCATTCTTCACTCTGCCGGAATCGCTTTCCTGTGATGAACAAGCTGTGATGGCGGCCAATGAAGAGATGGCGAATAGACCAATGACCTTGCGACGAGTTTTCATACTTCTCCTTAGTTTCTCAGAGAAATGTAAACGACTTATACCTTAATTGCCATTCAGGGTCGTTTCAGGTAGTGCTAGCACGACGCAAAACGACCCTGAACTTGGAAATTGGCAAATCTATGGAATCAGAACAATCACCACACGGCGGTTTTTGTCTTGATCTGCCTCAGACTTTCCCTTGCTTGCTGGGTCGAGTGCCCCTACTGCCGCAATAGCAAATGGGCCTTTCGCACCACGTGACTTCAGCTCTTTCACCGCTGCAGCAGCACGAAGTTGTGACAACTTCACATTCTCTGGCGTATTCCCACTCAAGTTGCCCGAGTGACCTGCAATGAGCACAGAACCCGCTGCGTTGATGCGGCTCTTCAACTTAGCAAGACGAGCCAATGATGCATCTTTGAAGTTCGTGGTTCCCGAGAAAAAGTACAGCGGTGTCAAAACAGCTACTTCATTGCCCACCTTGAGGTCGGCAATGTCATCTTCGACCACCGTGGTGCGTAGCGTGCGCAACACCTTGCGGGTCTTTACGTTCACCACGTCAGCAATGCATTTTCCTTCATCCAAAAAGATGAGGTCATCATCATTTGGCAAACAGATGCTCGGGGTTTTACTCACCACATCCATCACCTTGTTCTGAGCAGAAGTCAACACCGTAATAGCTGAAGCTCCAGCAACTTCTTGGGGTGCTGTTACGTACACCTTCGCGTCGGTGACTGTTACTCCAGGTACTGCAGTTGCATAGTTGCCTACTGCAGCAAAACCGGTGGTTGCAGCGGCACCTGAGGCAACAGTTGTAGGTGTAGTAGTGGTGCTAGATGATGAACCTGATGCAGCATCAGCTGCAAATGATGAGTCGATTGTTGCAACAAGTTCTGTTCCAGTAGTAAGACCATTTCGCATTCTCCAACCGTCTGGGTATCCAGATGTCGCAGTTCCAGTTCCCGAATAAGTGAGGTGATACGAAACACCCTTTACAAAAGGCGTACTGGCGTATGTGGGTGGCCCACTCACTGAGTTCACTCCACTCGACATTGCCGGTACGAGTACCGTGATTTGGCCACCTGACACCGTTGGCAATGTTCCGCCTGAATATCTTTGAGGGCCGTAACCAGTAGTACCTGCTCCACCTGTCTGATTAGGCGCAAGCACATGCGTGGCGGGAGCGATAACGATACTTAGAAAGGAAAGCCCCGCTGCAGGAACACCAGTGAACTTAATTTCCATGCCAGTGCTCTTCAACACAGCCGACACCGTCAAGCCAGTGACATCGTCCGCTACTGTCACACCAGTTTTTATCTTCGATGCAAGAGTCACGTCGGTGGTGTTGTTCTGGGCGAGTTGCCCCGTGTTGTTACTTCCCCAGCACCACCTCGTGATGCAAGCAAAACCATTCGCTACTGAGCGCCCAACAGTTAACCCGTTTGCAAACGTGGAAGAAGTACCGCCATTATCGAACTCTTGTGCGGAGTTATCGTTGACCAAAGTGGGGCGATTAGCATCGACGGTGGCGTTGTTGCCCACTTGACGCGCAGCGTTAGCGCCCCAACAAAAAACTCCAGGTGTCGAAGACTCATTGATAGCGCACATAGTTCCACCACCTGCAGCCATGCTGTAAGTAACGGCGTTCGTAAAGCCCGCAGAGTTAGGAACCATTGTTGGAGTAAGGACATCAGTTGTTCCACCGTTACCCATTTGACCACTTCCGTTTTCGCCCCAGCACTCAATGCTCCCCGCATTGGATGCACAAGTGAAATCACTTCCCGATGCGATGAATGAGGTGCGGGCGCTTGACCCACTTCCGCCCACCATTCCAGTTGTGACAGGAAGCAAACTGTCGGTTGTGGAGCCATCACCTAGTTGACCACTTCCGTTTTCGCCCCAACAGTAAATTCTATTGGTGTTGGCAGTACTCACTGCACAGGTGTGCTCTGCGCCTGCAGTGGCCCACGGATAAAAGTTTGCCGAAGCTACCGTTCCAGTTGACGTAAACACACCAAGTACTGCTGCAGGAAGATTCTTATCTACCGTTGTGTTGTCACCAAGTTGACCCTTGTTGTTGTAACCCCAACAAAAAATTCGGTTGGTCGGGGCCAAAGTAATTGCACACGTGTGGTTGTCTCCAGTAAAAACACCCGCGACGCTCGTGTTCACGAAAGCACCGTTGTCAGACACCAAGACAGGTAAGGACGAATCGACATTCGTGCCATTACCCAGTTGCCCGTATTGGTTGTCGCCCCAGCAATACAACTTGCCCGACCCTGGCGCACTCGAGCCACCACCCGACACTGCACATGCGTGCGATTTACCCACTGCTAATCCCGTCGGACTACTGATTTTTCCATCACTGGTAATGGGTCGCGAATAGCTCCGATTGGTGTTTGTTCCATCGCCCAGTTGACCCTGGTCGTTGAGACCTGAACATTCCACTGCCCCACCATTCACGATGAGACACAAGAACCCGTCGCCACCAGTAATTTTGCTTGGGGTTGAAGGGTCCTGGATCACAATTGACGCCTGAACAGGGGCTGGCGACAGCGGCGAAATTGCCACAATTGCTGAAATCAGGAGGAAAAATGGCACTGCCATTTTGCGGCGCGGATGGGAAAACATGGGCAATACCCCTTTAAAGGATGGACAGATACACTTTTACTATAAAATTTATTATAAATTATAATAATACTATAATTTGGTGAAAGCAAGCTCACAAAGATTTTTCTTCCCAACGCGCATCATGCGTTTTGTAGTTCATGCGGAAAGGCCGGGACATCGAACATGACAGACGACCACAATGTGCGTCAGCGAATTCTCCAAGCCGCCATCGACGCCATCGACGAAGGCGGCGAAGCTGGTTTACGGGTGATCTCCGTCGCCAAGAACGCCGGTGTCACGCAGGGAATGATCAAGTACTACTTTCAGACCCGCGACAACTTGGTATCTGAAGCACAGATATCACGATTCCTTTCAACTGCCGCTGAAGACGTTGAGTACATCGCTCAGTTGGCGGTCACCTCGTCGACCCCCGCGGAATACCGGTCAAATCTTCGCGCTCTCCTATCGATCATCGTGAGCGTTCAGCGATGGCCGCAGCGTGCCGTGCGCATTTCCACCTTCGGAGCAGCCACTAAACGCCCCAACATGATGGCATCAATTGCACGCGCCAATAGTTTGTTCATCGACCGAGCTACCGAGGTGTATCAAATGGCACGCGACCGTGGCTTCATTGTTCCCACTTGCGATATTCGGGCTCTTGCGTTGGTTGTACAAGGGATAGCCCTTGGCGTGTACCTGTCGGATATTGACGAGCGCCGCCCGAGCGATGAAGAGCTGTTGGATGCAATCATGCTGTCCATCGATGGCTTCCTCGTGAAATAAACCGAAGCTCTCAAGGCAAAGCAACAATGGTGGGCGTTGAGGGACTCGAACCCCCGACATCTTCCTTGTAAGGGAAGCGCTCTAGCCAACTGAGCTAAACGCCCGATGAATCGGAAACGCCAATCTATCGGGGATTTTCCCCATTTGACAGCCCAGCCGCTGGTGGGGGCAGAGGTTTTTTTGCCTCAAGCAGCTTGCGCTCTACCCGTAATTGGGCCAAGAGCTGATCGGTTGTTTCATTACTGATGGCGATGCCGAGTTCCAGGCGAAACTGCACCTCATTTGCCACATCGGCCCCATAGGCAAAGCCTGTGGTTTTCGCCTGACCCGACACCGCAAAGGTGGTGTACCCCTCGGGGTGATGCTCGCAGGCCATGAGTTTGGAATAGGGCCACTCTTTATTGTTGGTGTCGCCACGAAACATTGCACGTTTATTAGTGATGAGCACTTCCCCATCGGAAATGGAAGTAATTGTTTCTTCTCCGGCAATGAGTTTGCCCTTTGAACGGCCCGTGTTGAGACGAACTTTGCCAAAGATCGGAAAGGAAACGCCGCCATAGCCACCCTGATACGAAGAAGCAGATCGACGCGTTTCCAAGAGCGCACAATTTGCGATGAGAGCAATTGCGTATTCACCTTTTTTCAGAAGGAAACCTGTGTCGAATGGGTCGAAGAGACCTTCAATGTCGTTGTTACCGCATCGCTCGACTGCATTGATCATGACATCGAGTTTTTCTGATTGCGATTGCCAACTGCCAATCTGCTCTTGTTCAGCAGTTGCTTGCTCGAGTGCTTCTTTCTCTGCACGCCGCTTCTTCAATTTCGAAAAGAGACCCATGCCCATGACCATAGGCGATGGGTGTATGCCTAAACGACTGTCACCTTGACGAAGTGATAGCCCGTTGCGCCACTAGGGGCTACTGGGCGCACTTGTTCATCTTGCACCACACCGTCGGCATCGGTGACGCGTACCGCAATGCGATGATCGCCCACTGGCGCATTCCACTTTGTGCGCCATTGTGCCCAAGTGTCGCCAGTTCCTCCTGGCACCACTTCTGCTGCACGCCAAGGCTCTTCGTCTATTTGTACTTCCACTTTCGCCACACCAGAACGAGGAGCCCACGCAAGACCTCCAATAGGAACCTCGCCAGCCACAATGTCGTCACCTACACGCGGAGTATCGATGCGGCTTGAAGCGAGCATCGGACCTTCGGCCGACCAGCCACGCTTTAACCAATACGGCTCGAAGTCTTCCCACGTGGTGAGTTCAAGATCGGTGAGCCACTTGGTTGCAGAAACATAACCAAACAAACCAGGAACAATCATGCGAATAGGAAAACCGTGTTCTGCAGTGAGAGGTTCACCGTTCATAGAAGTGGCGAGCATTGCAGGGCGACCATCGAGTACCGCATCTACGGGAGTTCCACATGTCCAGCCATCGCTGCTGGTACTTGCAAGTTGCGTTGCAGCTTTTTGCACACCAGCAAGCTTCAACACGTCGCTTAACAACACTCCACCCCACCGTGCATTGCCAATGAGGTCGCCGCCTATTTCATTGGAAACACAACCAAGAGTGATGACGTGCTCCACCTGGGGCAACGAAGAGATATCTTTCATCGTCAAGGTGACTTCTTTGTCTACCAGACCATGAATACGCAGTTTCCAATTGGCAACTTTGAGTTGCGGTGTAGAACCAATTGCGGTGTCGATGCGGAAGAACTTCGACTGTGGCGTAATGAAAGGAGCTATCTCTCCGGCAGCGGCAACGGGAGCATTGGGGATAACCAAGGTGTTGTTCGCCAAGGAAGCAACGGTGTTACCACTTTGCAACAACTGCTTCGAGCCTCCACAGGCCGACCACACAACGCCACCAACGGCGAGGCCTAATGCTTGAGTAAGAAAACGCCTGCGGTCCACAGCCCTATTGAAGCACTATTAGCGAATGGAAACTAAGCGTGCTGATTAATACCTGTTATTTCACCTTCACGGTCTTCCACGGCGAAGGGTTGCCCGCACGGTCGATGACCCGTACCTGCAAAGTTTTCGCCTTAGTATTCACCGTGAGTGTTTGAGACTTAGCCTTCGGGTTTGCATATTTAATGCTCGTTGCCTTTTTGCGAGCACTAGAACGCATTTCTACAGAACCAATACCCGAGTTTGCATCAACCGCTTTCACCACAATTTTTGCGCCATTCTTTTTTGCAGCACGCACAGACGCCACGCTCACCGCAGTGGCCGGTGCAGACGCAGATACCGCTGTTGCATCGCTCAATACGGGAGCTGTGGTATCGAGAATAATGTCGTCGGTGTAGTTCGATGATTGAGCATTGAAGCGCGAGATGAAACGGACATACACAGTTTTTGGCAAACGCTCATCGCGGCTCGATACCAAAGTCCATTTCACTTCGGCAAAAGAGTCGGTGAGATCGACCGTTTGTGAAACTTTGAATCCACCGTCATTCGAAATGATGGCTTTGACCGAAGTAGCGAGACCAGTAATGAAGACGGTGACGTTTTTCTTGTTGGTGAATTCATCGGCATCGTTGATAGACACACCAACGGGCCTACCCGTTGTAAATGAACGAATCTCACCTTTTGTAGTTCCATGCACATTCTTCGCCACCACTTGGAAGTAATAGGTGTTCGCTTCCAAGAGTTCACCTGTTTTTTGAGAGACCTCAGTAGCTTCAGTTCCCGTGAGAACTTTCGACTCCACGGTTGTTGTTGTTCCCGTCAGAGTGGCATTGCTTCCCAGCACAAAACTCACTGCGGTCTCTGCCCCATTGGGGTTGACCGATGCGTTCAACACAGCATTGGTAGCAGCAACTGAAGTGGCTGAAGACGTAGTTGCCACGGGCTTGACGCCTGCGACGGTGAAGCTTTGCGTGGTGGACGCACTGAGATACAACCCATAGCCCGCTGCAGTGGCGACAATGGAGCACGTTCCACTTGAAACAACCGTCACTGTAGAACCCGAAACCGTACATACCGATGTAGTTGAACTGGCATAGCTCATCGAGGCACCGGCAACCGATGAGGTGGCGGAAACACTAAATGGTGCAGCACCTAGCGACTTGTTTGCTAACGCACCAAAGGACACGGTCTGAGTTGCAAAACCAGATACCACGACTGGCGTACCCGTCGCAGAAGGTGTTGTGCCATTGCCCAGTTGCGAGAATGTTCCTTGCCCCCAGCAATACACAGCACTCGTTGAGGTCAATGCGCAAGTGTGCAACTCACCCGCTGACACAGCTACCGCATTGGCAACACCCGACACTGAGGTGTAATACGGAACCGCATTTACACCAGAAAAAGTGTCTCCGAGTTCTCCGTAAGTGCGCGAGCCCCAGCACGCAACTCCGGCTGTTGCTGTTACAGCACAACCATGCTTGCCATTAATGCTGATTGCCTTCACACCAATGAGTGCATTTGCCGAAGCATCTTGAACTATTTCTGCATACAGTGGTCGTGCACCTGCGTAACCAGTTCGGTTATTTGTAATTCGATTATTACCAACGCGGCCATCGTTATTATTTCCCCAGCAATATGCAGCTCCACTTGAGACAATTCCACAAGCTGAACCAACACCTACTGAAATCCCAACAACACTCTCTAACGAAGTACTCGAATTAGTCTTTACGGTTACAGGTGTAGTGCTAATTTCTACCGGCTCCGAACCGTATGAAAAGACTCGTCCATCCCCCAGACCACTGACGTTTGTACCGGATATTCCATATGCGATGTCCTGCGTACTGCGATCATCTATAGCCACCCCAGGAGTATCGCTTTCAGCTGTTCCCCAACATTTCACTCCGCCACCGCTTGCGATGACAGCACAGGAGTGCGATAGCCCTGCTGCCACCTGGCTTGCAACACCTGCGGTTAACCCAGTCACAGTTGCAGGAGAGGAGTCAGAAGTTGGCGTCGTTGCACCGCGACCTAACTGACCACCCGAGTTCTTGCCCCAACACACCACGCCCTGCGAAGTAGAGATTGCACAACTGAAGTTTTTACCCGCAGTTACTGAAGTGGCATCGGTCAGGCCAGCAACTGTTGAGGGACCTGAACCGGATGACACACCAAGTTCACCCGACGCGTTAGAGCCCCAGCATGTGACTGTGCCACCAGTAATGAGTGCACATACGTGTGCATCGCCTGCAGAAATTGATGCAACGTTCGACACACCGGCAACTTTGACCATCGTGCTGCGATTTGTTGTTGTTCCGTCACCTAATTGGCTACTAGAGTTATCGCCCCAGCAATACACCGAACCTTCAATAACTACGCACGTAAAGGCGCGGCCAGCCGAGAGCCGCCCCGCGTCTGTTCGAGACGCACTCACCGCCTCACTGCTATCTGCTCGCACCTGAGGCGCAAATGCAATACTCGCAAGCGCAACCACGGTAAGGCACATCACGCTGCGAAACGCCGAATTTTTAATCCTTCTAGCTAAGCCAATTTCTGTAGCCACGGTGATTTTCGACCTCTTTGCAAATGAAATACGTGCAAATAAATCTACCGAGCGTGTTGAATGCGGAATTGAGAAGAGCGTCGAGAAGGCGGGGTGCTAGCACGACACTTCGCAATGCATAGCGTGTTGAGATGAAGAGTTCAGGATGAAACCTGTTATTTCACTCTTACGGTCTTCCACGGAGAAGGGTTGCCAGCACGGTCAATGACCCGCACCTGCAGCGTTTTAGCTTTGGTATTCACAGTTAATGTCTGCGACTTTGCCTTCGGGTTTGCATATTTCACACTCGTGGCTTTTCTGCTTGCACCTGAACGCATCTCCACCGAACCAATTCCCGAGTTCGCATCAACTGCTCGCACAATAATTTTGGCGCCATTCTTTTTCTTTGCACGAACAGAGGCAACACTCACCGCGCTCGCAGGAGCAGTCGTCGCCACTGCAGTAGCGGCACTCAGAACCGGAGCCGTGGTATCGAGAATGATGTCGTCTTGATAGTTCGATGACTGTGTACCGAAACGGGAAACAAACTTTACATAGACCTGTTTTGGCAAGCGCTCGTCGCGGCTGGAAATGAGCGTCCAGTTAATTTCTGCTGAACCGTCAACGAGCGTGAAGGTTTCTGCAGCACCAAACCCACCGTCGTTCGACACAATTGCCGACACTGAACCCGAGGCACCAGTAACCGACAAGACAACCGTTTTCTTGTTGGTGAATTCAGCAGCGCTATTGATAGTGACGCCTACCGGACGCGCAGTGGTGAATGACTTGATTTCACCAGTTGCAGTACCGAAAGAGTTTGTTGCTTCCACTCGGTAGTAGTACGTCACCATCTCAACAAGGCTGCTGATGGAGACAGGAACCGATTCATCTGCGAAGTCTGCGATGGTGCGACCTTCGTACACCGTGACATCGCCAGTGAGGTCGGCCGACTTACCAACTCGGTATTTCACAGTTGTAGAAACACCATTGGCATTCACCGATGCATTGAGCGTGGCCTTGTTGGCGGAAATGCCAGAAGCTACTGCTGTCGTGGCAGAAGGCTTTCCACCAAGTGTTGTGAAGCTCTTTATTTCTGATGCAGTGGTAGTGCCAGCGCTATTCGTTGCCGAGGCACGGAAGTAATACGTGGTACCAGCTGCCAAACCCGTCACGGCAATTCCACGCGCAGTATCGGTTGAGCCAGTAACTGCGGTTCCACTAACCATTGTTGAGCCAGCAAGCGTGGCACTTGTTGCATACTCAATGCTCATTGCACTGGTGATAAACCGAGCATTCACTGTTGCGTTGAGGGTTGCAGTAGTGACGCCAATACTTGTGGCATCGTTTGTTGCCACCGTTGGCGCAAGACCTGTGACCTCAAAGCTTCCCTGGGTGACGTTGGAGTATTTGTACATGCCCCCAGGGTTACCTGTTACATCAACAGAGCACGTACCAACGCCAAGGATAGAGACGGTTGTACCACTGACGGTGCACACGCTTGCTGTTGCTGAAACTGTCGTGTATGTCAGGCCCAAACCAACGTTGGAAGTTGCTTTGCCCAAAACCGATAAGGAAGTTGTTGCGATCGTTGTATTCGCAAGCGGTTCAAAGGCAACTGACTGTGAAAACACTGGATCAATTGATATTGGCGTCTGGACAACAGTCGTTTCTCCCGTCCCATCACCAATTTGCCCATTACTCCGAGAGCCCCAGCATTTGATATCTATGCCAACAATCGCACAATTGTGATTTGCCCCAGAAACAAGTGCAACTGGACCCGCGAGACTAGGAACCGTTATCGGAGTTGTAGTTTCGTTTCCGACACGACCGCCCTGATAACTGACATTGTCCCCCCAGCACTTGACCACACCAGTACCAGTCAATGCACAAGTGTGATTTGCTCCAGCACTAATCGATATGGCGTCAGTCAATTCATTCACCGCTGTTGCTGTTGCGGTAACAGGCACGTCCATCAGAGCAGCACCGACTCCGAGTTGACCGTCGTAATTGGCACCCCAACACTTGGCGGTTTTGTCGGAAATAATTGCACACGAGTGATAAGCACCGACCGTGATAGCTGTTGCGCCAGAAAGATCACCAACGAGAGTCGGCGTCGACTGGGCGCCAACCTGACTTGTGCTGCCATTCCCCAGGGCACCGTAGTTATTCTGGCCCCAACATTTCACAGTCTGGTCAGTCATCAATGCACAACTGTGACTATTTCCAGTTGCCACTTGGCTCACGCCGGAATCAATGACGAGAGTTGCACGGGACACATTTACAGTCGTGGTGGGCAATCCAAGGGAACCCTGTGCGTTAGAGCCCCAACAATACAATGCTCCTCCGGTTGTGACAGCGCACGTAAAAGCACCACCCGCATCAATTGAGGCCACACCATCAAGAGGCAGTCCGTTGTCATCACGCGATACAGATTTCGGGCCGAACGAGTCACTTTGGCTTCCAAATCCAAGACGACCGTCCGCCCCACGGCCCCAGCACCAAACGGTGCCAAGCGATGTGAGCGCACAGGAGTGAGCTGCCCCAGCAGTCACCGCAACAGCGTTATCTATCCCTGGGACTTCGAACGGACTTGCGTAAATCAGCGTCACGTTCGGGCGCCCAAGTTGCCCATAGTCGTTCGCGCCCCAGCAATAAACCTTTGATGAGTTGACAAAGCACGTGTGCTTGTCGAGGCTCGAAATCGTCTGTGCAACGCTACGAACCGATGCAACAGCACCACCCGCGTCAGCCTGCACAGGCACAGCCGGAGATGAGAATGCAAGGAGCCCGGCAATGAGCACACCAGCAGCACCTATACGAGCAGAAAAAGGTTTCATGTTTAACATTAAACCTAGTTTTACGCAGAAACGCCGGCGCTACAAGGCACCGGCGTTTCAGGAATGATTTATAGGGGTTTAAGCGCGAACGTAGATGGTTTCGTCAGCAGTCACATTGCTAAATGAGCATGTGGCCGAGAACCCACCGCCGGCCTGCGAAGCCTTTACCCAACTGCCTGAATTGCCGCAGCGGACATCGAAGGTAGAGGCCACCCCTGACATTTTGAACTGCAGGGTTGTGGTACTTGCCGCCCCGGTAGCCGGGTCGGTACCACTTGCCAAAACATCGGTGGCAGTTCCTTCTAGACAACCAACTGAGTCGCAGTTAATGCCATCTTGAATGGCGCCGGATGACCCCGTGAGGTTTGCACTGAAACCAGACGACGCAGGGTCGCTGGCCGCGAGGGTCCATCCGTCAACGTTCACATCAACACGTACCGATGCACGCGCTACTGCCGCGGCCGTCGTTGCGGTTTGCGGTGCTGTTGTTGCCGTTGGCTTCAAGGTACTCGACGTTGTCTTCTTCGCCGTTGTGGTTGGGCCACCCGCTACCGAAGTAGACGTAGTTGTTGTTGCGGCAGTACCGGCATCGAGTGCACGGCTAGCGGCATCGGGCAATCCGCCTTTTACTTCAGGAGCCTTCAACGCATCGGGAAGAGCATTTTCTACTTTAGTGCTGTCGAGTTGACCGTCTTCAGTGGTGGTGGTTTCTTTACCGTTAGTGCCCACTACTTTGCGTTCTACTTGAGTGTCAGAAGTTTGCGTGACTACTTCATAGTTGGTATTTGCATCAACACCATCACGGCCAGGAGTACGCACGTCAACTGCTGCAGCATCGGCATTTACATCGACCGTTACTGGAGTTCCGTTTGCGCCATCAACAACAATTTGAACTGCTTCACCAGGAAAGGTGACCGAGTTGTTGTCGCCGTTTGACGAACCCACCAAGTTGCCGTCGGCAAGTGTGAGCACAACTTCTGGGTTGTTCGTCGACACAGCGTCGCTACTGAGATCAATGGTGGTGTCGGCAGACCCCGGTGTATCAATTTGCACCGCAACTTTTGAAGTGATTCCCGAGATGCGAGTTGCCGAAGGCAAAGTGAACTTTGCAGGCTTGTCGTCGGGAATGGAAACGATGTAGTCGGTAGGGGCATTTGTTGCCGGGCCAGCAGAAGAAGAACGCAATGGGCGCACACTACTGTTGCCTATTTCATTTGAGCCTGGGGTAAGGACGCCATCG
>ENA-OUVC01000075-OUVC01000075.1-marine-metagenome-genome-assembly--contig:-NODE-75-length-71804-cov-4.296625_pt1 | contig 71804 bp, 73 predicted proteins | sample MGYA00248622_ERZ508571 | MGnify/ENA primary metagenome ERZ508571 (study PRJEB26236, sample SAMN06267175) | marine metagenome | isolation source: Columbia River Estuary | place: USA:Columbia River Estuary... | reverse complement strand
TTCAGCCTCTTTAATGGCTGCTGCTACTTGTGGCTTTTGTTGGAGCCACCAACTTGCTGCCTCTTTTCGTTTATGCAACATTTTCACCACCTCTACTGACGTACTTCACCACGAACCCGATGCTCCGCCACCTGAGAAGCCACCGCCTCCGCCACCTGAGAAGCCTCCGCGTCCACCGCCTGAGCTTGATCGCATAGCGGTGACAGCCACGAAGAGAATGTTGCTTGCCACATTTCCAAAACCGCGTTGACGGCCGCGAATGACGAACATGACCATGGCAAACAAGAAGAAAATAATAGAAATGATTCCGAAGAGGAGATTTCCACCAGTACTTGCGGTGGAGCCTGTTGCGGTGGCATCAATTGTTACCGTTTCACCTGGGGCTGCAGAAAGTTCACTAACAATTGCTGAGGCTCCATCAATCACCGCTGCATCGGGGTTCCCGGCCTTGAGTTGAGGCGCAATAATTCCGTCGATAATGCGACCAGCTTCAACGTCAGTGAGTTCACCTTCGATGCCACTGCCAGTTTCAATACGAAGAGTGCGGTCGTCGAATGCGATGACAAGAAGTACACCATCGTCTCGAGTCTTGTCTCCAAGGCCCCACTTTCGGGCGACGTCAATACCAAAGTCTTCGAGAGATTGATTCCCTGTAGATGAAACGGTGAGTACAGCTACTTGTGGTCCAGTAGATTTGCGAAAACCCTCGAGCGACTGGTTCAGCGCAGATTCAACGTTTGCGGAAAGAATATTTGCGCCGTCAACGACTGGTGCAGAGAACTTGGGAATGTCGGTTGCAGCGCCCACTAGTTGCCCAGTTGCACACAGTGCAAAAGCAGTTGTGCCTAGCGCTGCGGCTAGGAAACGAAATCTCATGAGCCTGATGGTGTGAGGTCTACCTTGGGGGCATCTTGGCTAGCGGGGTCTGCTACATACAGAGCACGTTTCTCGAAACCAAAGATCCCGGAGATGAGTGAACGTGGGAATGTGCGAACGGCTCTGTTGAACTCTGTAGTGAATTCGTTGTATTCGCGCCGCGATTGCGCCACTCGATTCTCAGTACCTTCAAGTTGGACTTGTAGATCACGTACGTTTTGCGTGCTGGTGAGTGTGGGGTAGTTCTCAACAACAACGAGTAGACGGCTAAGGGCAGACTCAACTTGCGATGCAGCTGCAATTTTGTCGTTGCTTGAGGTTGCCCCAGCATATTTAGAACGGGCCTCTGCGAGGGCGGTGAAAATGGTGCGCTCTTGGGTCATTGCGCCTTCTACAGCTGAAACCAGGTTGGGGATGAGGTCGAAGCGACGCTGAAGTTGTACCTCAAGGTCGGCGCTGGCCTGGTCGACACGCGTTTCTTTGTTGACGAGTCCGTTATATGAAGTGATGACTGCTAGCAAAACGACGACAACAGCTGCGATGCCACCGAATAGTTGCTTGCGTTTTTTCGTCAAATTGATGGAACTGAGAGAAGTTGAGGCCATGACCTTAACGTACTGTATGCGGCCCCAGCTCGAGTGCTACTGCTGGCAATTAGGCGACTATTCAGTTACTTGGCGATCAAGCACTGCATACACGCGCTTGGCGAAATACCAGCGTCCGTCTTTACGCACGTAGTCATCTTCATAACGACCGGTAATTGTTTGCTTGCCACCAGCTTTCATGTGCAGGAACTCTTGTTGATACCAAGTGCCATGCGCTGTGTCGCCGGTGACGACGATGGGGCCAGCTGAAGCGAAAAAGCCCACAAAGGAGAATGCTGACATCGCTTGTTGCCACATTGGGTAGAACTTTGCTTTACCAGCAACTTCACCCACGCCAGGTAGCGACCAAATTCCGTCTTCCATCCAGTTGCTCGCCCAAGCTTCGCCGTCGAGGCGCATTACTGCATCGTTGTAGGAGTCAACTAATTCGCGAATGGCGAGACGATCTTCTACTGGGCCACTGCTGATCATAAAATTCCCCTTACTCAACGACGATGATGTCAGCGTAGTTTGTCCGCGTATAGGTGTACGAAGCCAAGAAACCTGTAAATTGACACGATGCGTTTACGTTCTTGTTTTAGTGCTGTTGTCCTGGTGGCCCTGTGTGGCTCAACAATGGCCTGCGGGAATCCGCCTGCAAAACCCCCGCGCACAACAACTGTCCAACCCACTACGAAGTCGGGCGCAACTCGCGTTGTTCAGGGCAAAACTGCCGGACCTGGAGCTGACTTGTCGAACATGGATCTCTCACGGGAAAATCTCTCAGACCTCGACCTCACAGGTGCCAATTTCTCGGGTTCCACGTTCAATAAGGCTTATCTCAGCAGAGCAATTCTCATTGACGCCAATTTCACTGGAGCCGACGTTGGCGGTAGCAACATGTACCGCGCCAATTTAACTGGTGCGAACCTCACCAATGCTTCATTTTTGGGAGTCAATGGCGAAGAGGCAATTTTTACCGGTGCAAAAATTGATGGAACTAGTTTTTCTTATGCACATTTATTGCGTGCAGTATTTGATGAAGGCGTCTTTGAGAAGGCCGACTTCAGCGGGGCAACCATGCCCGATGGAACACCTGGAAAGCCTTAAGCATTGATTGTTGAGCACTTGGAACAGGTAACGCGTTCTTCGTCTTCAACGCATTCATCGCAAGCAAGTGTGAGTTTGCGGCATTCAATATTGGTGCAGTTGTAGTACCTGCTGGCAGGTGCCTCGCACAATTGACACACACCAATCGTTTTGGCGTCGTCACTGAATTCCATATTCATTCGTTTATCGAATATGTAGAGAGAGCCTTCCCATAATCCGGCATCTTTGAACTTTTCTCCGTAGCGAACAATGCCACCAGCGATTTGATAGACCTCTGTGAAGCCTCGATTTTTCATGACCATTGATAACACTTCGCAACGAATGCCTCCGGTGCAGTAGGTGATGATGGGCTTGTCCTTCAGGTGGTCGTATTTGCCCGTCTCGAGTTCGGCTACAAAACCTGGAGTTGTTTCTACGTCGGGCACGACAGCATTTTTAAATTTGCCAATAGCGGCTTCGTAAGCATTACGGCCGTCGAAGAAGACCACTTCCTCGCCACGCTCTTGAACGAGTTCATGCACTTGAGTGGGTGAGAGGTGTTTGCCGCCGCCAACGATTCCATTTCCGTCAACTTGAATTTCGTCGGCAACGCCAAAGGTGACAATTTCGTCGCGGACGCGAATGACAAGCCGTGGGAAATCTTCGATATCGCCGTCGGACCATTTGAAATCGATGTTTTTGAATGCGCCGTATTCACGAGTGGTTCGCACATATTTTTTGACTGCAGCAAGCGGTCCACCCACTGTGCCGTTGATGCCATGGCGAGAGATGATGATGCGTCCTTTAAGCCCGAGGCTCTCACACAGAGCTCTCTGCCAAAGACGTATTGCTTCAGGATCGTCGATGGGGGCAAACGTGTAGAAAAGGATGATTTTGGTGGTATCGATAGAGAAAATGTATCGGGATTAAGGGCGAGGAACGGCGAGTAAGAGGTTTCCGCTCCTTACTGAGGTATTTTGTCCATCTGTTGTCTTTACCTTTGATTTGGGGAAACTGTGAAATCTCAGCCGAATAGTCGCATCGTCAGTCGCATTCTTCTCGTGGGCGTTGCTGTCTTTGGCATCGTTTCATGCGGTAGCAGCGAGACGAGTTCGTATGACACTGTCCTGCCAGAAGGTGGGTCAGTGAAGCCGCGTACCTTTTGTGAAGTAGCCGATGAATCGTCGAAGGTGGAGCTGGGTACAGGCGATGGCAAGAGCGATGCCATCAAGTTGTATTACGCCAACCAGGTGGTTGCAGCATCAAGTTTGGCCACGTATGCACCAAGTGAAATCAAAGACGTGGCTGAAAAATTGCGTATTTCAACTGTCGAATTGTTCAAAATCGTAGAGAAGTTCAATTTCGACCTAGCAAAATTAGAAGCCGATGCTGTCGCGGTAAAACAAATTGGGGAGCTTGACGCAAAGTATGAGCTCGAAGCTTCCGATGCAGCGATGAAGAAGTATCTCTTGGAAAAGTGCGGAATCACAGGATCCCAACAAGGTGTTCCTACGACTGTTGCGTAAGTTTCTCTGCCTTCTAGTTATTGAATGGTGAGCATTAGGGTCACTCGGAAGTGCTCTTAAAGGAGAACATCATGGGTCAACTCGATGGAAAAGTGGCAATTGTTACCGGCGCAGGCCGCGGTATTGGTAAAGGAATCGCCAAAGTATTTGCCCGCGAAGGGGCGAAAGTCGTTGTGGCGAGTCGTACACCAGCAACCGTTGCCAGTGTTGTCGCTGAAATTGAAGCAGAAGGATTCATTGCCTTTGGCGTAGTTGTAGACGTGAGCAATAAAGAGCAAATTTTCAACATGGTTGCAGAGACCGTGAAGAAGTTTGGCACGGTCGATATTTTGGTGAATAACGCTCAGGGCTTCGGAACAGCTGAAAAACCACGTGCATCTACTATTCCTACGCCGATGGAAGATACCGATGATGCGGAATGGGAATACACCTTCCGTACAGGAGCAACGGCAACGCTGTGGGCGATGCAAGCAGTTTTCCCACATATGAAAAAAGCCGGATACGGACGCATCGTGAACTTCGCTTCAGGTTCTGGCATGGAAGGTTTTCCAGGTAACACTCCCTACAACGCAACGAAAGAAGCAATTCGCGCTCTCACACGTACCGCAGCTCGCGAATGGGGAAAGTTGGGCATCACCGTCAACACAGTGAACCCATCCTTGAAAACTGATGCGTGGAACAACTGGGAAGCAAACAACCAAGAATTTGTTCAGGGCCTGAAAGACAAAATGCCGCTGGGTTTTGTTGGTGAACCTGAAGAGCATGGCGCTCCGTGGGTGGTGTGGTTGGCAAGTAAAGGTGGGGAATACGTCACTGGCATGACCATCTTCCTCAACGGCGGACGGTTCATGAACTAAAAGCCACTATGTGGTGGGTGGCGCAACAGTTGTCGTTGTTGATGTTGTAGTCGTTGACGTCGTTGACGTCGTTGATGTTGTTGTCGTTGACGTCGTTGACGTCGTTGACGTCGTTGATGTTGTTGTCGTTGTTGGCGCAATAGTTGTTGTGGTCGTGGTTGTGGTTGTGGTTGTGGTCGGTGTTGGGCTGAGGAAAGGCCCGCCCCAACCCCAACGGATATCGGTTGGAGCAGCAAGTGGTAGCCCAGCGAGGCTCGGTTGCAGGTCGATGTATTTGCGCAGTTGCGCCCAGGCATTCCAGGCAGAGATGCCTGTGGTGGGGCAGCCACCTCTTACTTGTTTGCAGGCAGCTGTTTGTACAGACATTCCAGCCAAGCGAAAGGCGATTCCAAGCTCTTTTGCGCGTGCTGCAATGACTGACCATTGTTTCGATTGTGCGCCACCATTCGTGTGTACCTGAGGAAGTGCAACAATATTTGGCCCAGCCTGTGCTGAGACCCAAATGACGTCATCAATGGTCCAACCGTTATTGCACAAAAGCCCACCTGCTTTTTGTGGACAACCATCAGCTGAGCCAAAGTTCCACAGTCGCTGCGTAGTGGATGCAACAAAACCATCAACCCACGCGCGCGCTTGACCCGAAGGGCCCCAACCAGGTTCTAAGTCGTTTGCACCAGAAATGATGATGCGAGTGTCAGATACTGCTCGTGCTGCATCTACGAGTTGTGCCCAGGCCACTCCACCGAAATAACCGTTGAAGGTAGTGGCGCCTCCGGAGTTGCTCGTGCCAATGGCGAGTTCCCACGGGCCGCGTGCGCAACGGGCAAGGCCAGTCGCCCATGCTTGGACGACTTTGATGATGTCGGCGTTTGAAATGGTGATGCCAAAACCGCTGCCGCCTGTTGCAACTTGCCTGCCAAAGAAAAGCCCAATGACACCTTGTTTCACTTTGGTGGCTTGTTCGCATGCTGCTGTTTCTGCACTTGGCAGTGTCGTTTCTAATGGGTATACATCGCGACCACGTACATAACTTGAGATAGGTACGTTCCACAGATCACTTGTTTTGTCGGGAGGAGTGTCGGGATACCAAACAGTGAGCGCGCGTGACGGAGTGACCAGAAGTGTGCCAGAAGCATCGGCAGAGACAGCGCGAATGCGAAATGCACGACTTCTAGTGAGGCGAGGCGGTTTTCCACGTGAACCGATACTGAGTTGGAGTCGACATACTTTTGTGCCAATGACGGTGAGAATGGGGCCGTTGCGCACGCAACTACCAGTGGCTCTCCATGTTCGTATTCCTTTGGCATTGGTGGTGATGAGAGACGCGAGAGGTTGTTGCGAATTGGGGGCAAGAGTCGTTGCGTTCCATTTGAAGGAGGGAGCTAAGAGTGCATGTGCGGGGCGGTGAGGCGCGAAAGTGGAGACCGCAATGACACTGCTGAGGAAAAGACCAAGAAATTTTTTCATATGAACCCTTTCGCTTCAGGTGAGAGCTAAATGGCTGCTTTTCTAAGTATCTCGGGGATTTGCATGTTTAGGTCCCAATTCGTACTCATTTTCTCTCAAAATTCACCAAGGAAACGTTCTTACCCATCGGTATCGCATATCGTAGAGAAATGAACGATGTTGCGCTTCTCAACGAACTAGAGCCCGAGGCAGAGCGCCTTTTGAATCGGCATTTAGATTCTGACGAGCCGTGGTATCCACACGACATTGTTCCTTGGGAACGTGCAGCCCGTTTGGCAAAAGATGGTTTTAGTTATGCAGCAGATTCCATTCCTGAAGGTGTTCGTTCTGCATTGTTGGTGAACTTGCTCACTGAAGACAATCTTCCCTGGTACACACGCACCATCTCGCGCATGTTTGGTGGCGATACTGCATGGGGAACCTGGGCGCAACGTTGGACCGCCGAAGAAGGTCGACATGCAATTGCGATGCGCGACTACATCACAGTCAGTGGTTTACTCGACCCATCAGAGTTAGAAAATGGCCGCATGATTCAGGTAAGCAGTGCAATGGTTCCTGAACCAGAGTCGGCTGCCGATGGCATGTGCTACGTGGCTGTGCAAGAACTCGCTACGCGCATTTCACATCGCAACACTGGCACCATGTTGAACGACAAAGCCGGTTACGACGTGATGATGCGTCTCTCAGCCGACGAGAATCGTCATCACCTGTTTTATAGAGACTTAGTGACCAAGTTATTCGAAGTGCATCCGTCGATGGCGATGGAAGCCTTAACGCGACAAGTGAAGAACTTCTCTATGCCTGGTTTAGGTATTCCTGGTTTTGTGGGTCATGCTCGCGCCATTGCGAAGGCTGGCATTTACGACATGAATATTCATCACGACAAAATCATTGTTCCGCTTCTCACCCGCCAGTGGGCAATTGAAAAAGTAGAAGGTCTCACAGCTGCTGCAGAACAAGCACGTATTTCACTTGTTTCGCATGTGGAACGTGTTGGCAAGGCAGCAAAGCGCATGGCAGAACGCGCAGCCGAGCGTGCATCAGTTCAAAACGAAGAAAAAGCAACCGATTAGTTAGCTTTCGGCAACTTGTGCCGTCAGCATTTCAATAATGCCTTCGGGTACAAAGTTGTTTTCCGTGGTGGTACTTGCCTCAACGAGTTCCACCATGCGGTTCACTACTTCAATGGGGTCCATCTGATTCGTGGTCACCATTTGACGCATCGTTTGATGTAATTCAGTTGCTGGAGCATTGACCGATGCTTCATTGAACCATTCCCACATCGAGTCGGCCATGCGGTCGTTGAAGCCGGTGTTGTATGGGCCGGGGTTGAGCAGCGTGACGTCAATTCCTTGGGCGACCATCTCGGCGCGCAATGACTTGCCGAAAGCTTCGAGAGCGTGCTTGGTCATGGAGTATGGGCCAAATGCGGGCCCGGCGAGTACTCCGGCAATTGAGGAAACGATGATGACACGACCTTTTCCACGCTTCACCATTTGCGGCAGCACTGCTTGTGTGATGGCAATGGTGCCAAAAACATTGACCTCAAAAAGAAAGCGAACGCGATCCATGGGTACATCGGCCATCGGGCCTGTTTGTCCGGCACCAGCGTTGTTGAGGAGAACATCAACATTCCAGCCATTGACCTTCTGAATGTCGGCGGCATTGGTGATATCGAGCTTTTCAACTTGTAGTTGTGGTGCCTCGGCGCGAAGCGCGGTGGCTTGAGCTTCGGTCTCTGTTGTGGCAATGACGTGGTGACCACGCGCACTCAATGCGAGAGCAGCCCCTTTGCCGAATCCTGAACCTGCACCTGTAATGACAACTGTTAATGACATAAAACCCCCTCAAAGTGCAGTGTAGTGCTAATTCGTTATTGAAGAGAACGAGAGACCATAATCTAAGAAGTTCAATAAAGGGGAAATCATGTCGCAGTTGGTAAATCGCAAAGTTGTTTTGAAGTCTCACCCACAAGGTGCCCTCAAGGAGTCCGACTTCGAAATCGTGAACGATGAGGTTGGCGAAGTTACTGCTGGTTCAGTGCTTGTGCGTGTTGACGTTCTCTCTATTGACGCTTTTATTCGCACCACGCTCGACGGTGGAGGTTTCCACACGTCGGCACAACTTGGTGGGGTAGTGCCTGCGCTCGGCGTGGGCACAGTGGTGGAAAGTGCCGACCCTGGTTTTGCTGTTGGCGACACAGTTACAGGTCCGTTTTGCTCGCAAAGCTATGCGCTCTTGCCTTCAGTGATGTTGCGCAAACTCGATACTTCAATTGCCCCAGCTACAGCTTTTCTAGGTGCATTGGGTATGGCAACTGGCCTCACTTCATACACCGGCATTGTTTACGTAGGAAAGGCCAAGGCAGGCGACACCGTCGTCATCTCAGGAGCAGCTGGTGCTGTTGGCTCATTGGCCGGTCAAGTAGCACGGCTCTCTGGGGCATCAACAGTGATCGGCATCGCCGGAGGAAAGCACAAAGTCGACTTCTTGGTGAACGAACTTGGTTATACAGCAGCCATTGACTATCGCAATGAGAACGTAGAGAAGCGCTTAGCAGAACTCGCTCCAAATGGCGTCAACCTCTTTTTCGACAATGTGGGTGGCGATGTGCTCGACGCAGTGTTGATGAACATCGCCGAAGAGGCTCGCGTGGTTCTGTGCGGCGCGGTTTCTCAATACGAAAATATGGCTGACGTGCGAGGGCCAAAGAACTACCTGAAGATTCCTGAGCGCAATGCCAGCATGCTTGGGTTCACCATCTTTCACTATGCCCACAAGCACGCTGAAGCTGAAGCGCAAATGGGTAAGTGGCTCAAGAGTGGCGAGTTGAAAGTGCGTGAGCAAATTGAAGAGGGAATTGAAAACTTCCCTGCAACAGTGCGCTTGCTTCTTGACGGCGGCCATTACGGCAAGTTGATGCTGCGAGTGCATTAATACCTTCTTTGCGTTTCGCTGCAATTTGCGTGCACTTCGGCGTACGTTGCAAGTATGCATGAAACGCCGCTCAGTGATGTGTCAGGTAAATGGGTAGTTGCCGCGGTCACGCGTGATTACTGTGATGTCTGGCATGTAACGGAAAATCATGATCGAGAGGTGATGCATTTGCATCGACCCGACGAAGGTGCTGAGCATCATCATGTTCGCCAAGCTCAAGAACATCACGGGCATCGCAGCGACCAAGGCAGTACTGAGTACTACAAATACATCGCCGCTGTACTGTCGAGTGCTTCCGACGTCATGCTTGTTGGGCATGGCTCAGGAAAATCGAGCATTGTTGAGGAGTTTGCTGAGTACTTCAGCAAGCACCAACCAGCGGGCTACAAGCTGGTGACCGAAGTGCGCCATGTGAATCTTCCGGCTCTGTCAGGTGGAGAACTGATCCAGATGGCTCATGAATGGAAAAAAGAGCAAAGGGAATTTGGTGCTTAGAGCGTTGACACTCGCAGCGCGCGGTACTGCTGGATTGCGCGGTCGGCGGTAATGCCCATCACAGCGAGTGGACCGATGAGAAGTATGAGTTTCTCGGTGAGGTTCACGTCGGCCGTTTGAAACGACATCACCAATATCGCAATGACCCATATGGCCATGGAGATCACGTTTATCTTTCGCAGACGCTCAACTTTGATGGTGTGGGCAAATTCAATATTGCTGAGTGTAAGAACTGAAAGCAAAAGCGTGATTGAAATGTTGACACTTGCCCCAGCATCGAGCAGCCAAAGTGTGGGAACCACCATGTTCCAAGCAGCGGGAAAACCACGGAAATAATGATCACTCGATTCAATGTTGTTCTGACTAAACCAGAGTGCCGAGGAGCCGATAACAGCGGCGATGGCAATTTTCCCTAGGTTCCCGTGTGTGACTACGCCAAATTGCCACATGAAAGCGGCAGGAACAATGACACAGGTGACATAGTCAATGACCAAATCGAGGATGTAGCCATCAAAACGGGGAACCTCGGAATCAGATAGCCATTTACGGGCGATGGGTCCGTCGATGCCGTCAATGATGAGGGCAACGATCAGCCACACAACAGCACTTGTGGGGGCATTGTCGAGCACTGCGACTAACGCCGCCATACCGGCAAGAATTCCTGTCACGGTCAGAGCATGAATGGAAAGGTCTCCACGAGTTTCTGTCACAAAGGCAGATCCTTTTTTGGGCACGTTCAGACTGTACTGTGTCTCGCACGATGGCTCGTATTACTCAGCAAATGATTTTCGCTCGCCTATGGGTGGCATTGGTCATGCTGTGGGCGGGTTTGCGCATTTTGGCTGTTGAAATATGGCTTGTCGACTATGGGGTCAGCATCTGGTGGTTTGCGCTGATTGAGGTGCTGTCTTCAGTCCTATATGGGGTCAGTTCCGCCCGATTAGTAAAGGAGCTCGCTACTCGACACCGAAAGAATTCCGCAAAGTGGGGATCACTAACGCTCATCGGTTATGTCTTACCCGATACATATTTGTTGAGTGTGGGCAGAGCAATGCCCTTGGCTACATATTTGGTTGTGGTGTCGTTGGCAGTGGCATTTGCTGTGATCGCATTAGTGCGTACTCGCGCATCGGTGATGAAAATAACGCTCGCCGACGTGGGCTGAACTTACTCAGGCGTGTATTGAGGTAAACGCTTCTCTGCAAATGCTTTCCAAGTTTCCGTCGCATCTTGTGAAAACGTCGCCATAATCTGCTGTCGATTCTCTAGGTCGATAGCGGCCTGCATGCCCGGAATCTCAAGTGCGCTCCACATCCCCTCTTTGGTAAGTGCAACCCCGATAGGCGAATTCAACATGATTTCGCGAGCTTTTGAAAACGCACGCTCGAGTAATTGATCGGGTTGCACTGTTTCCAAAATGAGGCCAATTCGCTCTGCTTCTTCTGCCAGGAAAATACGGCCAGTCAACATCAGTTCTTGGGCACGTGCGGCTCCTATGAGTCGAGGAAGCAACCAACTTGTGCCAATGTCGCACGCTGAGAGTCCGATGCGAATGAAAGCAGCATTGAATTTGGCTGCGGTTGATGCGAGGCGAATATCTGAGCCGAGAACGAGGGCAAAGCCTCCGCCCGCTGCAGCGCCGTTCACCGCGGAAATGATGGGCTGTGGAAGAGATCGCATGTGTGGAATGAGTGATGCAATATGTTTCTGAGTGGCAAACCCGGACTCCACTTTCCCGGTGTGTGGCATGCCGGGTGCAACGCCATAACCGGTGAGATCTAAACCAGCACAGAAACCTTTGCCTGCTCCGGTGAGAACAACTACACGGGTTTGCGGGTCAACAGAAACTTCATCTAGAGCATTGTGAAGTGCACTGACGAGTTCAGACGTCATCGCGTTGAGTTTCTCGGGGCGATTCAAAGTGATGAGAGCGATGCCTACTTCGGGGTGGGTGATTTCTACAACAGCCATGGCATATCTTGTCATGTCGCAGTGGTGACGAAACGAAATGTGAGGTTGATACGCGAAGACGTGACCTTTTTGCTGCGTGCGATGCTGTGTTGCCAGCAATGCTGCGACAGGCCACTCATGAGTAAAAGGGAGCCGTGGGGGAGAATGACAGACGTCTTTTCTTTGCTCAGCCGATGACGAAAATCGAATCGACGTTCTGCACCAAATGATACGGAAGCGATCACAGGCTCGGGCCCATTGCACGGCTCGTCATCGGAATGCCAACCCATCGCATCGTTGCCATCGCGGTAGAGATTGGCCAGTGCTGAATTGAAACGGTGTCCTGTTTGCAGCACTAGGGCCTCGCGGACCTTTGCAAGGGTCGGCGTCCACGCATGAGCGGTGCGCTCAACTCCTGAATAGGTGTAGTGAATGTTGTTGTCGGCAATCCAAGCGGAACGCCTGGGTTCGGGAACTTTCTTGCCGAAGAGAACGAGGTGATGTTCTTCCCAAGGCACTTCGCTCATGAGCGCACTAAAGCACTCGTTGGCGTCTAGTGCGCTCAGAAAATGTGGGAACAACTGTGCACTGCCGTCAAATGGCAGTACCTCTAACGAGTCGGAAGGGAATAACGACGTCACGCCGACGTTGAAACTTTTGACTTCTTCGGACGAGGCCGCATTGTTGGCGCAGCATCTTCGTCATGAATATTGAAATATGCATAGACCGCGCCGAGTGCAGTAACAATGACTGATCCGAGAAATGCGGCATGGTAGCCAGACATTGCTGCCACAGGAGCGCTGTTGTCGGGCAAGGCATGGTTCATGCGAGACACAAAAATAGTTGCGAAAATTGCTACACCTAGGGCGGCAGATGTTTGACGCTGTGCGGAAAAGATTGATGATGCACGACCAGTATCGCGTGCCTCAATATTTGAATAGGTTGAAGCCTGCAAGCCAACAAATGAAAAGGATGCTCCACAACCACGAATGAACATCAGTATGCGAATTGTCCACATGCTGGTGCCAAGACCAAGAAAGGCAAAAGGCAACGACGCGAGTGTTGCAACAACAAGCCCAAAGGTAACGAGTCGACGTGGTCCCACTGTGTGGTACAGGCGTCCGACAATTTGGCTCATGAGAATGACGCCACAAGCTTGAGGCAGGGTGGTGAGACCCGACTCTAGTGCCGTTGCGTTAAATGGTCCTTGCAGCATTTGAGGCAAGAGAAAGAGAAATGCCGCGAAACTTCCATAAGCCATGGTGTTGGTGATGTTGGCGTTACGAAAAATGCGGTCTTTGTAGAGGCGCAAAGCCAGCATCGGTTCCTTGACCGTCAGTTCTACCTTTACTAGGAGTGCAAAAAGAGCAAGTCCGCCAAGGCCCGTCACGAGTACTGGAGTAGAAAACCATCCGTGAGTTGGTCCTTGTGAGAGGGCGTAGAGAATTCCGGCTAAACCAATTCCCGACAGTACAAAACCGGGAGCGTCGAACTTTCCGGCCTGAGGTTCCTTGTGTTCTTTGAGGAAAATGGCGCCAAAAATAAAACCGAGTACGCCGATGGGCAAATTGACATAGAAAATCCATCGCCATGAGAGGTGGTCAACAATTGCGCCACCGATGATGGGTCCGAGAGCTGGTGCAACAACGGTGGGCACAATCAAAATGGTTGATGCGCGTGCCCGCTCTGCAGGGGGAAACGAGCGGTAGAGCATGGCTGTTCCCACGGGCACGAGCATGCCTCCACCCACACCCTGAAGAAGGCGAAAGACGATGAGTTGGCCAAGGCTGTTCGATTGACCACATAGAGCCGATGCGGCAGTGAATAAAAAGAGTGCAAAAAGGAACGTTTTCTTCGTCCCTACTTTGTCTCCGATCCAGCCAGAAGCGGGAATCCATACTGCGAGCGCGAGGAGATAGCCGATCACGACCCATTCCATTGATGCTGCCGAGGCGCCAAATTCCTCTTCGAGTGTGGGGATCGCCACGTTCATGATGGTGGTGTCCATGATTTCTAGGAACAGACCCAAAACAAAAGTGACGGCAACGATCCATTTGTATTCAAACTTGTCTTGAAGTGCACTCATAAGCCCCCTAGGTCCACCACGCAGACTAGTGACTCACTTGGCTTACTATGACGACGGGGGTTTCATCATGAGCAGTCAAATGAACAATATTCGCTACAACCCGTTTAGCGCTGAGGTATTGGCAGATCCTGCCGCGGCGCATAAAGAACTTCGCGAAAAGTGCCCGGTGCATGCTTTTCGTGAGCATCAACCATTTTTTACATCTTTGAGTAAGCATGAAGATGTCTTGGCCGCATTGAAGAACATTGACGTCTTCTCGTCGCAGTGGGGTCAAGGACCTGGTCGTAAGCCCGCCATTGCGTTGTTTAGTGACCCGCCGAATCACACGAAGTTTCGTCGCCTCGTGAACACTTCATTCACGCCTCGTGCAGCGATGGCGCTTGAGCCAATGATCGTTGCTTTAGTAGAGGAGTTGGTGAGCGTCATGGGTTCGCAGGCAGGCAACAAGGCCGACCTACACGATTTACTTGCAATGCCCCTTCCCGTTATCGTCATTGCTCGCATGCTCGGAGTGCCTGAAGATATGCGCGACACTTTTAAAGAGTGGAGTGATGCGCAACTGCAGGGCATGAACATGGTCGACCCCGAACGTGAAATTGCCGCACGACGTGCAATGAGCGAGTACCTCATCAATGAGGTGAATATTCGTCGAGATCTCATTGCGCAAGGTCGTGAGTTACCGAATGACCTGATTTCGGAATTGACGCAGGCAGCGATGTCGCACGATGACCCGCTCACCGATGCAGAGATGCTTTCCATGTTGGTGCAAATTTTGGTAGGGGGAAATGAAACAACTACTTCTCTCATTACCAACCTGGTGTGGCGCTTGTTGGAAGATCGCACCAGGTGGAATGCGGTGGTGAACAACCCCGAACTCATCGATGTCGCTATTGAAGAGAGCCTGCGATTCGACCCACCGGTGTTGGGCTTGTATCGCACCACCACGTGTCCGGTCACGATGTCGGAAACAGAAATCCCTAGTGATGAAAAAGTGATGGTGCTCTACGCCTCAGCTAATCGCGACCCCGCAGCGTGGGAAGACCCCGACACATTTCGTCTCGACCGCGACCTCAATCAGTTGCGCCGTCACTTGTCTTTCGGCTTCGGGTTGCACGTGTGCCCAGGAGCTGCGCTGTCGCGAACAGAAACGCGCATTGCATTACGCAAACTCATTGAACAATTCCCGACGCTGGAATTAGATGGTGAGCCAGAGCGTATTGAAACCTTCTTGTTGTGGGGTAAACGCACATTGCCTGTGAAGTGGTGAGGGATAGTTCTTTACCACTGCATATCGGGTGAGTACACGGCGTTTTGGTTGCCCATTGCATTTCCGGCGTCGGCAATGAGCAGCTGTCCGGTCAGCGACCTTGCAGCAGGGGAGCACAAGAACAAGATGTGTGCCGCTGTTTCTTCAGGGCTTTGCAAGCGCTGAATTGGCGTGTCGCGGATAATGCGCTTGGTGTACTCCGCCACATCGGGTGAAATGTTGGCCACTTCTTCTTCGCGGAAACCTTGAGTATCGACTGGCCCAGGAGCGAGAGCATTCACAGTCACACCACGATGTGCGAGGTAGAGCGCTGTTGTCTTTGTCATATTCACTACGCCCGCGCGGGCTGCGCCAGAGTGTAAAAAGAGTGGTGCGCCGCGGTCGCCCACTTGGTTGTGCACCACGTTGACAATGGACCCGTCACCGGCGGCAATGAGGTCGGGGACAAAGCGACTGAGCATGTTCCATGTTCCATGCAAGTTGAGGTCAACAACGGCGCGAAAACCCCGGTCGGAAATCTCTGAAGGGCGGGCAGGGAATTGCCCACCAGCATTGTTGATGAGGAAATCGAGTTTGGTAAATGAGCCCATCACCATGTCGCGCAACGATTCCACGCTTTCCGTATTGCGAATGTCGCATACCTGGGAAATGCAGCGCACGCCGAGTGCTTCGATGTCGCCATGTGTTTTGGCCAAGTTGTCGGCATCGCGAGCAGCTAGGGCTACGTCGGCACCCAATTGTGCAAAGCCGAGTGCGGTTGCGCGGCCGATGCCACGACCACCGCCTGTTACAAGAACAGTGCGACCTCGAAAGAGGCCCGGGGCAAAAGTTTCCGCTGCGGTGTTGGGGGTGCTTGTCATTCCAACGAGAGTAGCGAACTACCATCGGGTCTATGCGAGCGGTGATCTGTAAAGAGTTAGGTCCATTGGAAAATTTGTCTGTCGAAGAGGTTCCTTCGGCGCCATTGCTGAGTGGGTACGTCCGTTTACGTGTTCTGGCAAGTGGTGTCAATTATGTAGATGGTCTTCTCATTCAGGGTAAATACCAAATCAAACCGCCAACCCCTTTTGTTCCAGGAATGGAAGTTGTCGGTGAAGTGGTGGAGTGTTTTGAAGATGTTTCCTCCGCGCTCCTGGGGAAACGCGTTCTGGCAAACGTAGGTTTTGGTGGTTTTGCAACAGAGGCAGTGGTGCGGGCCGATCGTGTCATCACCATTCCCGACACGTTGACAACTGGTCAGGCCGCAAGCTTTTTACAGAGTTACCTCACCGGTTGGTTCGCGCTCACCCGGCGGGCTCACATCAGCGTCCAGTCACCTGGAAAAGAGCAGTGGATGTTGGTGCTGGGCGCAGGAGGCGGTGTGGGCCTTGCCGCAGTCGATATTGGCGTTGCACTAGGTCTCAAGGTCATTGCGGCGGCATCCTCTGAAGATAAACGAGAATTGGCACGTGCAAGAGGCGCTGTTGCTGTCATCGATTCTGCCAATGAAGATGTGAAGGAGCGGGCGAAAGAAATATCTGGGGGCGGAGTAGATATTTTGTACGACCCAGTAGGTGGCGCTTTAGGTGAAACGTGCTTGCGTGCCTTGGGCGAAGATGGCCAATACCTGGTCATCGGATTCGTCGGTGGAATTCCTCAGTTGCCCGCAAACCAGGTCCTCCTGCGCAATCGCAGGGTCATTGGAGTCGATTGGGGAGCATGGGCCGGTCGCAACCCAGAAGGTAATGCACAGTTACTTGATGAGGTGTTGGCAAAAATTGCGGCAAAACAGCTCAGTCCAGTTGAACCACAGGTGTATTTGTTGAGCGAGGCAGCCAAGGCGCTTGCCGATCTTGAGCATCGTCGTGTGGCGGGCAAAGTGGTACTCGTTGCCGACGAAGCGAAATAGGTAGTCTGAGTGAATGGCTACTCTTAAACCTTTCAAATTCGGCGCAAAAGCAAAGACCGCAGGTAGCGGTAAAGAATGGGCAGACATTGCCAAGCAAGCTGAAGACCTTGGTTACGTCTCCTTGCAAATGGACGACCATTACACCAAGCAGTTTGCTCCGGTACCTGCTCTCATGGCAGCTGCTGCAGCAACAAAAACACTTCAGGTAGGAACGCTGGTTGCAGGTAACGACTTCCGCAATCCAGTGGTGTTCGCAAAAGAAGCAGCAACTATCGATCTCTTGTCTGACGGCCGCTTCATGATGGGTTTGGGTGCCGGTTGGATGAAAGAGGACTACACCATTACCGGTATTACTCAAGACGATGCACTCACTCGCATTGAGCGTCTTGAAGAAGCAATCACCGTGATGCGTGGCTTGTGGGGCGCGGGGCCATTCTCACATGAAGGTCGTTTTTATAGTGTTTCGGAAATTGATGCTCAACCAAAGCCAATTTCGAACATCCCCATCACTGTTGGTGGTGGCGGACCAAAGTTGCTTGCTATGGCAGCACGTAAAGCCGATGTAGTCGGAATCAACCCGAAAATTGTTGGACGTTCCATTAACCCTCGTTCGATGGCTACTGCAGCAGCAGATGTTGTTGACGAGAAAATTGGTTATGTGAAGGCAGCAGCAGGCGATCGCTTCGACCAGTTGGAACTGCAGTTGCAGGTATTCGCCACAGTTGTTACCGACGACCCCATGGCAGTTGCAGAGAAAATGGCGCCAATGTTCGGCTTGCCGCCAGAGGTTGTATTGCAAGCGCCGTACTTCCAAATTGGAAGCGTGCAGCAAATCATTGAAAACATCACCATGTTGCGTGAGCGCTGGGGCATTACTTACATTGCCTTCCAGCAAGACGCAACAGCAGCTATGGCTCCTGTCGTTGCTGCGCTCGCTGGCAAATAGAACCTGACGCCAGAGTTGTGAACGCCGTGCCGCCGTCTGTTGTTGCATCGCGACTGCAGCCCTTTGGCACCACCATCTTCGCCGAGATGTCTGCACTTGCTGCAGAACTCGGCGCAATCAACTTAGGTCAAGGCTTTCCCGACTCCGATGGGCCGCGGGAAGTTCTTGATGTTGCTATTGAATCCATCAATAGTGGACTCAACCAGTACCCGCCAGGAATGGGAATGCAGGTGTTGCGTGAGGCCATTGCTCAGCATCAGCAACGGTTTTACGGGGTGTCTTACAATTGCGATACTGAAGTTCTGGTGACAGCAGGCGCAACAGAAGCAATAGCGGGAGCATTGCTCGGATTGTTAGAGCCTGGCGACGAAGTGATTGTGTTTGAGCCGATGTACGACAGTTACCAGGCGTGTATTGCAATGGCTGGAGCGGTTTCAGTTCCTATTCTGCTCGAACCACCTATGTATCGACCCAACATGGATGCTTTTGAAGCTGCTATCACGACTCGCACGAAGATTTTGCTCATCAACTCGCCTCATAACCCCACAGGTATGTTGCTGACGCGAGAAGAGCAAGAACACATTGTGCGCATCGCAGAACAACACAATCTCATTATCGTTTCAGATGAGGTGTATGAACATCTGGTGTTCGATGGGCAAAGGCATGTATCAATTGCCGAGATCCCGCAAGCACGTAATCGTTCAATTGTTATTTCTAGTGGCGGAAAAACATTTCATACCACTGGTTGGAAAGTGGGTTGGGCAGTGGGCCCTGCACATCTCATTGCCGCAGTTCGTTCTGCTAAACAATTCCTCACCTATGTAAACGCGGCACCATTCCAGCCGGCAATTGCTCGTGGTCTCTTAATGCCAGATGAGTATTTCACGCAACTTGCAAAAAATTTAGAAGATCGTCGTAATCAGTTGTGCGATGTTCTTTCAGAGTCAGGGTTCCAATACTTTCGCCCGCAAGCAACTTATTTTGTAACGGCAGACATCCGGTCAATGCAGGCGAATGGAGATGGCCGCGAGTTTTGTCAGCGACTTGCCCATGAGGCTGGAGTTGTTGCGATACCCAATGTGGTCTTTTATACGCCGCAAAACGCCCATAGTGGACGGCACTTAGTGCGGTTCGCGTTCTGTAAGCAGGAAAAAGTCATTGCACAAGCAGCACAACGTTTGCGAAACTGGGCGCAATGAAAATTGCGGCAATTCAGCACGACATTCAATGGCTCAATCGCGATGCCAATTTTGCTCATCTTGAAACGCTCATCGCTTCGGCTGCACAGGGTGAGGCGCGCCTGGTTGTATTGAGTGAAATGTTTTCTACCGGTTTCGCAATGGGCGAAAAATGGGTGAATGAATTACCGGAACCGTTTAATGGCCCAAGCTCGCAGTTCTTGCAGCGAATGGCGCAGAAATACAACATGTGGTTGTGCGGAACGTGCGCAGAACTGCCAGAAACTGGCGACGCTTTGCCGGGAAATACTTTCATTGTCTCGTCACCAGACGGTGTGTTGACGCGCTATGTAAAGATCCATCCGTTTTCCTATAGCGGAGAAGACAAATGGTTTCGTGCAGGTTCGGAAGTGGTGACGCTCGAAATTGAGGGAACGCGTGTTGCGCTCTTTGTGTGTTACGACCTGCGATTTGTTGAAGAGTTTTGGAATTGTGCAGAGCACACCGACGTCTACCTCGTTCCAGCGAATTGGCCCGAGACTCGTCGTGAACACTGGCTGTCGTTATTGCAGGCGCGCGCAATTGAAAACCAGGCCTATGTGGTGGGTGTGAACCGTGTCGGCGCTGGTGGTTCCTTGATCTACTCAGGCGACAGTCGTATCTTTGGTCCACTCGGTGAAACGCTCGCGGCAGGTAGTTCCACAGAAGAGATTCTGTTTGCAGACGTTTCGCCAGAGCACGTAGCGACAACTCGATTGAACTTTCCCTTTATGAAAGATCGTTAATCAGAGTACTTTGGCCACTGCGAAAATTTCTCTAAAGAAATCACCGTATTGCGCATTTGCTCTGGGGCTACCGGATGCGAAATGAGATATCCCTGAGCCTTTGCGCAGTGCAAGTCGATAAGGGCTTCTAACTGGCGGGCTGTCTCTACGCCTTCTGCAACGGTGTCGAGCCCGAGGGCGTCGCTCATCGCCAAGATGGTTTTCACGAGGGAGCGCGCACTGACGTCATCGGCAATTCCGCTAATGAATGACCTGTCGATCTTGAGGCGTTGGATGGGGAAGCTCTGGAGAAGCGACAGCGACGAATAACCAGTACCAAAATCATCAATGGCAATGCGTACGCCAAGGGTATTGAGGCGTCGCAAGGCGGCAAGAGCCTGCTCGGGCTCGGTAATCATGATGCTCTCAGTCATTTCGAGCCACAACTGTTGCGGTTGAACACGTGTGCGCGACAGAGCTTCACTTACTACCGAGACGAATTGAGGATCATGTAGTTGTCGAGGCGACACATTGACAGACATTGAAGCTGTTTCCGGGCAAATGCCCGCATCAATCCAAGTACGTAAGTGTGTGAGTGCTTCAATGAGCGCCCAAGCACCTATGGGTACGATGATTCCAGTTTCCTCTGCAATGGGGATGAATTGAGCAGGAGAGCTAGTTGAGCCGTCTTCGCGCTCCCAGCGCATGAGTGCTTCAAAACCAAGTACATCACCGAGTTGTAGGTCGATAATGGGTTGATACACCAGCGTGAGTTCTTGTCGCTCAAGGGCGCGGTACAGCGCGGTTTCTAGTGTGAGGCGTTGTGTGGCTCGTTCCAGCATTGATGCGTCGAACAATGCAATGCAGTTGCGTCCTGCATCTTTTGCGCGGTACATCGCGGCATCGGCGTGTCGAAGAAGTTCTTCTGGCGAAGGAGAGTCAGTTGCCGGCGAGCACGCCACGCCAATGCTTGCGGAGACGAAAACATCGCCTTGTCGTAGGGCGAGAGGTTCACGAAAGCATTCCAGAATTCGTTCGGCGGTCTTCATGGCTTCAATGTCACTCACGCTGTCGGGCTCAAGTACCACAAACTCATCGCCACTAATGCGGCCAACGATTGCGGAGAGAGGCACTGCGTTCGTGAGACGTTGGGCAACTGCAACCAAAACATCATCTCCGGCGCTGTGGCCAAGTGAGTCGTTGATATTTTTGAATCGGTCGACGTCGATGAAATGAACTGCTGGAACTCTTCCCGTTCTCCATGCGTTGTCGACAGCTTCTTCGATGTGTTTCAACATGAGTGAACGATTCGGAAGAAGCGTGAGGGCATCGGTTTGTGCTGTTTTCACCAACACCGCTTGGGTGCGTGCATTGGTTCTCACCGCTTGAATGACACGTGCGGTCACCGACGCAGCGAGTACAAACAAGGAAATTGCTCGTATGACGCGGTCAACCTGATTGCGCGGATCAAAGAGAGCAATAGTGATGAGTGGCACGACAAGTGCAGTAGTCGTGAGCACTAGTCGACCAAGTAAAGGTTGGCGTTGACGTGTGGTGCTGCGATGGGTGAGGCTGCGTACTGAGGGGTGCAAGAAGGTTGCAGAGGCTAAAAAGAGACTGATGACGTAAGGGGCATTGAGGAAACGGTCGGAAACACTTGCATGGCCAGACTTGTCTAAAGCAAAAAGAAAGTCACCAAGCAAAGAAAGTGAAATAGCCCCAAAGAGCAACCAGATTGAGGGTGTTCGGTTTGCTTCGCTGAAGAGCAACGAGACAAGGAGGAAGAGCACAATTGTGCTTGTTGCGAGAGTGATGCCGCGCAAAGCACTAATGACAGCCGGTTCTCCGGCGATGTTGAGCGAAGGTTGAAGGAGCCCTATCCAAATGAGGAGCCAAGCTCCGAGAGCAACAACTAGTGCGTCGCCAAGCGAGTTCAAAATGGCAGTTCCGTTACGCCTCAATGTGACGAGCAATAGTGCGCTGGCGAGGAGTATTTGAACCACGAGGAAGAATGATTCAGAAACAATGCGCAACGTTTCGTCAGGCAGGGAAGTATCAGCCAACGTTTGCCCTGCGACGGTAAACAAAGCAACGCCCAAAATGACCATCCAGGTGCGAGGGTCGGGTCGATGTGCAAAGAACCCAATCACAACACAAATGGCCAGTTGGGTTGCCGCGATGAAATAGAAGGTATTTCCCACAGATGCGGACGGGGTCAACATGTTGACCAGCCCGAGAACCACTCCCACGGCCCCGATGAGCCATGCCAATTGAGAAAAGCTTTTGCGCACTGGCTTTTCAGGCTACACATGACCCGAATTGCAGGGGTGGATCAACTACTGTGTCCATAGGCGGAGTGCCTCTTTTTTGGAGTACCTCCTCGCATGTATGTCACCCGCCACTCTCACGTTGTAGACCACAACCTGCAAGATTCTTTGTGGAAACTCTATGTGCGCGCCTATTTGCCTGAGGCCGAGTTGACCGCGACCCACGAGATGCTCGATCGACTGGAATTTAACGACCAGATGACCCTGCAGAGCAATCGCGCCTGGGTGGTCTGGGACGACGGTGTACCTGTGGCGATGACGCTGATTGCTACTGATGTTCGGGCAACTCGTTGGTTGTCGGAGTTGTATTTTGCCAAGCATTATCCCGAGCGTTTCCGCAAAGGCCAAGTGCACTATGTGGTGTGGGCAGTGGTTGACCCCGATTATGTGGCAAAGGGCGCAGTGATCCATTTAGGGAAGCATGCGCTCGCTGTAGAGGCAGCAGAAGGGGCTTTGCTGGTGTTTGACACCCCTGAAAGCAACCAACCTCAGGCCACTGGGGGAGCAGCAGAACTCATGGTGCGCTTGGCGCGAATGGTCTCGGAGGCAGACCTCATCCCCATTACCACCCAGCGCTACTACGCCATCGACTTTGTCCGCCCGCGCGAATCTGCCGATTCTGTTGGGGCTCAAATTGGCTCCGATACAGAAACGACCATGCTGACCTCATAGGCAATGCGCTACGTTTCATATAGATGAGTACCTCCTCTCCCACAGTCGATGTGGTCATTCCTCATTCGCACATGATGGCCGATCTCCTGGGGATGCGCGATGAGCATTTGCGTCGCATTGAAGATGCCTTTCCGTCGACAAAAATTTCCGTGCGCGGCAATGTGGTGTCGTTAGCTGGTGTCGATTCGGCTCAGGCCGGGCGCCTCTTTGAAGAACTCGTCATGTTGTTACAAAAAGGTGAGTCATTCGATTCATTAGTCATCGATCGTTCCATCGACATGGTGCGCAATAATCAACGCCCAAGTGATGTGCTCACCGATGAAGTGATGCGAGCCGGGCGTGGCCGTGCGGTGAAGCCAAAAACAGCAGGCCAGAAACGCTACGTCGATGCAATTCGTGAAAACGTCATCACTTTTGGTGTTGGGCCAGCAGGAACAGGGAAAAGCTGGCTTGCAGTTGCGATGGCGGTTCAGGCGCTCCAAGCAAAACAAGTCCAGCGCATCATTCTCACGCGCCCCGCAGTCGAAGCAGGCGAAAGGCTTGGCTTTTTGCCTGGTGACCTCATGGCGAAGATCGACCCATATTTGCGGCCTCTCTACGACGCGTTGTACGACATGGTCGACCATGAGGGTGCTCAGAAACTCATCGAGCGTCAAACCATTGAGGTTGCTCCTTTGGCATTTATGCGCGGACGTACGCTCAACAACTCATTCATCATTCTCGACGAAGCACAAAATACGACTCCTGAACAAATGAAGATGTTTCTCACAAGAATTGGTTTTAACTCAAAGGTCGTGGTGACCGGCGATATCACTCAAATAGATGTGCAAAACGGCAAAAGTGGACTCGTTGGCTTGGAGAAAATTCTGACCGGAATTGAAGGCTTGGAATTCGTGCATTTGTCAAAATCAGATGTCGTACGCCACCGCATCGTTGCCGATATTGTGTCTGCATATGAAGAAAGACAGCGCTGAACCCTGAATGGTTGACTTTTTAGGAAGGTTTAAGAAGCCAAAGCGTGTGGGAGGCGACGGTGAACTCACCGTTTTCTGTGCATCAGAACAAGACGGTATTTCTATCGATCTTGCTCGTTGGCAATTGCTTGCTACCGATGTATTGAAAGCTGAAGGCGTTCGAGGTGCAGCCGAGATGAGCATTTTGTTTGTGGAACCGCACGTAATGGCGGAAATGAATAGTGTCCATATGGGCAAGACAGGCCCTACCGATGTTTTGGCCTTTCCCATCGATGCGTTCGTTCCTGAGTTTGCTAGTGGACCGGGTTCGGTATCGCGAGGTCCAGATCGGGCCGCGGAAAATATAGAAGATTCGCCTTTACTGCTCGGCGATGTAGTGATTTGCCCGGAAGTGGCCCGCGCCCAGGCTCCTAGCCATGCCGGAACCTTCGACGATGAAATTGCCCTCTTGGTGACGCACGGCTCATTGCATGTGTTGGGTTATGACCACGCTGAAAGTGACGAACGTGAACGGATGCAAGGTCGAGAGAAAGAGCTGCTGGAACAGTATTTTTGGAAGTCGCCCGCCCCGCTCAATTTTCGTATCGATCACCCTGAGGATGCACAATGATTGCTTCTACACCCACTAGCGCTGACTACTGGATGTTGGCAGCGATTCTGCTGTTGCTGCTGCTCCTCATCTTCTTCGGTGTCGCAGAGATGGCGCTCTCGAGAATTTCAAAACCTAAGGCTGCGGCGCTCGCCGACCAAGGGGTGAAATCGGCGCGATCGCTTGCAAAACTCGTCACCGATCCGGCTCGCTGGGTGAACCCGTTGTTGTTGAGTGTCAACATTTGTCAAACCGTTCAGGCCACACTCACAGGTGTTGTGGCTGGGCGACTTTTTGGGGCTGGCGGTGTTGCCGTAGGTGTTCTCTTGAACGTCGTGGTGTTCTACGTTTTTGCTGAGGCCGTGCCAAAGACTTATGCAGTGCTGTATCCAGAACGAGCCGCACTCATCATTGCTCGACCCACAAGCTTCATCGTGTCGTTTTGGCCACTGCAATTTGTTTCTCGCGGCCTCATTTCACTGACCAACGTCATTGTGCGTGGCAAAGGTTTGCAGTCGGGTCCGTTTGTCAGTGAGCAAGAGTTTCTTGGCATTGTTGAAGCCGCAGCACAAGATGAAGTGATTGAGCACGAAGAACGCGAACTCATTGAATCAGTAATCGAGTTTGGCGACACGGTGGTGCGTGAAGTGATGGTGCCGCGACCCGACATGGTGACCGTCGACCACAACATGACCATTACTCAAGCTCTCGACGTGGCTATTTCCGAAGGGTATAGCCGTTTGCCGGTGATCCAAGAAGGCGAAGAAGATATCGACGTGGTGGGTATTGCTTATACAAAAGATCTCATGCGTGCCGAACGTGAAGGCTTGGGCGCATCGGTCATGACCGATCTCATTCGTAAAGTAGTCATTGTTCCTGAAACAAAACCAGTGAATCGTCTCATGCGCGAGATGCAGCGCGAGAAATATCACCTCGCTGTTGTGGCCGACGAACACGGTTCAATCGTGGGCATCATTTCTCTAGAAGACTGCCTTGAAGAGCTTGTCGGAGAAATCATCGATGAATTCGATGATGATGAAGTGGGCGTGGTTCGTTTGCCGAATGGCAACTATCGCGTCGATGGCAAAATGCCCATCGATGATGTCAACGATTTGCTGGCAACTCATCTCCCCAATACCGACTGGGATACCTTGGCCGGATTCGTCTTCAACATGGTCGAGCACGTTCCTGAACCCGGTGAGAGCGTTGAAGCTGAAGGCTGGAAATTTACGGTGGAAGAACTGGTTGGTCGCAGAATCCGCACCATCCAAATATCTGCTCATGTACAAGACGTTTCAGAATCCTGATGCGAACTAGGTGCTTCAAGCAGGAGTAGTTTGAAGAAATGGAAATCTCATTTGAAGGCAAAGTAGCTCTCGTTACCGGAGCATCTAAAGGTATCGGCAAGGCAATTGCCAAGACACTCGCTGAGAGCGGTGCAAAGGTGATGATGTCATCGCGCAAAGAAGATGCTCTTCGCGAAGCCGCAAAAGAGATCAATGGAGTGACTGAAGTTTTTGCCGCTAACGCTGGCGATATTGCATCGGGCCGTGAGTGCATAGCAGCCACTATCGAAAAGTTCGGTGGAGTCGACATTCTCATTAATAACGCAGCAACGAACCCGTACTACGGAGATTCGCTGGGGGTCGACGAAGCTCGTTTCGATAAGACCTTCCAGGTCAACTTAAAAGGGCCTTTGTTCTGGACACAGATGGCTTATGAAATGGCGCTGAAAGAAAAGCCAGGTGTTATTTTGAATATTGCATCTGTCGGGGGAATGCGCACTGAATCGGGTTTGAGTATTTACAACCTCACGAAAGCTGCACTCATTCACTTCACCCGCCAACTCGCAAGCGAGATTGGGCCCAACCGTGTGGTGGGAATTGCCCCCGGATTAGTGAAGACCGATTTCGCCGCCGTGTTGGTAGACAACTTCGGCGATGCCTTAGCGAAGCGCACACCATTGGGTCGTTTGGGTGAACCTCAAGACATCGCAAACCTAGCTGCATTTCTTGTTTCAGATGCCGCGAGCTGGATTACTGGCGAAACCTACGTCATCGACGGTGGCGCGGGAGTTGCGCACTCGTAAAACACTACGTGTGTGAAGTGAGTGTTTCTTTGAGCGCTTGTCGTTGAGGTTTTCCGAGGGCACTTCGTGGAATGCTGTCAACTAATACCACTTGCCGCGGAGCCATGAATCGCGGAAGTGATTCGGCCACGTGGTCTCTCCACTCGGCTAGCGAGTGCGTTTGAGAAGTTTTTGTAGGCACGATGAACGCAACAACTCTTTGACCCCACTCGTGGTCATCTATGCCCACAACGCATACGTCGCTCACTTCGGCATGATTTGCCAGAGCGGCTTCCACTGCCTCGGGCCAGATGTTTTCACCACCTGAAATGATGAGTTCACTTCGACGCCCTGTGACCGATAGTTGTTTGTCGACGCTCATACTTCCCAAATCGCCAGTGTGCAGCCAGCCATCAACGTCGATCGGGTGACCTAGCTGCTGTTGGTAGTAGCGATCCATAAGGACGGGTCCGCGAACCAAAATCTCTTGTTCTTCGGAAATTGAAATTTCCACACCAGAAAGTGCAGTGCGGCCGTACACGACGCCGCCCATTGTTTCGGTGAGGCCATATGTGGTGGTGACATTTGGTGGCAGGTGTGGCGGCGGTTTTGCTCCGCCGAGGAGAATTCTTTCAAACAGTTCAGAATTAATGCGTCCGAGTGCTGTTGCAACGAGAGAAGTATGCGTGACGCCTTGACGGGCGAGGCTCTCGACCTGTTCGGCATCGAACTGCGGAAGGGTTGTCAGTTGGCAATTCCAGATGAGTGCTCGAGAAATGACACCAAACCCACCAACATGAGATGGCGGCAAACAGGCGAGCCAATGCATTTGCGAAGTGTCGCCAAAATACTGAGCAACGATGTCGGCGTTTGCTTGTAATGAATCGTGCGTGTGAATGACTCCTTTGGGGGTTCCACTACTGCCCGAGGTGGTAAAAAGCACTGCGTCATTCTCGGCAATGGTTGAGCCCTGTGCTCCAAGAACGCTGCGTCCTTCTGTGGTGACAATCTCGTCAACGAAGAACTCATCGACAATCTGAGCCTTTTGCTTTTGTACAAGACGCTGGTCGATGGGGAAGGCGCAGTCACCTGCATTCCAAATGTCTTGAAGCGCTCTCACAAACTCGGCAGATAACGGAATGTCGATACCCACGAGTTTGCGCATATGCAAAGGTTAGACCTCTATTTCGTGAGACACTAATGAGGTGAAAGATTCGCAATCGCACGTCAATCAGATACCCGCAGTAAAACTCTGGGTCTTGGGCGCTCGTCCCAGGACCTTGCCGGCAGCAGTTGTTCCAGTGCTGGTCGGGGCGGCGTTGGCATTGGACACTGCGCACCCCGTGTGGTGGCGTATCGCCCTTGCGCTCGTGGTGAGCCTCTCTTTGCAAGTGGGCGTGAATTATGCCAACGACTACAGCGATGGGGTGAAGGGTACCGATGCCGTTCGCGTCGGGCCTGTGCGTCTGGTGGGCTCAGGTTTAGTGGCTCCGAAGTTAGTGAAACGGGCGGCAGTTTTATCGTTTGGCTTCGCTGCCGTGTGTGGTCTTGTTCTTTCTCTAACTACGACACCGTGGCTCCTAGTCGTTGGAGTATGTGCAATTGCTGCTGGTTGGACCTACACGGGTGGGCCTCGACCTTATGGGTACTTGGGTCTTGGCGAGATATTTGTCTTTATTTTCTTTGGTGTGGTTGCCACGTTGGGCAGTGCCTATGTCGTTGCTGAAGAACTCACCAGTGCAATGTGGATCTCGTGTGTGCCTGTGGGTTGTTTTGCCTGTGCGCTACTTGTGGTGAACAACTTGCGCGACATACCCACCGATAGCAAAGTGGGTAAGAACACTTTGGCAGTGCGCCTCGGCGATGCACGAACAAGACAGTTTTATGTGCTCTTGTACGTTCTTTCGGCGGCATTTGTGGTGGCAGTAGCAATTCAAAAGCCAGCAGCCATTTTGGGGCTTTTGGGTATTGCGAGTGCAGGTGGTGCTGTACGTGCGGTGCGCGGCGGAGCAAGTGGTCGCGACCTCATTGCAGTGCTTGGGGCAACAGGCAAAGCTCAGCTGATTTTCGGATTGCTTTTTTCTGTTGGTCTTCTTATTGCAAATCGCTAGTGCGACAAAATGAATTGCGACACAACAGAGCAGAATTCCGCAGGCTTCTGAAAAGGAACTGAATGACCACATTGTGGAATCTGTATATGCTGTGCAGTTGTTCCGATAAGGGCTTTCATCTCAGCAGCGATTTGTGAAAATTTATAGTCTTCTTCGCCGGTAACGAGCAGTACAGGCATAGGGAGTTGAGAAAGTTTCTCCCATAAATCTTCTTGGGTTCCTGTACCCATTGTGCGCAAACTCATCGCTAAGCCACTTGCCTTGTTGCATAGCCGAATCGATATGTCCTTTTCGTCAGGCACGTATCCATCAAATATTGCTTGGCGGGTCCAGGTGTTGAGAAAGTCTGCAAGGGGAGTCTGTTCAATGCTCTGTGCAATTTTCTCGTCGGCAACGCGGCGTGCTTCACGTTCTTCATTGCTGCGCAGGCCAGGTGTGGCGCCACACAACACCAAACGCTTTACGGAGCTGGGTGACTGCAGGGCGCAGTGGAGTGCGACGCGTGCGCCAAGCGAGTACCCGATATACGTGGCTTCACCACAGATATCAACGATCTGTTGTGCAGCTTGCCAGAGACTGCTTTCTTCTGAGCTGCTTTCGCCATGGCCCGGGAGGTCAAGAGAAATGATGCGAGGGGTGCGATTGGCGAGTTTCTCGGCAAGTAACGAACTTGTGCTGTGCCACATCTCTTTCGCCTGTGTGAAACCATGAAGCAAGACGATCTTTTCAAGAGCCTCGGATTGCCCTATGGAGCTGTATGCAAGCATGCCTCGACTTGTGTTCACGAGGTCAAGGTTCGTGTTGCAAGCCTTCGCAGTACGTTTTCGAAAACGGCGACATCTTGCGCGCCCGGCACGGTCCATTTGCCATCAAAGACAAATGTGGGTACTGCGGTAATTCCAAGTTCACCAGCCAACGACAAATCGCTGAGCACTTCTTCAAGACCTTCCTCGGATGCCAGGTAGGTCTGCGTGGTTTCTGGTGTGATTCCTGCACGTTGCGCGCACGACAGCAAAACGTCTGAGTTGCTGATGTCTTCACCATTTGTGAAGTACGCCTCGAGGAGTGCTTGCTTCAGCAGAACTTGCACTTGCGCGCCATGATGAACAAGGGCCAAGTGCAAGAGGCGGTGTGCTTGCAAGGTGTTTGCACGAAGAGCGTTCTCCATATGAAATTCAATACCACTGTCACTTGCGGCCGAGGTGACGTGGTTGATGATTTGGTGTGCCTTTTCCACGCCACCAAATTTCTTTGCGTAACCGTCAATGACGGGGCTAGGTGCATTTCTAGGCGCAGAGGGGTCGAGCTGGAACGGGCGAAAGGAAATGTTGATATCGAGTTCGACACCTTCGCCAGCAAGGTTTGCCAGGGCTGTTTCGAAGCGCTTTTTGCCGATATAGCACCATGGGCAAACAACATCAGACCAAATTTCTACGTTCATAAGGTCACTCTAGAGCAGCTAAGAGTGCAAGTATTTACACCAGAGTAGAAATGGTGAAAAATGACAGCACTAACGACGGCTAATGCGCAAGCCACCTTTTGTGCAACCCTGGTTGACGAGTGGATTCGCGATGGAGTGCAATTTGCCTATATCGCCCCAGGGTCTCGCTCTACGCCATTAGCCCTAGCCCTGTCGGCGCGTCCTGAGATTTCGGTTGAGGTTTTCATCGACGAGCGTTGCGCAGCTTTTGCTGCGTTGGGCGTTGGTAAGGCAACTGGCTTTCCCGCAGTAGCGCTGTGTACCTCGGGAACAGCCTCCTCGCACTTTTCTGCAGCAGTTGCAGAGGCATCGCTCTCTGGGGTGCCACTCATTGTGTGTACGGCCGATCGGCCCCCAGAGCTTCGCGATGTTGGTGCACCACAAACAATCAATCAAACCCATCTCTACGGCTCATCGGTTCGGTGGTTTCACGACCCAGGGGTTGCTTCGTACGATGCAGCCCACACGTGGCGAGCTTTAGCAAACCATGTGGTGGCCCGAACGATGGGCCCAATTGCAGGCCCCGTGCATCTCAACTTGCCGTTTCGTGAACCACTGCTCGGCGAAGTGGCAGATATGCCACCTAAACGTCAACACGACGCCACTTGGTCGGGTTTTCATGCCGGGCGTTCGCAGCTCTCCGACTGGGAAATTGATGATCTCGCTCACCGACTCGCTGGTCGGCGTGGAGTCATCATTGCTGGTGATGTGGGTGCTGGCTTTGAGTTGGCTACCTACACATCGGCAGTCAGCGTGTTGAGTTCTGTACTGCATTGGCCGATTTTGGCTTGTCCTCTTAGCGGAGTGCGTGGAGGCTCGGCAAATATCGTTTCGCACTTCGATGGAATCGTGCGATCACAAAGTGCTCACGGTGTGTTGGCTCCAGAAGTTGTTCTGCAACTTGGTAAACCGCCAGCGTCAAAGGTGCTGGGTCAATGGATTGTTGCGACTCAAGCGGAAGTGATTGCAGTACATGGCCCCGGTACGTACCAAGACGCTCAACATTCTGTCTTTATGCACATTGAAGCCGATGTGGCGAACACTATCGATCGCTTGTGTTCTGTTGTAGCAGGCGTCGACGACAAGCGAGAGCATGACACTGTTTTGAAATGGGACTCAGCGTGGAGAAGCGCACAGCAGGCGGCATCTCAAAGTATTCAAAAAGAGTTGGCGGTAATCGACGAGATCTGTGAACCTGCCATCGCGCGATTGTTCGCTGAAACATTCTCAGTTGGCATGGTAAGTTCTTCCATGCCCATACGTGATGTTGAGTGGTTCTCGGGTGGAAGGGAAAACGGAATTCTCTTTTCTAACCGTGGAGCAAATGGCATTGATGGTGTTATTTCAACATCGGTTGGTATCGCACAGTCTTTACGTACTCCCGTTGGCGTATACCTCGGCGACGTTGCCTTTCTCCACGATGGATCAGCTTTGGTCGGGCTGAAGAATCGCAATATCGATATGCGCATTGTTGTTGCAGATAATGATGGTGGAGGAATTTTTTCTTTTCTGCCTCAAGCTTCGCAGGTCAATAAAGATGTATTTGAAAATCTCTTCGGTACACCTCATGGCGCAGATATTGCGATGCTGGCTCGCTCACACGGCATCACAGTTATTGAACCTCAATCGCTCGATGAATTGAGTGCAGCAATGGAGGGCTCAGGAACTGCGGTCATCTTGTTGAAAACCAATCGAGAGAGCAATGTTCGTATTCACGAACGCCTGCAATCAGCCATCGTGAAAGCAGTTGACGCTATTACGAATGCATAATTGCGTTCGTCATTGCCTTCAACTTCGCTTCGGTTTCAGCTAGTTCTAGATCGGGTTCACTGTCGGCAACAATGCCGCCACCCGCAAAGAGTCGTGCCGACATCAGGTCTGTGCTGAATTGCGCACAACGGATGGTGACCGCCCAAGTGCCGTTTCCTTGTGCATCGCACCAGCCCACCGCGCCGCCGTAGCGACCACGGTGCATCTTTTCCACGCGGTTAATGAGTTCAATAGCTTCAGTGCGTGGAAAGCCGCCAAGTGCAGGGGTGGGGCACAGCTCTCGCGCCACGGTGAGAACGTGAGTATTTGCGTCAGATAAAGGGCCTGTGACGTGTGTGCCGAGATGTTGAACGTTGGCAACACTCACCACAGATGGCTCAGGCTCCCAGTCGAGATACGAGCACCACTGCAGCAACGTGTCGTGCACCATTTCAACAACAACACGGTGCTCAATTTGGTTCTTTTTGCTAGCCAATAAATCGGCTGCATTTTGAGCATCTATTGCGGGGTCTCCAGTGCGTGGAGTGGTGCCTGCCAAAGGGTTGCTATGCGCCATTCCTTTTTCTAGTTGAATGAGCAATTCCGGTGAAGCCCCGACCATGTTGTCAATAGAGAATTGGTAGCACGTGGAATATTGATGATGAAGGAACTGCACAACAGAGTGAATGTTGAGAGGTGTATCAGATATCAACTCGATGTCGCGAGCAATGACAGCCTTTTCAATTTGGCCAGAACGTACCGCGGATCGCGCTTCACTCACAGCAGCTAAATACGTAGAGATCGGTGTAAGGGGAGCACTGCTCAAATGGCGTTCACCGCACTGTTCATGTGCGGCAACGGGAGGTGATGCTGTTATTGAAGCGATTACCTCTTCTATGTAAGTACGCCGTGCCTCTTCGGGCATCTGTGCATCTGTGCATACCGTAATTGACGAATATCCATCACTGAATCGGCGTGCAAAAACACTAGGTACAAAAAAATCTTCTTGTTCTTCTCTCAAGAACGGAAGAAAGCCAAGTGCAATAGGGCCAGCTGCGTCGTGTTCGTCGGTATAGCGACATTCAATACTGCTCAGCAATGCATGTACTTTGGAAGGCTCGACGCGTGCGAAGGCACCCTTAGTTGCAATGCCCTCATGGCCGTGTACGAAGAGCATTCCATCGGCACCTGCAATGTCGTGAAGAGGCGGTAGATCGCCTACTGCCACAGAAGTAGCAATGATTTTGCTCATTGCTGATTTCGCGTGCCAGAGAGCAGCTGCGTTAACCCTCCGCTGAGTTGACGGTGCTCGGCATCGTTGAACCCCGCCGCGCGAAGCATTGCGGTGAGTTCGGCTCGCGGTGGTAAATATGCCACGCTGCGTGGAAGGTAACGGTAGGCATCTCTGTCAGAGAGAAGAGCTCCTATCTTTGGAACAATTTTTCCGAAGTAGATGTTGTTTCCGAAGCGGATGATGGGGTTGTGAGGAATACCCACATCGAGCAGAACAACGCGTCCACCTGGCTTCAGAACTCGGGCTATTTCAACAAAGAATGTTGATAGGTCGACAAGGTTGCGCAGTGCAAACCCGCAAATGACCGCATCTACCGACGACTCGGGAAATGGCAAGCGCAAAATGTCGGCCTGGGCTCGAGGAGCACCGGAACGATCGAAAGAAAGCATGCCGTAAGACAAGTCGACTGAAATGGCAGTGTGACCCCGCTTTTGAATTGCCAGGCAAAGATCGCCAGTGCCACTTGCAAGGTCAAGAACACGTGAAGGGGTCGAGAGTTGAAGAGACTCAATTGCAATTTTGCGCCATTTAGTGTCGAGGCGAAAGGTCATGACCCTGTTGACTAAGTCGTATCGAGATGCGATGGTATCGAACATTTCTCGCACGGCTTGTTGCTTTGCATCGCCTTCGGGAAGTGTTTCGCGTGCTTTATTGCGCTTAAATACCACATCTCAACACTACGACGGTTTCTAAGTTGTTGCACGGTTCTGCGAAGTGACAAGATGACATATCACGTGGGGAATTTACGATTTATGGGGTTTAAGAGATGATTGATTTTTCGTTTCCGGCTGAGGTAGAAGAGATTCGCCTGAAAGTACGCAATTTCATGGACACGGTTGTGCGACCCGCATGGGACGCAACCGATCAGAGCGACCGTAGTGCTGTGGTGAAAACGATTGTTGGTCTGCGCAAGCAGGCGCGCGATGAAGAGCATCTCTGGCTTCCCCATATGCCAGCAGAGTGGGGCGGCATGGGTCTTGGCTCCACAGCAATGGCGGCAGTGTCTGCGGAAGCGGCGAAAGTCAGTATCGGGCCATTCGTTTTGAATGCTCAAGCTCCAGACGAAGGAAATCAACATACGCTGTTGCACTGGGGTACTCCAGAGCAAAAGGAAAAGTATCTACGTCCGCTGTGTGAAGGTACAACGCGTTCGTGTTTTGCAATGACCGAACCAGAGGTTGCAGGAAGCGACCCAACGCTCATTAAAACTTTTGCTTACCGTGACGGCGACGAATGGGTCATCAATGGGCACAAGTGGTTCATTTCTGGAGCACGTGGTGCAAAGTTTGCATTGCTCATTGCCCGTACCGAGGAAGACCCCGATCTACCTCAAGCAGCAAACTCATGTTTCATTGTTGATTTGCCAAACCCAGCCTTCAGAATTGTGCGCGATATTCACACCATGTCGGGTGGTCATAACCACTGCGAAATTATGATCGAAGACCTGCGTGTTCCAGCAGAGAACATGCTCGGTGGACGTGGTCAAGGGCACCTACTTGGTCAGTACCGTTTGGGGCCTGCTCGTCTTGCACACTGCATGCGTTGGATTGGTCAGGCAGAAATCGCCCTCGACATGATGGTGAAACGGTCACTCGAGCGCTTCTCGCATGGCTCTTTGTTGGCAGAAAAGCAAGGCATCCAGTGGATGATCGCCGACTCGGCAATGGAGCTCTACCAGAGCAAGTTGATGGTTTTGCATGCGGCATACAAGTTGGAGAACAAGCTCGACTTCATCTCAGAAGTGTCTATGGCCAAGCATTTCGTGGCAAATAGCCTCTGGAAAATTACCGATCGTGCAATTCAAGTGCATGGAGCACTGGGTTATAGCACCGACACGCCTCTCGCCAATATGTTGACCCAAGCTCGTTGGAGTCGGTTTGCCGATGGCGCCGATGAAATTCATCAGATGCGTATTGCTCAACGCACCATCGCTGCTTACAAAGATTTTGGAAGCACCACTAAGGCAACCGGAGATCTTCCGCTCTAAAGTGACGTGTCAATAAACGCTAGGAACCTATGTACAGCAACGATGTCATTTTTGGAGTCTTCATGCCGCAGGGCTGGAAGATGGAGTTGTCTTCAATAGAAGGTGCCGAAGCAAAATGGCAAACCTCGGTCGATATTGCGTTGCGTGCAGAGGAACTCGGTTATCACTCCATTTGGGTGTACGACCATTTCCACAATGTGCCTCGCCCCGCGCATGAAGCGGTCTTTGAGTGCTGGACCACCATGGCCGCTATTTCACAGCGCACATCGCGCATCCGACTAGGACAAATGGTTGGCTGCAATGGTTATCGCGAACCAGGTTTGTTGGCAAAAATTACTTCCACAATCGACGTCATTTCTGGCGGTCGTTTGGAGTGGGGAATCGGTGCGGGCTGGTATGAAAATGAGTTCCGTGGTTATGGGTATTCGTTTCCTAAACCAAAAGACCGCATCGGAATGCTCAAAGAAAGCGTTGAAATTGTGAAGTCGATGTGGACTCAAACGGAAACCACATATGACGGCAACTATTACAAGCTTGTTCGCGCAAATTGTGATCCCAAGCCTTTGCAGTCGCCACACCCACCAATCTGGATTGGGGGAGGTGGAGAACAGCTCACACTGCGTGTGGTTGCGGAACATGCCGATTGTTCTAACTTTGGTGGAAGCCCCGCCGAATGGCAGCGCAAGCGAAGCATTTTGAAAGAGCATTGCGCAGCGGTTGGTCGTGACGAAGAAACCATTCGTAAAACATGGTCGCCTGAAGTGTTTATCCGTTCAACAGAAAAAGAGCTTGCTGAACGTACCACTGGTGGTTTGTGGGGCGAGCCAGTTGAGTCGTGGCGCGAAGGCAACTTGGTAGGAACGCCCGAGCAGGTAGCCGAAAAGATCAAGACATACGTTGACCTTGGTTGTACCGGCTTCATTCCATGGTGCGCCGATTATCCCGACACCGAGTCGATGGAGCGTTTAGCTACAGAAGTGATGCCCGAGTTCGTTACACGTAGTAGCGCAAAATAACTTCAGCTACGCAAGAAGGTTTTGCGGCGCCTTCACATTCGAAAACAATCTCGAGAGTGACTTGTGCGCCACCAGCGATTTCGTCAACATTCATGAGTTTTGCTCCTGCGCGAAGTTGTGCACCTACTGGTACAGGTGACATGAAACGAACTTTGTTTGCGCCGTAGTTCACGCCCATGGAAATGCCACTGACCGCAAAAATCTCGGGCAAGAGAACTGGCCCAAGTGACAACGTGAGGTATCCGTGGGCAATGGGGCCACCAAATGGGCCGGTCTTTGCGCGCTCTACATCAACGTGGATCCACTGGAAGTCGCCTGTTGCCTCGGCGAATAGGTTGACGCGTTCCTGGGAAATGGTGAGGTAACTGCTGTAGCCAAGGTGGTTACCTACTTCAGCCTTCAAGCCGTCAATTCCGGAGATGATCTTTGGTTGCTGCGATGTCATCTGGACATTCTGTCACGCCTAGTAAAGACCTAAAGAACTGAAAATATGACTAACGAAACCAAATCTTTTGGTGGTTCCTGCTTTGTGGGTGGAGCAGCAGAGCAATGAGTGCCACTTCAAAGATTGTGCTGAGTGAGTTTCCGCCGGTGAGTTTGTCGTAAAAGGAAACTGGCGCGTCGTGAAAGGCGAAATATCGCAAGATGAACGGCCCAAATGCAGCGGCTATCGCCACGTAGTAACCCTTTTTGAGGCCGTTCGCCATGAGCCAGCCTCCGCCCACAGATGCGGCCACAAGGGCGACCCCGAGCAGAATGCCAAAGCCGTATCGCACACGTAAGTACCCGAGGTAGCCCGTGGTGTCGAGAATGGCAATGACATCGAAAAAGCCATTGAGGTACAAAAGCCAGGTGGCAATTTGCAACGTTTGGGGGTGCATGCGGTCGAACCACTGACGAGGGTCTGGGGATGTCATGGCTTTAGTCTGTCAGTTGTGAGTACCGCATCGCTGTCATCTGCCCCACGTCCCTTTCGTTTTAGCGTGATGTCGAGTGGGGCATCAAGTGCTCAGGCTTGGCGCTCACTAGTGCGTCAAATAGACGACATGGGTTTTGATGTTCTGCACGTTCCTCAGCATCGTGGTACGAAGGGCTTTGGGCCCGTTGCAGCTCTCGCAAGTGCGGCTGAAATCTCATCACGACTCCGACTTGGTTCACTTGTATTCGACAATGAAAGTACTCACCCAGCGTTGTTGGCAAAAGATCTCGCGACGATTGATCTCATTTCAGACGGGCGACTTGAAGTGGGTATCGGTGCAGGTTGGCTACCCGCCGACCATGAACCATTGGGTCAGGCTTTCCCATCTGCAGGAGAGCGCATCGACAAACTGATGGAAGCAGTTGAGGTGTTGCGAGCATGCTGGACTCAGCCAGTGGCTTCATATGCGGGAAAGCATTACCAACTTAACGAGCTAGCAAATGATCCTTTGCCAGTGCAGCAGCCACATCCACCGCTGCTCATCGGTGGGGGTGGAAAACGTGTACTTACATATGCTGCTCGGGTAGCAAACATTGTGAGCTTGGTGCCCAACATGTCTGCTGGAAAAGTGGGGCGCGAGTCGGCAGCAAATGCAACTGGCGCGGCTACTTCGGAAAAGTTGCAGTGGGTGCGAGATGCCGCAGGTAGTCGTTTCAATGAAATTGAATTACACACAAATGTGACGAATGTTTTTATTACGAACGATCGACTGCCAATGATGGAGAAGTTGGCACGTGGATATGGGTTGGAGAATCAGCAAGATGTTTTCGCCATACCGCACGTAGTATTAGGAACGGTAGAGCAGTGTGCTGAACAAATACTTCAACGTCGTGTTGAAACAGGAATTAGCCACTACACCGTTTTTGAATCAGGGCTCGCTGATTTTGGTCCTATTCTTCAACTGTTAGCAGGTAAATAAGTGTCAATGGACAATGTGGGTGTGACGCATAGTGGTTTCGTGGCATTTGTTGGTCGCCCCAATGTGGGCAAATCATCACTGGTCAACACCATTTTGGGAAGAAAAGTCAGCATCGTCTCCGACAAGCCCCAAACAACAAGACACCGCATTCATGGGGTGCTGACAGTTCCTCCAGCACAGGTCATATTCGTCGACACGCCTGGGCTGCATAAGCCTGTGAGTGCGCTCGGGCATCGTGTGAATGCAACCGCTCTCGCTAGTTCCGACGATGTTGATATTTCTTGCTTGGTGATTGACGCAACACAGAATTTTGGTAGCGGAGACCAATGGGTTGTTGACAATGTGAATCTGGCACGTGAAGGAATGCGTTTCTTTGTCATTGTGAACAAGGTCGATATTGCCTCTCGCGAAAAAGTTTTGTCGCAGTTGGTAAAACTCTCGGCGCTGAAGGCGGAAGAGTACTTTCCTGTTTCTGCAAAATCGGGTGAAGGTGTCGATGCGTTAAAATCTGCACTCCTTGCGGCGATGCCTGAAGGCCCAATGTATTACCCACCTAACGAAGTGCGCGATACACCTGAAGCTGAATGGGTTGCAGAGTTGGTGCGTGAAGAATTGCTTGCGCTCGTGTTCGATGAATTGCCTTATTCCATAGCAACGCGTGTTACAGAGTGGGAATGGCCTCGCGTGCGATGTGAAATTGTGGTCGAGCGCGATAGCCAAAAGGGAATGGTTATTGGTAAAAAGGGTGCAATTTTGAAACAAGTGGGCGAACGAGTGCGTATGCAAATGGCACCCGGTGCATTTATTGAACTGCACGTTGTTGTAGATAAGAATTGGCAGCAGCGAGCCGACCGCGTTGAACGCTTAGGGTATTAGTTCGTCGTTTTGCGGAGCAATGAATAACGGGTTAGATGGCGCTGAAGAAAGCAGCAGGCTTGCGTAGTCATCGAATGCCACAGGCTGGTTGGCCTTTGCAGTGTCGCCCGCTCCGCGTGGTACCGATTGCGGGACCCCGTCAACAGTGAAAAGTACTTGTCCGATGCCGGGCAAAGAAGTGAGTGTCAGAACAATTTGCCCGATAGCAAGACGTTGTTCGAGTGTCGTGACAATTTCTAGAAGTGATTTGTTTGCATCGACAACGGCGAGTCCGCGGGTGACTTCGACGGTCAGGCTCAAGTTCTTGGGAATTGCACTGCGGGAGTAACTGTTTTCTTCGCGTTCGGGCCTGATGTCGAGTAGTGAATCAATTGCATCTTGGACCGTTGAGTCTTGTTTCACATTTTGTGGCACACTGACGAGCCTGTTGGTGGAAACGTAATACAAAGAGATCTGGTTTGTGAGTTCAGCCTCTGGATTCGTTGTGGTAGGTGTGGGAGTCGTTGTCGACGTGGTGGTTGTTTGATCGAGACCGAAAGGTACGTCAGTCACGACGCGGGCAGTCCTATCGGGGCTGGGTCCGCAAGCACCAACGAGTGTGCCGCTCAAAGCAATGGCAACGAAAAACTTCACAGATTGCGTTCTCATGAAACGTCACTCTCCACGGGGATGGTGAAGGTAAAGCGCAGACCTGAACCGTTGTTCTCGGGGCGATCGGAAATGGTAATCATTCCATTCATGACTTTGGCGTGCTCCATCGCGATAGCCAAACCTAAACCAGAGCCAGTACCTCGCGGTGCGTTGCGACCACGCGCAAAACGACTGAAAACTTCTCCTCGCTCATCGAGCGGTAGCCCGGGGCCATTGTCATCAACATGAACTGTCAGCAGAGCCTTTTCTTGATGGATGGTGATAGATGTTGCTCCGCCGGCATGCTCTGCTGCATTGCCTAAAAGGTTTACCAAAACACGTTCAATTCTTAACCGGTCGACAAATATCTGCGATCGAACGATGCTGGTATTGATGAGTGGGATGCTCCCAAATTGAAATCGCTGCGCAATGCGAGTGATGAGATCTTCAATGTCAACAGACTCAACACGTATCTGGCTTGCTCCCGACTCCAAACGCGAGAGCTCTAGAAGGTCAATAACCATGCGGTCGAACCTGCGTACCTGAGTGTCGATGATGTCGAAAGCTTGTTGGTTGCGATCACTCAGTTCATGTCTTTTTGCAGCTAGAACCTCAATGGCCGCAGTGAGTGCCGTGATGGGTGATCGCAATTCATGGCTTACGTCAGATGCGAATCGAATTTCTCGTTCAATTCGTTCTTGTACAGCATCGGCCATCGCGTTGAAAGATGTCACCAATTGATCGAGGTCGGGGTCGGATTCTGGAGTAAGACGCGCATCGAGTTTTCCTTCGGTAATTTCAGCGGCGGTGGCGGCTACGCGTCCGACAGGACGCAATAGGCGCTTCGAGGCGAACCATCCGAGAAGAAGTCCGGTGGAGGTGGCAATGACCAGACCGGCAATGACTGCAGTCAAAATGAAGCCGATGATCCTTTCGGTTTCTCGTAGAGAAAATATCTCGAAGTAGTTGGCCCCGACAGCAGCGACCGGTGTTCCCACTGCTTCGTACAGGTGGTCGTCAAATGAGAACTTCTGTGTAGCTGCTTGTCCGCTTTGTACGGTCTTGAGCAACTCCTTTGGAATATCGGCTTGTGTGAATTTCAATGGATCAACCGAGTAGTAAAAACCCTCGGGTGTCAACTGCAAGACTGCGTATCCGTCGGTTTCTGTTCGAATGTAGGAAACGAGAGACCCCACCGCATCACGTTGTGTTTCGAGATACGTGCCCATGAGTCGGGCATTGCTGAACGCTTGGCTGGTGATGACGTTGCCTCTTTGCTCGAGCAAATATGAGCGCGAAAACGAATAGGTAGCGATACCAGCGAGGAGCGATGTAGTGAAAGCAATGAGCCCAAATGAGGTGAGGGTACGGGCGCGGAGCCCCAAGCTCTGATGCCGAGCGCGTCTGAAGCGCCATTGTGGAGAGCGAGGGCGGTTCGGCATCACTAACAGCATTACCGAAAGAAAGGAAACCTTCCCACCCGGTGAGCCGCTAAAGGGAAGAAAAAGGGCTCACCGGGAGGAAAACCACCGCTGATAGTTTGACGCTCAATTGTGACTTCCTGGTCCAATTTGTGTGCGTTTTCTGTAACAAAATTGTTCTCTCGATGACTAATGGTGCTTCTCGGGAGCTGCTGAGTGGGCAGAATGGATGGGTGTCCACTCTGTTGCTCATTGAAGATGACGACAACATTCGTCTTGCTTTGCGTCTGTCGCTCGAAGACGAGGGCTATTCAGTGGTCGAGGCGGCAAATGGCTCACTTGGTCTTGAGGCCTTCGTACAAGCAACCCCAGATGTTGTGCTTTTAGATCTGCGCTTGCCCGACCTCTCTGGGTTCGAAGTGTGTCGTCTCATTCGACAAAAGTCTCTGGTCCCCATCATCATGGTGACGGCTCAAACCGACACTCATGATCTTGTGGCAGGTTTAGAAGCTGGTGCAGATGATTATGTGACCAAACCGGTCATTCCTAAAGAGTTGGCGGCGCGCATCCGTGCTGCGATGCGGCGTGTGCAACTGCAAGAAGTGAATCAGCCAAACGATACAACTTTAAAAAGTTCTGAATCCTCACAGGTCTGTGAGGTGCGTGATATTGAAATTCGTCGAGACCTTGGTGTAGTGCGCAAAAGTGGTGTTGAAGTGGCACTGACAAAAACCGAATATCGACTGCTATGTGAATTTGCCGATCATCCGCTCATGGTGTTGTCGCGCGATCAATTGCTCGAAAGGGTATGGGGGTATGAGTATCTTGGCGACAGTCGAATCGTCGATGCCCATGTACGACGTTTGCGGCTGAAAATTGAAGATCACCCCGACGACCCACAAATTATTGCCACAGCCCGCGGTGTGGGCTACCGGCTCATGACCTCATAAAATTTTTACTGCGTGATTTCCTTCAAAAATGCGGTCGCCTCGTTGATGTCTTTGATGCGCTTCAACGGAGGTAGTGCATTGATAATTGCCCATCTGTAACTTTTGCTTGCTAGTCGCGGGTCGAGTACCGCCACCACGCCTTTGTCGGTTCGCGTGCGAATGAGACGTCCTGTTGCTTGAGCGAGTGCAGTAATGGCACGCGGCAGGTCGATTTCGGTAAACCCTTTTGCGCCATGCAGATCTCGACGTGCTGCCAATAGCGGGTTGTTGCGATGTGGAAAGGGAATGCGGTCGATGACGACAAGCGACAGTGCGCGACCTGGAATGTCGACGCCTTCAAAAAAACCTGCGGTAGCAAAAAGGCAACTTGTTTCATCGAGGAGAAAATCGCGCAACAAGCTTGGTTTCTGGTTTTCATCTTGAGCCAAGATGCGAAAGGGGAGACGCTTGCGCATTTCTTCAACAGCGCTTGTGAGTGCGCGTCGGCTGGTGAACAATGCCAGGGTGCGCCCACCAGCTGCAGTGATGAGCGTGGCTAATTCGTCGTGTACAGCATCGTCGCGCTGAGCATTGGGGTCGGGAAGATGAGTAGCACAATACAACCGGCCTTGTTCTTCGTAGTTAAAGGGGCTGCCGACATCGAGGACATGCACCTTGTCGGGCGACAGCCCAATGCGCTCTGGCATAGACAGAGGAATAGTTGCGCTAGTCATGATTGCCGTATGTAAAGGCCACACGAACTCCGCCAAAATAGGGCCAACGTCGAGAGGGGCAATCACGAGTTCAGGTCGTTCCGTGGTTCCAGAAACAAAAGGAACAGAGGTGGAAGAAACGCGTAACACTGCATCGAGATCGTCTGCGAAACGTGAGGCCAGTGTTTGCGCGCGCAGTACCTTTTGACGCACGGTTTCCAGCGTGGAGTCGATTTTGCGCAACGCGTCGAGACAAGAGTTCACAGTGATACGCAGTGCGTTGAGTTGGTCAACAATGTCAACAGGAAGAGGGAGGCTGAGGCGAGTCTCGATGTGCGGCGAAAAAAGCGTACGTAAGAGCGCGGCAGCGTCGAATAACTCAGTGAGCAATTTGTCGTCTTCCACTACTTTGTTCATGGCGGTGGCCAAAGTGGTTGCCCGAGAGGCAGAAATGGTGACGCCGACGGTGGCGGTGAGTGTGTCTTCTAGTTGATGTGCTTCGTCAAAAATAACGACATCGTGCTCGGGAAGAATGGCGCCACCACTTGCGACATGAATGCCATAGAGGTGAGTGTTCACCACCACCACATCAGCTGCAGCAGCTCGATACTTTGCGCGTTCGGCAAAGCACAGTCCGCCCGAGGGGCATTTGGCGGCCCCGGGGCATTCGTCGCTTCCTACACTGACCGATTGCCATGCTTTGTGGTGAGGTTGCCAGTCGAGTTCAGCTATATCGCCTGTAGGAGATTTCTCTGCCCACTTCACTAGTTCTTTGACTTCCTTTTTCGTTGCAATTGCAAGGTCGTCGAGTTCTAGTTGCCCATCGTCGTGCACTTCTGAAACGCGTTGCATGCAAACGTAATTGCTGCGTCCCTTTAACACGGCCCAAGTAAATGGTTCAGGAAGCGTTGCTTCGAGAAGCGGTAAGTCGTGCAGCGCAAGTTGATCTTGCAGAGTTTTCGTAGCAGTGGAAACAACAACATGCTTTCCCGACAAGATAGCCGGAACAAGATAGGCAATTGTTTTACCGGTACCTGTACCGGCTTGAACAATGAGCGGCTGTTTGCTGTTGATGGCGTCCATGACTGCGAAAGCCATTTCGCGCTGACCAGGTCGATCTTCGGGGTGTGAGAGGCCTGAGGTTGCGTGATGTATGGCTTGTTCCACACGCTCTTTATTGAGCGGTGCGTCGGGTGAATTATCGACCATCGGTGGGTTCTACAAGTGCGATGGCGGCGTCGAGCTCTGCGGCCGATATGTCTGGCCAAGTGCGCTCGGTGAAGAACACCTTGGCTCCAGCAATTTGCCATAAAAGAAAATTGGAAATGCGGCTTTCACCAGAAGTACGAATGAGGACATCAACGGGCGGCATTTCGGGATCGTAGAGGTGCTGTGTGATGTCGCTCATTTCCACGTCACTGCGCAGGTTTTTGGCGTCAGACGACAAGCGTGCCGACCGTGTGAGTTCTGCTCTACTTCCGTAGTCAAAAGCCACCGTCAGGGTCATTCCCGTGTTAGCTCGGGTGTCGTCTATTGCTTTCTCGATGGAGCGTTGCACAAAAGCAGGAGTACGTGCGCCGCTCTCGTTGAACTGGCGTCCGATCCACCGCACGCGAACGTTGTTTTCATTCAGTTCATCGATGCGCCCGAAGAGCCGCTTGTGCATCGATAAAATATGACGTACCTCGGTACGGGGGCGTACCCAGTTCTCGGTAGAGAATCCATAGACCGTGAGCCAGCCAACATTGCGCTGAGAGGCAACACGCACGATGTTGGCAAGAGCTTCCTCACCAGCTGTGTGACCGTCGGTGCGCGGCAGGCCGCGACGGCGAGCCCAGCGGCCATTGCCGTCCATGATGCAAGCAACGTGGAGCAGATGGGGCATAGATCCCTACGCTACCTGTGCGAACATAGAGAGGTGATACGTCGACTCAAGGCTCGGGCAAAAGATCGCCTGCGGCGTGCGGTAGCGACGGGCGGTCGTACCGATAACCCTGAAGAGGTGCTCGCACATGTGGTCATTGCTGGCGGCACGCATAAGGAATGGGTGTCTTTTAGTGCGGGCAAGTGGTCGCGTCGTTTAGAGGCAATGGTGCAAGCCGTCGAGCCTGAAGGAGTGCAGTGGCTCACTGTGGTGCCTGTCTCGAGTGGGTATGCAGTGGGAGAAGTTTGTTCAGACGAGGACCAAAAAGCCCTCGACGACGCCATCGCTCGCGCCATGCGTCACGTGTCGGGTCGCGTAGATGTGGTGGTACGCAGTGAAGCCGATGGTCGCAAGCGTTTCGTGGAAGTGGTGAATCATCTTCGCAATGACCGCGACGATCCGTCGAGCCGTTCAACGTTGTCTGAAGGGCGTCTAGCAAAGGCGCTCTTGGCGCCCGCCGATGTTGAACCCGACCTCGTTCTCGTTCTTGGGCCACCAACGCAATTGCCCACATCGTTGGTATGGGAAATGGCGTACAGCGAACTGGTGTTTCTCGATATTGGTTGGAACGACTTAAGCGAAGAGCATCTCTTAATGGCGGTCGACGATTACCGTCGCCGCAATAGGAGATTCGGAGGAATCGACGCGTGAGTACCCGCCCAGAGCGTGTGTACAGCGATAAAGGCGTTGTGTTGCGTACGTACAAGCTCGGAGAGTCTGATCGCATTGTGGTGCTTCTCACCGAGGCCAATGGCAAAGTGCGTGCAGTTGCCAAAGGCGTGCGCAAAACAAAATCTCGTTTTGGCTCCCGCCTCGAACCTTTAAGTCATGTGTCTGTGTTGTTGTATCGCGGGCGTGAACTCGACGTGGTGAATCAGGTGGAACCACTTGAGCCGGCCGGCCCATTGCGCAACAATCTCGACAAGATGACCCAAGGCATCGCAATGCTGGAAGCTGTTGAGCAACTCACGCCCGATCGAGAACCCGTGCCTCACATCTATGCAATGTTGGTGGGCGCCTTGCGAGAGCTGGCCCGTAGTGGATCTTCGCTCGTGGTGGCAGCGTTCTACTGGAAGCTCCTGGCGTCTGAAGGTCTCGCCCCCGAACTTTTTGTCTGTGTATCGTGCGGTTCGGAACTCGAGGAGCAGCAAACGCACTACTCATTCGATATTGAACAAGGTGGCATTCAGTGCCGTGTTTGCCGTTCTGGCAAAGCCTGCAGCGCAGAGGCTCTCCATCTTCTTCGCCTCATCCTTGGGGGTCGGTTAGGGGAGGCACTTGCCCTCGATGAGTCGCCAGCGGGTCACGAAGTGGGCCATCTGGCAACGCAAGCCGTGGAAAGTCACATAGAACGTCGGCTGCGGGCAGTGGGGATGTTCGAACGGCACGACTAGCCTTTGCTACTTCTATGGCAGCTAAAGATCTCGACCAAATCGTCAACCTATGTAAGCGCCGTGGGTTTGTGTACCCGAGCGCTGAAATCTATGGAGGCTTCCGCTCTTCATACGATTACGGCCCGCTCGGTTCGGTGATGCTGCGCAACGTGAAAGATGCTTGGTTGCGCACCATGGTGCAAATGCGTGACGACGTGGTGCTCATTGACGCAGCCATTTTGGGTCCGCCGCAAATGTATGAAGCAAGCGGTCATCTCGCTAACTTCAGTGACCCTCTCATCGACTGCACCGTGTGTAAGCGTCGATTCCGCGAAGACCACCTAGAAACACGCGATTGCCCGCAGAGCATGAAGGGCTGTGAGTTCACGGCTCCGCGTGCATTCAACTTGATGTTCAAAACTCATGCCGGACCCATTGAGGGTTCGGGTGCCGATGTGTATATGCGTCCAGAAACTGCACAGGGCATGTTTGTGAACTTCATGAATGTTTTGCAGACCAGCCGTAAAAAGCCTCCCTTTGGTATTGCGCAGGTAGGTAAGAGCTTTAGAAATGAAATCACTCCGGGAAACTTCATCTTCCGTACGCGTGAATTTGAACAGATGGAACTTGAGTTCTTCGTTCCACCCGAAGAAGGTCCAAAGTGGTACAAGTACTGGTGCGAAGAGCGCTTGAACTGGTACATCAATTTGGGTATCCCAGCCGAGATGTTACGCATGCGTCCGCACGAGTCTGATGAGCTTTCTCACTACTCTGCAGGAACAAGCGACGTTGAATTCCTCTTCCCGTGGGGCTGGGGAGAACTTGAAGGCATTGCGCAACGTACCAACTTCGACCTCACACAACACGCGCAGTTCTCTGGGCAAAAGCTCGACTACTTCGACCAAACAACTAATGAACGCTATGTGCCATTCGTGGTTGAACCCGCTGCTGGTGCCAACCGCACGATGGCCGCGTTCTTGCTGGCTGCCTACGACGAAGACATCGTGAACGATGAACCACGTACGGTCTTACGTTTGCACCCACGTTTGGCGCCGTACAAAGTCGCCATCTTGCCGTTGTCGAAAAAAGACACGCTGACACCATTGGCAAAGGAAATCTTCGCCACCTTGTCTGCGCATTACATGGTCGACTACGACGAAACCCAAGCCATCGGGCGTCGCTATCGTCGCCAAGATGAAATTGGCACTCCGTACTGTGTCACGGTCGACTTCGACTCGCTCGAAGACGGGGCTGTCACCATTCGCGAACGCGACACCACCGAGCAAACTCGCGTACCAATTGCAGATCTCTTGCCAGAACTGCAGCGCAGGCTCAAGTTCTAGTCGTAGTAGTCTTTTCACATCATCGTCAATAAGGGGTAAATATGAGTGCTGGAAAAGTTGCAGTAATTGCAAAAATCACATCGTTGCCAGGAAAGCGTGACGAACTAGCAAAGGCGCTCGATATCGCCTTTGATAACGTCAAAACCGAAGCTGGCACGCTGTATTACATCTTGCATGCCGACAATGCAGACGAAACAGTGCTGTGGATGTACGAGTTGTACACCGGCCAAGAGGCTCTCGAGTCACATATGGGTTCACAGTGGTTCAAAGAGTGGGGTCCATCGTTGGCGCCATTCTTGGGCGGACGACCAGAACTCATCTTCGTTACACCGCTCGCAGGTAAAGGGCTCTAAAGCCTCTCTCTTCAAGTGAAAACTTATCTCGACGCCATATTGGCTTTTCATCGTGAGCGTGCTCGTGCCGATACGCGGTCTTTCCAAGATGTGTTTCATTTGGCATCTCAAATGCCGCCTTGTCGCGGCTTCGCGCATGCCATTGCACATGAGTCTGATTCACGTTTAGCTGTCATTGCCGAGATCAAACGGCGTTCGCCCTCTAAAGGCAATCTCAATATTGATGTTGACCCCGTAGTTCTTGCGCAGCAGTATGAACTTGGCGGCGCAACGTGTTTATCGGTGTTAACAGATGTTGAGCACTTTGCAGGCTCGCCTGAAGATCTTCGCATTGCCCGTGGCTCAGTTGGTCTTCCCGTGCTGCGTAAAGATTTCACAGTTGACCTGCGCGACATCTGCGACGCTCGTTTAATGGGGGCCGATGCAGTTCTGCTCATCGCTGCAGCTCTCACCGGTGCCGAAATGGCGAGTTTCCATGAAGTGGCGACCAGCCTCGGACTCGACGTATTGGTAGAAGTGCACGACGAACGCGAACTTGAAGTTGCGCTCACTGCGAACGCCTCAATGATTGGGGTGAACCAGCGTGATTTGGTGACGTTCCAGGTCGACCACGAGCGTGCGGTACGCATGGGAGGCGTTATTCCCTCTCATGTGGTACGTGTTGCCGAGTCGGGAGTGCGCGGACGCGACGATGCGCAAAGCCTGCGAGACGCCGGATATGACGCAGTGCTGGTGGGCGAATCGTTAGTAACAGCCACGAACCCCACGGAATCACTGCAGTTACTACGGTGCACGTAGTACCTTCACATACATGTTCATCAAGATCTGTGGCATAACCAATGAGGACGATGCGCTCTTATCGGTTGCCCTTGGGGCCGATGCCTTAGGTTTTGTTTTTGCCCCATCTCCTCGTCAAGTGACGATGCAAAAGGTCTACGACATCACACGTCGCCTTCCACCTGGGATTCTGACTGTTGGAGTGTTCCGCGATGAACATCCGCGTCGGGTGATTGAGATGGTGCATGAGGCGGGCCTCAAAGGTGCTCAGCTGCACGGTCATGAAACGCCCGACGATGTTGTTGAAGTTTCACGTTCGGTGCGTTGGGTCATTAAGGCTGTTGCTGCTGGTTCTGTAGATGCTCGTAATGCCAATCAATTTGCAACCGACATTGTGTTGCTCGATGCACCTCATCCTGGTGCAGGAAAAGTGTTCGATTGGTCACTTGCTGGCGAACTTGCTGCTGGTCCTCGTATCTTGCTTGCTGGGGGACTCACAGCAGAGAATGTGTCTGACGCAATTGGTCAAGTGCGTCCATGGGGTGTCGATGTATCATCGGGTGTTGAAAGCGAACCTGGCAAGAAAGATGCCCGTAAATTGCGTGCATTTATTGCAGCGGCCCGAGAGGCAACCCCAGAACAGTTCCGTGGATCTGACGACATGCCCTATGACTGGGAAGATGATGAATAACAGTTAGGCGCTTGTTCTGATTACCTGCGAGAATATGAACATGAGCGTGATGCAAACCCCCGGGGCAGATGGCAGATTTGGGCAATTCGGAGGGCAATACGTTCCGGAAACTTTGGTCCCAGCATGTCAGGAACTAGAGCGGGCCTTTGCGGAAGCATGGAACGATGCATTGTTTCGTGAAGAACTGAATCATCTGTTGAAAACCTACGCGGGTCGTCCTTCAATTTTGACTGAATGTCATAACTTGGGTCGAGAACTCGGCATTCGCTTGTTCTTGAAGCGCGAAGATTTAAATCACACAGGTTCACACAAGATCAACAATGTTCTGGGTCAGGCACTGCTGGCCAAGCGCATGGGAAAAAAGCGCATCGTTGCTGAAACAGGAGCAGGTCAACATGGTGTGGCCTCAGCAACTGCTGCGGCACTGCTTGGCTTGGAGTGCAAGGTATTCATGGGCGCAGTCGACATGGAACGCCAAGAACTGAATGTGTTTCGTATGCGTCTACTCGGAGCAGAAGTGGTGGCAGCACAGTCGGGCAGTCGCACCTTGAAAGATGCGGTGAACGAAGCAATGCGCGATTGGGTGGCAACGGTGGAGTCAACGCACTATTGCCTTGGTTCGGTCATGGGTCCTCACCCGTACCCCTACATGGTGCGTCAGTTTCATCGCGTCATTGGTGATGAAGCTCGTGAACAGTGTCGCGAGGTGCTTGGCGGAGACGACCCCGATGTAGTTGTTGCATGTGTTGGTGGCGGAAGCAATGCCATTGGAATCTTCTCTGGCTTTGTCGATACCCAAGCCAGGCTCATTGGTGTGGAACCCGCCGGAGGCGCTGCGGTAGGGCGTGGTGTGCCGGGAGTAGTACACGGTATGAAGAGCTATCTCATGCAAGATGAAGATGGCCAAGTGCAAGAGGCGCATTCCATTAGCGCTGGTCTCGACTATCCAGGTGTCGGCCCAGAGCATTCATATTTGTCTGAAATTGGTCGTGCCGAGTACCCAAGTGTCACCGATGCAGAAGTAATTGAAGGCTTTACGTTGCTCGCACGTTCAGAAGGAATCATCCCGGCTCTTGAATGTGCGCATGCATTGGCCTGGATCAAACGTGCTGCCCCAGAAATGCAAGGTCAGGTAGTGCTCATGAACCTTTCAGGTCGTGGCGACAAAGACGTTGCCCAAATGATGGACGTATTGGGTAAAAAATAATGCCGATGCATTTAGAAACACACCTGAGGGCTCAGCGTTCAGCAGGGAGAAAACTTCTCGTTCCTTACGTAACGGGTGGGCTCTTGAATTGGAAGGAAGCAATTCGTGTTGCCGCGGCTTGTGGTGCCGACGCCATTGAAGTTGGAATTCCTTTCTCGGACCCCGTGATGGATGGACCAGTTATTCAGGAAGCTTCGTTGCGTGCACTGAAAGATGGTGCAACACCTTTTGGCATTATTCAAGAGATCTCCACGCTCGACATTGATATTCCTATTGCAGTCATGCTCTATTACAACACCGTGTTCCGTGCTGGTCACGAGCGTTTTGCAACTTCATTAGTGAAAAACGGAGTGAGTGCAGCAATTGTTCCGGATCTTCCTCTGGAAGAAGCAGGCGAATGGTGCCGCGATGCCGATGCAGCTGGGGTAGAAACCATCATGCTTGCAGCGCCTACAGCACCCGATAGTCGCCTTCCACTAGTTGTTGAACGAGCCCGTGGTTTTGTCTACGCAGTGGGTCTTTTGGGTATTACCGGTGAGCGTGATTCATTGGCGTCAACGGCAACAGTGCTGGCAGGTCGTTTGAAAAACATTACCGATAAGCCTGTACTCATTGGCGTAGGTGTATCGAATGCGGAACAAGCCTATGAGGCGTGCAAAGTTGCAGATGGGGTGATTCAAGGAGCGTCTGTTGTGCGTCGTCTCATGGAGTCGGGTCCCGATGCGGTGGGCGAGTACATCACCGAAGTACGTGCAGCAATAGATACGCACTAAGTATCTCGACGGCTAATCTTTCACTATGTTGAAAGTTGGAGATAAAGCCCCCGCAATTGAATTGCTCGACCAAAACGGCAAAACCGTTTCATTGGCAAAGCTTGGCAAGAAAAAAGTGCTGGTGTACTTCTATCCCAAGGCCGATACACCTGGATGCACAACGCAATCATGTGGGTTGCGCGATATCAAGGCCGACATTGGTCGTACTGCCATCATCGGAATTAGCCCCGATAAGCCAGAGAAATTGAAGAAGTTCGACGACAAATACGAACTTGGTTTCACATTGCTCTCTGATGTTGAACACACTGTGTCGCTTGCTTACAAAGTGTGGAAAAAGAAGAGCATGTACGGCCGTGAGTACATGGGTGTTGAGCGCTCTGCTTTTCTCATCGATGCAAATGGAATCATTCAAGAGGCTTGGTACAAAATCTCGCCGAAAGACACTCCGTTGAATTTGTTGAAGGCTCTCGGCAAATGAGTTTTCCTCGTCCAGAAGAAGTTCTTCCTCATCGCTCTCCATTTTTGTTCATTGATGAAGTGATTGAACTTGTCGATGGCGAGTCGGCAGTGGGTTTGTGGAACCTCAGTGGCGATGAGTGGTTCTTTCCCGGGCATTTCCCTGGTAGGCCAACCCTGCCTGGTGTCTTGATGTGCGAAGCAATTGCGCAGCTAGGTGCCTATGTTGTGCTGGGCAATCAAAAATACGTAGGGAAGCTGCCTCTATTTGGAGGGCTCGACTCGGCGCGATTCCGCAGGCAGGTTGGGCCCGGCGATCAACTACGACTTGAAGTGTCGTTAGGCAAAATGTCTGCCCGTGCAGGAAAAGGTTCTGGCCGCGCTGTAGTGAACGGCGATGTTGCTTGCGAGTGTGAACTCTTCTTTGTGCTTGTTGACGCGTAGTACTACTGCATTAACGCGGCGGGGCAATGATGACCGAACCGTTGTGACCACCAAAGCCAAAGTTGTTCGACATTGATGGGCCAGGCGTCCAAGGTCGTGGTGCACCCATCACTAAATCGATGTTGAGGGTGGGGTCGAGTTCGGTTGTTCCTGCTGTGGGCGGAATGAACTTCTTCTCAAAAGAAAGCAAAACTGCTGCTGCTTCTAGTGCACCCGCGGCCCCGAGTGCATGACCAGTGACGCCTTTTGTTGACGTGACAATGGGTCGCGACGAACCAAATACCTCAGCCATTGCCAAACCCTCAGCGGCATCGTTGAGGGGTGTAGAAGTTCCGTGTGCATTGATGTGTGCGATATCTTCTGGGCCGAGTTCTGCATCGAGAAGTGCAGCACGCATACACGCCTGGGCTCCGATGCCACCTGGGGCTGGAGCAGTGATGTGGTACGCATCGGCGTTGCTTGCGGCTCCGAGAATTTCACCGAGTATGTTCGCGCCTCGCTTCTCGGCAAGGTCGTAGCGCTCTAAAACGAAAACAGCGGCACCTTCACCCATCACAAAACCGTCACGTGTGGTGTCGAAGGGCTTGCTCGCACCAGTTGAAGACAGTGCGGTCATGTTGCCAAAACCTGCCATTGATGTAGGAGTTGCTGCTGCTTCAGAACCACCTGTTGCCACAGCGTCACAGGTGCCATAAGCAATGAGTCGAGCGGCATAGCCAATGGCATGGCTCGAGGCTGCGCAAGCTGTACAAATGGTTTCATTAGGGCCTTGCAGGCCGTAGCGCATAGAAATAGCCGCACCTGAGGCGTTCGCCATCATCATGGGCACAAGGAAGGGAGAAACCCGACGCGGCCCTTTTTCAATGAGTATCGCCACTTGCTCTTCGAGCGTGCTGAGTCCGCCAATGCCAGTGGCAAAGATGGTTCCAAAGCGAGTCTTGTCGGCTGTGATGTTTCCTGCTTGTGCGAAAGCTTCTGCGGCCGCAGCAAGAGCGAACTGCTCTACACGGTCGGCGCGACGCGCATCTTTGGGGTTGTCGAAATAGGGAAGAGGATCCCACTCGGGAATGTTGACCTGTTTCGCGTTAGTGATTCCGGGGCCAACGAGGCCATTCCAAAAATCTTGCTTACCTAAGCCACAAGGCGCCACCACTCCGTAACCGGTGATGGCAACGCGATATGGACCGCCCGTCGTGAATGGGTTACGCATTAGAGCTTGGAGACCACCAGGTCATAGGCCTGACCGATGGTTTCAATGCCGTCGAGATCTTCTTCTGGTACTTCGACGCCGAACTCTTCTTCAAGGGCCATGACGAGTTCAACAAGGTCGAGGCTGTCTGCGTCGAGGTCGTCACCGAAGCGAGCCTCTTTCGTTACTTTTGCTGCATCGACTGACAAGACATTGACAGCACACTTGGTGAATCGGGCAAAAAGATCGTCGCTCATAAATTCCTCCGGTTAATGAGAGCACATCGTGCTCGTCTCTATTCTTACAATTTTTCACTCGCTCAGCAGGTATTACTGAGGGGTACCTGAAAAGTTCGGTTCCTTAGTGGCCCATTCCTAGACCACCATCGACGGGAATCACGGCGCCTGTGATGTAGGCGGCGTCATTTGACGTGAGAAATGTCACCACTCCAGCAATTTCATCGGGGGTTGCCATGCGTTGGAGCGGAACAGCTGCTGTGAGTTCAGCGAGGCGCTTTTCTCCGAGGGCTGCAGTCATATCGGTTTCAACCGGGCCTGGAGCCACAACATTGACCGTAATGCTGCGAGAACCGAGTTCTCGAGCAACTGAACGGGCGAAACCAACGAGTCCCGCTTTGGAAGCTGCGTAGTTCGATTGCCCAGCTGAGCCCAAAAGCCCCACGACGGAAGAGATGAGAACAATTCGGCCACTGCGTGCACGCAGCATATTTTGCGAAGCTCTTTTTGTGACGCGATATGCGGCGGTGAGGTTTGCATCGATGACGCTAGTGAAATTTTCTTCGCTCATGCGTAAGAGCAAGCCATCTTGTGTGATGCCCGCATTTGAAACGAGAATCTCTATGTTCCCTAATTGCGCTTCTACTGCAGTGAAAGCTGCATCAACTGAAGCCGATGATGTGACATCACATTGCACTGCCAGAACACCGAGGTCGGTGAGTTCTTTGGGCACTGGTGACGAGTTGTAGGTGACTGCAACTTTGTCTCCTTCGGCAATGAAACGACGTGCACACGCGGCACCAATTCCTTTTGATCCGCCGGTGATGAAAACAACGCGAGACATTACTTACCCCATCTCAAGACACAACTTGCCGCAGTCATGCCAGCGCCGAACCCCACGAGTAAAACAAGGTCTCCATCTTTCAAGCGACCCTTATCGGCGGCATCGAACAGCGCTAACGGAATTGATGCTGACGAGGTGTTTCCTGTTTCGTGCAAAACAGTGATTGTTCTTTCAGGCGGAATGCCTAACTTTTCGCAAGCCGAGTTGATGATGCGGATATTGGCTTGGTGGGGCACCACGAGTGCGATGTCGTCGGCAGTGACTCCGGCAGCCGCCATCGACTTTTGTCCGGAGTCGACCATGATGCGTACGGCCCGGCGGAAAACTTCTTTTCCATCCATGTGGATTTTTCCGCCAACTTCGCAGTACAGAATATTTTCCGCTGAACCGTCGGCGTCGATATCCCAAGACAGCAAGTTGCTCGGCCCGTCGTGAGCTTCAATAACAGCAGCACCAGAACCATCAGCAAAAAGAATGGCAGTGTTGCGGTCGGTCCAGTCGGTAATGCGTGACAGCGTGTCGGTTCCTATGACTAGCACCTTTTCGGCGCCCATTGCGATGAGGCCGTAGGCATTGACCAAGGCATAGACGAACCCGCTGCAAGCAGCATTGACGTCGAAGGCTCCACACGATAGCCCGAGTGCATTTTGCACATTTGCCGAAGTTGCGGGAACAGTTCTGTCGGGAGTGGTGGTGGAAAGAACGAGTGCATCGATGCTGCTGGGGTCGACCCCAGCCATGGCAATCGCTTTGGCTCCGCTTTCAATAGATAAAGAGGCAGTAGTGCCGCCGATGTGACGGCTCGCGATTCCTGTTCGCTCACGAATCCACTCGTCATTGGTGTCGATTGTTTTTTCTAAGTCGACATTAGTAACCACGTTGTCAGGTAGAGCGCGTCCCCAACCAGTAATGCGGGCGCCCCTCACAGTTGCAGGTGTACGTGGCATTGCTTTTAGTTACTCCGCAGCCAAGCGATGGGTTGACGATGGGTAACTCGTTCTCCTTCTACTGCGATGTAGCTCTGCAATATGCCGGCAAACGGGCTACGCACTTCTTGGTCGGCAACAGTGCCGAGCACTTCACCCACAGCAATTGATGTTCCTGCCGGATGGGCCGTGTCGACGGTGAAGACACCTGCGCATGGGCTCACGATGAGGCGTTCAACAGCAAAGAGATGCTCGCCTTCGAGAGGTGCAGGAGCAGTAGAGAGGCTTTTGTTGACCCAGTCGATGAGTTTGTCGAGTTCATCGGGTGTAGCAACGCTGATGGTGCGCGCATCGTCAACCGTTCGTTTCGCCATTCCGGTGAGCACACCGCCTGGCCCGAGTTCAACAAAACCTGTGACTCCTAGTTCGGCCATGGTGAGCAGAGAATGCTTCCAGCGCACGGGGCTTGATAGCTGCGCAGAAAGGAGAGACGCCCATTCTTCGCCAGAGCTGTGGGCAAGAGCGTCGACATTGGAAATGACTGCTACTTCAGTATCGCGAGGTTGTGCTGAAGCAATGGCAAGACGCAAACGATCTCGAGCAGCTGTCATGAACGGCGTATGGAAGGCTCCCGACACCTGCAAAGGCATTACCTTCTTCGCGCCCAGTTCCTTGGCGTGAATAGCCGCTGCGGCAACACCACTCGGTGAGCCAGCAATGACAACCTGACCTGGTGCATTGAAGTTTGCTACCCATACGTCGCTATCGGCTCGACGACAAGCAATTTCAACATCTTCATCATCGAGGCCGAGAACAGCCGACATTGTTCCTGGTGATTCGTTGCCTGCATCGTGCATTGCAGCGGCGCGTTCCACCACTAATGCAATGCCATCTTCAAAGCCGAGGGCACCTGTGGCAGTGAGCGCGGTGTATTCGCCAAGACTGTGACCGGCGCAGAAACTCGGCTCTATGCCCAACCGTTCCACCGCGTCGAGAACCATGAGGCTCGAGACATAGGTGGTGAGTTGGGCATTTCTGGTGTCTTTGAGTTCTTCAGCATCGGCATCGAGCAGGAGGCGGGCAACATCTTTGCCAGATATTGAGGAAGCCTCTTCAACGAGTTCCCAGCTGTCGTGGTCGACCCAAGGGCGGCCCATGCCGGGGCGCTGAGAGCCTTGTCCGGGAAATGTAAAAGCGAGCATTAATGAGAGGTTAGACGTTCGGGAGGCTGTGGGCAGGATTCCTCGGATCGCCTTGTACGATGCAGGCTCGTAATTGGTTACTTGCCCGAGTGGCGGAATGGCAGACGCGGCGGACTCAAAATCCGTTGTTCGAAAGGACGTGTGGGTTCGACTCCCACCTCGGGCACGTTTTAGCGCAAGTAACCCCTTTTGATGCTTCACAGACTTTCTGTGGGCAATGAGGGTGGTGCAATCTCTACACTCCTTGTGTGGCATCAATGTTTCTCGAACGGCGTCTTGCGCAGATGAGTTCTCGTTTGCGTGTTACCCAAGAGAAACTTCGCATCGCTGAAGAACAATGTTCCGCAATGGAAGAAGAGACCAATGAACATGAATTGCGTTCTTTGGTATCGGAAACTCCTGACGCGTCATATGAGTACCGTCAGGCCAAAGCCCATAGCGATGCTTTAAGAAGACACTGCGAAGAGCTGCGTGTCAGCATTCGCGAAATGGAAATACGTCAAGATGAGTTACTTGACAAGTTGTCAAAGAGTCGGCGTCGAGGCTGAGAAGATGACCGTTCGTATTGTTATTGCTGAAGATGAAGCAATCATTCGTCTCGACCTGCGTGAAACGTTGGTTGAAGAAGGTTATGAAGTGGTAGGCGAAGCAGCCAATGGTGATGAAGCAATTACTCTCATCCGGCAGTTACGACCCGATCTCGCGATTCTCGATATCAAAATGCCCGTTTGTGATGGAGTGGAAGCGACCAAAATCATCAGCGCTGAAAAATTGTGTCCTGTCATTTTGGTAACCGCCTTTAGTCAGAGAGAAATTATCGAAAGCGCTCGCGATGCCGGAGCATTGGCATACATCGTGAAGCCGTTTCAAAGAACCGATCTTGTTCCAGCAATCGAAGTAGCTCTCGGCAGATTCCGAGAGATGCAATTGCTCAATGCTGAAGTGGGAGCATTGGAAGAGCAGTTAGAAACTCGCAAGGTTCTTGATCGTGCTAAAGGGGTTTTGGTGTCGCAATGGAATATGACTGAGAATGATGCTTATCTCTATTTGCAGAGAACTGCAATGAGCACCAGATGTAAAATGCGCGATGTTGCCGAGCGTGTGCTGGCCGGCGAAGTGACGCTTTAGGAAAGACTGACGTATGAAATTGATGACCTTAGATGGCAACTCGCTTGCTTACCGTGCCTTTTTTGCTTTGCCCACCGATATGGCAACCGCAAGTGGGCAAGTTACTAATGCGGTTTTTGGGTTTGCATCTATGTTGTCAAACCTGCTGAAAGAACATCGTCCCGACGGCATCGTTGTTGTTTTCGATCGACCCGAGCCCACCTTTCGTCATTTGGCCGTTCCGGAATATAAAGCTCAACGAGAAGCAGCGCCCGATATTTTGCGGCAACAACTAGGCGTCATTCGCGAGTTGCTCGACGCGCTCGGTGTGCACACCATCGATATGTCTGGTTTCGAGGGTGACGACCTCATTGCCACCATTGCGCGCCAGGGTAAAGAAGCTGGCAACGACGTGCTCATTGTGACCGGCGACCGCGACAGTTATCAATTGGTCTGTGACCCGCATGTGAAGGTGTTGTACAACAAGCGCGGAGTAAGTGATTACGCCATCTATGACGAAGCAGGGATCCTGGAACGTACCGGCGTGCATCCCAACCGTTACGTGGAATACGCAGCGCTGCGCGGAGACCCCAGTGACAACCTTGAAGGAACGCCTGGTGTTGGAGAAAAGACGGCGGCCAAATTGGTGAACTCGCACGAGTCGTTGGTTGATATTTTTGATAACGCAAGCAAGCAGACGCCAAAGCTTCGCGCATCGTTAGAAGAGAGTCGCGAGCGAGTGTTGCGCAACGCATCGATCATGGTATTGAAAGATGATCTTGAGGTCGCACTTTCCGACTCAGATGTCATCCCAACTCCGAACATCGACCAGCTAGATCGTCTTCTCGACTTCTTGGAAATGCGAACCATGAAAAAGAGATTGGTCGAGGCCTTCTCGCCTTGGGTCGCATCACAGGCTCCCGCTGGAAAGAGTTCCGATGCATCGCAACTCACACAGAGCAATGCCGACCTGCCTGCGGCCCTCACTGTGGTTTCCAAAGATGTACTCAACGAAGCGTTGGCATCTATTGCCCAAGAAACACTGCTCGGTGTTTGCGCTGTGTGGAGAGATCAAAAGAAGCAATCGGAACTGATTGGAATGGTGGTTGCAACGAGCACTATGTCGTGGCAATTCGACCTTGCGCTGTTGCCACAACTCGCTGAGCATTTGCAGAGTTGTGCAACGAAAGGGTCGGCCATCGTTGCGTACGACGCGAAACCGTTACTTCGTGCGCTTCTTGAAAAAGATATCGACCTTCAAGCCCTCACTTTCGACGTCGCAATCGCCGGATATCTCATCGACCCAGTTGAGGGTGCGCACACCCTCGGTGGCTTGTTAACTCGGCAGACCGAGTATTCCTTGCCAGAGGTAGCCACTGTTGTCGATTCCGGTCAGCTCGATTTTGGCGGCTCCGATGATGCGCCCGATGCATCGGTGTCGGTGGGGCAGTCACAGGCGTGTCGTGTGCTCTTTGCGCCTCTGCGAACAGCGCTAGAAACCTCAGGAATGCTGTCGTTGTATGTAGACATTGAACATCCACTCATTCGAGTGTTGGCAAAAATGGAAACACTGGGCATCGGTGTTGATGTTGCAGCCCTGACGGCAATTAATAACGATCTCATTAGTCGAGCGAGTGCGCTGAGCGAAAAATTACTTGCTGTGGTGGGTCGTCCTATCAATTTCAACTCTCCAACACAGTTGCAAGAAGTGTTGTACAAAGAGCGCCAACTCACTCCAGGTAAGAAGACGAAAACAGGGTTCAGTACCGATGCCGCAACGCTGGAAAAACTTCGAGATGAATGGCCAGAATTCATTAACCCCCTTTTGGAATATCGAGAGGTTGAAAAGCTGCGCGGCACGTATGGCCAAGGACTGCTCGACGCTGTTCAAAAAGATGAACGTATTCATGCAACATTTCAGCAGGCTGTGGCTCGCACTGGGCGCTTGAGTAGCGAGAACCCCAATTTGCACAACATCCCGGTGCGTTCAGAGTCGGGACGCATCTTCCGTACCGCGTTTGTATCGCGGGCTGGTTGCGAACTCATGGTGGCCGACTACAACCAAATCGAATTACGTTGCATCGCGCACTTAGCAAACGACCCTGGGCTCATTCAGTCCTTCACCGATGGAATAGATATTCACAATGCCACCGCTGCGCGCGTATTCGGAGTAGATCCCGATCAAGTGACGCACGATCAACGTTCGCAAGCAAAGATGGTTTCCTATGGGCTGGCATATGGCATGGAGGCTTACGGTCTGTCGCAGCGATTAGCTATTGGGGTTGAAGAAGCAACAGGAATACTCAACGCGTATTTCGATGCCTTCCCGTCGGTTCGCCAATACATGGACGACACGGTTGTCGAGGCGCGTAAAAACGAAGGCACGGTCACTCTGTTTGGTCGTCGTCGTCCGATTCCTGAATTGCGTAGCGACAATTTCCGCGTGCGACAAGCGGGAGAGCGTCAGGCCATGAACGCAGGTATCCAGGGTCTGGCTGCCGATATTTTCAAAGTTGCACTGGTGCGCATCGACGAAGCCTTGGAAAAGGGAAACTTTGCGAGCCGGTTAGTCCTTCAGGTTCACGACGAAGTCATTGTTGAAGCACCAACGTCTGAGAAGGAAGTGGTGAATGAGCTTGTTCTCAACATCATGTGTCACGCAACTGAATTGAAAGTCCCACTTGAAGTGAACTCGGCATGGGGTCATACGTGGTCTGAGGCCAAATAGATGACCGACCATTGGTTCGAGCCCATTGCAGACCATTTGGGGTCTGCGTACTTGAGGTATTCGTTCACGAAAGGGACGCGTCAAGAGGTCGACTTCATCGTCTCGGAATTGCATCTTGCGCCGGGAATGCGAGTACTCGATGTGGGCTGTGGGCCAGGGCGTCATGCTCTCGAGCTCGCCCGACGGGGAGTTGAGGTGGTGGGAATCGACATTTCTCAGACATTTATCGATCTCGCCTCACAGGCTGCTGAGAGTGAAGGCTTGGCGGGTCTCGCCTCGTTCCATCGACACGATGCCCGCCAGATTCAAGAGCTCAGCGGCGTTGTAGGAGCCTTTGATGCGGTCATTTGCCTGTGCCAAGGGGCATTCGGGTTGATGCGTCAAAATAGCGAAGATGAACTGGTGTTAGCCGGAATGGCGCAAGCAATGAAAAACGATGGAACCCTTGTGCTGTCTGCGTTCAATGCATACTTTGCGGTGAAATATCATTCAACGGCCGAGTTCGATGCCGATCACGGTGTCTCCTCTGAAATGACCGAAATTCGCAATCCCCAGGGGGAAATACGTGAAGTGGCCTTGCATACGGGTTGCTACACCCCGCGCGAACTGCGTTTGCTCTGTAGAGGGGTTGGCCTCGACGAAATGAAGATTTTCAGTGCCGAGCCAGGAGCCTATGGAAGTGACCCTCCCAGCACTGAAACAGCGGAGTTTCTTGTTTTTGCTTCTCGGTGATAGGTTTTCAGGGTCCTATCCATCGATTCCCGTCCCTTTTGAAAGCGAATTCCCCGTTGTCCGACACCACTATCTCTTCTGCTCCCTTTGGCACCTACGACGCAGAAGGTAACTACACCCCACGCCAAATCACTTCACACGACACATCGTTCGCCGATGCCATTGCTGGCACCATGGTGGAACTCAAAGATGGTCAACTTGTTTCAGGAACGGTCGTCAAAATTGACCGCGATGAAGTGCTCTTGGAAATTGGGTACAAAACCGAAGGCGTTATTCCTTCACGTGAACTTTCTATCCGCAACGATGTCGACCCAAGTGAAATCGTTTCACTCGGTGAGCGCATTGAAGCACTTGTCTTAACTCTTGAAGACAAAGAGGGTCGCCTCTTGTTGTCAAAGAAGCGTGCTCAGTACGAGCGCGCCTGGGGCGACATTGAAAAAGTTAAAGAAGTCGACGGGATGGTCGAGGGTCTTGTTATCGAAGTTGTCAAGGGCGGCCTCATCGTCGACATTGGTCTTCGTGGCTTCTTGCCAGCATCACTTGTTGAACTCCGTCGTGTTCGCGACCTTCAGCCGTACATCGGCAAGGTCTTGCAGGCGAAAATCATTGAACTCGACCGCAACCGCAACAATGTTGTGTTGTCACGTCGTGGATTCCTCGAAGAGACACAAAAAGAGCAGCGCGACGATTTCCTCGTGCATCTCAAGCCAGGCGAAATCCGTACCGGAATCGTGTCGAGCGTTGTTGCCTTCGGTGCCTTCGTCGACTTGGGCGGCATGGACGGACTCATCCACGTTTCAGAGCTTTCTTGGAAGCACGTCGATCACCCAGGTTCAGTTGTTGCCATTGGCGACGAAGTAACCGTTCAGGTTCTCGATGTCGACATGAGCCGCGAGCGCATCAGCCTCTCGTTGAAGGCCACACAGCAAGATCCATGGCAGGAATTCGCAAGCTCGCACGAAGTTGGCCAGCTTGTTTATGGTCGCGTCACGAAGCTCGTTCCATTCGGTGGATTCGTGCAGGTGGGCGACGGCATCGAAGGTCTTGTGCACATCTCAGAAATGTCGGCTCACCATGTCGACTCTCCAGAGCAAGTGGTCACACCAGGTGAAGAACTCTGGGTCAAGATCATCGACCTCGATCTTGCTCGTCGACGCATCAGCATTTCTATTAAGCAAGCCGCCGAAGGCGGAGAACTTGCCGAGGAATACCGCAGTCACTTCGAAGTTGACGAACAAGGCAACTGGGTGGGCGGCGACGACGCAGAGCGTGAAGCTGCTTGGGCCGATTACTACAAAGAATACGGCGAAGGCGAAGTGCCAACTGAGGCACCAGCAGCTGAAGTTGCCGTTGAAGAAACTCCAGCTGCACCCGCAGAATAGTTTTTCAACAACATGATACTTGTGGGTCTTACCGGGGGAATTGGCTCCGGTAAGTCCACGGTGTCGCAATTGTTATCTGAGCGTGGCGCCATCATTGTCGATGCCGACGCCGTTGCGCGAGAGCTGCAACAACCCGGTACCGAAGTGCTGCGTCTGATGGCGGAAGCTTTCGGGCAGGAAATATGTAACGCTGACGGTTCATTAAATCGTCAAGCAGTGGCCGACAAGGTTTTTGGAAATGCTGAAGCGTTGAAAACTCTCAATGGAATTGTGCACCCAGCTATTGGCAAAGAGATGAACAGGCGCATTGAAGAACAGCGCAGCACCAACAATGTCGTTGTGCTCGATATTCCACTGCTCGTCGAGAACCCTCGTGAAGGTTTGTGTGGGGTCATTGTTGTCGACGTGCCTGTTGATATTGCCGTCGATCGATTGGTGAGTGCCCGAGGTATGGCAAAAGAAGATGCTGAGGCGCGCGTATCGCGTCAAGCGTCGCGGGAAGACCGTAGGGCAATTGCCGACAAGGTAATTGATAACTCCAGAGATCTTGAGTTCCTTCGTCAGCAAGTTGATGAGGTGTGGGCCTGGATGCAAACGCTTCCCGCAGCTGCACCTGACGCGGGTAAACAAGTGCGCCCTGAAGTGAAGAAATGACAGAGGCTCGGCACTCCTTTCAGGTGGTGTCTGACTATTCGCCAGCCGGCGATCAGCCGCGTGCCATTGCAGAGCTGTCGGCAGGTATCGAACGAGGAGACAAGTTTCAAACCCTGTTAGGCATCACGGGTTCGGGTAAGTCGGCAACAATTGCGTGGACCATTGAGAAGGTTCAGCGCCCCACACTCATTCTTGCTCCCAACAAGAGTTTGGCTGCGCAGCTAACGCAAGAGATGCGCGAGTTCTTTCCGCATAACCGTGTTGAGTACTTCGTAAGTTATTACGACTACTACCAGCCCGAGGCGTATATCGCATCAAGCGACACCTTCATTGAAAAAGACTCGTCGGTGAACGATGAAATAGACAGGTTGCGACACTCGGCTACCGCTGCACTTTTGACGCGGCGCGACACCATCGTGGTGGCGAGTGTGAGTTGTATTTACGGAATGGGCGACCCTGAGGAATATCGCGGTCAGTTGCTGGAACTGCACACAGGTGTCGACTACGACCAGCGCAGCATTTTGAAGCGCCTCGTTGAACTGCAATACGACAGAAACGACATTGCACTTGGGCGAGGCAACTTTCGCGTGCGCGGCGACACCATTGAAATTCATGCCGCATACGACGAAAACGTATTGCGCGTGGAGATGTTTGGCGACACTGTCGACCGCATCACCACAATCGACCCGGTCACGGGCGAAAACTTGAGTGAATTAACAGAAGTTGTTGTGTTCCCTGCAACACACTACGTAGCCGGCGATGAACGAATGCGTCGTGCGGTCATTGGTATTGAGAAAGAACTCCAAGAACGACTAGCGGTATTTGAGTCACAAGGGAAACTGCTGGAAGCACAACGTTTGCGGATGCGTACTCAATACGACCTCGAGATGATTCAAGAAATGGGTTACTGCAACGGTATTGAGAACTACTCAATGCACATTGACGGCCGCGAGCCTGGGGAGCCACCATTTACTCTGCTCGACTATTTTCCCAAAGATTATTTGCTGGTCATCGATGAAAGCCACGTGGCAATTCCACAGTTGCATGGGCAATTTGCTGGCGACCTGAGTCGTAAGTCGAATCTGGTGGAACACGGCTTTCGTCTGCCGTCGGCCATCAATAACCGCCCATTGCGATTCGAAGAAGTGATGGAGCGCCTGCATCAAGGTATTTTCATGTCGGCAACTCCTGGCAAGTTCGAACTGGCCGAGTCGCAGAGCATTGTCGAGCAAATTGTGCGACCAACTGGACTGGTTGACCCTGAGGTCATTGTGAAGCCAACGAAGGGTCAAATTGATGACCTTGTCGAGATGGTGAATGACCGTATCGAACGTGGCGACAGAATTTTGGTCACGACTCTTACTAAGAAGATGGCAGAAGACTTAAGTGAATATTTGCTCGAGCAGGGTTTGCGTGTTCGGTACTTGCATTCCAATATCGACACCATTCAGCGCATTGAAATACTTCGTGCGTTACGCCTTGGTGAATTCGATGTGCTTGTGGGAATTAACTTGTTGCGAGAGGGTCTCGACCTTCCTGAGGTGTCGCTTGTTTGTATTCTCGATGCCGACAAAGAAGGATTCTTGCGTAGCGAAACATCGCTCATTCAAATGATCGGTCGTGCTGCACGAAATGTCGACGGCCAAGTAGTGATGTATGCCGACAAGATGACCAAGGCAATGACTGCTGCTATTGGTGAAACCCAGCGGCGCCGTGAGCGACAAATTGCCTACAACCTCGCCAACGGCATTAACCCGCAGACCATTCGTAAGGCTGTGGGCGACATCTTGCATTTACTCAGGCCCGATTCGGGTGCACCCGTTCCAGGGAAGGGACAGCGTAAAGATCGTGAGCGCGACAAGGTCAAACGCGAGTTGCGGTCGCTACCCGAGCAAGAGATGCTGCGTCTCATTCAAACTCTTGAAGAAGAGATGCACGAGGCCGCTGGAGACCTGCGCTTTGAGTATGCAGCCCGTTTGCGTGATGAAGTCAATGAACTGAAGCGGGAATTGCGTGACGCGGGTTAGCACATTGCGCCATATGTAAGTAATCTCGCATGAATGGCTGACAAAATCATCGTGCGAGGTGCTCGCGAGCACAACTTGAAAAATGTCAGCGTTGAACTACCGCGCGACAAGCTCATTGTGTTCACCGGGTTGTCTGGTTCGGGTAAATCAAGCCTTGCCTTCGACACCATCTATGCAGAAGGTCAGCGCCGGTATGTAGAGAGCCTCAGTGCCTATGCACGCCAATTCCTTGGTCAGATGGATAAGCCAGATGTCGACCACATTGAAGGTTTGTCTCCCGCTATCTCCATTGACCAAAAGTCCGCTTCGCGTAACCCGCGCTCAACAGTGGGAACCATTACCGAGGTGTATGACTACCTGCGCTTGCTGTATGCGCGCATTGGTGTGCAGCATTGCCCCAAAGACGGAACCGCTCTGAAAAGGCAAACGCCACAGCAAATTGTCGATCGTGTTCTGCAAATGCCCGACGGCACACGTTTCCAAGTGTTGGCGCCAGTGGTTCGTGGACGCAAAGGCGAATACGACACCTTGCTCGGTGAACTTGCTGGCCAGGGGTACGTGCGTGCCAGGGTAGACGGTGAACTTGTCGATATCTCAGAGTTCCTGAAACAAGAGAAGCGGCTAGCGCGCTACGAGCAGCACTCTATTGAAGTCGTCATCGACCGCTTGGTAAAGAAAGACAATATTGCGCGTCGCCTCACCGACAGCTTGGAAACTGCACTGCGTCTTGCAGAAGGCGTGGCTGAAATTGAATTGATGGGCGTGAAAGGTGACGAAAGCGAAATACTCACCTTTAGTCAGCATCTTGCGTGCCCAAAGTGTGGCGACAGTTTCGACGAACCTGCTCCGCGAAACTTCTCGTTTAACTCGCCATATGGCGCATGTGAGAACTGCGACGGCTTGGGTACCAAGTTTGAAGTAGATGCCGACTTGGTGATCCCTAATACCGATTTGGCCATTACCGAGAGCGCAATTGCGCCTTGGCGCTCAGCGCACACCCAGTACTTCAACCGCATGCTTGAGTCGGTGGCAGAGAAGTACAAGATTCCGCTCACCAAACCCTTTGCCAAGCTTACTGACAAGCAAAAGAACATCGTGTTGAACGGCGTTGAAGAAGGCCTGGTCGTCAAATACAAGAACCGCTACGGGCGCGTGCGCACTTTCAATACGCATTATGAAGGTGTCATCCCATGGATCAAGCGTCGTCATGAAGCTGCAGAAAGCGATTGGTCGCGCGAGCAATATGAAACCTACATGCGCGAAGTGCCTTGCACGGCCTGCAAAGGAGCGCGTCTCAAACCCGCTTCTTTGGCAATCACCATTAACGACAAGAGCATTTCGGAAGTGTGCGAAATGCCCATCGCCGACTCTGCAGATTTCCTCGAAAAACTGGTGCTGAGCGATCGAGACAAAATGATTGCCGAACGCGTGACGAAGGAAATCAACGCACGTCTCGGTTTCCTCCTCGATGTGGGCTTGAACTACCTCACACTCATGCGTAATGCAGGAACACTCGCAGGCGGCGAAGCACAACGTATTCGTTTGGCCAGCCAAATTGGGTCGGGCTTAGTGGGAACGCTGTATGTGCTCGATGAGCCATCAATCGGTCTGCATCAACGCGATAATAAACGTCTCATTGAAACGCTCGTGAGGTTGCGAGACCTAGGAAACACGGTGCTGGTTGTGGAACACGATGAAGACACCATTCGCGAGAGCGACTGGATCGTCGATATTGGTCCTGGTGCTGGTGAACACGGCGGTGAAGTGGTGTATAGCGGTCAGGTATCGGGCATTGGCAAAGTTGCCGAGTCGATCACCGGGCAGTATTTGTCGGGGAAGAGGTCCATCCCAGTTCCTGAAGTACGACGCCAGCCCAACAAAGAACACATCGTGGTGCGTGGTGCCCGCGAGCACAACTTGCAAAACATCGATGTGGAATTCCCTTTGGGATGCTTAGTTGCGGTCACGGGTGTTTCGGGAAGCGGTAAGAGCACTTTGGTGCGCGACATTTTGTTGCCTGCTCTCATGCAGAAAATCTACAAATCGAAAGATGCACCTGGTCGACACAAGTCTGTTGACGGTATTGAACATCTCGACAAAGTGATTGACATGGATCAGTCGCCCATTGGTCGCACGCCACGCAGTAACGCAGCTACCTACACAGGCGTGTTCGACAACATCCGTAAGTTGTTCGCTGCAACCCCTGAATCAAAAGTTCGCGGATATCAACCAGGTAGATTCAGCTTCAACGTCGCTGGTGGGCGCTGTGAAGCTTGTTCGGGCGACGGAACCATCAAAATTGAAATGCACTTCCTCCCTGATGTCTATGTTCCATGCGAAGTGTGCAAAGGCGCGAGGTACAACCGAGACACATTGGAAATTCAGTTCAAAGGCAAGAGCATTGCCGATGTGTTGAACATGCCCATCTCGGAAGCTGTCGACTTCTTCGACAATCAACCTGTCATTAGCCGCCATATGAAGACCTTGGTCGATGTGGGGCTCGGATACGTGCGTCTTGGCCAATCGGCTCCAACCCTGTCGGGTGGCGAAGCCCAAAGAGTGAAGCTGGCAAGTGAGTTAGCAAAGCGCAGCACCGGCCACACCATCTACCTGCTCGATGAGCCAACAACCGGATTGCATTTTGAAGACGTGCGTCGTTTGCTCACCGTGTTGTCGCGCCTTGTTGACCAAGGAAACACTGTGTTGGTCATTGAGCACAACCTTGACGTCATCAAAACCGCCGACTGGCTCATCGACCTTGGGCCCGAAGGTGGCTCTGGAGGCGGTTTAGTGATCGCAGAAGGAACGCCTGAAGACGTCGCCAATACGCCTGGTAGTTACACAGGGCACTTCTTGCGACCGCTGTTGGGCTTCGAAGGGAATGCTCCACAAGCAACAAAGCCTGTTGCGACAAAAAAGAAGGCTGTGAAGGCTGCTGAGCCAAAACCGAAAGTTGCTCGAAAGAAGTAATGCGTGGTTACTAAACCACCCACCGGCACCATTCCAGAAACGCCGGGGTCGTACCAGTTTCGTGATGCAAACGGCAAGGTCATTTACGTTGGTAAAGCGGCAAACCTGCGGCAACGATTATCGAACTACTTCCAAGACCCTCGTATTTTGCACACACGAACAGCAGCGATGGTTGCTGCGGCGGAAACGGTTGAATGGATTGAAGTACGTAACGAAATCGAAGCGTTGATGTTGGAGTTCAATCTCATCAAAGAGCATCGACCTCGCTTCAACATACGTCTTCGCGACGACAAGAGCTACCCGTTTCTCGCCCTCACGCTCGATGAGCAATGGCCACGTGCCGTGGTGATGCGAGGAAGGAAACGCAAGGGGACCAAATACTTTGGACCGTACCCCCATGCCTATGCCATCCGCGAAACGCTCGATTTGTTGTTACGTACTTTTCCGGTACGCACGTGCGCTCCTTCCAAGTTCAAAGAACACGAGCGCCTCGGCCGCCCGTGTCTCTTGTTTCACATCGAAAAGTGTTCGGGGCCATGCGTCAATGAAGTGACGACCGACGACTATCAGGTGTTCGTTCGTGGTTTGACAGATGTATTGAACGGAGATGCTGACGGGATCACCAAAGATCTTGAAGTTGCAATGCGTGAGGCTTCGAGCGCACTCGATTTCGAAAAGGCTGCTCGTCTGCGCGACAGGCTCGCCGCCGTGAAGCGTGCCACAGAAAAACAGCAGGTGGTGGGCGACAACAACGACAGCATCGACGTGATTGGTATTTTCGATGATGACCTAGAAGCTTCTGTTCAAGTCTTCTATGTGCGTCATGGTCGTGTTGTGGGTCGTCGGGGGTTCATGGTCGACAAAGTGGAAGACCTTCAGCCTGGGCAATTTCTCAACCGCATTTTGGAAAACCTCTATGGTGATGAACCCGCAATGGGGTATCCAAAATCGGTGTTGGTCCCGTACCTCCCAGACGACATGGACACTTACACCGAGTGGTTGTGTGGCATGCGGGGCAATGCTGTTGATATTCGCATCCCTCAGCGCGGCGACAAACGGTCTTTACATGAAACCGTCACCATGAATGCTCGCGAGGAATTCACGCGTCAGCGCATGAAGCGGGCAAGCGACCACAACGCACGCAGTAAGGCCCTCAGCGAGATACAAGATCTCTTGCGATTGCCAGAAGCACCATTACGAATTGAGTGTTACGACATGGCTCACTTGCACGGCACTGACTATGTCGGTTCCATGGTGGTGTTGGAAGACGGGTTACCAGCCAAGCGTGAATACCGTCGTTTTAAAATCAAGACGGTTGAAGGTAACGACGACTACGCCGCCATGAAAGAAGTGTTGACCCGTCGACTAAGTGCCTACATCGAAGAACGAGATGAACCCACTGGCGACAAGCCGGGGCGTTTCGCATATCCGCCACAGTTGTTGCTTGTCGACGGCGGCAAAGGGCAACTCTCCGTCGCCATTGAAGTGGTGAAGGAACTCGGTCTAGAAGATGAAATTCCTGTTGCATCATTAGCCAAAAAATTTGAAGAGGTGTTCATTCCCGGTCAATCGCATCCTGTCAATGTGCCACGCGGCAGTGAAGCGCTCTACATGTTGCAGCGCATTCGAGATGAAGCCCATAGGTTTGCAAACTCCTTTCATAGGGAGCTGCGCGACAAGCGCATGAAGGAAAGTGTGCTCGATGGAATTGCAGGTTTAGGTGAATCGCGTCGTCAGCGACTCTTAAAGGAACTCGGTACCTTGAAGGCAGTCAAGGAAGCGCCACTTGAACAACTGCAGGCATTACCGTGGTTGCCTGATGCTGTTGCTTTGGCAATCTTTCACAAGATTCACGGAGATGGCAGCGAAACCCCTACATAGCGAGACGAGCAACTGTTGAACCAGCCAGCACAATATTCATGGGAAGATCATGCACAGTGGTGGATCGATGGTTTTACCGGCGGAGTCGACCCTGAATACGTCGAGCAAATTATTCCCATGGCTCTGCGTGAGCTCGATGGTTATGCGCGTGTGCTCGATGTGGGTTGTGGTGAGGGTCAAATAGCGAGAGTCTTGCAAAGTCGCAGCAATATCGCTTCTCACATCGTGGGCGTTGACCCCACTCAAGGGCAAGTTGATGTCGCCATTGAGCGAGCAGTGGGCGAGCAGTACTTGCGCTCAGGTGCCGATGCGCTTCCTTTCGCGAGTGGCAGTTTTGACGCCGTTCTTGCCTGTTTAGTTTTTGAACATATTGATGCGCTTGATGAAGCCGTGAGTGAAGTTGCCCGGGTATTGCGACCAGGTGGTCGGTTCTCTTTTTTCCTCAACCATCCACTCTTGCAAACTCCCAACAGCGGGTGGATCGACGATCAGATCATCGACCCGCCCGAACAGTATTGGCGCATCGGCTCGTACCTAGATGAAGCAATCACCTTTGAAGAAGTAGAGCCAGGGGTGCGGGTACGGTTTTTGCATCGGCCACTCAGTCGATATGTCAACACTCTTGCGGCACATGGTCTCTTCCTCGAAGCCATGTTTGAACCAGCGCCGCCACCAGGTTTCCTTGCTCGTAGTGCCGATTACGCCTTTGCGGCATCAATTCCTCGTTTACTTTGTTTACGACTATGCAAATTCAGTACTTCTCATTCGTTAGTCTGACCTTGTGACTGACGTCCTCGTAATAGCCGGGTTATCTGGTGCAGGTCGTTCTCAAGCAGCCGACGACATTGAAGACCTTGGTTGGTTCGTCATCGACAATCTGCCCACATCGCTCGTGGAAAAGGTCGTCGAACTCGCAAGTTCGCCCCTCGACCCTCACTCGCAGTTGGCATTGGTCGTGGGCAACGTCAGCCAGCAAAGCGACATGCTCGAAGTGTTGCGCAACCTTCGTCATAACGGGCACCGAGTGACCGTACTTTTTCTCGATTCGTCGACGAGTGAATTGGTCAAGCGGTATGGCGCAACAAGACGCCGCCATCCACTCGATAACGAAAATTCTTCAACAGGTTCAGGGCATGGCGGTGGAATCGCAGCGCTCATTGAAAAAGAACGTGCGCTTCTTGAACCCGTCAAGGCAGTTGCCGATCTAGTGATCGATACTTCAGCACTGACGGTCCACCAACTGAAAGCAAAATTGGTAGAAATTTTCAGCGATCAAGGTAAGACCGACGCCATACAGGTGGGTCTGGTGTCGTTCGGGTTTAAGCAAGGTTTACCCCTCGACGTTGACCTGGTCTTTGACGTGCGTTTCCTGCCGAATCCGTATTGGGACGAAAACCTTCGCCCTCTCACGGGCATCGATGCAGACGTCAGTACCTATGTTCTCGGGAACCCCATCGCTGAAAAATTTTTGTCACACCTCGAAGGGATGCTCGAATTACTTCTGCCTGCCTATGTGGCCGAAGGGAAGAGTTATCTGTCTATTGCTATTGGCTGCACAGGGGGCCAGCACAGGTCGGTTGCAATGGTCGAGCGTCTTTCACAATGGTTCATAGATCGGTCAATGCACCCGCGGGTTACTCACCGAGACCTGCCCCGCCACTAAGGTTCTAGAAGCACCGTTTTGGGTGCAGAACATGAAAGGGCAAGTACATGACCATCAAGGTAGGCATCAACGGTTTCGGGCGTATTGGTAGAAACTTCTTCCGCGCTGTTCAGGCCTCAGGGGCCGATATTGAAATCGTCGCAGTAAACGACTTGGGCTCAATCAAGACGATGGCTCACTTGTTGAAGTACGACTCGGTGCTTGGTGTACTACCAAACAAGATCTCTGCTCTGGAAGATGGCATCAGTGTTGACGGCAAGGTGCTTAAAGTTCTGCAA